>Ga0163144_10001730_pt1 | contig 51081 bp, 42 predicted proteins | sample OliLak19BULKMAT1_FD_123175 | JGI IMG/M metagenome (GOLD analysis project Ga0163144, IMG submission 123175) | Freshwater microbial mat bacterial communities from Lake Vanda, McMurdo Dry Valleys, Antarctica - Oligotrophic Lake LV.19.BULKMAT1 | ecosystem: Environmental > Aquatic > Freshwater >... | reverse complement strand
GGTCGGTAGGGGGGGCTGAGGGGGGGCCGTGGCCGGGGGTGGAGAGCGTGAGGTATCCGGGGGGGGGGGGGCATGGGGGGCGGGTGGACGCGGGCGAGGGGCGAGAGGTTGTGTGTTTTGCCGCGCTGTCGCAGCGGGGGCGCGACTTCGCCGAAGGGGGTCTGTTCGTGGAGACGACGGCCGGGAGGGTCGATGTCGACGGACACCTGGCGCTCGGGGATGTGTGCCTGTTCTCGGCGGCGCTCGCCAGCGAGGTGATGCCCATCGATCCGGGCAAGGCACGACCGAGCGGCCCAGACTGGCATTATCCGGGTGGGCGATGGGAGCTCGGCGCGAGCCTGCGACCTGCGATGGAGATCGCACGACAATCCTTCGAAGCGAGATTCACCTGTGCCGTCGTGCCGCCCGCAGACTCCAGCTCACGCGTGACGGACCTCGCCGCGGACGACGTCACTTCGCGGTGGTGTGCCCTGCTGGGGATCAGACACGTCGGCCAGCGGGTGGGCCCTGCCGTGGTCGATGCGCTCGATCCGGGGGAGGTGCGCTTTCGCTGGGAGGGGAGCGCCGCCCCGCTCGCGGTCTCGTGTCGCCCGGCGCGGCGCGGCCCCGCCTTCTGCTCCTCGGCCCACTTCGCCATTCATTACCGACTGGAAGGCGCCCGATCATTGACGAACGCAGAAGCCCGCTTCCTCCACGCCCTCTGCGCCGCGACCCGCGCCGCCGAGTCCCGTAGCACCCGGCGCTGAAATTCACGCCGCGCGGGCGACCGCCCTATCAGCGAGACGGCAACGCGCGCTAGATCTCATCCGGAGTCATTGGACGAGGCCCCGGCTTTTCATTCGGTTTTCTGGGAGTCTCCGGGGCAGCAGGCGTCTCGGGAACGCTCGGCCTCGTGGGTTTTTCGGCCCTGGTCGGCTCGACCTCGGGGGGCTTTGGGGCGGGCTTTCGGCAGGTGCCGCCGTAGCTGCCGACGGCGTCGTTGTAATAGTTCATGGCGTCGACCGCGTGGCCGTTGGCGACGTTCTTTTCATTGCGGCCGATGGCGGCGAGCACCACGCCGGTGACCGCGGCCGCGACGCCGACGCCCAGGATGCTCAGGGCCAGATCGGGGTCGTTTTCTTTGTAGACGGCGAGGCCGCCGAGGCTGCCCAGGCTGGCGACTCCAATGCTGCCGCCGAGGATCGAGAGCACGGTGGAGGCGGCGCCGGCGGTCTCGGCCGACTCGGCGTGCTCGCGGGCCCTGGGGACACACTTGACGTAGTCGGTGAGGCCGTTCCAGCCGTTTCCGGCGGCGACCTCCTTGCCTTCGGCGGACATCGAGAAGCCGTCGTCGTAGTGGAGGGTCAATTCGCCCTGGGCGCGGAGCTGGGGAGCATAGCTGGTGACGCCGTGGCCACAGCCGGCGAGGAGGCCGAGCGCGAGCGTGGCGGTGGTCATTGCGAGGCGGCTCATTGCTGGGCCTCCTGGCCGGCCACGAGCATCTCGTCGCAGGCCGAGCCCTCGACGCGGGCGAGGTCGGTCTGGGCATTGACCCGATCGATCGCCTGCGCGACCTCTTTTTCGGGCTCCGGGCGGCCGGTGGCGAGGCCGAGCGCGACGAAGGGCAATACGAGGATGGCCACCACCGCGACGAAGACGGCGGCTTTTCCGAGGTCGTCGCTGCCGCCGCCGCCACCGAGCTTGCCAATGCCGCTGCCGCCACCTACGAGTCCCGGGAAGATCAGGCGCGGCCCGGGGACGATGGCGCCGCTGCCGCGAACGACGACGACGGTGCGGACGGGGACGTAATAGGTGCCACCTCCGCGATAACCGCTCATCCGGGGCGACGAGCCGCCGCCCGCGAGGGAGTCGACCTCGGCGGTGCACTCGCCGGGGACGGCGTTCGCGATCATTGGAACGACCTTGTTGTCGGCCCAGACAAGGCGGGGTCGGCCGTCTTGCGGCGGGAGGTATTCCGAGGTGTAGCCACCGCAGCCCGTGGCGAGCAGCGCGGACGCGGGGAGCACGAGGAGCGCAGGAAACCGAAGCAAGCGAAGGCGGTTTTTTGGCATCGCGCCGGCCATGATGCACGAGGTGGGCCCGCAAATCCTGGCCCACGCGGGCCACGTCGGGTTATCTACGCAGCGGCGAGGCCGGCTCGTGAAACCCGGCTCGATCTCGTTGCCGACCGGGGGATCACGTGCGTAAGCCCGTGCTCGCTGTGCGGCGGCGCCACAGTCTCCGCCGTGAACCGGACATCACAACCCAGGGCTTTCGCGATGCAGACCCGCAGAAACTTCGTCTCGCTCGTCGCCGCCGGCGCGCTCCTCGCGGGCAGCGCCGGAGCCTGCAAAACCGAGGGCTCGGGCTCTGGCTCGGGTGTCGCAGGTGGAACAAAAACGCTTAAAATTGCGGTGATTCCGAAAGGGACCACGCACGAGTTCTGGAAGACGGTGCACGCCGGGGCGGTGAAGGCCGGCAAGGAGCTGGGCGTCGAGATCGTGTGGAAGGGGCCGCTGAAAGAGGACGATCTGAAGCAGCAGATCGAGGTCGTGCAGAGCTTCGTGGCGCAGGGGGTGTCGGGCATCGTGCTCGCGCCGCTCAACGACAAGGGGCTGGTTCCCTCGGTGAAAGACGCGGTCGACGCCAAGGTGCCGGTCGTGATCTTCGACTCGGATTTGCAGGGCGACGCGTATGCGAGCTTCGTCGCGACGGACAACCTCGCGGCGGGGAAGCTCGCGGGCGAGCGTATGGGGAAGCTGCTCGACAAGAAGGGGAAGGTGGTGGTGCTGCGCTACCAGGAGGGGTCGGCGAGCACGGCGCTGCGCGAGAAGGGCTTCCTGGAGGCGCTCAAGGCGTTCCCGGAGATCCAGATCGTGAGCGAGAACCAGTACGGCGGGGCGACGACGGAGAGCGCGTTTGCGGCGGCGGAGAACCTGCTCGTGTCGTTGAAGGCGGCGGAGGGCGGCGTGAACGGAGCGTTCTGCCCGAACGAGTCGACGACGTTCGGGATGCTGCTCGCGCTGGAAAAGGCGGGGCTCGCGGGGAAGATCAAGTTCCTCGGGTTCGACGCGTCGGACAAGCTGGTGGACGCGCTGGGGGCGGGGAAGATCGACGGGCTGGTGCTGCAGGACCCCTTCCGCATGGGCGAGCTGGCGGTGCAGACGATGGTGAAGCACCTGCGCGGCGAGAAGGTGGAGCGGCGCATCGATACGGGGGCGCGCGTGGTGGACAAGGAGAACATGGGGCAGCCCGAGGTGAAGGAGCTGCTCAAGCCGGATTTGAAGAAGTGGCTGTGAGGGCGGTGGTGCGGGGAGCGCCCGTGCGGCGGGCGCGAGAACAGTGACGGGCGAGAGGATGGACGCGCCGCGTATCCGGTTCGTGAACGTCAGCAAATCGTTCGGCGCGACACGGGCGCTGCGCGGGGTGACGTTCGCGGCGGGGGCGGGCGAGGTTCACGCGATCGTCGGGGAGAACGGGGCGGGGAAGAGCACGCTGATGAACATCCTCGCAGGGGCGTTTGCGCCGGATGCGGGGACGGTCGAGCTGGACGGGGTGGCGCACGCGCCGAAAGGGCCGCTCGCGGCGCGCGACGCGGGGATCGCGATGGTGCACCAGGAGCTGTCGCTGTGCCCGCACCTGACGGTCGCGGAGAACATCTTGCTCGGGATGGAGCCGACGCGGTTTGGTCTGGTGGATCGCAAGGCGGTGCGGGAGCGCGCCGAGCGGGCGCTGGCGGAGGTGGCGCCGGAGGGCGCCGAGAGCGACGAGCGGACGGGGATCCACGTGGACGCGCTGGTCGGCGACTTGCCGCCGTCGGCGCGGCAGCTCGTGGAGATCGCGCGCGCGCTGGCCCACCCGGCGTGCCGCGTGCTGGTGCTGGACGAGCCGACGTCGAGCCTCACGGCGCGCGACACGGAGCGGCTGTTCGCGGTGATCCGGAGGCTGCGGGAGAGCGGCCGGACGGTGCTCTACATCTCGCATTTTCTCGAAGAGGTGCTGGCGATCGCGGATCGGTACACGGTGCTTCGCGACGGGGAGACGGTGGCGTCGGGGGACGTCCGAGGGACGTCGGTCGGGACGCTTGTCGAGAAGATGGCGGGGCGGAGCGGGAGCGAGGTGTTCCCGCCGCGGACGCACGCGCCGACGGACGAGGTGGCGCTCGCGTTGGAGAAAGTCGGGGGTGTTGCGCGGCCGCGTGAGGTGAGCCTGGAGCTCTACCGCGGGGAGATCTTGGGGGTGTTCGGGCTCGTCGGCTCGGGGCGCACGGAGCTGCTGCGCGCGGTGTTCGGGCTGGATCGGGTGAAGCGCGGGACGGTGCGGGTCGGCGCCTACGTGGGGCCGGCGTCTCCGGCGGCGCGGCTCGCGCAGAGCATGGGCCTGCTGAGCGAAGATCGGGCGGGGGAGGGCGTCGCGCTGGGGCTCGACGTCGCGGCCAATTTGACCCTGAGCGCGATCGACAAGCTGCTGCGATTTGGCTTGTTTTCGCCTGCGGCGGAGCGTCGCGAGGCGGCGCGGTGGATCGCCGAGCTGGCGATCAAGTGCGCCGGGCCCGAGGCGAAGGTGGGGTCGTTGTCGGGTGGCAATCAGCAGAAGGTGGCGCTGGGGCGGCTGCTCTGCCGCGACGTGGACGTGCTGCTCCTGGACGAGCCGACGCGTGGGATCGACGTGACGAGCAAGGCGCAGATCTACCGGTTGTTGTTCGAGCTCGCGGGCAAGGGGAAGGCGATCTTGCTCGTCTCGAGCTACCTGCCGGAGCTGCTCGGGGTGTGTGATCGGATCGCGGTGATGCAGCGGGGCGCGCTGGGGCCGGCCCGCGCCGCGAACGCGCGCAGCGAGGAAGAGCTGTTGCGGGAGGCGACCGGGGCATGAACGTTCGCGGGCTGGTTCGCAAGCCGTGGTTCGGGCCGCTCGTCGCGCTCGTCGTCGTGTACCTGTTGTTCCTCGCGTGGACGCCGGACACGTTCGCGCGGCCGCTCGCGCTGATCACGATGGCGCGGCAGACGGTGATCGTCGGCACCGCCGCGATCGGGATGACGCTGGTGATCTTGCTCGGGGGGATCGATCTGTCGATCGGCTCCGCGGTGGCGCTCACCACGGTGGTCTCGGCGCGCGCGCTGCAGTCGGGCGCGAGCCCCGGTGTCGCGGTGCTGGCGGGTGTTCTCGTGGCGACCGCGGTGGGGGCGATCAACGGTGGGCTGGTGGTGGGCCTGAAGGTGACGCCGTTCCTCGTGACGCTGGGGACGATGAGCATGCTGCGCGGGGCGGCGAAGGGGCTGGCCGACGAGCAGAAGATCGACTGCGACACGCAGGGGCTGGAGAAGCTGATGACGCTGGGGCCGGGGCGCACGTGGATGATCGTGCCGCCGGGGGTGTGGTTCACGCTGGCCCTCGCGGGGGTCGTGGCGTTCGTCCTGCGCACCACGAAATTCGGGCGGCACGCGGTGGCGGTGGGCTCGAACGAGCGGACGGCGCGGCTCGCGGGTGTACACGTCGGTCGGGTCAAGGTTTACACGTACGCGATCGCCGGGCTGATCGCGGGGATCGCCGGCACGTTCGAGCTTTCGACGCTGACGGTGGGGGATCCGACGGACTCGATCGGCCTGGAATTGAGCGCGATCGCGGCGGTGGTGATCGGTGGCGGGTCGCTCTCGGGAGGTCAGGGATCGATCGCGGGGTCGCTGCTCGGGGCGATGCTGATGACGGTGATCCGGACGGGGTGCACGCACGTCGGGCTGCCGAACTGGGTGCAGGAGATCCTGACGGGGGCGATCATCGTGGTGGCGATGGGGATCGATCGCGCGCGCCAGCGAACGGTGAGCTGAGGGACCGCGAGGCCTCCGAGGTGTCCACGTCCGGGCCCGGCTCAAGGCGGCGGATCCCAGGCAACCTGCACGGGGGTGGAGCTGTTCGTGTACGTCCCATTCCCCAGCTCGCCATACTTGTTGTAGCCCCAGCACCAGATGTCGGGCGTCATGACGATCGCCTTCACGATGTTGGAGGATATCGTCGTGCCTTCTTCGAACAGCTACCTTCATGCACTGCGCTCTCGATCAAATCCGGTCGGCAAAGGCGCCAGAAGATCAAACATGGCGCTCCGGACCTGGATTGCCCGCGAAGACGACCCGGAAGTCCTGCACTTCCTCCTGATCTTGTCCGTCGTGGCCAACCAACCCCTTTCTTCCACTTCCAGCACGCTGTGTTCGAAGACTTCGCCCTCTGCCGCCGCGCCGCGCAGGTTACGCGTCTTCGCCCCACGCGAAATCATGCGTCAGAATGACGCTCCGCACGCCCGGAGGGGAGGAAAACACCGACCTGGCGATTCCCTGCCAGCTTGAGCCCCGTGAGCAGATGCAGTACGTATGGGCGCGTGGCGTTCACCCATGATATGGCGGCTGCGGCACGCCGTCATCTTCAGGCTGCCGACATCCTCTGCGAGGACCCGGGGCATCGCAAAGACGTCGCGGGGTACCTCTATGGGATCGCCGCAGAGTGCGCCATCAAGCAGATGGTGATACCACTCCCATTGCCGGTCCCCCAAAGCAAGGACGCCATCTTCTATGCTCACTTCCCGGAGCTCCGAACCCTGATCCGTGACGTGCTCCAGGGGCGCAACCGCAATGTAAGGCCGCTGTCGCTCTTCGTATTCAATAACTCGTTCATGAACAACTGGCACATCTCGATGCGCTACGCCGATGCCCGACAGATTCGAGTCGATTGGGTGAACGCGTGGAAGCAACAAGCAAAGGACGCCGTTGGCGCCATGGGAACCTGAGGATGGCAACCGTGCGTTTCGATGACAGCCTGCCTCGTCTAGCCGCCGTGGTTCGCTCCGAGCTGGGCAACGAGGCCCTCCAAGCCGGCACAGTTCTCCGTGACGCGGTCGGGTGCCTGGCTTTTTTCGCCGCCGAGCCCCTCGACGAGATCAGGATCGATCGTCTCTCGCTGGCGTTGCGCGAGGTGCTCGGTGCCTACGCCCGTAGCGACCGGGTCGTGGCGGGGTCCGAGGATTACGGCTCGGCCATCGTTCGCGACGACCCTTCCGCCCTCACGGTCGCCGCTGGTGATTGCTACGTCCGCCTGGTGGACAGGCGCCTGGTGGGTGCAGACTGGCTGCACGTTCCCACTCCTCCGGCCCCGCCGCCGCCCCGCTTCGTGTTTGCCAGCCTGAAAGGGGGCGTCGGGCGCTCGACCGCGCTCGCGGTCGTCGCCGCGCACCTGGCCTCGCACGGGCAGCGCGTCTTGGCGGTCGACCTCGACATGGAGGCGCCCGGATTGGGAGCTCTGCTCTTGACCCCGGAAACTCTCCCCGACTTCGGTGTCATCGACGCTCTAGTCGAGAATGGGTTGTCGGGGCTGGACGAACGCTTCCTGGCCGACCTCGTCGGACCCTGCTCGGTGCCCACGAGCAAAGGCGGGCGCATCGACGTCATTCCGGCGTTCGGGCGGCGCTCCCTTGAGCACCCGGCCGACGTGCTCGCCAAGATTGCTCGGGCCTACGCCGAAGACGTCCGGCCTGACGGCACCGTAGCAACCCTCCTCGACCAAGTCCGCGTCCTCATCGACGGCTTTGCCGACCCAACACGTTACGATGCGATCCTCGTCGACGCCCGTGCCGGTCTGCACGAGACCGCGGCCTCGGCCCTGCTGGGCCTGGGCGCAGAAGTCCTGTTCTTTGGCCTCGATGAGCCGCAGACCTTTCAGGGTTATGCGGTTCTGCTGGCTCACCTCGCGCGCTTCCTGCTGCCCCACCCGCTACTACGAGAGCGACGCGCGGGGGCTCCCCAGGGACAAGCCGACCAGCGTCCCCAAGTCCCGGAGTGGGTAGAGCGGCTGACGATGGTCCAGGGCAAGGCGCCGGCCGACGCCGAGGAGCGCGGCGGCTTTACGCAACGTTGCCAGGATCTTTTTATGAAGGCCGGGTTCGGATCGCCGCCGCTCGCGGAAAAAGCCGAGGTGTCGTTGCCGGCGGGACCTTTCAATGACGTGCCGTGGGACGACGACCTCGCCGACGAGGACGTCCTGCCCCGGGAATGGGCGCTCCGCGAGCCCCTGGCGGTGTTGTTCGATGCTCGATTCCAGCGCTTCGATCCGCTCCAGCGGCGCGACCTCCTGTCGGAGACTCTCTATCGGACGACGTTCGGCAACCTGCTCGATTGGGTCGATACCATCCGGAAATCCCCCGAGGCGACCCTGTGACCTTCAAACTCCGCCGAAGCGACCCCGTACCCGTCACCGCCGCTGATTTTCAGGCGATTCGCACGGACATCGCTTCTCTGCCCGCCGACGTCTCGAACGATGCCGTCGGCGCCTACGCGCCCAGTCTGGACGATCTTTACGCTCCGGAAACCCACGCCGCAGCGCTGGATCCCACAGCGCCCATCGTCCAAGGCGCTCGCGGGACCGGGAAGAGCTTCTGGGCCGCCGTGCTCGGTGACAATGAGCTGCGCACAGCCGCGGCGACGGCCTACCCCAAGCTGGGCCTGCCGCGCCTCGACGTCCAGTTCGGCTACACTGGAATCGAAGGGCCTTCGGGCATCGGTCGCGACAAGCTCGATCAATGTCTTCGTGCGGATGCCGGCATTGACGAAGCGCGGGTGTTCTTTTGGGCCACCATCCTGAGGGCGCTGGCCCGGGCCAGGGGTAGAGCGGAGCCGCTGCCGGAGTTTTTGACCGCCGCGCGCGATCTCGAGACGCGCGAGGCGACGTTGTCGCAAGCCGACCAGACGCTGGCAAAAAGCGGTCGGCTCTTGCTGATTGTTTATGATGCGCTGGATACCATGGCCACATCTTGGCCGCGCCGGCGGCTCCTGACCCAGGCGCTGCTGGAGGTCGTGTGGGCAATGCGCGCCTATCGCTCCGTCCGAATGAAGCTGTTCCTGCGACCGGACCAGATCGACGATGATGCGTTGCACTTCGTTGAGCTGCCCAAGTTGCGGACAGGAGCGGTTCGGCTCACGTGGCCCGTCACGGACTTATACGGTCTACTCTTCGCGCGCCTTTCACTGGGTAAGGCGGGAGAGTCGTTCAGCCGGCTCCTGTCTTCCCTTGGCTTGCAGGCGGGCTCGCGTGATCAGATTCTCGCGCGGCAATGGTCATTGAGCCAGGACGTGACTCAGCAGCAGGAGCTGATGAGCGCGCTTTCCGGCCCCTTCATGGCTGACGGGGCGTATGGGTACAAGAAGGGCAAGACCTATGAGTGGCCCCTGAAGCATCTGGGCGACGCTTTCAACGAGGTGACGCCCCGCAGCTTCCTCGGCCTGTGGATTGCCGCGTCGAAGTACGGCTCCGCACCGGCGAATCGGGTCATCACTCCTGCAGGCATGCAGCACGGTCTGCGAGCGGCCTCAAAGACCCGGGTTGATCAACTTCATCAAGAGTTTCCATGGATCAAGGGAGTTCTGGCGCCTCTCGCGGGACTCCTCTTGCCGCAGGACGAGGATCAGGTCTTCGCTGTGTGGCAGAAGGCGGCGACCCTCGGAGCAGCGATAGCCGACGCCCAGAAGGAAGGGTATTTGCCCCCTGTCCATCCAGGCCCGGATGGCGCCCGCAATGTTCGTGGGTTGTATACGGCGATGGAGCAGATCGGCGTGATGTTCCGGCGCAAGGATGACCGCATCGACATGCCCGATCTGTTCCGCGTGGCAGCGAAGTTGCTCAAGAAGGGTGGCACCGCGCCGCTGTGAAAGACTTTGGGTGTCGCACCGAAACCTGCGAAACCGCGTGTGCCCCACCAGACCATCTGACCGTCCCCGCGCCATGCGACATTCGCTTCACCCCACGTGGATAGACCAGCGAGCTTTCCCAATCCAACTACTGGCACCGGCGTCAGGGGCCGTCCACGCCTTCGCTCCCGAGGGTGGCGGAGCTGGCCACTCACGCGATTGACCGTGCGGCCAAAGCGCCGGTCGTTCTGCGATTCAAATTCTCGCTTCAAGGCTCCCGGTAGAACCGCGGGACGCGGCGCGACACGCTCGTCAGCACCTCCCACGAGATTCGCCCCGTCTTCTCGGCGATCTCGTCGGCGGTGATCACGTCTTTGCCCAGCGTCCCGTCCTGCGGCCCCAGGAACACGCACTCTTCGCCGACGCGCGCGTTGGGCACGTCCGTCACGTCGAGCATCGTCAGGTCCATCGATACGGTCCCCGCGATCGGCACGCGGCGCCCCTGCACCAGCCCGTGGCCCTTGTTCGAGAGCGCGCGGTCGAGACCGTCGGCGTAGCCCATCGGCACCGTCGCGATCTGACTCTCGCGCTCGGCCCGCCAGGTGTGCCCGTAGCCGATCGCCTCGCCCTTCGCGATGGTGCGGATCGCCACGATCTCGCTGCGCACCCGCATCACCGGGCGCAGCTCAGGCAAGAGCCCCGCCCGCGGCGCCACGCCGAACAGCGCAATCCCCGGCCGCACTGCGTCGAACCACGTCTGCGGCATGCGGATCATGGCCGCGCTGTTCGCGGCGTGCAGCACCGTCGGCCGCAGCCCGCGCTTCTGCACCATCGCGCGCAGCTGGCCGAAGCGACGGAGCTGCTCTTCCGTCTCTTCCAGCCCGTCGGCGTCGGCGCACGCGAGGTGCGTCATCAGCCCGTGCAGCTCCACCTCGCGGTGCCGCGCGAACGCGTCGAGCACCCCTGGCAGCTCGGCCGCCGAGACCCCGAGGCGACCCATCCCTGTGTCGACCTTCAGGTGAACCCGCAGCGGCTCGCGATCCGAGAACCGCACCACCGTCGCGATCCGCTCGACCTCGGCGGCGTCGTACACGACCGGCGTGAGCGAGTGCTCGAACATCTCCTCGATGCCGGCGCGGCGCGGCCCGAAGTAGCCGCCCATCACCAGGATCGGCACGCGAATCCCCGCCGATCGAAGCTCGATCGCCTCCTCGAGCAGCGCGACGCACAACCCCTGCATGCCCGCGCGCTCCAGCGTGCGCGCCACCGCCGACGCGCCGTGCCCGTAAGCGTCGGCCTTGAGCACGCCCCAGATCTTCGGCCGCTTCGTCGCCGGGCTCGCGCCCTCGTTCTTCGCCAGGTGCGTCTCGAGCACCCGGAAGTTGTGCCGCAGGTTGGCGAGGTTGATCTCGGCCCGCGTCGGCCTCACCGCGTCGGCCGGTGCGGCGCGGCGCGGGCGCATCACGCGCATCCCTGCACCACCCCGGGTGACGTCGGAGTCGGTCATTGGCACGGACACGGGAGCGAGCGAGCTGACCATCGGATCTGCGGATAGCTCGACGCTCGGCGGAGGGTCAACATTCCGGCGAGTCACCGCGAGTCCCCCGACAAACCAGGCAGATCTCGCCCTTCTGCGCCGTCGCCGGAGGTCACGCGCCTCAACCGTCCTCGACCTTCTTCTTCTTCTTTTTCTTCTTCTTCGGCGCGTCGCTCGGCTCGCTGCCCTTCTCGCCCTTCTGCGCCGTCGCCTTCGCGTCCTTGTCCTTCGCGTCCTTGTCCTTGCGGTCCTTGTCCTTGCCGTCCTTGTCCTTGTCGTCGGCCGGCTTCTCGCCGCCCTCATCCCCCTTGTCCCCGTCCGCCGGCGTGTAGCTCGCGAACCCCGCCTTCGCGTACCACCCCGCGTCGCCCGTCTTCCCCGGCTCGCGGTTCTCGACAGTGCCGCCGCCCGCCTCCGCTCCGCTCGTCCCGGGCGTGCGAATGTCGGGCCCCTGCGTCACCGTCATGTACTCGTCGGCCGTGTATTCGGGGTGAGTGTCGTCGTGCGGCTCGGCCTTCAAATCCGACGGCCCGGTGCCCACCTGGATGATCTGCTGCGTCGGCGGATAGTTGTCCGTCCACTTCTCGCGCACCGCATACGCGCCGTCGCGCACCACCCGCGACGACGTCGTCTTGAACCCCGGGATCCCGCGCTGCGCCAGCGAGCGCACGCCTTCGGGCAGCTTCGGCGTCGGCCGCTCCACCTCCTCGAACGGCACCACCTCGTCGATCCGCCGGAAGTACGTCACCGTCAGCTTGCGCTTCGGCCCGAGGATCTCCGCCCGCACCACGCCGCCCTGCACCGACTCGTGGAGCACGATCGGAAAGTCGAAGTTGTTCCGGAAACGGAAGTTGATCGTCGGGTACACGACCGTCGCGTCGAGCCCGAGCTTGATGTAGTAGCTCGGCCGCGAGTGGGGAAAACGCTCGACGATCTCGAGCCCCGCGAAGAACACGGCGCCGTGCAGCGTCCCCGAGATCTGGCACGTGCCGCCCCCCAGCCCGTCGACCAGCTCGCCCTGCGCGATCACCGCCGCCATGCGGTACCCGTGCGCCTCGTCCCGCGGCCCGACCACCCCGTTGAAGTCGAAGACCTGCCCCGGCAACACCACCGCGCCGTCGAGCTTCGCGGCCGCCTGCCGCAGGTTGTAAACGCGATCCGCCGATTTGCTGTTGTTCGTGTACCGCGTCTCGAAGTAGCCGAGCACCTGGTCGAACTTCACGTTCCCCAGCTCGGCCGCCTTCAGCCGCGGCTCGATCACCTCGACCGCCGCATCGACCGAGTCGTCACCGCGCCGGAACGCCGCGTCGATCCGCGCGATCGTCCCGTACACGTCGAGCCAGTGCCCGACCTTCTCCGGCACCAGCACCTTCCGCGTCAGATCCACGTACGCGTCCTGCGCCGCCGCATCGAGCTCCCCCTTCATCTCGAACAGCTTCGCCGCCGCCGCCTCGGCGTCGATCACGATCGGCAGCGGCACGTCCAGCGGCGCCCCCGGCTTGCGCGCGTTGTGCTCGCGCCGCACCGCGCTCTCGGGCCGCAGCGCCTCCCGCACGAAGTCCGAAAGCCGCACCCGATCGATCTCCACCCCCAGCGCCCCACGCCGTAGCTTGCGCGTCGCCCCGCTGGGAAACCGGATCGTGATCTCCCCGTGCGCATAGCGCCGCACCAGATCGAGCGCGTTCGCCGCCGGATCCCCCGTGAGCTGCACCGCCTGCCCGGCGACCCGCAACACCGGCGGCGGCTCTGGCGTCGCCTGCTCCTCGGCCGGCGGCGGAATCACCAGCCAGGCGATGCCGAGGCCAGCGCTGACGAACACCGCCACCATGGCCACGAATCGCTTTACCTCGGCTGAAACCGCCATGGGCCGGCCATCTTGGAAGCCATGCGACAGGGGGTCAAGAGAGCGGCGAAATCCCAACGCGCCAGGGAATCAGGGGACCACGCATCCCGGCGAGCTGGTCGCGCGATCGTCCCACGATGGCACCGCGCGCGAGCCCTAGTCCTTGGAGAAGTACTCGCCGCCCTGGTAGGCGCCGGTGCGCTCTTTTTCGAGCTGCATGAGGACGTCGTTGAGGAGGGTGGAGGCGCCGAAGCGGAAGAGGTCGGGGGTGAGCCAGCGGTCGCCGAGGGTTTCCTTGACCATCACCAGGTAGTGCAGCGCTTGCTTGGCGGTGCGGATGCCGCCGGCCGGCTTCATGCCGATGATCTTGCCTGTGGCGTAGTAGAAATCGCGGATCGCTTCGAGCATGACCAGGGTGACCGGCGGGGTGGCGGCGGGCTGGATCTTGCCGGTGGAGGTCTTGATGAAGTCGGCGCCGGCGAGCATGGCGATCTGGCTGGCCTTGCGCACGACGTCGTAGCTGCCGAGCTCGCCCGTCTCGAGGATGACCTTGAGGTGCGCCGCGCCGCACGCCTCCTTGGTGGCGACGATCTCGTCGAAGACGGCGTTGTACTGGCCCATGAGCATGGCGCCGCGATCGATCACCATGTCGATCTCGTCGGCGCCTGACTCGACGGCGCGACGGACGTCGTCGAGCTTGACCGAGAGCGCGGAGAGGCCGCTGGGGAAGGCGGTCGCGACGCTGGCGACCTTGACGGTGGAGCCCTGAAGGGCGTCTTTCGCGATGGCGACGAACTTGGGATAGACGCAGACCGCGGCGCACGACGGGATGTCCTTGCGGTCGTGCGGCCAGCGCGCCTTCTGGCACATCTGGCGGACCTTGCCGGAGGAGTCTTTTCCTTCGAGCGTGGTGAGGTCCATCATCGAGACGGCGAGCTTGAGGCCGGCCTCTTTGGCGGCCTTCTTGAGGCTGCGCTTGCCGAGCGCGGCGGCGCGCTCTTCCACCATCACCTTGTCGACGGTGGGGGCCGAGAAGTCGGGGTAGACGCGGGAGGTCAGGCCGTGGCCGTTGGTGCTGCCGTTTGCTTGCGCCATGATTGCGAATCGACGCTAACAGAAGCGACAAAATGCCGAAACCCCGTGAGTTGCGGGGCATCTGCTCCTTGAGGCTTTCAGGCCCTCCTGCTCACATGAGCACCGACCTCACCGTGTGAGGCCCATGACGAGGTGGCTTGACATGCCGATCGCACCCCCCACGCCCGCGGAAGCGGAGCTAATGCACCGCCCCATGTCGTTCGGCCGCAACAAGCCTTTGCTACTCGGCTGCAGGACGGCTTCGGGCGAGCTGATTGATTGCGTCGTGAAGCTCTCGGCATGCCTCGAAGGGCTCGCGCCGATGAAGCGGTCGAACGGTGGCTGCCGCAGGTCCAAGCGAGGCTAGAGGCATGAAACAACCCTTCCAGGCGGTGGCCGTGCGCTACGTGCACGACGTGCTGACGGGAGAATTCCTCAACATCGGCGTTGTGCTGCTGTGCCCTGCGGCCCACTACGCAGGTGCGCGGTTCATCTCGCAGTGGTCGCGGGTGATGGCCGCGTTTCCAAACGCGGAGCTGCCTCACGTCCGCCGCCTCGCTGCGGCGATCCAGACGGCGTGCGACCCGCTATTTCCGCGCCAGGGCGACACGTTGCTCTTGGTTTCAGATGAGAACATTGCTTCGTTCCTGTCGCGGGTGCTTCCGCCGGACGATGCCAGCATCCAGTTCTCCAGCGTGATCCGTGGCATCTCGGACGACCCGGCCCGGACGCTCGTGGAGCTCTGCGCGCGCTACGCGGAGCGATACTTGCCGGAGAGCGCGCGGCGCGCTCCACGCACCGACGCCGAGCGAACCTCGTTGGCGAAGCCGAGGTGGTGACGGAGGATCGAAGCGACGAGCTGATCGAACGGATCGCGCGCGACTTTTCTCACTGAAGCGGTGTTGGTCCGGGTCGCGGGGGCGCGAGGCGATGTCGGTGTCGCGACGACTTGCCCGGTTGCGCCGAGCAGCGATGCCGGACGGCGTAACTCCTTCTCGACGGTGCAAGAAAGCGATGTCGGATGTCGTGACTCCTTCTCGGCGGCGTGGAGAAGGAATGTGGAAGGCCGCGACCCCTTCCTGGCGGTGCACAGGGTCATCGCCGGCGGTCGCAACCGGTTCTCGAGGGCGCAGGGGAGCGGTGTTGGAGGCCATGGCTGCTTCTCGACACGTGCGAGGCGCGGGCGTTACGCTGGCGCCAACCTGCGCCCAGTGCGCAACCGGAGGAGAAAGCATGGCCTCGCCGATCAAGACGATTCAGTACAGCGAGTCGCTGGACACGGTTTGGGAAGAGCTGGTGTATTCCGAGGCTCGTTGCCTCAAGGATGCGAACGCGAAGAGCTTCGCGAAGGACTTTGGCGGGCTCGTCGAGCGCTGCGACGAGGTTCGCGGCGGGCAGCGCAGCCGCTGGCGCGCCGAGATCGTGGCCCAGGCGGGGGTGGATGCCGCGGATGACGGGCTGGACGACACCGTGGACGACGTGGATGTCGAGCTTGCGCACGTCCTCCGCGGCGACCGGGCGAGCCCTCGCTACAAGCACTACTTCTCGAAGCCCAAGAACGAGATCGTGCGGCTCGGCCTCGAATCGGAGCTGGGCAAGGTTCGAGCGTGGCCGGTCTCGCTGAAGAACGAGTCGGAGAAGCCGCTGCAGAAGCTGAGCCCCCGGCTCGAATCCGACATCGCCGCGGGCGATGCGGCTGTGGCCGAGCGGGTGGCGGCGGCGCAAGAGCGCGCCGTGCACCGCCTCAAGGAGATCACCACCTTGATCGACGACGTGAACGCCGCGCGGCGTTCCATCTACGGCACGCTGCTCACACGCGGCGAGGAGCTCAAGCTCGAGTCCGACTGGGCGAGCCGGTTCTTCCGGCGAACCGCCCGGGCCCCTCGCGCCAAGGCGCCCGCGCAGCCCGAACAAAAGCCCGAGTGACTCCACGCGGGGGGACATCCCAAGAACCTCAGCCTCACCCGCCGAGACGAAGGCGCCACCATGGGCGCGCATGGACGCGCATGGACGTGCATGGACGTGCATGGACGTGAAAGAGCGGCGGACAAAACGACGAAACCCCCGCGGTTGCAGGGGTTTCTATGGGTCGGTTGGTTGCGCGGGTAGGATTTGAACCTACGACCTTCGGGTTATGAGCCCGACGAGCTACCAGGCTGCTCCACCGCGCAGGCGGCACACTAGTCAGGGCGCCTGCACAGTCAAGAGAATCATTCAGAGGAAATGAAACAGCGCGTCAACGCGGCCGTTAGCGCAGCCATTCGGGGACGAGCGGCGAGGGGGCGGCGGTGGAGATGACCCAGAGCTGGTGGGCCGCGCGGGTCGCGCCGATGTGCAGGAGGTGGCGCGACTCGGGGTCGGTCGGGTAGGTCGTGGCGTTGACGTCGACGAGGACGACGTAGTCGTATTCGAGGCCCTTGACCTGCCGCACCTCGGTCACCTCGACGCCGGGGCGGAAGGCGAACTCGTAGGCGCGGATGCGGCGCAGGTAGGGGATCTCGGCCATGCGCAGGGCCTGGTAGTAGACGTCGGCCTGCTCGGCGTGGCGGGCGAGGATGGCGACGGTGGCGCGGGGCTCGCGGTTGAAGAGCGGGCGGAGGGCGTCGGCCAGGAAGGCGACGGCGGCGCCGGGGCTGGGGAAGTGGTGGTGCTCGACGGGGGCGCCGGTGCGCGGGGCGATCGGCGGGGTGGGATCGGCGAGGGGGCCGAGGACGTCGCGGGCGAACTCGAGGACCTCGCGGGTGGAGCGGTAGGCGATGCGGAGCGGCTCGACCTCGACGTGGGAGAGGCCGAGCTCGCGGAGGGTGTCGCGCCAGTCGCGGAAGCCGGAGTCCATGTGGAGGCGCTGCGCGGTGTCGCCGGCGAGGGTGACGCTGCGCGGGCGCAGCTTGCCCTGGGGGGTTTGCTGCTGGGCGACGACGCCGAGCAGGACGGCGAGGTCGATCGGCGCGAGGTCCTGCGCTTCGTCGACGAAGAGGTGCTCGAAGAGCAGCGGGTTCTTGCCGCGCTTGAGCTCGCCGCGGAGGAGCTGGTAGGCGCGCAAGAGCAACGAGTCGTCCTCGATGTCGAGGGTCGCGTGGTCGTCGGCGCGGATCTCCTTGGCGTCGGCGCCGAGGTCGTCGGCGCTCTGCGGCGCCGGCTCGGCTTCGAGGCCGGCCTTGCGCTCGGCGCGATCGCCCGGGTCGGACTCGACGACGGCGGGGCAGCGATCGGCGCACCAGCGCCACGCCTGGAGGACCTGCTCGGGGCCGAACTCGGGATCGTTCGCTTTCTTGAAGGCCTCGAGGACGCGCGGGCGATCGGTGAGGACGTCGGCCCAGAAGGCGAGCACGCCGCGCGAGTCGCGGCGGAGGCGGGCGTCGTTCTTCATTTCCTCGGCGCGCTGCTCGAGGAGGCGGAGCATGACGGGGTGGGTCTTGTAGCGGGTGACCGCCGACGGGGTGTTCTCTTCGACGGGCGCTTCGAGCCAGGGGAAGGCGCGCTTTCGCGTGTCGTGGGCCCACTCGGAGTAGGTCTCGATGGCGACGTCGCCGATGCCGAGGGCGGGCAAGACCTCGCTGATGTAGGCGCGCAAGGCCGGGCTGCCGACGATCACCAGCATCTTGTCGGCGGTGAAGCGGTGCTTGGCGTTGTAGGCGAGGAACGCCATGCGGTGGACGCCGATGGTGGTCTTGCCGCTGCCGGCGCCGCCCTGGATCACGACGACGCCGGAGTCGGGCTTGGAGATGAGCTCAAACTGGCGCGGATCGAGGAGGGCTGCGATCTCAGGCAAATGGCGATCTTCTTTGGCGGCGAAGGTGGCGCCGGTGCCGAGGCCGCCGCGCCCGCCGGAGCCGAAGTTCTCGGGCCGCGCGGCCTTGCCCTGGCCGCCCGACAGCTCGGCCGAGGAGGCGCCCATGGCGCGCCAGCCGGCCTGACCGCGGACGAAGATGCCTTGCGGCGCCGACACGCGGAGCAGCTCGCCCTCGTCGATGGTGACGGTGCGGCGAGCGAGCACGACGCCCTCGACGTCGCGCTCGCCGAAGGTCTCCTCGTACTCGGCGCCCTCTTCGTAGCGGTAGTAGAGCTGGCTCACCGGGGCGTGGCGCCAGTCGACGATGCGGACGCCGCTCCTGGCGTCGACGAGGGTGGTCTTGCCGATGAGCACGTCGCGATCGGCGCGGCCTTCCTCGCGCAGGCGGAGGTGCCCGAAGTAGGGCGAGCGCGGGTCGACCGGCTCGACCTCGCTGGCGGCGGCCCGGCGCGCGGCGATGCCGGCGAGGCGCTGCATTTGCTGCTCGAGCGCGGGGACGTCCTCGAGGTGGGCCGACGCGATCTGATCGCGCAGGCTGATGAGCTGCTCCTCGTAATCTTCGATGGGGGGTGGCCGCGAAGGGCGGTGGACCGCGAGGTGATCGCGCACCTTGCCGAGCAGCGCTCGCTCCTCGTCGACGATGGTTTCCATGACGGCCTGGACGTCCGAAGGCTTCTCGGCCTCCGCGCTCGGATTTTCGTGTGTTTGGATTTCCACTGCGTTGCTCGGTGCGGTTCCGTCCCCCGTGACGAAACAAGCGGACGGTATTTGCCCATCCCGAGGGGAAGCGCAAGGGCGCCGTGACGAGCGCGGCCACAGGCGCCTCTGCCAATGGCAGGAGCACCGCCCGTATACTGCGCGCCGTGGATCGGGACATCGCCATCGAGCGCCGCTATCTGCTCGAGGCGTGCACGTCCCGAGGGGCGTTCGGCGAGGTGCTCCGCGCGACCGAGCGAGCGACCGGCGAGCCCGTGGCGATCAAGCGGCTGCACGAGCACCTGGTCACCGGCGACAACACGACGCGGCTGATCGGGGAGGCCGAGCGGATCGCGCTGGTGCACAGCCCGCACGTGGTGCGGTGCTTCGGCTGGGGGCGCGACGACAGCGGGCGGCCGTGTGTGGTGCTGGAGTGGCTCGACGGGGAGGATCTCGGGCGGCGGCGCGCGGGGCAGTCGGTCACCGAGGGCATCGAGATCGCGCGGCAGGCGGCGGCGGGGCTCTCGGCGGTGCACCGCGCGGGCTTCGTCCACGGCGACGTGAAGCCGTCGAACGTGGTGGTGTCGCACGCGGGCGAGCGCGTGGTCGTGAAGCTCATCGACCTCGGCGTGGCGCGCAAGATCGGCGAGGCCGATCCGGCGCTGCGCGGGCTGCTGGTCGGCACGCCCTCGTACATGTCGCCCGAGCAAGCGCGCGGCGAAGAGACGATTTCCCCGGCGTCCGACGTGTTTTCGCTCGGCGTCGTGCTGTACGAGCTGCTCGCCGGGCGGCGTCCGTTCACCGGCAGCGATCCGTTCGTCGTGCTGGCGAAGATCCTCCTCGAAGATCCGCCGCTGCTCTCGACGCTCGCGCCGCATGTCCCGGCGGCGCTCGACACGCTGGTGATGCGGGCGCTGTCGAAGCCCGCGGAGCAGCGTTTTCGTTCGGCGGACGAGGTCGCCGAGGCGCTCGCCCGGGTGCCGGTCTCGAACGCGACGATGGCCGCCGCGGTGGACGAGACGCCGACCGTGCAGCTCACGCCCGAGGCGCTGCGGCCGAGCTCGCCGCCGCCGCACGGGATGTCGGCGATGTCGGAGCAGCGGGTGGTGACGGCGCTGTTCGCGAGGTTCTCGTCGGTGCCGGCGGTGGCTCCGCGCGGGCGCAGGCGGAAGGGAGAGAGCGCCGAGCCCGAGGTGGGGGAGCCCGCGGACGCGGCGGCGGTGGAGCGCGCGATGGCGGCGTTCGAGACGGTCGTGACGCAGCACCGGGGGGTGGCTCACCGGACGATCGGCGGGCGGATGATCGCGGTGTTCGGCGCGGTGCGGTCGAGCGGGGACGAGGCCGATCGGGCGTCGCGCGCCGCGCTCGCGGGGGTGGCGCGGGTGCCGGCGGTGCAGGTCGCGATCACCACGGGGCGCGCGGTGGCGAGCCTGGCGGGGCTGTCGGGGACGGCGATCGAGCGCGGGGCGGGTGAAGTGGAGCGGGCGCCGCGCGGGGCGATCCGGCTGGACGAGGCGACGGCGCGGCTGGTGGGGGCGCATTTTTCGGTGGGCGGCGGCGAGAACGAGCGGGTGCTGATCGGTGAGCAGGCGGCGTCGGCGCCGGCGCCGGTGTTGCTCGGGCGCGAGACGAGGACGGTGGGGCGCGAGCGGGAGCTGTCGCTGCTACTCGCGCTGTTCCGCCGCTGCGTGGACGAGAGCGCGTCGCGCGCGGTGCAGGTGTCGGGGCCCGCCGGCTCGGGGAAATCGCGGCTGCGCTTCGAGCTGTTGCGGCGGATCGGGGAGCCGGCGCCGACGCTGCTCTTCGGGCGCGCGGAGTCGCTCTCGGCGGGGTCGCCGTTCGGGCTGGTCCGCGGGGCGCTGCGGCGCGCGGCGGAGATCTCGCCGGCAGACGCGCTCCCGGTGCAGCAGAAGAAGCTGCGGAATCTGTTCGCGCGGCACCTCTCGGGCAAGGCGCTGACGCGGGCGGCGCAGTTCCTCGGCGAGCTCGCGAACGTGCCCTTGCCCGACGACGCGAGCGAAGAGCTGCGGTCGGCGCGCAACGATCCGATGCTGATGGGCGATCGGATGCGCGACGCGTGGGAGGACTGGCTGCGCGCGGCGTGCGACGAGGCGCCGCTCGTGATCGTGCTCGAGGACCTGCACTGGGGCGATCTGCCGAGCGCCAAGTTCGTCGAGATCGCGCTGCGCGTGCTGCGCGATCGGCCGCTGTTCGTGCTCGCGCTGGCGCGGCCGGAGCTGCAGGAGGATTTTCAGGGGACGTGGCGAGGGCGGCCGTTCGACACGATCGAGCTGGGCCCGCTCGGCCCCGAGGCGTGCGCGGCGCTGGCGCGCGAGGCGCTGGGGGAGGGCGCATCGGACGAGACGGTGCGGCTCGTCGTCGCGAAGAGCGAGGGCAACGCGTTCTACCTGGAGGAGCTGCTGCGTGCGGTGGCGGCGCACGGAGGCACGCTGCGTGAAGGGGCGCTGCCCGAGACGGTGCTCGGCATGGTGCAGGCGCGCCTCGACGCGCTGGGGGCGGAGGCGAAGGCGGTGCTGCGGGCGGCGAGCGTGTTCGGCAACGTGTTCCACTCCGAGGGGGTGCTGGCGTTGCTCGACGATTCCCGGCCCGCGCGCCTGTCGCGCGTGCTCGCGGACCTGTGCAACGAGGAGGTGGTGATGCTGCGCGCGAAGGGGGCCGGCGACGCCGACGTGGAGTACGTGTTCCGCAATGCGCTGGTCCACGACGCGGCGTACGCGATGTTGACGGAGGACGATCGGGCGGCCGGCCACCGGCTCGCGGCGGACTTTCTGGAGCGTACGGGGAGCGCGGACGCGGCGGTGCTCGCCGGGCACTACGCGCGGGCGCACGACGCCGAGGGGGCGGCGCGCTGGTACCTGCAGGCCGCCGAGGAGGCGCTCGAGGGCAACGATTTTTCGGCGGCGCTTTCGCACGCGGAGCGCGTCGGGCAGCTCAGCGCCGACCCCGAGGTGCTGGGCCGGCTGCGCCTGTTACAACAGCCATCGCGTCGTCAACAGTAACTGCGTCTCACCAGGGGAACCACTCGCGGGGCATCTTCTGCCAGGCGGTGGGGCGGCGGGTGTCGTCCTCGGGGAGGACCAGCGAGCCCACGAAGTCGGCGTGCTCGTAGACGCTGCCGATGGACCTGGAGATGCCGTCGAGATCGCTCTCGCTCACGACGCCGTTGCTCGTCGCCTTGTAGAACTGCACGGTGATGCGGATGGGGAACCTGGCGTCGCGCACCAAGCGCAGGCCGTGACCCTCGTTGAACGGCCCGAGGTTCGGTCCGTGGCCGAGCACCGCTTGCTCCACGTCGCTCCGCTCCATTTCGTCCATCGGGGCGGCGGCTGCCTTCGCCGAGGGCGCGCCGCCGCCCGGCGCGGCCGAGGGGGGCGGCGACATCGACATGGTGGGCCTGGGGCGGCTGGCCTGCACGAGCGGCACCTGCACGAGGAACAGCACGTCCGCGCCCTTGCCGAGCGCCGTGCGGTCGGACTCGGTCCTGGGTCCGCCCTGCGCGGCGATGCGGGCCTCGACGTCGCTCTTGCGCTCGGCGGTGAACGCGGTGCGCTGGCCGTGGTTGTTGAAATAGATCTCCTGGCCGTTGCCCATGGACGCCGAGGCGTCCTCCGGCGAATTCTCGATCACGGTGATGCTCGTGCCCTCGCGGGTGACGAGGATCGACAGCACGGCCGGCGAGCGCGGGGAGGACTGGTAGTTGAAGAGCACCGGGTTGAACTCGGCCTTGCCCTCCTTGGGGATGGGGAGGAACACGGCCTGCGCGCTCACCAGGTAGTGCGTGTCGCGCGGGGCGGTGAGGTCGCCCGAGCCGAGGATCGAGCCCGGCATGCTCGCGAACGACTTGATGTCCTTGAGCACCTCGCCGAGCGCGACGGTGCGCAGCGCGCCTTTGCCCGCGCGCTCGTTGCCGACGCGGACGAAGAACTTGTCGGCCGACACGTCGCCGGTGCGATCGCTGAAGTTCGGGAAGCGGACGACCGGCATCAGCGCGCTCTGGAGCTGCCCCGCCGGGTCCCTGTAGCGAACCTGGAGCGTCAGGTCGGAGATGTTCGGGCCGACCGACGAGCCCATCGAGCGACCGGTGTCCTCCCACGTCACGTTCATCACGCCGAGCCCGCGACGCGAGGCGCCGCTCACGACGTTCCGGTCGCCCGGCATGCCGGCGACCTTCTGGACGACGCGCTGGTACTCCTCGGCGTCGGGCCCACGGATCCCCCAGTCGCCGCCGTCGCCTCCCTGCGTCGGCGTGTCGGTCGCGACCTGCAGCGGGCTTTTGCTCGGCTCCCTCACGATCACGCGCTCGGTGACGCACGCCGCGAGCAGCGCCGTCATCGCCACGAACCCCAGACTCTTTCGGATCATTGCTCGGCTCCTGCGTTGCGTTCGGTCTTCGGGCATCCATGTGCGCCGGCGCGGCGAAACGTGACCGCGCGACGTGTCGATCACGCCGGCACGCGCCAGCGCTCCAGCTCGACGTCGTCGTGCGCCGAGAACACGCGGACCTCGCTCGCGCGATCCCGTGCGAGGGTGCGCAGCCGCTCCTGGTTGGCGACGCGCGCCGCGTTGTCGATGGCGATCGCGCGCTGGAACGCTTCGAGGCCGGTCGGGCACATGCGTTTGTTCGGGTTCATCTCGGCCCGGTAGAAGTAGGCGTCGCCCGCGTGGACCAGCCATCCGCCGGGCGAGCGCTGGCTCCACGGGGCGTCACCGTCGCCGGCCGGCGGGGCGGTCTCGCGCACCGCGATCGCGGCGTGGCCGCGGCTGTGGCCGACCAGCGGGACGATGAGGATCTCGGGTGGCAGGCCGTCGAGCTGGCGCACGCAGTCGAACCCGAACCACGGCTCGCCGCCCGTTGCGTAGGTGTGCCAGTGCGGTCCGTGCGCCCACTGCAACGTGCGGTAGCGCTCGCGCTCTCGCAGCGTCGGGCGGTTCATCGCGGCGTCGTGCTCGGGCCGGTAGACGTGGACCTGCGCGTCGGGGAAATCGCCGAGGCCGCCCGCGTGATCGAGGTCCAGGTGCGTGACGACGATGTGGCGCACGTCGGAGGCCGAAAAACCGAGGGCCTCGACCTGGTGGATGGCGGTTTCTTTGACGTCGAGCAGCGGGCGGAAGACCGTCTGGAAGCTGGATCCGAGGCGCTCGCGGGGGTGCGCAATGTCGGCGCGGCCGATCCCCGTGTCGACGAGCACCAGGCCGGAGCTCGTCTCGATGAGCAGGCAGTGGCAGACCAGGTGCCCGGACGAGAAGAGGCTGCCCCCGCCGCGGGTGAGCCGCCCGAACGGCGGACAGATCGTCCCGCAATTCAAGTGGTGGATGCGCATCGGCGCATCGTACGCGTTCGGCCGCGCTCGCCGTCAATCGCTGGTCGTGTCGACGCCGGCCATCGCGGCGAGGACCTCGTCGGGCCCGGCGAAGCCGTCGATTCGTGCGAGCTCGCGCCCGCCGAAGTCGAGGATCACGATCGACGGCATCATGCTCAGATCGAAGCGATCCGCCTCGGCCTGCGCGTTGGCGTCGGCGTTCGTCACGTCGAGCCGGAGCGGCACGAACGACTGCACGCGCTCGAGCACCCGCGGATCGGACCAGGTGGTGCGATCCATGCGGACCGCAGGCGCGGCCCACTCGGCGTAGAGGAACACGACGAGCGGCATCTTGCGCGTCTTCGCGCGAGCACGCGCCGCTGTCTCCGAGGTCTCCCAGGTGAGCACGCTCGGCTTCTTCGGCGGCGCAGGGGTCGCCTCGGCGGAAGGTGCAGCTTCGATCGTGGTGGGTGGCTGCGACATGCCCGGAACGTCGACGACGGGCACGGAGCCGGTCGTGGCCGGGCCGCAGCCGATCGACAGCGCGATGAGGAGGATCGAGAGAGAAGGGAGGGCGCGGAGCATGTTCGGTATCCGGCCGCTTGTGCCGATCGCGACGAACCACGCGCGGCTCACGTGCCTCATCGCGATGAATGGCACGCGGAGCGTGCCGGGGTTTGGGGCCGCTTGCGGGCCCCCGCGGCGGAGGGTCTTACTTGCCGCCGGCGGAGCAGCGCATCGCGCACATCAGATCGCCGGAGGCGCAGCCGCAGTTGCCGCCTGCCTTGGGCTTGGTCGTGGTGGGCGTGGTGGCGGCGCCGGCTGTCGTGGGCTTGGTGCTCGCGCCGCTGGTGGCGGTGCTCTTGCCCGTGCCGGTGCTCTTGCCGGTGCCCTTGTTCGAGGCGACGGGCGTTCCGCTCGGCGCAGCGCTTCCGCTGGCGGTCGGCACCACCGTCGCTTCGGTGGTCGGTGCGACCGTCGCGGTCACGCTCGGTGTGGGTGTCACCGGCGGGGTCGTCACGGCCGCTCCGGTGTCGGCGACCGGCTTCTCGTCGCCGCCCTTCATGGCGAAGAACACGCCGACGATCGCGATCGCGGCGACGAGAGCGCCGACGCCGATGAACATGGGCGCCTTGCTCGAAGGCGGCGCCTGCACCACCGTCGCTGCGACCGGCGGCGCCGCCGGAGCGTTCGCCGCGGGCATCCCCAGCGGGAACAGGCCACCGTCGTCGTGCGCCATGGCGACCGCGGCTGCGCCGCCGCCACCCCCGGTGGGAGCGGCCGCTGCGGCGAGGGCGCGGAGATCGATGAGGCCCGAGTCCTCGCGCGAGTCCTTGCGCGACGGCGCGGCTTGCGGCGCCGCGGGGCCACCCTTGGAGGTGAGCGCGCTGAGCGAGAAGAGCACCGAGTTCTCTTCACGTTGCTGCGGCGCCCGGGCGTTCGCCGCGGCGTTGGAGGCGGCGGCCCGCGCCGACGCGCTGAAGAGCGGCGCGCTCGTCGCGATGTCGTCCTGTTTCTCGCCGCCGCCGCCGAACACGTCGGCGCGCCGGTTGGTCGCCTCGCGCCGTGCGGCCGGCCGCGCGGAGGCGGAGGCGGCGAGGCTTGCGGCGGAGGCCATGGCTTCGGCGCTGGAGGACGGGGCCGGCGTCATGGCGGGAGGAGGCGCCGACGGAGCCGCAGCAGGTGCTGCGGGCGTCGCGCTCAGCGCCGAGACGATGGCGTCGACCTGTCCGAGCGGCTGCCAATCTCCCATGCCGTCGGCCCACACGTAGGTGTCGGCGGTGACGACTTGCGATTGGTAGGCGGCCACGAGATCGGGCACGGACATCGTGCGCTGATCGCCTTCGGCGACGTTGACGAGGTAGCTGAGGCCGTCGGCGGGAGCGGCGTCGCTCGACGAAGAGACGTGGTCTGCCACGCCGGCTCCGTTCGCGACGGTCGTCGCGCCACCCGAGTTCACAAGGATCGTCGCTCCGCACTTCTTGCACTTGAGCTTGACGGTCTTGCCCTGGACCTTCTCGTCGGAAACCGTGTACTTGGAGGAGCAGTTCTGACAGCTGATCTTCATTGCGGCTGAGCTCCGGTCGGTCCTGCAGGCGGCCGAGCGTGTGACACCTCGGCGCGAGGACCAGATCGTAGAGCGACTTTACAACGCCTGGCCATCTTTCGCCTGTTTCCTGTACGTACCCCGAGCCGCTTGGGTCTTTGGCGCGATCTTGCTCCCCGTTTTCTCACCAGCCGGAGGCGATTCCGCGCGCGATCTTGTCGGACAGCGCCATGCACGTCAGCATCGGGTTGACCGCCGGGCTGCCGGGGAAAATGCCCGTATCGGTGATGTAGACGTTCTCGGTCTCGTGGCACCGGCCGTCCTCGTCCACGACGCCGTCGTCTGCGCGCCTGGACATCCGTGTGGTGCCGAACGCATGGTTGGCGGCCGCGATCGTGTCGCTCCCACGCAGCTTCTTCTTGCGAATGATCTCGGCTTCGTCCTTCGAGGACAAGATCTCGGGCACGCCGTGCAGGCCGGGCAGGATGTGCGTGGCGCCGGCTGCCCAGCAGATGTCGGAGAGGATGCCGATGCCCTTCTGGATGAGGTCGACGTCTTGCGGAGACCAGTGGAACTCGATGTCCGGATCCCAGCTCCCGCGGCGCGGGCGCACCGTGCCGGACGAGCGCTCGGCCGCGACGATGACGTCGAACGGGGCCATGCGGCGGTAGTCGAGCAGGTGCTTCTGGTAGTCGTGACCGAGGCCGGGCATGCGCGCGGCGAGCACCGAGACCGGTGACCACAGGACCTCGAGCTTGATGCCCTCGTCGAGGAAGTGGAGCGAGTGGTAGCCCTGCGTCGCACCCTTCCAGGGATCGACGACGTCGGGGAAGACGCCCATGATCGCGAGCCCCGGGTGGAGCTGCAGCTCCTTGCCGAGCCAGCGCGGGTTGCCGACGTTGCTGCGCGACAGGATGAGCGGCGTCGCCATGCAGCCGGCGGCGAGCACCACCACCTCGGCGTCGATCTGGACCGCCTGGTGCTCCTTCCATGACAGCGGCTCGATCACGCGGCCGCGCAGCCCGGTGGCGCGCCTGCCGTCCATGATCACCTGCTCTGCCCGCACGCTGGTGAAGACGCGAGCGCCCGCCGCCATCGCGGCCGGCACGTACGAGACGTCGGTCGATTGTTTCGCGCCGTTGCGGCACCCCGTGAAGCACTCGCCCGAGCCCTTGCAGCCGCGCGCGTTGCGGAAGGTGGGCTCGCTCGACAGGCCGAGCGCGTCGCAGCCCTGCTTGAAGAGCAGGTTGCGATCGCCCTGCACCTCCATGGGGGTGGGCTCGGCCCACAGGAACTTCTCGACGCGCTCGTAGTGGGGATCGAGCGCCTCGCGGCTGAGCGTGGTGCCGCTGCGGTCGCCCCACTTGCCGAACGTCCACTGCGGCGCGCGGGCGCAGATCGCCGAGTTGACGAGCGAGCCGCCGCCGAGCGCGATCGCCTGCATGGTCGGCACGAAGCTGCTGCCGCGCGCCGCGCGCGTGCCGCCCTCGCGGAGCATGCGCTGCATCGCCTCGGCCGCCTCCTGCACGAAGTCGGTCGCGCCGAACGGCGGGCCCTCTTCCACGAGGATCACGTCGCGCCCCGCCTCGGCCAGCTCCTTCGCGGCGACGGCGCCGCCCGGTCCCGACCCCACGACGACGACCTCGCATTTGACGCGGATCTCGCCCTGATAATCGGCGAACCGCTTCACGCCGCGATGGGGATCGGGGAACGCCGGGCGCTCCGAGCCGTTGATGACGTCGAGCGCGGCGCTCACGCGGCCACCATGGCGGCGCCGCGCGCCGAGCCGAGCGGTTTTGCCTCGAACGGGGCCGGATCCATCACCATGCACATCGAGGCGGCGACGCGCGCGTTCGACAGGTAGCCCATGGTCAGCACGGTTCGCATCGAGAGGAACGCGACGCGCCGGAAGTAGATGTCGCTCTTCGCCATCTGCGAAAGGAGCGTCAGCCGATCGGCGAGGGCGAGCTGCGAGAAGCGGCGGAGGCGCGGACCGAACACGAAGGGGCTCAGCTCGAAGAAGACGAAAAGCAGGCGAAGGAGGAAGCGGCCGCGCGCGTTCAGGCGGCGGAGGTAGCCGTCCGTGTAGGCGACGAGGCCCGCCTCGGTGCCGGAGACCGGGATGGGCCCGCCGGGCGGAAAGAACGCGTCCGCGCACGCGGCGACCAGCGCTTGCTGGTGCTGGTTCATGATCGAGTCGCCGAGCAGCTTCGGCGGATAGCCGGCGAAGAGGGCGCGGGCGACGAGCGCCGCGAACAGCACGCCGAGGGCGATCGCGGCCACGGCGATCGGGTGCGAAACGATCAGGTTCATCATCGGTGGGGCTCCGTGCGTGGGGTCCTGGTGCTGCGGGTGCTCGTCGCTGGCGAAGTCGCGTGGCTCTTCGGCCGCGGCGTCGCGTGGCTCTTCGGCCGCGGCGTCGCGTGGCTCTTCGGCCGCGGCGTCGCGCGGCTCTTCGATCGCGGCATCGCGTGGCTCTTCGATCGCGGCGTCGCGCGGCTCTTCGATCGCGGCGTCGGTCTCGCGGCCGTCTTGTGCGCAGCGCTGACCACCGGCTTGTGTGGCGCCCCCTGCGCCGGCTTCCGCGCCGTGCTCGCCGCGGGTTTCTTTGTCATGGGGGGCTTCGCCGGAACCGCCTTCGCGGCAGGGGGCCCCTCGTCCGTCCGAAACGCCCCCTCGACGCTCTTCATCAGCGTCTCGTCGACGTCGCGGAGCCACACGGTCACGTGCTTCATCGCCCGCGTCTCGTCGTGCGCGACGATCAACGCGAACAGCCTCTCCATGCGCGGCTGGTAGTCGGCGCGGACGTGGGCCACGAACGGCCCGAGCAGATCCAGGAGATCGTGCATGGGCCCCCAGAACGAGTTCGCGAGCCACACCGCCGGCCACACCTGGCTGGCGTGGACGAGGGCGCGAAAGAACAGCAGCTCGCTCTTGGCGTGGGCCAGCGGCTCGTGAACGAGCGACTTCGCCTTGTCGAGCTGGGCGCGCGCGTCCGCGAGATCCTTTGGCTGCGCGTAGCGTGACGCGAGGCGCACGGCCTCCGTCGCCATGAGCGTCCGCAGCTCGAGCAGCTCGCGGGCGATGACGGCCGGCGGCTGATCGAACTTGCCGAGCTTGAGGTACTGCGTGAGCAGGGAAGGCGTCCCCTCACGGCGGAAATCGAGCACCGTCGCGCCCGAGCCGCGCCGGCTCTGCACCACGCCGAGCCCGGCCAGGTGGCGCAGCGCCTCGCGCACGGTGCTGCGCCCGCACCCGAGCTCCTGGGCGATCGCGGGCTCGGACGGGAAGCGGAGCCCCGCCGGATAGCGTCCGGTGATCACCCGCACGAGCAGCTCGTCGGCGACCCGCCGCACCTCTGCCGGGAGCGTCCCGGGCTTCTCTTTGTCGACCATCAAAAGTTGTCTGACAAATTAGTCTGACCAAGTTGTCTGACAAGTTAAAAGTGCGCACGCCCGTTCGCACCTGCGATTTCGCCTGGATACGCGGGCGATCGGCGAACGGTGCGCCGGATCGCCGCCGCGCGAGCACGAAACGGGGCGGCCGCGAGGTCAGCGGCCGTGCGCCGGATCGCCGCCGCGCGAGCACGAAGGGGCGGCCGCGAGGTCAGCGGCCGTGCGCCGGATCGCCGCCGCGCGAGCACGAAGGGGGCGCCCGCGAGGTCAGCGGCCGTGCGGGCGATCGCCGCCGCAGTGATCAGTGAACGGTGCCAGCGAGGTGAGCGGTCGGGCGTGCGATCGCCGGCGCAGGGAGCACGAGACGGTGCCGGCGCGGCGAGGGCTTGCCATTCACGCGAGTGACGTTGCGTCTTGTACGAACGACCCGGGCGAAATCCATTTCAGGGCCCTTCACGCGATCGCCGACGCAGCCATCGCGACAACGCCGCCAGCGCTTCGGGCTCGGGGCGCATGCGCGAGGCACGGGTTCGCCCTCGCACGACCAGCGCGTCGCGCTGCGCGACCCCCGGCTCCGCCCTCACATCGGGTAGGTGTCGCTCGTGTCGTTGCGCGCTGTCGTCTGGCCCTCGACGCCCTTGGCGTGCTCGGGGAGCGGCGGCAGGTCTTGATCGGTGTAGCCGGGGGCGACCCAGAAGACCTCGGGGGCGGGCCGGTAGCCGCTGAAGTACTTTCGCTCCTCGACGCGCCCGTCGAAGTAGCTGACCGTCACGACGCTCGTCACGTCCATGCCGCGCGTCCCCTTCTGTTTGCGGAAGCTGCGGCCGGCGGGCAGGTAACCCACCACCTTGATGCGGCGGACGAAGTCCTCCACGTGGCCGACGCCGTAGGCGTACGACACCTTCGCGACGGGATCGCCGCCCAGGAGCTCGACGCGGATGGCGGTGGGCTTGGGCAGGTAGGCGTGGATCATGATCGGGAAAGAGAGGTTGTTCCGGATCTTCAGGTCGACCACGGGGTAGGCCACGGTCGCGTCCATTCCGGGCATGGTGTAGCTCGACGGTCGCGAGTGGTTCTGGCGCTCGATGACCTCCATGGCGCCGAACAGCGTCGCCGCGTGCAGGGTGCTCGACACCTGACAGGTGCCGCCGCCGTAGCCGCTCACCAGCTCGTCGCCCTGGATCTCGGGGGCCATCACGAAGCCGTTCTCGGGGGAGCGCGGGCCGACCTTTTCGTTGAAGGAGAAGGTCTGGCCGGGGAGCAGGATGGTGCCGTCGATCTTGGCGGCGGCGCGCTGGATGTTGCCGGCGCGGCCGAGGCCGTCGCCCCACGTCACGAACGTCGTCTCGTAGGCCGACAGCACCCGCTCGACGTCGACGTTGGCGATGTCGTTGACCGTCACCCGCGCGCGCAGGGGCTTGACGAACAGCTCGATGGTCTCCTCGTCGTCGTGGCGGGCCGCCGCGATCGCGTCGATCGAGCGCTCGATGTCGAGCGCCTGGCCGTCCCTGTCGACGATGCGCTTCTTGTGCTCCATGTCGAGCCGCGCATCGATCGGGTCCTTGTAGAACTGGTCGGAGATGGTCCCGAGGAAGGTCCGCGCCCGCTCGCGGTCGACTTAGAAGGCCAGCGGGACCTCGATCTCGCCGCGCTTTGCCTTGGCGGCGTCGCGCACCCGGCGGATCCAGGAGCCGGTGCGGCCGATCTGCTCGGCGCGCTCCATGGTGGCGGCGATGTCGATGGAGACGCCCAGCTCGCCGAGCGTCGTGTCGGTGACGTCGTTTTCGTAGCGGAGGTGGACCGTTCGCTTCTTGAGGAGGTCGCGGCGGCGCATGAGCCACTCGACGACGGCGACGTCCTCGGGCGGGCGCTGCTCGCCGATGAAGACGCCCGTCGCGATGGGCGAGGCCGGCAGGACGTGGTGCGCAGTGACGCCCAGGACCGCCCCCAGGGTCGAGCCGACAGCGAGCACCAGAACGACCGATTTGCGCACGTGGAACATGGTAGCTGGGTCGCGCGCCGTTCGGAAAGTTCGGCGCGCCGTCCTCGTGAGATCGAGAACGCTCGGCCCCGGGCCGTGCAGTCCAGTCGGGCGAGCCCGGCCCGGCCTTTCCCTTTGCACGAAACGAGACGGCACGGACGACTTCGTATAGCGTACGGCCCGTGCGTTCTCGCGCCGCTTCGGCAGGCCTCGTCCTCGCGCTCGTTGCGTCTTTCACGGCGTCCCTCGCGCCGTCGCTCGCACGGGCCCAGGCGCCGAACCCAACCGACCCCGTCCCGGCGCCGTCCGCCACCAGCGCGACGAGCCCGTCCACCACCGCGGCGAGCCCGCCCGCGGACCCGCCGCCCGCCGTCACGGCGCGACCGCCGGACAAGCCACCTGCGCCGGCCGAGAGCCCCGGGAACGACGAGCCGCCGAACGTCGAGGCGCCTGTCAAACCGGCGGCGCCCGAGCCCGGGATCCTCGAGCAGATCACGTCCGGCTTCTCGTTCGGCTCGTACGGCCGGATGATCGCAGGGAGCGATTTTCGCGGGCGGCCCGGGCGCGACGCCGACATCGTGGCGCGCGGCTCGCGCCTCGACGAATCGAACTATGTCGAGCTGGAGCTGCGGCGCGACGACTACTGGCAAAAGACCGACAGCCGGACGCGCGTGGTCGCGACGCTGGCGCTCACGAACCCGGTGTTTCATTACAGCGGCGACTTCGACGTGACGCTGGCGATCCGCAATCTCTTCATTGAAGAGCGGGATCTGGGCATCAAGCGGCTGTCCGTCTGGGTCGGCTCGCGCATGTACCGCGGCGACGATATCTATCTGCTCGACTTCTGGCCGCTCGACAACCTCAATACCCTGGGCGGCGGCCTGCGCTACGAGCTCACCGAGAGCGGGCGGACGTGGGCGGCGCTGCACGCGGGCGTGAACCGGCCGCCCGGGCTCTTCTATTACCAGCAGTCGCAGCGCCCGGCGCCGAACAACGCGTTCGGCGCGACGACCGTCGATATCCTGAACCGGCAGCAGACGATTGGCAGTCTGAAGCTCAGCCACCTCATCCCGCTCTCGGGCAATGCCGGTCTCAAGGGCGCCGTGTACGGGGAGGTCCGCGCCCTCTCAAGCGGCCAGCGCGAGACCGATCCCGGGGTGTTCGAGGACGTTCCCGCCGAGAACGGGTTTGTCGTCGGGGCGCAGATCGGTGCGTTCACGGGGCAGCGCGACACGCACCTGAACCTGTTCTTCCGCTATGCGCGGGGCCTGGCCGCTTATGGGGAGTTTGCGCGGCCGACGCGGCTGTCGCTGGAGCGGACGACCGACGGCGCACAGGAGGTCCTGGTGGCCGCGGGCGGTAACTGGGAGACCGGGCCGTTCGGGCTCATGGCGGGGGCCTACCTGCGGTCGTTCCGCAATGCCAGCGCGGCGCTCGACAATGACGACATCGACGAGGGGATCGTGGCGCTGCGGCCGCACCTGTTCTTCGGCGAGTGGGGCGGTCTCTCGGTCGAGGGCTCGTTCCAGGCGCAGCAGCGCGGCGTTCTGTTCGCCGAGGAGCCGGCCGAGGGCGAGACAAAGGCGGCGCCGACGGGCCCTCTCACGGGGACCATGTGGCGCTTCGGGGTGGTGCCGTTCCTCTCGCCGGCCGGCCGCGGGGACTACAGCCGGCCGCACTTCCGGCTGATTTACCTCGTCTCGCTGCGGGACAAGGGGGCGCGCGCCTTCTATCCCAAGGATGACGTGTTCGGGTTGCGCGAGGTCGAGCACTTCTTTGGCTTCGGCGCGGAGTGGTGGTTCAACACGTCCTGGAATTACGGGGGTTGACCATGCGAGCCATGTCGAAGTCCGTTGTTGTCATTTCAGCCCTGGCCGCCCTGACTACCGGCCTCGGGTGCATGAGCTTCGAGGAGCAGGCCCAGGGCGAGATCACCCTCGGGACCCACGTCGACGACTGGCGACAGGAGGTGATCTACCAGGTGTTGATTGACCGGTTCGCCGACGGCGACGCGGGCAACAACTACCGGGTGGACCTGACGACGCCGGGGCACTGGCACGGCGGCGACTGGAAGGGGCTCGAGGACAAGCTCGACTATCTCCAGGATCTGGGGGTGACGACCCTCTGGATCTCGCCGGTGGTGAAGAACGTCGACACCGACGCCGGCTTCGACGGGTACCACGGCTACTGGACGCAGGACGCGACCGAGGTCAACCCGCACTTCGGCGATCTGAGCGCCCTGCGGAGCATGATCTCGGCGGCGCACGAGCGCGAGATGAAGGTGATCCTCGACATCGTCACGAACCATGTCGGGCAGGTCTTCTATTACGACATCAACAAGAACGGGCAGCCGGACAATGACGTGTTCGGCGGCGGCAAGACCGGGCAGTCGCCGGTCGAGCACGTGACCGAATACGACCCCGAGTTCGACCCGCGCGGCATTCAATCGCGCACGTCGCTCGGCGAGAGCGGGCCGGCCCCGGTGGTCTTTCAATACGATCCGGCGACGAACCACGTCCCGCCGCAACCTGTCTTGTTCCAGAACGAGAACGTCTACAACCGCAAGGGCCGCACCTTCAATTTCGACGATCTCGATCAGCTCGTTCACGGGGACTTTCCCGGCGGGCTGAAGGACGTGAACACCTCGCGCTGCGACGTGAAGCGCTCCATGGTCGACGTCTATGCGCGCTGGGTCGAGCTGGCCGACTTCGACGGCTTCCGCATCGACACGGTGAAGCACGTGGAGCACGAGTTCTGGCGGTATTTCGCCCAGAACTTGCGGCTCCGCCTGGCCGAGCAAGGGAAGAACAAGTTCTTCATGTTCGGCGAGGCGTTCGACGGCAGCGACTCGCTGATTGGCAGCTTCACCAAACACGAAGTCCCCGCCCACCCGAACGACATGCTGCTGGGTGGCGATCTGGCGCGCGAGAACGGGCCCGAGGAGGCCGGTGGGTGCCCGGGCGCGGCCCCGATCACCGGCGACATGCTCGACGGCGTGTTCTACTTCTCGCAGTATTTCCAGGCGGTGCGCGATGTGTTTCGCGACGGCCAGCGGACCGCGAAGATCAAGGAGCTGTGGGATGCGCGGGCCGACAACTTCGGCTCGGAGCCGAACGCCAACGGCACGGGGATCGCGCCGTCGAAGACGCTGGTGAACTTCCTCGACAACCACGACGTGCCGCGGTTTCTCTACAATGGCTCGGGAGTGACCCAGTTCAAGGTGGACCCGGAACTGGCACTCTCCAATGCCCTGTTGTTCCTGCTGACCGAGGACGGGATACCGTGCATCTATTACGGCACGGAGCAGGAGCTCGACGGCGGCAACGACCCTGCGAACCGGGAAGACCTGTGGAACACGGGCTATTCCACGGAAAACGCGACGTTCCAGTGGGTGAAGCGGCTCACCGGCATCCGGAAGCGGCACAAGGCGCTGACCCTCGGGGATCAGACGGTGATCTGGGCGACCGACCACACGGGCGACGAGGAAGACGCCGGGATCTTCGCGTTCGAGCGGGCCGGCGGCGACGCCGAGGGCTCGTATGCGCTGGCGGTGTTCAACACTCACCTGGCAAAGACGTCGTCCACAAAGTTCGAAGGTAACGTCATGAAGACGTCGCTGCCGGAGGGCTCGACGCTCGTCGACGTGCTCACGCCCGACTACCAGGCGTATTCGTTGGGGGCGGACGGGGAGCTGGATCTCACGCTGCTGCCCACGACCGGGGCGCTGCTCATCCCGGGCGAACAGGTCAGTCCGGAAGATTAGGCCCATGGCGAGCGTCGTCGTTCGGGATCTGCACAAGAAGTTCGGCGAGACGCACATCCTCAAAGGCGTCTCGGTCGAGGTGCCAAAGGGCTCGTTTGCCGTGCTCGTCGGGCCGAGCGGCTGCGGCAAATCGACGTTGCTGCGGCTGCTCGCCGGGCTCGAGGTGGCCGACGGCGGGGCGATCCTGTTCGACGATCGCGACGTGACGCGGCTGGAGCCGCGCGACCGGGACATCGCCATGGTGTTCCAGTCGTATGCCCTCTATCCCCACCTGTCCGTGCGGGAGAACCTGGCGTTTGGCCTGAAATTGCGCAAAACGCCGGCCGCCGAGATCGAGAAACGGGTGAAGCACGCGTCGGCCATGCTGGGGCTCGACACGCTGCTCGATCGGTTGCCAAAGGCGCTGTCGGGGGGGCAGCGGCAGCGCGTGGCGATGGGGCGGGCGATCGTGAGGCGGCCGTCGCTGTTCCTGTTCGACGAGCCGCTCTCGAATTTGGACGCGGCGCTGCGGGCCCAGGTGCGCGTCGACATTCGCAAGCTGCACGACGAGCTGGGCGCGACGAGCGTGTACGTCACCCACGATCAGGTCGAGGCGATGACGCTCGCCGACGTGATCTTCGTGCTCAACAAGGGGGTCGTCGAGCAGGCGGGGCACCCGCTCGAGGTCTACGCGCGGCCCAAAACGCGCTTCGTGGCGAGCTTTCTCGGGAGCCCGGCGATGAACTTCGTCGAGGTCGAGCTGGCCCGCGACGGCACGGCGTGGGTGGCGGTCGGGAAGAACGGGCTGCGCTTTCCGTTCGACGGAAAACCCTTCGAGGGGCGGCTCGAAGACGGCATGAAGACGACGCTCGGGGTGCGCGCGCACGACGTGGAGATCGCGTCGTCGTCGTCGACGTACCGCACGACGGACTCGCAGAGCGTGCCGCTCGGGGTGACGCTGGTGGAGGCGCTCGGCACCGAGTCGTTCGTGCACGGGACGCTGGGCGGCAGCTCGTTCGTCGCTCGCCTCGACGCGCAGACCGGCGCGAAGAAGGGCGACACGCTCGACCTCTGGTTCAAGTCGCTGCACCTGTTCGACGCGGAGACGGGCGTCTCGCTGCGGAAAGAGCCATGAGACGCGCGGCCTGGGTCGGGCTCGTCGGGCTGGCGGCGTTCGTCGTCGCGTTCGTGTTCTTGCTCGCGTTCTCGCTGGCGCTCCCGCAGATCGCGTTCGCGGCGCCGCCGATCCGGTTGTGGCACGCGTACCGCGGCGACGAGGAGAAGGCGCTCCTCGAGATCTTGAAGGGCTGGCAGGGCGGGGCGGTGGAGGTACTGGCGCTGCCCTCCGACGCGCTCGACTCGAAGCTCGCGTCGGCGTCGCTCGTCGGAGAGGGGCCGGACGTCTTCATCGCCGAGCATCACCATGTCGGCGAGTACCGCGCGCGCGGGATCGTCGTTCCGGTCGGCGACGCGTTCGAGGGCGACGCGGCGTTCATCGAGCCGGCGGTGCGGGCGCTGCGCGACGGCGCGGACATGTGGGGCGTGCCGCTCTCGCCCAAGTGTACGGCGCTGTTCGTGAACGACGCGCTCGTGACGAAGACGCCCGAGGACATCGAGGGCATCGCGGAGCTCGCGGGCACGCTGCCGCCGGGCGTGTTCCCGCTCGTCTACGAGGCGCGCAACACCTACGCGCACGCGGCGCTGTTCGGGGCCTTCGGCGGCGAGCTGCTGGGCAAGGACGATCAGTTCGGCCTCACGGGGATGGGCGCCGAGGCGTCGCTGGCCCTGGCGCGCGGCTTCATCGTCAAGGGCGCGGTGCCGGACGACGCCAACTACAACATCCTGAAAGAGCTGTTCAAGGCGGGGAAAGCGGCGTTCGTGATCAGCGGGCCGTGGCTCGCGGCGGACCTCGGCGACGCGCGCGATCTGAAGTACCACATCGAGGTCCTGCCAAAGGTGCGCGCGGCCGGCCAGCCGATGCGGCCGCTGCTCACCGTCGAGTCGGCGATGCTCACCAAGCCGGGCGCGCAGAAGCCCGCGGCGAGGGCCCTGGCGAAGCTGCTGGCGAGCCGCGAGTCGGCCGAGCTGCGGGCCCGCGTGGCGCGCTCGCTGACGGCGCGGGCCGACGTCCCGATCCCCGAGGGCGACGCGATGCTCCGGGCGTTCGCGGAGCAGGCGAAGGTCGCGGTGCCGATGCCGTCGTCGCAGGCGATGCAGGCGGTGTGGGAGCCGGCGAACCGCGCGATCAGCAAGGTGCTGCGCGGGGATGCGCCGCCGGACGTGGCGCTCACCGAGGCGAAGCGTCGCTTCGACACCGTGCGGCGTCCGCTGCCACCCCCGGCGTCGCCGGCGCCGTTCCTGATCGTGTTCGGCGTGGGGCTGCTGCTGCTCGTGTTGACGTGGGTTCGCGGTGCGCGCCGGGGCGATTTCACCGCGGAGCTGAAGCGCAGCAAGCCGGCGTACGCGTACGTCGCCCACTCGGTGCTGGCGGTCGGGGCGCTGGTGGTAGCGCCGCTCGCGGTGGGCGCCGCGACGTCGTTCTTCGCGGGGAACCTGTTCGGCGAGACCGCGTCGCGCCGCTTCGTCGGGCTCGCGAACTTCATCGACATCTTGACCGCGCAGGGCGGCTCGCTGCTCGCGACCGGCTCGTTCTACGTGGTGCTGCTCGTCACGCTGCTGTGGACGTTCGTGAACCTGTTCTTCCACGTCACGATCGGCGTCGCGCTCGCGCTCCTGCTCTCGAAGCCGATGCTGCGCATGAAGGCGATGTACCGCGTGCTGCTCATCGTCCCGTGGGCGGTGCCGAGCTACATCACCGCGCTCGTCTGGAAGGGGATGTTCGATCGGCAGTTCGGCGCGGTGACGGGCCTGATCCTCGGGCTGAACGAGCTCTTCGGCTTTCACATGGAGCCGATCTCGTGGTTCGCGAAGTTCTCGACGGCGTTCACCGCGAACGTCACGACGAACGTCTGGCTCGGCTTTCCGTTCATGATGGTGGTCACGCTCGGCGCGCTGACCGCGGTGCCGCAGGACGTGCTCGAGGCGGCCGAGGTCGACGGCGCGACGCGCTGGCAGCGGCTGTGGCGCGTGACCCTGCCGATGATCCGGCCGACGCTCGCGCCCTCGATCACGCTCGGCGCGATCTGGACGTTCAACATGTTCAACGTCGTCAACCTGGTGTCGGGCGGCGATCCGGACGGCACGACGAACATCCTGGTCACCGAGGCGTATGCCTGGGCGTTCACGCGGGAGGCAAAATACGGCTACGCGGCGGCCTATTCGGTGCTCATTTTCCTGATGTTGCTCGGCTTCACGCGCTGGGGCGAGTGGCAAAAGCGGCGCTCGGAGCAGCGGGAACGCGAGCTCCGCGCGAAGGAGGTGACAGCGTGAACCGGAGACCTTCGCTCCTCGAGTCGGTCGCGACGCACCTCGTGCTGATGGTGGCGGTGGCGGTCTCGCTCTACCCGATCCTCTGGGTCATCTCGATCGCCTTCTCCGGCAAGCGCCCTCCCGAGGCGCGCGTGCTCCCGCTGCTGATCGAGCCGACGACGCAGCACCTCGGCGACGTGATCAGCTCGACGCGCGACGGTCACTGGCTGTTCGGCCAGCAGCTCGCCAACTCGCTGATCGTGTCGACCGCGACGGCGGCGATCGGCGTGCTGATCGCCATCCCGACGGCCTACGCGCTCGCGCGCTTTCGCTTCACCGGCAAGGAGACGGGGGTGCGCACGCTGCTCGCGACGCAGATGTTCCCCACGGTGGCGAGCGCGATCCCGCTGTACCTCCTGCTGTTCAAGCTCGGCCTCCTCAACTCGCGCACGGGCCTGACGCTCTGCTACGCGTCGACCTCGGTGCCGTTCGCGATCTTCCAGCTCCGCGCCGCCTTCGAGTCGATCCCGGTCGACCTCGAAGAGGCGGCGATGGTCGACGGCGCCACGCGGTTCCAGGCGTTCTTGAAGGTGGCGTTGCCAGCGGCGCGCCCGGCGATCGCGGTCACCGCGCTGTTCGCGTTCATGAGCGCGTACAACGAGTACGTCCTGGCGGTGACGCTCCTCAGCAAGGAGGAGATGTTCACGCTGCCCGTCCTGCTCAAGAGCTTCATCGGCGAGTACAAGCAGGACTGGGAGAAGTTCGCGGCCGGCTCGCTCGTGGTCTCGCTGCCGGTGATGGCGCTGTTCTACGTGGCGCAGCGGCACCTCGTGGCGGGCCTCACGTCCGGCGGTGTAAAGGGGTAGTCCGACCAGCGCGTCCGGCCCTCGGGGCGCGCGCAGCCAGCCGATCACGCCCATGAGCCGCACGTTCTACGCCTCCATGTCGTACGAGCTTCACCCCAAGACGCCGCCCGAGGCGCGCAAGCTGCTGCGGGCAGAGCTGGTCGGGCGCAAGTGGCAGGACCGCCACAAGACCGCGCTCATGCCGTCGAGCACGGTGTGGATCTTCCGCGCCGCGGGCGAAGACGACACCACCGACGACGTCCACGCGGCGTGCGTCCGCGACCTGCGCGACGCGGCCGCGGCGGTCGCTCGCACCGGCCGGCCGATCCAGCTCGTGCGCGCCTGGGTCCACGTCGCGGGTGCGGGGACGTGTGGGCTGGCCCCGCCGGAAGCGCTGCTGCTCCCGGGCGAAGGCCCTTCGAGGTAGATCGCCGCCGCGTCGCCGCGCGCTCCCGGTCAGCGGAAGCGTTCGCGCGATCTCGCGCGTCGCAATCGCAATTTCCGGCTGTTGGCCCCGACAATCGAGTAGGCTGCGCCCGCTTCAACGGAGAAATTCGATGGTTCAACGGGTCCTGGGATTCGCGACGCTGATGACGCTCCTCGCCGCTGGCCTCGGCTGCGGAAGCGGGTACTCCTCGGAGAAGGCAACGCAGCGCTGCGATCAGGAGCAAGAGTCGAAGTCGCTCTGCATGACCGAGGCCGCCTACGCCGAGTGCATTGCTTGCTTCGAGGAGTGTGGCGCTGCGTGCGAGCCCCAGGCCACCTGTGCCGAGACGTACGCGTGCGAGTAGAGGGTTCCTTTATGCGATCTTTTTCAAAGCTGGTTCTGCCCCTCGCGCTCGTCACCTTCTGTGCGCTCGCCATCGCTGCGTGCGGCGGTCTATCGGATGAAGACGCGGCTGTTCGCTGCGACATCGAGCAGGCGAACAACAGCTCGTGCTTCAACCAGGCCGCCTACGACTCGTGCGTGTCCTGCTTCAGCGAGTGCGGCGACAACTGCGCGATCGCCGAGAGCTGCCCCGTACAGTACGTCTGCGCGGAGTAACCGGCCGCGGCAGCGGGTCACGGTAGCTCGTCGCGATCACTCGTCGCGATCACTCGTCGCGATCACTCGTCGCGATCACTCGTCGCGATCACTCGTCGCGATCACTCGTCGCGATCACTCGTCGCGTCACGACCCGTCGCTCCACGTTGGTTCAGCGCAGCGCGCGCAGCGCCACGGCCAGCGACCCCATCGCTTGCCCGTGCAGCCGGCTCGCCCAGCTCTTCGAGAGGCCGAGATCGGCGGCGATCACGTCGAAGTTCTCGTCCCCGAAGTAGTGACGCTCGACGAGCGCGCGCTGCCTGTCGGGGAGCTTCTCGATGGCGAGGCGCACGTCGCGTCGCAGCTCTTCGCGCGCGAGGCGCTCCTCCGGCGTCTCGCGATTCTGCTGCGGCTCGGCCTCTGGCACGCAGGTCAGCCCGACCGCCATGGCCGCGGCTCGCTGGGCGAGCAGCTCCGCGAGGTCGGCCTGGTACTCGGGCTCGCTCTTGAGCGGCGCGGTGCCGGCCGGCGTTCGCGCCGCCTCGTCCGCCAGCCGCTCGTACGCGGCGCACGCCGTCGCGCGAGCCACGATCCGGCGCTGCCGCCGCATCTTTCGGGCCTCGTCGAGCATCGCCCACTTCACCTTCATGACGAGGTAGGCGGCGAAGGGTGCCCGGCCCGGATCGTAGGCGCGGGCCGCCTCCAGCAGGGCCGGCTGCGCAATGGCCAGGAGATCGTCCCGTCCGAGCACGCCGCCGAGCTTTCGCTCCATGCGTCGTGCGACCGCCATCGCGATGGGAAGCCCCTCGCGGACAAGCCTATCCACCTCCGTGCGCAAGATGCTCGATCTCCCAGGTGAGGAATGCTCAACCAGCGCTGCCGCGTCGTTTTTTCCCCGTCGTGCTCGCTTCGACGTGCTCCGGCACGTCCGCCAGCGGGCCGCAGCGGACTTCACCGCTTGCTTCGACCACGCCGCGGGGCCGGGCGCGCTGCAGCAAGTCCTTCGCGTGAAGCTCGGTGGCGAGCATCTCGGCGAGGCGCCCGCGCATCCAGTCAATCTCTTCCGCGGACAAGCGTCCTGCGTACGGGGCCACCGCCGCATCGATCTGCGATTGGATCCAGGTGTCGCCGGAGAGCCCCTGCATACGAACCCGACGATAGACGATGTCCTCGATGATGGGCCAACAATGTTATGACCCCGAGCAATGAAGAGCCGCCGTTTCATCTTGCTGGCGCTCGGTCTGTCCTCCGCCTGCGCGCCGGCCGCCGTTTGGACCCCACCGCCCGCCGCCGAGCTCCCCGTGGCGCCCCGCAACGACGGGCTACGCCGCCCGGCCCGGGCCCTCGCAGACGCAGCCGGAAAGCGCGTCGCCGCGTCCGCCCAGCCCGCACCGGAGCCCATCTCCGGGGCTCTCCCGACCGATCTCGACGCCAAGCTCGTCACTCACGCGGTGTGCAGGGACAAGCAATGCCTGGTGCCCGGCCTCTACCCCTCGGGCGCCGCGGCCGACGGCGGCGCGCCCGCCGCGATCTGGTCGCACGATCTGCCCGACAAGGGCACGAGCATCACCTTTCCCCGGCACTCGGGGGTCGATCTGTACGGCGTCGTGCTCTCCGGCAAGGTCCGTGTGAAGCCGCTCGAAGGCGGCGGAAAATCGGCCGACCTCGCGCGTTGGGGCGCGTTCCGTGCGCCGGGCGCCGGTGTCGCCGTCGTCGCGACGGACGGGGCCGCGCGCGTGGTGCTCGCGGTCGCGGGGGAGGGCGCGCCCATCGCCGAGACGGCGGCGCAGCTCAAGGACAAGAAGATGCTCAAGCGGGTCGCGTGGCACACGCGGCCGGCGGCGATCGAGACGGTCGATCTGAACGCCGCGCAAGATCTGACGTGGGGCAAGGGTGCGATGCACGCGCGCATCGGCTTCGAGAGCGGCGCGCGCGCGAGCTTCGGGCTGCTGCTCGCGAGCCGGGACGCGCCGGTGACGGCGCACGCGCACGACGCGGCGTGGGAGATCCTGGCGCCGCTCACCGCGGACGGAACCGCGAAGCGAGCGTCGTCCGCGGGCGCGACGGACATGAGCGAGATCGTCGTGACCGACGGGACGGTCGTGGCGATGCCGAAGGGCGCCCTGCACGAGTGGGTTCCGGCCGGCAAAAAGCCGCTCTTCGCGGTCCAGATGTACGTGCCGCCCGGCCCCGAGCAGCGCTTCAAGAAGCTCGCTGCCGACGCGGCGAAGTAGAGCTGATTTCAAGGTCTACCATCGCGCTCGCGTCGCACCGTGGCGGTCCGGCGCCCGTCGCGCTGACGTCCCACCGTCGCGGTACGGCGGCGCCCGTCGCGGTACGGCGGCGCCCGTCGCGCTGACGTCGCACCGTCGCGGTACGGCGCTCCGTCCTGCGGAGGCTCTACCGCGATCCCGTCACCGCGACGTCATCACGCCGGGCTTCTTTGCCGTCCCGGTCGGCTTCGTTCCAGGCGTCTTCGCCCTGGTCGTTGGCGTTGCGCTCGCGCCCGGGGCGACGCTCGCGCTGGGCGCGACGCTCGCCGCGGCGGTCCCGGACGGTGCAGGCTCTGCGGTCCCGGGCGCAATCGCGCTCACCGTCGGCTCCGCCGTCGGCGCGCCCGTCGCTGCACCTGTCGCGGTGACCGACGCCGACGTCGCGCTCGCTGCGTCGGCCGGCAGCGCTGCGGGTGCGGTATCGCCACGCCCGCGGAGCCAGAAGAACGCGCCGCCCGCCACGAGCAGCACCGCCGCGAACATCGCGACCGCGGCCAGCGCGGCCCGGCTCGACGGCGGCTGCATGCCGCCCGTGCTCGAGAGGTTCGTGTTGGTGGAGGCGCCTGACGCGAACGCCGCCGCGGCCTTCTCGCTCAGCGGGCCCTGGTAGCCCGGGATCGCGAGCGCGCCCGGCATTCCGGTGATGTACTGCGGCCCGGTCGGCGGATGGCCGGTCTGTCCGTTCGCCGCCTGTTGCGCGGCGAAGTTGCCGGTCTGCCCCGTCTGTCCCTGTTGCGCGGCGAAGTTGCCGGTCTGTCCGGCGCTCGCGGCGTATCCCGTCCCCGACGCGCCGCTCTGCGCGGCGAGGTTGGGCGACGATCCCACGCCCGTGCGTGGCGGCGCGCCCGCGATGGGAGACGGCATGCCCGCCATGCGCGCGATGCGATCGAGCGTGGTCTGCGAGCGCGCCGGCGCGTACGGCGCGAGCCCGGCCGTGAGCTCGGCGATGTTCTGGTAGCGGCCCTCTTTGTCGCGTGCGTAAGCCTTTTCGAGCGCCACGCCGAGGCCTTCCGGGACCTCGGCGCGGAGCTGGCGCAGCGGCGTGGGCGCGCCCGTGAGGACCTCCGCGCAGAGCTGTGGCAGCGTGTCCGCGTAGAACGGCTGCTTGCCCGCGAGCAGCTCGTACAGGCTGATGCCGAGCGCGTAGATGTCCGTGCGGTGATCGACGCCGCGCGTCTGCTGCATCTGCTCCGGCGACATGTAGAGCGCGGACCCCATGGAAGCCGTGGTCTTCGTGAGGTTGTCGACGGCGTTCCCGGCCATCTTTGAAATGCCGAAGTCGAGCACCTTGATCATCGGCGTGCCGTCGGGGCGGCGCGTGAGGAACAGGTTCGCGGGCTTCAGATCGCGGTGGATGATGCCGTGCGCGTGCGCTTCGGCGATCGCCTCGCAGGTCTGGAGGATGTAGTCGACCGCGTCCGGGATCTGACAATTGCCGAATTTTTGCAGCGCGTGGGAGAGGTCCATGCCCTCCAGGAACTCCATGACCATGTACGGCGAGCCGGTCTCGAGCGTGCCGACGTCGGAGACGCGCGCGACGTGCTCGCTCTTGATCTTCACCGCCGCGCGCGCCTCGCGCAGGAAGCGGGCCGCCGCCTCGGGATGGAGGGCGTACTCCGGCGTGAGGAACTTGAGCGCGACACGCTCGTCGAGCGCGACGTGGCGGGCCTCCACGACCACGCCCATTCCGCCGCGGCCGATCACCCGCTCGACACGGTACTTTCCAGCCAAAATGGTGCCCTGCTGGACAGGGGACGCGTCGTTCGGGGGGGTTGCGGGGGCGTTCAAGGGGACCCCACAATCATGCCGTCCTTTGCCCCCGAGCCGCAAGATCCGGGCACGAACAGCGGCTCCATTGGCCGCGTCGAATTCCGTCGGCCGGGCTCGCCGTCACTCCGCCGCGTCGGCGATGGACGCTTGCGCGCTGGCTGAGTCCGCGCTGATCGCGTCCGCGCCGAACACGTCTGCGGCGGCCGCAGCGCCCACGACGATCGGCTTCATCTCGTCCCAGCCGTAGCGCTTCGTGTAGTTCTTCCACACGCCCTCGCACTGGCCGTCGTACTTGCACGTGCTGCACTCGTCGCGCTTGGTGCGCTCGGCGTCGTCGAGATCGCTGCGCGTCACCAGCACGAGCCCCTTGCCGCGGCCCGCCTGCTTGCGGTCGTCGCGCATCGCCTCGGGCAGGGCCGCTTTTTCTTCCACGTCGAAGTGCCGGTACTTCTCGACGTAGCCGCGGTTGAAGTCGGGGAGCTTCTCGGTGGTGCAGAGCGGGATGTCGACGAGGAACGCCATGGGGCGCGGCTCGCCGACCTCGTCGAGGAACTTGCGAAACTCCGAGGCGGTCGCCGTGTACGTCGGGAAAATTTGCTCGAAGAAGGTGTTCGCGCGGCCGTTGGCCTGCATCACGTTGAACACCACCTGATCGACGCCGTGCGTCCGCAGGAAGCGGTAGATGTCCAGCAGGTGGACCACGTTGCGCTCGGTCAGCACCGTCGACGTGTGCAGCTCGACGCCGAAGCGCTTGAGCCGCGTGATCGTGTCGAGCCCGGCGACCGTCTGCTCGAAGCTCTCGGGCGTGCGCGTGAGGCCCTCGTGGAGCTTCTTGGTGTGGCCGTGGATCGAGATGTAAAAGCGGTTCATGCCCGCCTTGGCGAGCGCCGCCGCGTACGGCATGTGCGACAGGCGCCGGCCGTTCGTCATCACGCTGATGCGCCGGTAGCCGAGCGACTTCGCCCACGCCACGAAGTCCGCGAGCTCGGGCCGCGTCGTCGGCTCGCCGGAGGTGAAGCACACCTCTTCGGCGCCACGGTGGCTCTCGAGCATCCAGCGCACGCGCTCGGCGGTCATCGCCGAGTTGTTCACGTAGCGGCCTTCGCGGTCCTCCTCCATGCAGAAGACGCAGTTGTTGTTGCACACCGCGCCGATGGAGACGTGCAGCCGCTCCTTCTGACGTTCGAGCCGTTCGACGATGGAGGGCTCCGCGCTCATCCCGCCAATAGTCACTTGCCCCACGCGGCCCGTCAACCGATCGCGCCGGGTCGAGTCACGTGATCTCGGTGTCGCCGTCGCCGTCAACCGATCGCGTGAGGTCAAGTCACGTGAGCCCGGTGTCGCCGTCGCCGTCCACCACCGCGTCAGTCCAGGTCACGTGAACTCCGTGTCGCCGTCGCCGTCCACCACGTGGAGCTCGCTGCTCTGCCACAGGGCAGCGTGGCTCGCCGGGGGCGCGAAGGCGCTGAAGCGCGGCGTCTCGCCGCGATCGACGAAGCCGGAGCGGCCGAGCACCTCACGCAGGCGCGCGTGCGTGGCGAAGCAGGCGACGCGCACGGCCTTGTGCTCGTCGAAGAACGCCTGCGCGAACCGCACCGAGCGCTCGGGCTCGTCCTCCTGCTCCGGATCCCACAGAAGGTCGACGATGTGCCCTTGATTGCCCTTCATGGTGGCGACCACGAGGCCGGCGATCTGGCCGTCGACGACGCGCTGGTAGGCGAGGTAGCGGCGATGGGGGATGTCGACGTAGCGCCAGTTCATGAAGGCGGCGGTGCGCTGGAACAGCGCCGGAAACTTCCGCGAGACCCGCTCGAAATAGGCGTCGAATTCCGGGCCGAAGCGCTCGATCCGGTGGAAGTCGTCGAACCCCGCCGGCACCACGTGCCGCGGCTCCACGACGGCGCGGCCCAGGTGGAGGCGCGCCAGGATCCAGCGAGCCGCGGACGGGTAGCTCACGAGCTGCGTGTTCGGCACGATTTCGCGGTGGCCGATGCTCATCAGGAGAGGGAAAATCTGCGACGAGGAGCCCTTCGAGAAGAAGATGGGGGAGGTGCCGAGATGAGTGCGCGCAAACTCGTACAGCTCACGCATGCGGCCGCGTCGCCGTTGCGCCGGGTGCACCATGGAGTCGATGTTGAAGTACGCGTTGCGATCCACTCCCGCGATGCGAATCGTCGCCGGCAAGCGTGTCGTCGACGCGACGAGCTGGCCCTCGTGCTCCACGACGAAGACGCGGATATCGCGTGAGCGCGGATGACCGAAGTACTCCCAGTCGAACACCGCGCGATCCAGCGGTTTATCGTACACAGCCTCTTTGAGCGAGACGAGGCGCTGGGGATCCTCGCGATGGACGTCGAAGGCACGGAGTCTCTCACCGCCGGGCAAGCGCACCGAGCCCGACGCTCCGGTGCTGCTCTCTTCTTCGGGCTGCCGCCTCGGTTCGCCGTGCGCTTTTCGCCCCGAGTCGTTGATTGCAAACATGAACATCTTCGGGGGCGCCCTTTCAGTGTTGAAACATCCTCCAGACGTGTTTGCCGTGCCGGATCATCGCCAGTGCGAGCGATCGCGAGCGCGTCACTGTCCGGGGGAGCGTCAAGCTGGTCGGTGTCCGCGCGTCACTCCAGCAACGAAGATGCCAGCTCCTGCGGATGAGGTTCCGCAACCTTTGCGTGACGAAAAAAACAACATCGAGAAATGTTTCGTCCGGTTATCTTCGCCCACCCCCCGGTGGGCTGGGAGGGCTGGACTTCGTGGGAGACATGCATGACCGAGAGTAGACGTCTGTTCGGGATTCGTGTTCGAGATTCGTTCTCTACCATCCTTTCGCTCGCTTCGATAATCGCCCTCTCTGCCGTCCCCGGCTGCGGCGATGGAGACAGTGAGGACGAGCAGCCGCTCGCCGCGTCGACTCCGATCCTGTTCGTGACGCAGACGCCCTTTCACGGGACGTTCGACATGAGGACGGCGACGTTCGGCAACCACAAGGCCGGTCAGAGCTACGTGCCGCGCGGCGGCGATCTGATGATCGTCTATCCGAGTGGCAAGCTCCGGAACCTCACGCAAGAGGCCGGCTTCGGAGAGAAGCAGTTCGAGGACATCGCGGTACGCGAGCCCAACGTCCACTGGGACGGCCAGCGGGCGGTCTTCTCGATGGTGATCGGCGGCACGATCAAGAACAACCTCGACCCTCTCTTCTGGCAAATCTACGAGGTCACCGGCCTCGGCGAGGACGACACCGTCCACATCGAGCGCGTGCTGAACCAGCCCGAGACGTTCAACAACGTCAGCCCCGTCTTCGGCACCGACGGTCGCATCCTGTTCACCACCGACCGGCCGCTGAACGGCGACATGCGCCTCTATCCGCAGCTCGACGAGTACGAGTCCGTCGAGACGAACACCGGCCTGTGGAGCTTCGATCCCCACGTCGAGGGCGGCGATCTCCGCGTCCTGTCGCACGTCCCGTCCGGCGTCTTCTCGCCCAAGGTCGCGCTCGACGGCCGCGTGATCTACGTGCGCTGGGATCACCTCCAGAAAGATCAGCAGGCCCACGGCGACCGCGTCGGCACCACCAGCTACGGCACGTTCGACTACGTCTCGGAGAGCTCGGACGACAAGGCCGAGGGCATGACCGAGAACTTTCCGGAGGCGGGCGCCGACGACGAGGCGCTCCCCGGCCAGCACCGTCTCCTGTTCAACCAGTTCTTCCCCTGGCAGATCAACGAGGACGGCAGCGACGAGGAGACGGTGAACCACGTCGGCCGTCACGAGATGGTCGGCTACATCGACTCGCTGCGCGACGATCTGCCGTACCACTCGTCCCCCGAAGACCGCCCCCCCATCACGAATTTCCTGCACGTGGCGGAAGATCTGCACGAGCCGGGGACCTTCTACGGGACCAACGCGCCGGAGTTCGGCACCCACTCGTCGGGTCAGATCGTGGCGTTCAAGGGTCAGCTCGGCGTCAACGCCGACGACATGTACCCGCTCCACGTGAGCGATCGCGCCACCTACGACGCGCCCGAGGCGGGCTCGGCGCTGCCCGAGGGCTCGGAGGGCCGCTATCGCAACCCGCTGCCGCTCTCGGATGGAACGCTGCTCGCGGTCCACACGCCCGACGCTCGCCAGGAGAGCGGAAATGGCGACGGCCCGTTCGGCAACGAGACCTACAGGTTTCGCGTTCGCCACATGGTCGACAAGGAAGGCACGCCGCACAAGACGGCGGGCAGCCCGCTCACCGAGGGCCTCACCGAGACGATCACGTACTTCGACAACCAGGCCTACGCCGACGTGACGTACTCCGGGGAGATGTGGGAGCTCGATCCGGTCGAGGTCGTCGCCCGCCCCATGCCCGAGCCGCGCACGTTCGCCGTGCCCGACATCGAGCGCGCGATCATCGACGAGGCCATGAAGGCGCACGGCGGCTACGAAGCGCTTCGTACGTACCTGTCGGCCAACGGGCTGGCGCTGCTGGTGAGCCGCAACGTCACGCGCCGCGCCGACGAGCAGCAGCCCTTCAACCTCGCGGTCCCGGGCGGCGTGTCCACGGTCGCCGAGGGCGGCACGCCCGAAGAGGTCGGCTTCATCCAGTTCTTCCAGGCCGACCAGGTGCGCGCCTACGCGGAGCACCGCAAGGGCCGCCGGCCCATCCCGCGCGAGATGCACGACGCGCCCAGCGACAGCACCGCGGTGCCGGGCGCCTACCGGATCGGCACGGACGGGTCGTTCGCGGCGCTCGTGCCGGCGCGGCGCGCGATGACCTGGCAGCTCACCGCGCCGGACGGGACGCCCGTGGTGCGCGAGCGCTACTGGGTCACCTTCCAGCCGGGCGAGATCCGCGCCTGTCCTAACTGCCACGGGGTCAACCGGGGAGACGTCGTGCTGGGCGAGGGCGCCCCGGAGAATGCCCCCGAGGCGCTCGCTCCGCTCATCCAATCGCTGTTCCAGTGATATTCCGTACGTCGTGACCAGGGCGCTCGTCTTCACCCACCACTTCCCATCGGTCGAGGCGCCGTCGCGCGCGCCGTACAGCTTCCACACGTACCGCGCGCTCAAGCGCCACTGCGACCTGCGGGTCGTCGCCCCCATCCCGTGGTGGTGGCGCGTGCGCACGCCGCGCCTCATCGCCTCGCCGCTGCGCGAGAGCACGAGCGGCATCGACGCCGTGTTCCCCTCGTACTGGTCCGTCCCCGCCCTGTTGCCCGCCCATGGCGTCGCGGTCGCGGCCTCCACGGCGCTGCTCGTCCGGCGCCTCCGCCGCGAGTTCCCGTTCGACGTGATCCTCGCGGCGTGGGCCTACCCCGACTCGGTCGGGGCGGCCTACCTCGCGAAGCTGTTCAAGGTGCCGCTGCTCGTCACGGTGCTCGGCAGCGACGTCAACGAGTCGGGGCAGCACTTCGCGCTGCGGCCGCAGATCGCCTGGGCCCTGCGCAGCGCCGCGAAGGTGATCTCGGTGAGCGGCGCGATGGGCGATCGCGTCGCCGACATGGGTGTCGAGCGATCGCGGATCGCGATTGTTCGCAACGGGGTCGACGGCGAGGCGTTCGCTCCGCGCGACATGAACGAAGCGCGAGCCCGCCTGGATCTGCCGCAGGACCGGCCCATGGTGACGTTCGTGGGCAACCTCGTCTCGGTCAAAGGGGTCGACGTCCTGGTCGAAGCGGTCGGCCGCCTCCGAGCCATGGACGCGCCGCCGATCTTCGTCTGCATGGTGGGCGGTGGGGCGCTCGCCGACAGCCTGAAGGCCCGCGCGGCGGAGCTCGGCGTGGCCGATCGCATCCGCTTCGCCGGACGATGCCTGCCGACCGAGGTGCCCGCGCACATGAATGCGTGCGACGTCTTCTGCTTGCCGAGCCGCGAAGAGGGCTGCCCCAACGTCGTGCTCGAAGCGCTCGCCTCCGGCAAGCCGGTGGTCGCGTCGCGCACCGGAGGCATCCCCGAGCTCGTCTCGGACGAGAACGGCATCCTCGTCACCCCCGAAGATCCCGACGCGCTCGCCCGCGCCCTCGTCGCGGCCGTCACCCGCACCTGGGAGCCACAGGCGCTGCGCCGCACGGTCCCCACGCTGTCGTGGAACGACGTCGGCGACACCTACGCCAGGCTCATCGACGAGGCCCTCGCCGAACGCCGCGCATGAGCGATCCGCCCGCGCCCGCGCCGCCACGGCCCGGTACCTCCACGCTCGCGCGAACCGCCGCCAAGGGCATGGCGTGGAGCGTCGCCACGGGCCTCGGCTCGCGTGTCGTCTCGCTGGTGAGCACGCTCCTCGTCACGCGCTTCATCGATCCGAAGAGCTACGGCGAGGTCTCGGTCGCCTACGTGGTCACCCAGCTCGCCAGCCTCGCGGCCTCGCTAGGGGTCGGGCAGTACATCTCGACAAGGCCCCACGCGACAAAAAAAGAGCTCTTCCACGCGGCCACGGTGTTCCACGTCGCCGGCCTCCTCGCGCTCGCCCTGGTGTACCTGTTTCGCGCGCCGCTCGGCCCGCTGTTCGGCGCGACCGACATCGAGCCCTACATCGTCGGCTACATCGTCGCGACGGTGTTCGAGCGGATCTGCCTCGTCCCCGAGTCGATCCTGATCCGCGACATGCGCTTCCGCACGAACGGCCTCATCGGCACGGCCTCCGAGCTCCTGTACAGCGTGCTCGTCCTCGTGCTCGCCGCGCGCGGTCACGGTGGCATGTCGATCATTTATGCCGGCATCGCCCGCAACATCCTGCGCGCTGCGC
>Ga0163144_10001729_pt1 | contig 51082 bp, 39 predicted proteins | sample OliLak19BULKMAT1_FD_123175 | JGI IMG/M metagenome (GOLD analysis project Ga0163144, IMG submission 123175) | Freshwater microbial mat bacterial communities from Lake Vanda, McMurdo Dry Valleys, Antarctica - Oligotrophic Lake LV.19.BULKMAT1 | ecosystem: Environmental > Aquatic > Freshwater >... | reverse complement strand
GCGTCGGACCGGGGCCGCCGCCGCCGGCCCACGCCGGGGCGATCACCAGCGGCCACGGCAGGGTGCCGACCGCCACGACGACGGCGAGCAGCGTCGCCTCCACCGGCCGCACGCGTATCCCCACCACCGCCGGGCGGCGGCGCCCGCCGATCGGCACCAGCAGCGCCACCCCGGTCAGCACCACCAACAGCGCCGCGGCCCGCGCCGCGGCCGGCGACAGGGCGACGGTCAGCACCGGCTGGCCGCCGAGGACGCGGCTCGCCACCTGCACCGCGCCGGCGTCGCCGGCGCTCGCCACTTGCAGCGGTGCGGGCGCCGTGGTGTCGCGCGAGGCGATCAGCAGTGGGCCCGCGACGTAGTACTTGCGCAGCGAGGCCCCGGTCACTTCGAGCACGTCGGTGTAGTGGTAGGTGACCTCGGCCAGCCCGCGATTGACCTGCTCGTTCGGCGCCGTGCCGGTCAGCGGGCCGCGCCACTCGATCGTCTTCTGGCCGGCGGCGTCGTAGGCGAACTCCACCCCGCCGCTGCCCTGCTTGATCAGCCGCACCCGGTCGTCGAGGTCGTAGCGGTAGACGAGCGCACCGCTGCTGACGGTGTTGCTGGTGCGGTTGCCGTTGTCGTCGTACAGAAAGGTCGCCGCCTGCGCCCCGGACGCCTGCGTCGGCTGGTGCGGCTTGGCGGCGGCGTAGGTGAGCGTCGTCCCCTCGATCGCGGTGATGTTGCCCAGCGTGTGGTAGCCGTAGCTCAGCGTTCCGCCCGAGCCCGCGGCGTGGACGGCGGTGAGCAGGCGGCCCAGGCCATCATACGAGTAGGTGGCGGTTGCCGAACTCTTGCCCGGAAAGCTCCCGGCTGGAGTCGTGTCGCTGATCTGCGTCAAGCGGCCGCTCGCCTGATAGGCGGTGTACGCGTAACGCAGGTGCACGGTGGCGCCGGCCTCGGCGCGGATCTCGCTTAGCCGGTAGTTCTGGACGCCGGTGGTGTCGTAGGTGCGGATGTCGGTGACGCCGTTGCCGTGCGGGACCGTGCGCGGACGGCCGAAGGCGTCGTAGGTCAACCCCTGCGCGTACACCGGCCCACCAGAGCCGTTCAGGACGGCGCTGACCTGCCCGCTGCGGTCGTACTGGTAGCCGACGATCTCGCCGTCCGGGTACTGCAGGCCCTGTACATGGTCGGCGGCGTCGTAGGCGTAGATGGTCTGCGCGTTGACGCCGGCCATCGAACGCGTGACCTGCTTGACCTGCCCGAGCGGGCTGTATTCGGCGATGCTGGTCTCGCCCGACAGGTCGGTGACGCGATGCATCCGCCCGAGCCCGTTGATGGCGGCGTCGTAGTAGGAGGTGATCTGTTCGCTCGCGTTCGTCGTGCAGCTCTGCAGGCCCGAGTAGGCGGTGCGCAGGTACTTCTTCTTGGTCGGCCGATCCTGGGCGTCGTAGCAGAACTGCAGGTGCTGGTTGGCGATCGGATCGTCTTCGTAGCGCAGGTTGCCGTTGGGATCGTAGCCGAAGCGGCGGATGCCGGCCGCCGGCGAGGCGCCGCCGGGCCCAGTGTCGGGATCGGTGCGCGACACCAGCCGGCCAAGGGAATCGTAGACGTTGGTAATGGTGCTGTTGGTGTTCCAGCTACTGCCGTCGCCCTGGGTGATGGTCGTCAACCTCCCGAGCGCGTCGTACGTTGACCGGGTCGCCGACAGCGCCGTGCCGCTGTCGTTGAACTGCTTGCTGTCGATGACGCGGCCGAAGGCGTCGTAGGCGTCGACCGTCCTGGTGCCAACACAGCCGGCGTCGTGGAAGCATTCGTCCTTGACGGTCGTCTCCCACGCCACTCCGACCTCCATAGTGCGGAACTTGTCGTCGGGGTGGGTGAGGCGCACCGGGCGCCCGACCGCGTCGTAGAGAGTCGTCGCATTGCGCGTACTGGTGGTGGCCGTGACCGCCGCGAAGCTGACCGACGTGCTCTGCACCTGCGGCGCGCCGCGCTGCCAGATGCCGCCGAAGCTGTTGTGGATGATCGGCGTCACGACGACCTGCAGGGTCCCGTCGACGACGCTCTCGACCTTCTCCTCGATGGGACGCCCGAGGCCATCGCCGAGCACCGCGCTGCGGATATAGCCGACGCCGGTATTGTTCGGCTCCCGACTGTAGGTGAGCGTCGCCGTCGGCACGAAGGGCTGCGGGGCGCCGAGCTTGTACTCGTAGCGGCGGTACGGGATCGCGACGACGGCGGGGTTCTCACCCGGGCGGTAGACCGTTTCGCGCCGGCAGAAGGGGTCGTAGGTGAAGCGCAGGCGGTCGTTCAGTCCGGGGACCGTCGAGCCAACGTAGCGCACCGTTTCAGATTCCGGGGCACCGCACTTGAGGTCATAGGTCATGGAGATCTTGTGACCGAGCGGCGCGGTGATCGTGGACGGGTACAGGTAGGGTTCGACGCCGTAGGTGATAGTCGTTACGTTGTCGTTGGCGTCCGCCTCGCTCACCGGCATCCCGCGCCCGTCGTAGGTGGTCGTTGTGACCGCGCACTTCGCTCCGGACTTGTGCGTGCAGTTGTCCGCCAGGCCGAGATCGCCCTGGTCTATCCAGGCCTCCTCGCTGAGACGGTTCCCCCTCGCGTCGTAGGCGAACCAGGTCTCCTCGAGCACCGTGGTCGGCGTGGCGCCCATGACCTTGAGCGATGTGGGTCTGTCGACGATGTAGGCGCCCTGGTTGCTGCAATCGTAGGCCGTCTCGGTATTGATGCGCGACGACGCGTCGCCGCCACGGCCGCGATAGGCTTCCTTGACGTTGCCGTAGGTCGTCGTGCCGCAGAAATGCCAGCTCTTGTTGACCGTCTCCACCACTTTGTTGGCCGTGGTGAAGTTCGTGTACGTCTTCTCTTCGACCTGCTTCAGGCGCACCCAGATCGACCCTGCCGGGACGACCGGGAGCGGGACCAGGGGATTGCCCGCCGGCATTCCGGGGTACTGCGGACAGGTCACGACGTTGCCGGCCGGCAGATCGAAACACTCCCAGAAGTTCTTCGTCGAGAGGATCGGTTTCGTCAACAGGTTGCCGCCGCCGCTGGCATCGTAAGTGATCGCAAGGTCGACCTTGCCGCTCAACGCCGCGGTTTGATTGTAAGCGGTGAACGTCCCCGCCGGCGGGGCGCCGCCACCGCCGATGGCCGTGGCGGTGACGCGACCGAAGCCGCGCAGCTCACGCTCGACGGGATCGAAACGGCCGTTCTCGTACAGGACGGTCATGCCGGTCTGGTGGCCGTCGACCGGCGCATCGCAGGACCCGATACCGCGCGAATCGTCGTGGCAGATCCGTGTCACCGTCCACAGGTTGAACGGCAGATCCACCGGATCGCTGGCGACGTCGCTGCCGTTGTTGTCCCACTGGGTCGACGGGCGGTACGCGAGCCGCGTGCGCGCGCCGACCGCGCTGTCGACGGTGACCAGGAGATCGGGCCGCATGCCCCCAGGACGTTCGACGACCGTCGTGCCACTCAACTGCCAGGCGCCGTTCGAGGCGCGATACAGCTTATAGTTTGCATCCGGATTCGATCCGGCGGAGTTGAAGAAATCGACGAAGTCGACCATGCCGTCGCCGTCGATGTCGAACGTGTCGTAGGTGGTCGCTTCGCCCGCCTCACCCGCCTCGCGGATCAGGTTGCGCGGCGCCGACCACGGCATCGCGACCTGCTCGAAGCTGCTGCCGCGGTTGAGAAATACGCGCCAGTTCTGGTTGGTATTCGCCGCCCAGCCAAGGCGATCGACGACATCGGGGAGTCCGTCGCCATTCACGTCGATGAAGTCGCGGATGGCGTCCTGCGGCTGGCTGTAGTTCTGGCGGATGACCGCGCCGGAGTTGAGCGGCACGACCGGCCAGGCGGTGCCGCCATCCATGGCGCGGCCGGTGTTGAGGTAGACCATGTAGCGATCGGCCAGGCTCGAGCCGATCCACTTGCCGCTGAGTTGATCGGGCAGGCCGTCGCCGTTGACGTCTGCCACAGTGTAGACGGTGCCCGGCGCGTCGGGTGGCTCGGTGGTCACCGTCAGGGCCTTGAAATGGCCGGTGAAGAACTCGCGCGGGCGGAATCCGGTGCCGTTGCCGCGGTTGAAGTACACCTCCCAATTGGTCGAGAAGTCGCAGCTCGTCCCGCAGGTCCGGACGAGATCGAGGAGGCCGTCACCGTTGAGGTCGAGCAGGTCCTGGTAGAGGATCGATGCCTCGCCGGTGTAGCCGGCGAGGTCGCTCACGTCGATATCGCGCGCCAAGCGACGCACGTAGTCCCGCTCGACCCCCTCGCCGGAGGCGAAGCTCCACTCGACGTAGTTGCCGAATCCCCAACTCCCCGCGGGGCCGAAGGGCGAATAGGCGGTGCCGGGGTAGACCTTCCAGTAGCGGAAGGCGCCCGACACGACGTTCTGCGAGTCGATGAAATCCGGTACGCCGTCCCCGGTGATGTCCACCGTGGTGAAGCGGGTCCGGAACTCGGGCGTCGAGTCGTACATGACGCCGGCGATGTTGCACGCCGGCACCTGCGCCGTTGGCGGCAGGTACCACGCTGTCGGGGTCGCGGCGAAGCCTTCCTTCGAACCGAAGAACACGTTCCAATACCGCGGACCGGTAGAAGTGTCCGTGCAGTCGTTGCCGACCTTGGCGTCGACCAGATCCGGAAAGCCGTCGCCGTTCATGTCCATCACGTCACGCCGGGTGCCCGAGTTCTCGGATATGCGCAATCGACCCGGCTTGTAGATCAGCGCTGGGGGTCGCGTGCGCGTCTGCGCCGTCGCCTCGAAGCCGGCAACGTCTGGTGGCTGGTAGACGAACATCGTCGAGGCTGGGGTGTTCGCGCCGTCGTTGCGCGTCAGCACATTGCCGTTGTTGCCGATGAGCGAGACCGCTTTCAGGAATGTCTGCCGACCGCGCCGCGCCGTCTCGTAGATCGCGCCGTAGCCGCGCACCAGCTCCGCCGTGCCGCCGGGGGGCGTATAGAGGACATTGGCGCGCCGCAGGCGGTAGTTGGTCACGGCGGGAAAGCCGCCCAGCGCGTTGACGACGGGATCGCTGACCGCCGTGTTCGGAGCATCCGCAGGCGTATCGCTGCGAGTCTGCCACAGAAACTGCACCGCGTAGGGATGCGTGTGTGCCGATGCCCCGTTGTCGTTGCCGCCGTATACCACCGAATGCGGGTACAAGACGCCGCCGTCGCGCACGTAGCGATACTCGGCGGTGTTGCCGTTCGGATCCCGGATCTCGGTCAACATCCACTCCGACACGTAGCGGCACGGCACGCTACCGGCGTCGAAGTTGTTGGTGGTCGAACTTCCCATGACAGCGTACTCCGTCGAAGCGAAGCTCGTCTTGGGTGCATTCGCGGCCGTCGTCCAATTCGTCGTCACCGCTTGCGTGCCGCCAAACGTGTACTGGATGCCGCTCTTGTCGGTCACCGTGAACGAGAGGACGTTCGCGTCGACACTGGTTCGCTTGATGCGGATGAAACCCGACTCGACATGCGGCTTACACACCTCGCCCGACAGCGTGCATTCGATGCTCGTGCCGGGAAGCGCCAGCACCAGCTCGTTGCGCACCGCGGTATCACTGCAGTTCAAGACGCCGTACTTCGTCGTGCGCTGCAGTCGCGGGAGCGACAGCTCCCAGCCGTGGCCGTAGGCGCTTGGGCCCGAACCGCTGCTGTAGTTCAGGCCCAACTGCGGGGTCATCGAGTGTCGCCCCGGCGGCAGCAGGAACGGCACGCTGGTTGCCGCCGATCCGAGGAACAGATTTGCCTCCGGAGCCTGCGAGAGTCCGGTGAACGGGGTCGAGCCGTCACCGGTCTTTGATCCATCCCCGCTGCCCGTCGCCTGTCCCGACGCCTGCCCACCCAACAGGCGGACCGCAACTGCCAGCGCCGCAGCCCTTCGCAGCAGCGGGATCATCGGATCGCCCGCTCACGCTCGAGTGTGATGGCGCCATCCGGGGCGTCGGGCTGTGGCGGGACGCCCAACTCCGCCGCGATGGCGGCATCGTACTCCACGGCATCGGACAGCGCCGCTGGGGCGGCGTCGACGGCGACCGGCGCCGCCTTCTGCCGCCACGCATCGTGTTCCTCCCACAGGGCCTGCTCGCGGGCATCGAGCGCCCGCTCGACGTCGTCGGCTGGGATCTGACCCGGCGCTTCGATCGCTGGGGCTGCGGCCGCACGCGGCGCCGCGTCGTTGCCCGGGGCGGCGTCGCGCTGTGCGCTGGCGGTGACCGCGATCAGCCCGGCGACCGCGATGCTCAGCGCGGTGATTACGTAAATCCGCTGCTGCTCGAATGGCCTATCCCGTCCCATCCTGCGCATGCTCCCTCGCGGTAGCGTCCATAGCCTCGGCGTCACGTCGCGGTGACTGCCGAGATAGCCGTGTCGCACCCGATCTGTCCAAGCCATACTTGCGTAGATTCGCGCAGTGACTTCCTGCAGGGATGCGCGGCAGCGAGCGGGAAGCGAGAGCGCATCCATGCGACCGGCGACGCCCCCCGGGTGCGAGGGGTTGCCGCACCCCTCAGCGGTGAGCCCGGAGACCTGTAGGCGCAGGTCTTTAGCCGGCGCTCTGACCGGGGTGCGTTGGCGGCCGCAGGACGCTAGCCGCGTAGCGCCGGAATGACGTGTGTGCCCATCAGCTCGATGCTGCGCATGACCTTGGCGTGCGGGATCTTGTACGGATTCATCAGACACAGCAGCAGGTCGCAGCCGGCGGCCCGGTAGCGCTTGGCGGTCTCGATACAGGTGTCCGGATCGCCGACGATGCACGCGCCGGTCGACTCGAGGTAGTCGAAGGTGAGAAAGCTGGTGTCGAGATCGGCCAGTGCGTCGCCATAGGCGTAGGTCCCCGACGCCTGGCCGGTCTCGCGCATCCATTTCGACACCGACGCGACCGCCTCGGTGCCGGCGCGCGCGTACCATTCAAAGGACTCCGCCGCCGTGGCGCGCGCTTCCTCGCGCGTCGGCGCGACGTGCACCATGGTGAAGGTACCGGCGCGGCCGTTGACGACCTTGCCGACCGGCTGCGCGCGCGTCAGCCCGTCGCGATACAGGTCGATGCGGTCCTTCAATTCCTCGGGCGGCGTGCCGATCGTGAACGACAGCAGCCCCATGCCCTTTTCGCCCATGATGCGGTGGCTCTCGGGGCTCGACGTCGCGCCCCACAACGGCGGATGCGGATCCTGGATCGGCTTCGGCAGCACGCGCCGCGGCGGAATCTGGTACTGCGCGCTGTCCCATTGCAGCACGTCGTTGGTCCAGGCGGCGACGATCACGTCGATCGCCTCCTCCCACAGCGCGCGGGTGTGGTGCGGGTTGATGCCGAAGCCTTCGAGCTCGGCGCGCGTCGAGGAGCGGCCGGTACCGAACTCGACGCGGCCGTCGGAGATCAGGTCGAGCACCGCCGCCGATTCGGCCGAGCGAATTGGGTGATTGTACGGGAACGGCATCAGGCGCACGCCGTAGCCGATGCGCAGCTTCGAGGTCTTGGCGGCGATGGCGCCGTACAGCACCTCCGGGTTCGAGCAGTGCGAGTACTCTTCGAGGAAGTGGTGCTCGACGGTCCAGACGCTGTGGAAGTCGGCCTGTTCGGCCAGCACCGCCTGCTCGATGACGGCGTGGTAGGCGTCGCGCTCGGCGCGCGGCGTCCACGGCCGCGCCACCGGGATCTCGTGGAAGAGCGCGAAGTCCATGACGACTACTTCGCCACCGTGACGCTGCCATCGACGCCGCCGCCGCCCAGCGCCTTGCCGGCGGGGTCGCTGAAGCCGACGCGGCTCAGACGCAGGGGCTGCTTGCCGGCGCTTGCCTGCGCCGCCACCTGGACGGTGCAGGTGTACAGGACGCTGCCGTTCGGGATCGCATCGACGCTGCTCAGCGACAGCACCAGAGCGCGGATGCCGGTGCAGGCGGCGCCGGCGCAGCCCGGCGGCTGAAAGCTGAACGCCGTGCCCTCCTTGCCGATGCCGGCGTTGGCGCTGCAGTCGGGTTTGCCGTTGCCCTTGCGCGCGATCGCCACCTGGCGCGGATCGAAACCGATGTCGTTCTGCGTCCCGGCGACGCGCACCCCGCCGCTGCCTAGGGTGGCGGTGATCTGCGCCGTCTGGCCGGGCTTGGCGCTGACGTTGCTCAGACTGATCTGCGTCCTGCCGCCGGTCGCCGGCGGGGTCACCGTGCCGCCGCCCAGTTTGCTGGGCGGCGTGGTAGTCGTGTTCTGCAGGAGTTCGCAGGCCGGAAGGGCGAGCAGCAGGGCGAGTGCGGCGACGCGATAGCGCATGGGGTGGATCCTCCGGCGCCGATTCAGCAGAGGGGAGAGGCCAGCGCAAGGGGAGGATCGCGACGGGCGCGGCGGGCGGCGCGCCTGCCCCGGTCGTGCGGATTGCTCCGCTGCGGCGCTCGTGCGAGGAACGGCGCATGTACGACGGCACCGACTACTACCAGCTCGACGAGTTGCTCGAGACCGAGGAGAAGCTGGCGCGCGACACGGCGCGCCAGTTCGTGCGCGCCGAGTTCCTGCCCACCGTCCACCACCACTTCCGCGAATGCACCTTCCCGGTGAAGCTGGCCAAGCGCATCGGCGAGTTGGGCTTCTTCGGCGCCACCCTGCCGCCGGAATACGGCTGCGCCGGCATGAACAGCGTCGCCTACGGTTTGATCAACCAGGAGCTCGAGGCCGGCGACTCCGGCCTGCGCTCCTTCGTCAGCGTGCAATCGGGACTGGTGATGTACCCGATCTACGCCTTCGGGTCCGAGGCGCAGAAGCAGCGCTGGCTGCCGCCGCTGGCCCGCGGCGAGGCGATCGGCTGCTTCGGCCTCACGGAACCCGATTTCGGCTCCAATCCGGGCGGCATGCTGACGCGCGCCCGTCCGGTGCAGGGCGGCTATCGCCTCAAGGGCGCCAAGCGCTGGATCACCAACGGGTCGATCGCCGACGTAGCGTTGGTATGGGCGAAGCTCGAGACCGACGGTCGCGACGTCGTGCGCGGCTTCCTGGTCGAGCGCGGCACCACCGGCTTCAGCACCTACGACATGCTCAACAAGTACAGCCTGCGCGCCTCGGTCACGTCCGAGATGCACATGGAGGACTGCCTGGTGCCGGCCGACAGCATTCTGCCCGGCGTCGCCGGCATGCGCGGCCCGCTCTCCTGCCTGACGCAGGCGCGCTACGGCATTTCGTGGGGCGCCATCGGCGCCGCCATCGCCTGCTACCAGTGCGCGCGCGACTACGCCCGCGAGCGCCTCATGTTCAGCAAGCCGATCGCCGGCTATCAGCTGGTACAGGCCAAGCTGGTCGAGATGATCACCGAGATCACCAAGGCGCAGCTGCTCAGCCTGCGCCTCGGGCGCATGAAGGACGCCGGTACGATGCGCCCCGAGCAGGTGAGCATGGCGAAGATGAACAACGTCTCACAGGCGCTGCGCATCGCCCGCCTGGCGCGCGACATCCTCGGCGCCAACGGCATCACCGACGACTACCCGGTGATCCGCCACATGCTGAATCTCGAGACGGTCAACACCTACGAGGGCACCGAGGACGTGCACCGGCTGATCATCGGCAAGGACATCACCGGCTGGGACGCGTTCGGGCAGTAAGGGGCGCCGCGCCGTCCCGGCCGGTTTGCATTCGTTGCCGCCTGGCTTACAGTCGTCGGCCGTGACGCCGCCGCCCTATCGCTTCGTGCGCGTGACCGGTCGCGAGGATCTGGCGCGCTTCCCCGACTTCCTGATCATCGGACCGCAGCGCACCGGCACGACCTGGCTGCACGCGCATCTGCGCGTCCACCCGCAGATCTTTCTCTCGCAGCCGAAGGAGCTGTTCTTCTGGTCGAGCCTCGAGACGCGCGATCCGAAGCGCTTCGAATCCGACGCGCTGGCCTACTATCTGCGCTATTTCCGAGATCCGCCCTGGCTGTGGGCGGCGAAGACGGCGCGCTGCCTGCGCCGCTTCGGCGAGCGCTACCGCCCGCTGGTGCGCGGCGAGGCGACGGCGAGCTACGCGGCGATCGCGCCGGCGGTGATCGACGAGCTGGTGGCGCTGCGCCCGGACGTCAAGGCGCTCCTCATGATCCGCCATCCGCTCGAGCGCGCCTGGTCGCATGCGAAGAAGGATCTGGTGCGCAACGCCAAGCGGCGTTTCGAGGACGTCGCGGCGGAGGAGTTCCGCGCCTTCTTCGCCGACCCCTACCAGCGCCGCTGCGCGCGGTATGCCGACCTGGCCGAGGCGTGGTCGACGCGGCTGCGACCGGGACACCTGTTCGTCGGCGTCTTCGACGAGATCGCGACGCGTCCCGCGGCGATGCTGCTCGACGTCATGCGCTTCCTCGGCGTGCGGGCGGACGCCAGGTACGTCGACCCGAACGCCGGCAATCCAGTCAATCCCACCGCCGCGACGCGCATTCCCGCCGCGCACCGCGAGTATCTCGAACGGCTCTTCGCGGACGACGTGCGCGCGGCGCGCGCCCGCTTCGGCGTCGACTGGCGCTGACGGCGGACGCCCTGCACCGGACGTCACGGCGACGTGGTGCCGCGCAGCGCCTGCTCGACCACCGCCAGGGCGTCCGCGCGCGCGGTGTCGATGGCGACATGCGGCTCGTCGGCGTCGTACGGTTGGTAGTGCAGCCGCTGGCGGGCGTAGACCGCCCAGTCGGCGTCGGAGGCGTCGTCGCCGCGGGCCGCGCGCGCGGCGAGACGGCGGCGGATCTCCGCCTCGTCGGCGCGGCACTCGACGAACAGCAGCGGCGCACCGGCTCGCGCGGCGACGGCACGCGCGGCGTCGCGGTCGACGCGGCGCTGGAAGGTGGCGTCGACGATGACGCCGCGGCCGGTCGCGAGCGTCGCCGCGGCGCCGTCGTACAGGGCCGCGTATGTCGCGGCGCTGCGCGGCGGCGCGTACAGCTCCGCGCCGCCGCGCGCCGTCGGCGCCAGGCCGGCGAGGCGCTTGCGCGTCTCGTCCGAGTTGAGGTGCACCAGTCCGGTGCGGGCGGCGAGGGCGGCGGCGAGGGTGGACTTGCCGCTGCCGCTGAGCCCGGTGATGACGACCAGCGCGCGCGCGTCGGACCACGTGTAGCGGTAGGCGAGGGCGAACAGGCGGCGGGCGCTGTCGCGGGCGGCGGCGCGCGCCGCGGGCTCGACCTCGGTGGCGCGCGCGGTGAGGCTGTCGACCTTGCCGCGGATGTAGGCGCGCTGGCAGGCGTAGAAGGGGATCAGCTCGGGCAGGTCCGGGTCGGCGGCGGCGGTGGCGTAGGCGGCGACCAACCGCGCCGCCAGATCGGGGCGGGCGTGCGCGTCGAGGTCCATGACCAGGAACGCGAGGTCGGCGGCCACGTCGCGCTGGCGGAACGTCGCATCGAACTCGAGACAGTCGACGATCACCAGGGCGCCGTCGGTGAGGCTGTAGACGTGCTCGGCGCGCAGATCGCCGTGTCCATCGCGGATGCGGCCCTCGCGTTGCCGGCGGCGCAGCAGCGCCTCGTGGCGGCGCAACGCCGCGGCGCACCAGGCGAGAATGGCGGCGTCGTCGGCGGCGCTGATCGTCTCGCCGTGCAGCGCCGCGACCTCGGTGCCATCGCGAGCGAGCAACGCGGCGATGCGCGTTGGGTCGCCGGCCGCCGCCAGCTCCGGGCCGTTCTCGGCGGCGGCGTGAAAGCGCGCCAGGTGCACGGCCAGGTGCTCGATCAGCGCCGGTGTCACGGCGCCGCGTTCGAGCAGGGCCGACAGCGCGCGCTCGGCCGGCAGCCGCCGCATGTGGACGGCGTAGTCGACCGCGGCGGGCGCCTCGATCGGCGCCAGCGCGAAGCCGTCGCCGCGCCGCACGATCGCCACGACGCCGCGGTAGACATCGCCCGCCAGGCGCCGGTTGAGGCGCACTTCCTCCTCGCAGAAGAACCGCCGGCGCGCCAGCGTGGAGAAATCGAGGAACGCGAAGCGCACCGCCTTCTTGACCTTGTACACCTCGTCGCCGGCGAGGAAGACGTACGAGATGTGCGTCTGTACCAGGCGCACGTCGGCCGGGGCGCCGGGATAGAACTCCGCCCGCCGCATCGCCTCGATGTGCGACGGCAGCGCGCTCACAGCGGCAGCGGCGGTCCGGCGTCGTCGTCGCCGTAGAGGCGCTTCGCCACCCGCCAGGCCCAGGCGCCGATGCCGGTGGCGGCGGTCAGCGCCACGCCGGTCCACAGCCATTCGTCGGTGAATGCCGCGAAGGCGAGGCAGGCGACGATGGCCATGCCCAGGGCGTAGAGCATCCCAGGGGACTCGGGGGCGGTCGGCACGGCCGGATTTCACCACACCGGCCGGGCGAGAGAAAGCCGTGCGCGGCTCGGCGCGGCTAGGAGGTGTGCGGTTGGCGGCGCCCGGTGAACCAGAAGGCGACCGCGAAGCCGACCATCAGCGTGATGCCCAGCGCGGCGCCGAAGGGCCAATTGCGGGCGTTGCCCTTGAACTGGTTCTCGATGATGTTGCCGATCATGTCGACCTTGCCGCCGCCGAGGATATCGTTGACGGCGTATAGGCCGAGGGCCGGGATGAAGACCAGCAGGATGCCGGCGGTGATGCCCGGCGAGGTCATCGGGACGATGACCTTGGAAAAGGCGCGCAGGGGCCCGGCGCCGAGGTCGAAGGCGGCCTCGATCAGCGCGTTGTCGAGCTTCTCCACCGAGGTGTAGATGGGCAGGATCATGAACGGCAGAAAGGTGTAGACGAGGCCGAGCAGCACCGCGCCGGGCGTGTAGAGCATCTCGAAGGGCTGGGAGATGAGGCTCCACTGCAGCAGCATGCTGTTGAGCAGCCCCTCGCTTTTCAGGATCGTCACCCAGGCGTAGGTGCGGATCAGGAAGCTGGTCCAGAACGGGATCATCACCAGCATCAGCAGCAGGTTGCGCCAGCGTTCGTCGGCGCGGCCGATGAAGTAGGCGACCGGGTAGCCCATGCCCAGGCAGAACAGGGTGGTGAGCCCGGCGAAGATGATCGAGCGGACGACGATCTGCAGGTACGTGGGATCGAAGACCGCGGCGTAGTTGGCGAGGGTGAAGTTGAAGACCACGCCGCCGAGGGTGCCGCGTTCGCTGAAGCTGTACACCAGCATGATCAGCGTCGGCGCGACGACGAATACGGCCACCCAGGCGAACAGCGGCGCCACCAGGAGCCAGGCCGCGCGACCTGGCTCCCGTTGCCGCGTCGGCGCGGCGGCGGTGACGGCGGTGGTTCCGGTGCGCACGCGCGCCGCTCAGCCCTGCGCCTTGAGGTCGGTGATCAACTTGTCGATCTGCACGGCCGAGTCGCCGATGTCGCGGAAGCCCTCGAGCTTCGGATCGCCGGGCGGGTAGCTGGCGGGGTTCTTCAACTCCTCCGGCGAGAGCAGTTTGCGCGCCTCGAGGTTCGGGTTGGTGTACGGGAAGTCGGCAGAGATGAGCTTACTCACGTCGGGGCGCAGGATGTAGTTGAGGAACAGCAGCGCCGCCTCGGGATTGGGCGCGTCGACCGGGATGGCGAGGCTGTCGATGAACTGGTGCGCGCCCTCCGCCGGCAGGATGTACTGGAACTTTGGGTTCTCGTTGTACAGCAGCGCCGCCTCGCCCGACCAGACGACGCCGAGGTCGACGTCGCCGTTGAGCAGCGCCGTCTTGGGGCTGTCCGAATCGTACACCTTCACCAGCGGCAGCCACTGCTTGAGTATCGGCGTCACCGCGGCCAGGGTCTCGGGCGTCACGTCGTTGGGCCCCTTGCCGTCCGTGGCCAACGCCCACGAGACGATCTCGCGCGGGTCGTCGAGCACGACGATGCGGCCCTTGTACTTCTCCTGGAAGACGTCCTTGAACCCCTTTACCGGGTCGGTGACCTTCTCGGTGTTGACGACGATGCCGACCGTGCCGACCATCCATGGCACCGAGTACTTGTCGTTCGGGTCGTGCGCCAGGCCGCGCAGCTTGGGGTCGATGTTCTTCAGGTTCGGCACCTTCGCCGCGTCGATCGGCTGCAGGCGATTCTCCTTCACCAGCGCTTCGATGGTGTACTCGGAGGGTTGGATCAGGTCGTAGGCCTGCGCGCCGGAGACCAGCTTGGCGAGCATCTCCTCGTTGGAGGCGTAGGTCTCGTAGTTGACCTTGATGCCGGTCTCCTTGGTGAAGCCGTCGATGACGCCCTGCGGCACATACTCCGACCAGGCGAACAGGTTCAGCTCCTTGGGGGTGGTGGACGACGACTTGCAGCCGGCCAGGACGGCGGCGAGTACGGCGGCGACGATGGCGATGCGCTTCATGATGAGTCCTCCCTGCGGAATCAGCGGCTGCGGCGCTTGAGCAACTCGGTCGAGATGACCAGCAGCACCGTGGACAGGATGAAGACGGTCGAGATGGCGTTGAGCGTCGGGTCGAGCCCCTTCTTGACGCGCCCAAAAATCTCCAGTGGCAGCGTCCGCGTGCCGGCGCTGGCGGTGAAGTAGGTGACAATGAGTTCGTCGAGCGACAGGGTGAACGACATCAGCGCGCCCGAGATGATGGCGGGCATCAGGTACGGCACCAGCACCTTGCGGAAGGCGACCACCGGCGTCGCCCCGAGGTCCATCGCCGCCTCCTCGAGCGCCGGGTCGAGGCCGGAGAGGCGCGCCTGCACGGCGACCATGACGAAGGGGAAGCAGAAGGTCACGTGCGAGATGATGATGGTGGTGAAGCCGAGGTCGAGATGGATGGTGACGAACAGGATCAGCAGGCTGACGCCCATGATCACTTCGGGGATGATCATCGGGATGAAGACCAGCGTCTGCATCAGCCGCGTCGCCGGGAAGCGATAGCGATAGAGCAACCAGGCGCCGCCCGTGCCGAGGACCACCGCCAGCAGCGTCGTCGCCGCGGCCACCACCAGGCTGTTCTGCAGCGCCTCGACCAAGACCCGATCGCGCAGGATCGCCGCGTACCACTCGAGGGTGAAGCCCTGCCAGACGATGTTCAGACGCGAGGTGTTGAAGGAGAAGCCGATCAGGATGGCGATCGGCAGGTAGAAGAACGCCATGACCAGCGCCGTCCATACCCCCAATAGCCAATTGACTCGCTTCATCGGATGGCTGCGGTGTACATCCAGCGGACCGCTTTGCCAACCGGCACGGGAAGGTAGGTGCAGCCGCCGGGAGCGCGGGCGGCGGCATCGACGCCAACTCAGTACACCTCGAGCGCGGCCTCGAAGGTGTTGAGGTGGACGCGCACGACCTGGCTGGTGTCCTTGGTGTAGCCGCCGGCCAGCACCCAGGCGACGGGGATGGCCTGCGCGTGCGCCCAGGCGAAGACGCGGCGGTCGCGCTCGCGCAGGTCGTCGTGGTCGAGCAGCAGCGGCGAGTAGGGGTCCTCGCGGTAGGGGTCGGCGCCGGCCTGGTAGAGCAGCAGATCGGGGCGGCCCCAGGCGCGCAGGCGGGCGAAGCCGTCGTCCATCGCCCCCAGCATCGCCGGCCGGCCGCTGCCGTTCGGCAATGCGATCGACTGGTGATTCTCGCCGTCGACGTGGCGCACCGTGTCGACGTCGCGGAACGCCTGATTCTGCTGGTAGTCGTTGCCGTAGATCGACAGGTTGAAGAGATACGTCCGCGCCGGCGCCAGCGACGCCGTGCCGTTGCCGTAGTGCAGATCCATGTCGAGCACGGCGATGCGCGCCACGCCCTGCGCGTGCAGCACGTCGGCGGCGACCACCAGGCTGTTGAAGGTGCAGAAGCCCTCGCCGTGGTCGGCGTGGGCATGGTGGAAGCCGCTCACCACCGCCGCGGCGACGCCGTCCTGCAGGGCCTGCCGCGCCGCTGCCAGGCAGCCGCCGCCGGTCAGGCACACCGATGGATAGAGTTGCGGCGACCAGGGAAACTTCTGCGACTCCGCCAGCGCCCGCGGCACGCCGTCGCGCACGGCGTCGACGTACTCGGGCGTATGCACGCGCAGCAGCTCGGCCGCGGCGAGCGGAGTCGGCTCGGCGAGGCGCACGCCGGTGCGGCCGCGCAGGCCGTCGGCGACGAGCGAGAATTTGGTGATCGGCATGACGTGGCGGTCGCCGATCGGGGCGGCGTACCCGGGGTGGTAGTAGGCGGCGATCGTCATGACAGCGGCGGCCGCAATAGCACGGTTTCGCCCGGGCCGGGGAAGTGATCGAACAGACCCCACAACGGCGCCATGTGATCGGCGCGCATGTGGATGCCGAACATCGTGTACAGCGCCCCGACCAGGGCCCGCACCTCGGCGCCGGGGAGCGTCGCGTCGGCCTCGCGGCCGACGCGACGCACGACCAGCGACAGCGGCACCGGCTGCACCGACGAGGCGTCGATGTCGGCGGGCGGGCGGAAGTCGGGCTGTACGTAGTGCACCGTGTCGGGGTCGATCTTGCGAAAGCCGGCGCGGTCGTAGGAGCGCAGCCGCGCCATGATCATCGGCGTGACGCCGTCCGGGTGTTCCATCTCCGCCACCAGCGTGATCGTGTCACCGCCCGGCTCGCCGGCCGCCGCGGCGCACTCGCGCGCCGCTTGCAGCGGCAGGGCGCGCAGCCACCCCGACAGGCCGCCGCCGCGCAGCGGCGGCTCGACGATGACGTGTGAGAGGTGGACGATGATCTGGCCCGGGTGGTCGCCGCGGTGCGGGGGCCGCGGCACGATGGCGGTGTGATCGCGCAGGCCGACGATGGTGTCGCCGTCGAGCACCGCCAACATCTCATAGAGCAGGGCGTGGTGGTTGACGCGCTGGCGCGGGTCCCAGCCGAGCCGGTCGGCGATGACCTCGCGCTTCTCCATCTCGCCGCGCGCCCCGAATTCGGCCCACAGGCGATCGTACAAGGGCGCGAAGAGGGGATGGTCCGGCGAGCGCACGCGTTCGACGCGCAGCCGCGACCAGTCGACCTCGAGCGCCCGCGCATCGCCGGGGGCGAGGTCCTCTGGGATGATTCGCGGCGCATCGAGCACGGCCGCAGCCTAGCGCCGGCGCCGCGGCGATGCACGCCGCCGCGGTGTTCAAGCGCCGGTGATTGTGGCTTAAGCTCGGTCCATGGACGCGACGCATCTGGCCACGCTGCGACGCCTCGACGAGGCCTCGTTCCTGCACCCGTTCACCGACCACGTCGACCTGCACCGGCAGGGGACGCACATCATCCAGGAGGCCTCCGGCTGCTGGGTCACCGACGAGACCGGCCGACGCCTGTTCGACGGCCTGGCCGGGCTGTGGTGCGTCAACGTCGGCTACGGCCGCCGCGAGATCGCCGATGCCGTACACCGGCAGATGACGGCGGTCTGCTACTACCCGTCCTTCTTCAACACCACCACCGAGCCGACCATCCTGCTCGCCGACAAGCTGCGCAGCCTGGCGCCCACGGGCCTGCGCAAGGTCTTCTTCTCCAACTCCGGCTCGGAGGCGAACGAGACGGCGCTGAAGCTCATCCGCGCCTACCAGAAGCTGCGCGGCAAGGTCGGCAAGACGAAGATCCTGACGCGCACGTTCAGCTACCACGGCGTCGGCATGGCGACGACCAGCATGACCGGCCTGCCCGCCTGCTACCTGCCGTTCGACCTGCCGCTGGCGGGCTTCATCCACGTCCCCGGTCCGCACCCCTACGGCGTCAACAGCGAGCGCTCGCCGGGCGAGTACGCCGAGTGGTGCCTGGCCGAGACCGAGCGCGTCATCGAGAGCGAGGGCGCCGCGACTATCGCGGCGCTGTTCGCCGAACCGGTGCAGGGCGCCGGCGGCGTCATCGTGCCGCCGGCCGGTCATCTGCGCGCCCTGCGCGATCTCTGCCACCGGCACGACATCCTGTTCGTCGCCGACGAGGTGATTACCGGATTCGGCCGCCTCGGCGCCTGGTTCGCCTCGGTGATTTGGGACCTCGAGCCCGATCTGCTGACCATGGCGAAGGGGATCACCAGCGGCTACGTGCCGCTCGGCGGCACGATGGTGAGCGACGAGATCGCCGCCACGCTCGAAGGCGCCGGCTACCTGGCGCACGGCTTCACCTACAGCGGCCACCCGGTGGCCACCGCCGCCGGCCTCGCCAACCTCGCCATCCTCGAGGGCGAGGGGCTGCCGGCGCGCGTGCGCGACGACGTCGGCCCGTACTTCCAGCAGCAGCTGCACGCCGTCGCCGGCCATCCGGCGGTGGGCGAGGTACGCGGCCATCAGCTCATCGGCGCCATCGAGTTGCTGCCGCGGGGCGGCCGCGCGGCGCTGCAGTCGCCGCCGCTGCTCGGCGCCAAGGCCGTCGCCCTGTGTCGCGACAAGGACGTTATCGTGCGCGGCATCCGCGACCTGATCGCCATGTCGCCGCCGCTGATCGTCACGCACGCCGAGATCGACCACCTCTTCGCCGCCGTGACGCACATGCTCGACCACTTGTGGGACTGAGCCGACCCGGGCCTCGCCCCGTCGCCCATGCAGGGCGCGGTTCCCGCCGCGCCGTATCCGTCCGGCGCGGCGGTAGCCGCGCCCTGCGCGGATCTGCTACGGCCCGAGTCCACGGGAGGGGAACATGTCGACCATGCGCGTTGCCGGACTGCTGATCCTGCTCGGCTCGATCGGGACCTCCGCTGCGGCGGTGACCACCTATTCGCCGCCGCTGCGCAGCAGCGAAGGCGATGTGCTCTCCTGCGTCGTGCAGAATCTCTCCAACGACCCGGTGGAGGTGCAGGCCGATCTCGAGAACGGCCTCGGTACGGTGGTCGCCTCGGGCACGCGCACCATTGAGTCCGGGCAGTCGCTGCTGGTCACCAGCACCACCAACGCGGTCTTCGCCGCCTACTGCGTCTTTACGTTCACGGGCAACGCGGACGAGGTGCGCGGCCACATCCAGCTCTATGACCTCGGCGGCAGCAACACCCGTCTGCTGTTCGCGGCGAGCGGCATCATCGGCGTGGCGCTCGACGGCATCACCGTGGTGTCGCCGCCGATCCGCAGCAGCGACGGCGACGTGCTGAACTGCGTCGCACAGAACCTGAGCAACGGCGCCGTGGCGGTCCAGGCGACGATCCACAACGGCCTCGGCGGCATCGTCGACACCGGCATGCTCAACCTGCAGCCGGGCCGCGCGCAGGCTTTGACCAGCACTACGGCGGCGGTGTTCGGGGCCTACTGCAGCTTCACCTTCGACGGCAACATCGCCGCCGTGCGCGGCTACATCCAGCTCTACGACCTGGGCGGCAGCAACACGCGCCTGCTCGCCGCCGCCTCGCTGACGCGCTCGATCCTGTTTGCCGAGGACCTCGACGGCGGGCCGGCCGGCGGCATCCCGCCGACGCGCTCGGTGTCGCCGGCGATCCGCAGCAGCGAGGACGCCGTGCTGTCGTGCGTGGTACAGAACCTGGCCGATGTCAGCGTCATGGCGGAGGTGGAAATCCACAACGGCCTCGGGACGATGGTCGACAGCGGCATGCTGCAGGTGCCGTCCGGCCGCTCGCAGGTGGTCGTCAGCACCACCGCCGCCGTCTTTGGCGCCTACTGCGACTTCCGCATCAACGCCTCGTCGACGGCGGCGCGCGGCTACATCCAGCTCACCGACTTCGGCGGTAGCAACACCCGTCTGCTGTTCCGCGCCGGCGGCGCGGAGCTGCCCGTCGCCCTGCCGCTGATCGCCGGCGCGGGCGACATCGTCGCCGGCCGCGGGGTGGCCGGCCTGCAGAGTACCTTCACGCCGCCGGTGCGCAGCAGCAACGGCGATGTGCTGAGCTGCCGCCTGCAGAATCTCAGCGACGAGGCCGTGGACGTGGACGTCGAGCTGCACAACGGCCTCAACGCCGTCGTCGCGAGCGGCTCGCTGACGGTGCCGGCCGGCTTTCATCAGAGCATCGTCTTCACCACCGAGGCCGTGTTCGGCGCCTACTGCGAGTTCCGCTTCGACGGCTTCAGCGACGACGTGCGCGGCTACGTCGAGCTGCAGGACCTCGGCGGCAGCAACACCCGTCTGCTCTACGCCGCCGCGCCGGCGCGCGGCGTGATCATCTCGACCCCGACGCCGACCGAGACCGAGATGCCGACCCCCACCGAGACCCCGAGCCCGACCGCCACCGTGCCGCCGTCATCGACCGTGACGGCATCGGTGACGGCCACTGCGACGGAGACGGCCACGGCCGAGGCAACGGCGACCAGTAGCCCGCCGGGAACCGGACAGCCGACGATCACCAGTGCGCCGACGGCGACCGCGACCGCAGTGCCAAGCGGCGTCGCCACCGCCACGGTGACGCCGACCAGTGACGGCAGCACGCCGACCCCGACGCGGACCACCGGCGCCCTGCCGCCGTGTGTCGGCGACTGCGACGGCAGCGGCGAGTTGTCGATCAGCGAGCTGATCACACTGGTCAACATTGCCCTCGGCGCGCCGCTCGCCCAGTGCCCCGCCGGCGACCGCGACGGTGACGGGGAGATCGGTATCGACGAACTGGTCGCCGCGGTGAACAACGCGCTCAATGGCTGCCCGCTCTGACGGCGCGACGGCGGAGGACCCATGGCCCACACCGACGACAGCGGCTCGGAGTCCTTCGTCCCCGCCCTCGGCTGGCACTGGCTGACGCGCCTCTACGATCCGTTCATCGCCCTGACCCTGCGCGAACGCGCCGTCAAGCAGCAACTGGTCGATCAGGCGATGCTGGCGCCCGGCCAGCGCGTGCTCGATTTCGGCTGCGGCACCGGCACCCTGGCGCTGCTGCTCAAACGCGCCTGTCCCGGTGCCGAGGTGATCGGCGTCGACGTCGATCCGGCCGTGCTGGCGCTGGCGCGGCGCAAGGTCGCGCGCGCCGGTCTCGACATCGCGCTGCGGCAGGGCTTCTTCACCGCCGAGACCTTCCCGCCGGCGCACTTCGACCGCATCGTCAGCTCGCTCGTCCTGCACCACCTGACGCGCGACGAGAAGCTGGCCGTGCTGCGCGCCATGCACGCCGCCCTGCGTCCGGGCGGGACGCTGCACGTCGTCGACTTCGGTCCGCCACACACCGCGCTCATGCGCGCCCTCGGCCATCTCACCGGCCACGCCGCCGGCGGCGACCGCGCCGCCGACAATCTCGCCGGCCGCCTGCCGGCGATCGTCGCCGAGGCGGGCTTCGCCGACGTGCAGACGCTCGGCCAGCGCGCCACGCCGTTCGGCTCGCTTGCCTATCTGCGCGCCCGCCACGCCGCATGAGGGCCGCGGCGCGGCGCCTGGTCGTCGCCGCGGTGGCAGGGCTGCCGTACGCGCCGGAGCGCGCGCCATGAGCGGCAGCGGGCGGCGGCGCGACCCGGCGTGGGATGCGCTGCTCTCGGCGGCGCTGTTCGGCGCTGCCGCGCCGCTCAGTAAGCTGCTCGTCGAGCGCCTGCCGGCGCTGCAACTCGCCGGCCTGCTCTACGTCGGCGCGGCGCTCGCCGTGCTGCCGTTCGTCTGGCGGCGCGGCGCCGGGCCGCGCCCGCCACTGGATCGGGCCAACCGCTGGCGTCTCGTCGGCACGATCGCCGCCGGCGGTGTCGTCGCGCCAGTGCTGATGGTGCTGGCGCTGCAGATCAGCAGCGCCGCGTCGGTGGCGCTGCTGCTGACGCTCGAGGTGGCGTTCACCGCCGCGCTCGGCGCGCTGGTGTTTCGCGACCCGCTCGGGCCGCTCGGCTGGCTGGGAACGGTCGGCATCATGGCGGCCGCCTCGCTGGTCGCCTGGGGCGGCGGCGCGCCGGGCCTGCTCGCCGCCGTGCTGGTCGCCGTCGCCTGCCTCGGCTGGGCGCTCGACAACCACCTGACGGCGCTGATCGACGCCCTGCCGCCGGCGCGCACGACGCTGGTCAAGGGCGCCGTCGCCGGCGCCATCAACCTGGCACTGGCCGCCTGGCTGGCGCCCGGCGTGCCGGCCGCCGTCGACGTGGCGGCGGCGCTGGCCATCGGCGGGCTGTGCTACGGCGTCAGCCTGGTGTTCTACATCCAGGCCGCGCAGCGCCTCGGCGCGGTGCGGGCGCAGGCGTCTTTCGCCACCGCGCCATTCTGGGGCGTCGCGCTGGCGCCGCTCCTGTTCGGCGTCGGCCTCAGCTTCAGCGCCAGCCTCGCACTCGCCATCGCCGGCATAGCGGTGTTCCTCGTGCAGCGAGATCAGCACGCGCATGCGCACCGCCACGAGGCCGTCGAGCACGACCACTGGCACGCGCACGACGACGGCCATCACGACCACCCGCACGTCGACGCGGCACCCGACCGGGGCCACACCCACCCGCACACCCACAAACCCGGCGAGCACGTCCACCGCCACGCCCCCGACCTGCACCACCGCCATCGCCACTGACGCTGCCGTGGATCTTCATAGGGCGGGTCTCCAGACCCGCCGGGCCTGCGCAGCGGGCTCAGTCAGAGTGCTGCGTGGGCCGCGATTGCCCGACGTATCGATCGATTCCTACGGCGGCGTTATTGGAGATGCCCGCGGCGCCTTGCGGCGCCGAGGTCCCGTTCCTGCCCACTCTCGTCGCGCCCGCCGCGAGCCGAATTCGTCCGCATCACGGTGCCGCACCGGCGGCGACCCAGCGGCGGATCAGCGCCGTTTCGTCGGCGGTCAGCGGTGCGCCGGCAAGTGGCATGCGACTGCCCTGGTCGGGCGGCGGTCCCTCCAGCTTGCGGATCAGGAAAGTGTTGTCTGGCTGGCCCGGATCGACGCGCAGCAGGCCCTGGTCGCGCGCCGATTCGATCGCCGGCATGACACCGACGAGCTGTGCATGGGCGGAACCCGCATCCAGCACCAGGCCGCCGGCGCCGCTCGTCGCGTCGTGGCAGGCGGGGATGGCGCAGCGCGGCGAGAAGATCGCCGCCTGGATGTCGGCCAGGCGAACCGGCATCGTTGCGGTCGGCGTCGGCGCGATCGGGCAGCCGCCGAGCGCCGACTGCACCGCCGCCACCAACTCGGCGATGCTGACCACACCGTCGTCGTCGCCATCCAACGCGCGGCAGGGCGGGGCGCCGGTCAGGGCGGCGCCGACGCCGCTGATCATCTCGGCGACGGCCACGCGTCCGTCGCCGTCGCAGTCGCCGCGGCACGGCCGCGGTTCCGCGGTCGGTGTCGGCGTCGGGGTGCCGGTCGGCGGCGGCGCGTCGGGGGTCGGAGTGGCGCGATTGGTCAGCACGAGGGCGAACGCCTCGGAGTCGCGGTAGAGCGGCGAATCGGTGCGCAGCAGGAACGACAGCGCGTGGTCTCCGACGACCCCCTCCGCCTGCCGGATCTGCCAGGCGGGGTGCACGTGGATCTCCGGCGCCCGGCCGAGGGCGGCGGAGTCGCCGGGCTGGCGCAGTCCGACGCCGTTGATGCGCAGGGTGACAGCTGGGTCGGCCGCGACGATCTCGACCCGTACGGTCACTCCGTCGAGCAGCGGATAGAGGTCCAGCGGTGCCGGGGCCTCGCCGAGGAGGAAGCCGGGATCGATGACGCCGTAGAGGCATTCGCCGGCGGCGCAGACGCTGCGGAAGGTCTGGATGCGGCGGTCGGCGGAGGCCCACGAGACCGCCAGGGAGCCGCCGCCGGCCTCGCTCGACCAGATCTGCAGACAACTCGCCCCGACGCAGGCCTGCGACGCCTCGGCGCCGGCGAGTAGGGCGGCGAGCAGTATCGTCAGGACGGAGCGTCGTCCCAGCGCAGCGCCGGAGGGCGGCCGAACCATCTCATCTCGCTACGCGCCCGGCGCGGCAGTGTCCAGCGCGGCCGGGCCGTCGGCGGCGCTGCCCGGCGGCAGCGTCGCCGGCGCGACCATGCGGTACAGCGCCGGCAGGACGAGCAGGGTCAGCAGAGTCGAGGAGATGATGCCGCCGATGACCACCGTGGCGAGCGGCCGCTGCACCTCGGCGCCGGTGCCGGTCGCCAGCGCCATCGGGATAAACCCGAGCGAGGCGACGAGGGCGGTCATCAGCACCGGGCGCAGGCGCGTCGTCGACCCGTCGAAGACGGCGTCGTCGCGCGACGCCCCGGCGGCGCGCAGGCTGTTGATGAAGGTGATCATCACCAGCCCGTTCAGCACCGCCACGCCCGACAGCGCGATGAAGCCGACGCCGGCCGAGATGGACAGCGGGATGTCGCGCAGCCACAGGGCCAGGACGCCGCCGGTGAGCGCCATCGGCACGCCGCTGAACACCAGCAGCGCGTCGCGTACGGTCCCGAAGGTACTGTAGAGTAGAACGATAATGAGCAGCAGTGCGAGCGGCACCACCAGGCGCAGGCGCTCGGCGGCGGAGATGAGCTGCTCGAACTGACCGCCCCAGGTGGTCCAGTAGCCGGGCGAGATTTCGACCTCGGCCTGGATGCGCCGCTCCGCCTCGCTGACGAACGATCCCAGGTCGCGCCCGCGCACGTTGGCGGTGACGACGACGCGCCGCTTGCCGTTCTCGCGACTGATCTGGTTCGGACCCGGCGCGATGTCCAGGCTGGCGACGGCGCTCAGCGGGATGAAGGCGGGGCCGGCGCGCTCGGCCGCGAAACCAGCCGGCTGCGTGCCGGGCTCGTCACTCGCCTCGGCGCGCGCCGGCAATGCCACCGGGATACGGCGCAGGGCCTCGGTGTCGGTGCGCACCTCTTCAGGCAGGCGCACCACCAGATCGAAGCGCCGGTCGCCCTCGAAGATCTCGCCCGCCTTGGCGCCACCGAGCGCGAGCGCGATGACGTCCTGCAGGTCCGAGACGTTGAGTCCATAGCGCGCCATGGCGGCGCGGTCGAAGCGGATGGTCATCACCGGCAGGCCGGTGGTCTGTTCGACCTTGACGTCCGAGGCGCCGGGAACCTGTTCGAGCAGCGCCGCGATCGCCTCCGCGGTCTCGCGCAGCACGTCGAGGTCGTCGCCGAAGACCTTCACCGCCACATCGCTGCGCACGCCCGAGATCAGCTCGTTGAAGCGCATCTGGATCGGCTGCGTGAACTCGTAGTTGTTGCCGGGAATCTGCCGCACGGCGGCCTCGATGGCGCGCACCAGATCGGCCTTGGGGCGCTCGGAGTCGGGCCACTCGGCGCGCGGCTTGAGGATGAGGAAGCCGTCGGCGACGTTCGGCGGCATCGGGTCGTTGGCGATCTCGGCGGTGCCGATCTTGGCGAAGACGGTGCGCACCTCGGGAAACGCCTGCAATCGGCGCTCGAGCACATGTTGCATCTCCACCGCCTGGGTCAGGCTGGTGCCGGGAATGCGCAGGGCGTGCAGGGCGATATCGCCCTCGTCGAGGCTGGGGATGAACTCGGTCCCCATGCGGCTGGCGAGCAGGGCGCTGAGGACGACGAGCACCGCCGCCGCCGTGGCGACCGCGGCGCGGTAGCGCAGGGCGAGGCGCAACAGCGGCGCGTATACGGCGCGGGCGCCGCGCATGAGTCTGTTCTCGCGTTCGGCGACGCGCCCGGTCAGCAGCAGCGCCACCGCGGCGGGGACGAAGGTGACCGACAGGATCATGGCCGCGGCTAGGGCGGCGATGACGGTGAAGGCCATGGGAAAGAACATCTTTCCCTCGACGCCGGTCAGGGTGAGGATCGGCAGGTAGACGATGGTGATGATCAGCTCGCCGAACATGGTGGCGCGGCGCACCTCGCGCGAGGCCTCGAAGACCGTCGCGAAGCGCTCCTGGCGAGTGAGCAGCCGGCCGAGGCGGTGCTGTTCCTCGGCGAGCCGCCGGACGCAGTTCTCGACGATGATCACGGCGCCGTCGACGATGATGCCGAAGTCGAGCGCGCCGAGGCTCATCAGGTTGCCGCTGACGCGGCTCTCGACCATGGCGGTGATCGTGAACAGCATCGACAGCGGAATTACCGCGGCGGTGATGAGCGCCGCCCGGACGTTGCCGAGCAGCAGGAAGAGGACGGCGATGACCAGCAGCGCTCCCTCGATCAGGTTGATGCGCACCGTGGCGATGGTCTTCTCGACCAGGGTGGTCCGATCGTACACGGTCTTCGCCACCACGCCGTCCGGCAGGCTGCGATTGATCTCGGCCATCTTCGCCGCGACGCGCTGCGCGACGGTGCGGCTGTTCTCGCCCATCAGCATGAAGACGGTGCCGAGCACGACCTCGTCGCCCCCTTCGGTGGCGGCGCCGGTGCGCAATTCCTGGCCGAGCAGCACCGCCGCGACGTCCTTGACGTACAGCGGCACGCCCGCGTGGCCGCCGACGACGATGTGGCGCAGGTCGTCGATACCCGCCGCCTGTCCGGGCGCGCGGATGAGATACTGCTCGCCGGCGCGTTCGATGTAGCCGGCGCCGACGTTGGCATTGTTGCGGCGCAGGGCGTCGAGCACGTCGTCGAAGCTCAGGCCGTAGGCCAGCAACTGCTCCGGATGCGGCGTGACGTGGAACTGCTTCACGAAGCCGCCGACGCTGTTGACGTCGGCTACGCCGGGCACGTTGCGCAGTTGCGGCTTGATGATCCAGTCCTGGATCGAGCGCAGATCGGTGGGGGTATATGGGGCGCCATCGGGCCCGCGCGCCTGCGGCCGCGCGTCGACGGTGTACATGAAGATCTCGCCCAGGCCGGTGGCGATCGGGCCCATCGCGGGTTCGATACCGGGTGGGAGCTGTCCTCGGGCCTGCAGGATCCGCTCGCCGACCTGCTGGCGGGCGAAGTAGATGTCGGTGCCGTCCTTAAAGACCACGGTGATCTGCGACAGGCCGTAGCGCGACAGGGAGCGGGTGTAGTCGAGTCCCGGCAGGCCGGCCATGGCCGTCTCGATCGGAAACGTGATGCGCTGCTCCGCCTCGAGCGGCGAGTAGCCGGGCGCGTGCGTGTTGACCTGCACCTGCACGTTGGTGATGTCGGGCACCGCGTCGATGGGCAGGCGCTGATAATTGTAGACGCCCACCGCGGCGACGCCGAGGGTGAGCAGGATCACCAGCCAGCGCTGGCGGATGGAGAACTGCAGCAGGCGTTCGAGCATGGCCGCCTCAGTGGTCGTGACTGGCGCCGGACTTGCCGATGTCGGCCTTGATGATGAAGCTGCCGGCGGCGACGTAGTCCTGTCCGGCGCGCAGGCCGGACACGACCTCGGCGACCTGCGCGTCGCGGCGACCGAGCTCGACCGGCTGTGCCTCGTAGACGTCGCCGTCGCGGACGAAGACGACGGTCCAATCGCGCAGCGTCTGCAGCGCACCGACGTCGACGGCGACGGGGACCGTGGTCTCGTCGAGCACCACGCGGCCGCTGACGAACAGCCCCGGGCGCCACTGCCCGGTCGGATTGGGGAGGACGACGCGCGCCAGCATGGTCTGCGTGTTCTCGGCGCCGAACGGAGAGAGATAGGAGATCGGGCCGCGTGCCGCTGCGCTGCCCTCGCCGCCGTCGATCTCGACCGCCTGCCCGACCCGCAGTCGGGCGAAATCCTGCCGGTAGATGTCGAGATCGACCCACACGGTCGAGAGGTCGGCGATCAGATAGATGTCGCGCCCCTCGGCGGCGAACTCGCCCGGCGTGACGTGCTTGCGGATCACCGTCCCGTCGAGCAGGGCGGTCACCGGGTACTCGCGCAGGCTGTCGTTGCTCTGCACGATGGCCAGCACGTCGCCCCTCGCCACCGCATCGCCGACGCGCTTGCGCACCTCCTTGACGATGCCTGGATAGCGCGGCACCACGTGCGCGACGCGATCCTCGTTGGCGACGATGCGGCCGGTGACGCGCAGCGTCGCGTGCAGCGTCGCCGGTCCCGCGGCTTTCACCTCGACGCCGGACTCCGCGGCCGCCTCGGCGGGCAGCGTGACACGGCCCTCGTACGACTCGTAGGTCCACGTCGATGTCGCGCCGTCGTGCACGGCGGTCACCGTGACGTCGAAGGAGTGTGGCTCCTCGACGACGCCATCGCCGACCAGGTAGTCGCCCTGCGGCGTGAAGTGGAAGCGGTCGGTGCGCCCGCCGAGGCGCCGCAGCGCGATGGCCACGGTCGCGGCGGAGGGTGGCAGCGGCGTGTCATTGCGGGACAGATAGACGCGGAACTGCGGCGGGACGCCGCGCTCGACGATCGTCACCTCGAGGGCGAAGGCGCCGTCGCGCAGCAGGCGGCCGTTGTGCGGGCCGCGCGCCTTGGACTCGTCGTCGTACCCTGCGTCCTCCCGGTGCTCCTCATGCGGGTCCGAGGCCGTCGGCGGGTCGCTGCGCAGGATGAGCGCGGCCATGGCGGCGCCGATCAGCAGGATGGCGATGACGGCAAGGCTCTGTCGGAGTGTCATGGTGTCGGGACTCCCGCGCTACTGGCGTCGGTGGGTGGCTCGAGCGGGCCGCCGATGATCCGCTCGATAGCGGTCTCGGCTTGGCGACCGTCGATGACGGCGCGCAGCAGGCGCTCGCGGGCGGCGATCAGCATGCGTTGCGCATCGAGCACGTCGAGGGAGCGGTAGCGCCCCTCGTCGTAGCCGGCCTGCATGATCTCGAAGGCGCGCGTCGCCGCCGGCAGCACGCGTTGGCGTAGCGCGCTGGCTTCGGCCCGGGCGGTGGTCAGGCGCCCGTACGTGGCGGCCAACTCGGTGCGCGCGATAGTGGCGGTGGCGCTCCGCTGTGCATAGGCGCGGCTGAGCTGCGTCCGCGCCTCGGCGATCGCGCCCTGATTGCGGTCGAGCAGCGGCAACGGGATGACGGCGCCGAAGACGAAGCCGGTGTCGTCGGTGTCTTCGTAACGCCGCAGGCCGCCCTCAAGCGTCAGGTTCGGGATCGCATTCGCTTCGGCGAGGGCGACCGCCGCTTGCCGCTGCGCGAACTCCGCGTCCCAGCGCGCCAGGTCGGGGTTCTGCGCCAGGCACGACTCCAGCGCGGCAAGCGGTGGCACGGGCTCGCCCTCGTCGAGCCGGCCAGCGGCGCGGCTGAAGCGCGGCGGCGCACCCCACAGGGCGGCGAGGCGCTGGCGGGCGGTGTCGAGATCGCGCTGGGTTTGCGCGCGGTCGATCTCGACCGTCGCCAGGGTCACCTCGGCGCGCGTCGCCTCGGCGCTGGATTCGCGCCCGGCATCGACCAGACGGGCGATGCCGGCGACCATCGATTCGGCCAGCGCGATCGACTGGCCGGCCAGCGCCAGGCGCTCCTGCGCCGCCAGTACGTCGAGGAACGCACGCGTCGTCGCCGCCCGCAGGTCGAGGCGCGCCGCCTCGTAGTCCCACGCCGTCAGCTCGGCGCCGCGGCTCGCCTCGTCCTGGCGCGCCGAGCGCTTGCCGCCGAGTTCGAACAACTGTAGCAGGCGCAGCGTCGTCTCGGCCTCCTGGCCGCCGGCGCGGTTGCCGGTGCCGGCGACGTCCTCGACGGTGAAGCCGAGCTGCGGATTCGGCAGCCGGCCGGCCTGCAGCACACGCGCCGCGCCGGCCTCGTAGTTCCAGGCCGCGGCGTCGAGGGTTGGATTGTGCGCCAATGCGAGCCGCACTGCATCGGCCAGCGTCAGGGCGTCGGGCACCGTCGGCGGGCCCGCGTCGGCGCCGACGACGACCGGCGCCGGCACCGGTGGCGGCGCCACGGCACTCAGCCGCGAATCGCCGGCCGGCGCCGTGGTCGTGCAGCCCGCCAGGGCGGTCAGCGCGGCCAGGGCCAGACATCTATTCGGTATGATGGTCATGAGCCTCCGTCGTCGAGGGCGACGTCGGCACGGCCTCAGGGCGAGAACGCGACGACGATGCCGCAGAGGGCCGCACGGCGGCGCCGCGAGACCCGGGCCGCGCCCGTCTCTCTATGGACGAGGGATGGGGCGCGACGACTGAAACGGAGGATTCAGCAGCGCTGAATGGTGGTGTGCTGGCGCCGCGGCGGCGCCGGCAGGCGAACGGCGAGGTTCGCGGGGACGAGGATGGACGCGCGCCCGTCGAGGTGCGCGGTGGGCCACGCGGCCACGGCGTCCACGCCGGTCGGCAGGTGTCCCAACGCGGCGGCGGCGTCCTGTGCGGCCGACGGGGCCACGGCCAGGAGCGTCAGCGCCCGGTCGGTGCAATCCCCGACCTCGCCGTCATGCGGCGCGCAGCGCCCCGCCTCGTCGGTGGGATGCGGCGCGTCGCAACACTCCGCGTCGACGGCTTCGATCGCCACATGCCCTGCGTCGCCGATGCACAGCGCCTGGCGTGGCCCGACGACGAGGCCAGCGGCGATCAGGAGGGCGACGACCAGGCGCGCCCGGGCGGATTGATCAAGCACGGGGGGAAGCTACCAGCCGATCGGCGGCAGAGCAACGTCGGTCTCGCAGCGGTCGTGGGGCGCGTCCGTCCCAGGCTCCGCAAGGGCGCCGCTCTGTCGGCGCCTGCTGTATTGGAGCGCTGTCGCTCTCTCCAACAGGCGCCGACGGAGCGGCGCCCTCCAAGTCCAAGAGCAGATGGCGAAAGGCCTCACTACCCTCCCCGCAGCGCAGGTGCCGATTGTGCCTGGCCGGAGGCTCTGGTAGCGCATCGACTGTGCGGATCGGTCGACTCCTCGCGCTGCTGTCGGTGCTCGCTTTGTTGGAGCATGCGACCGGGCCGTCCCAGTACGTCATGGCCGATGACTGCGAGCGCCGCTGCGCCAGTGATCCCAGCGAGCCGTCCGAGCCGGGCTGTGACGCCTGTCCCTGCTGTGCGCCGGCGCGCCCCGCGGCGGTGCCGGTCGGGGCGGCGGTGATCGCCGTCCTGGCAAGCGGGTCCGTGTTCGCGGAGCCGCTGCGCTGTCCGACGGCGCCCGATCCGAGCGATATTCCGCACGTTCCCAAGCTCGTCGCCTGATCCCCATCCGACCGGTCTCGATACGACCGGTCTTGACGGCCGGGAACCACGCCGCACGTTCGCGAGCGTCGGCATGGTCCGATTGGGAGAGGGTATGCGACGTATGGGTGCGACGGCGTTGGCCGTCGTGAACTGGTGCCTCTGGGCGTACGCGGGTGCGGCCTGGAGCGAGGATCTGACGCTCGACCGCGCGCTGGCGCTGGCGCGCGAGCGCGCGCCGGCGGTGGTCGCGGCGCAGTTCGCGATCGGCGAGGCGCGCGGGCGCCTGGCGGGCGCGGCGGTGCTGCTGCGCGACAACCCGGTCGTCGACGGGGCCGCCGGACCGCGTCTGAAGGGGAAGGGCGCCGAGTCGCTCGAGGCGCGCCTCGGATTCAGCCAGGCGCTCGAGCTCGGGGGCCAGCGCGGGGCGCGCGTCGACGCCGCCGAGGCCGACGTCGCACGCGCCGGTGCCGGCGCGGAGAACGCGCTGCGCGGCGCGCTGCGCGAGGTCGCCGGCGCCTTCTTCCGCGCCCTGCACGCGACGCAATCCCTCGCGCTGGCGCAGCGCGCTGAGGCGATGGCGGTCGAGATCGTCCGCATCGCCGAGCGCCGGCTCGCCGCCGGCGACGTCGCCCGTCTGGAGGTGAACCTGGCGCGGGCGGCGCACGCCCGCGCCGTCGCCGTGGTGCTTGAGGCGGAAGCGCGCCGCGACGACGCCCTGGGCGAGGTGCGGGTGCTGCTCGGCATCGGCGCCGCCGACCCGCTGAGCGTGTACGGCGCGCTGGCGGCGCCCGACCTGCCTTCGCTCACCGCGTTGCAGACCGGGGCGGCGGACCGACCTGACCTGCGCGCGCTCGACGCCGAGATCCGCGCCGCCGAGGCCGACGCGCGGCTGGGACGCGCCGAGCAGTGGCCCGACCTGAGCGTCGGGGCGGAGTACGAGCGCGACGAGAACGACAACATCGCCCTCGGTCGCTTGGGCGTGACGCTGCCGGTCTTCGCGCGCGGCCAGGGGCGGCAGGCGGAATCCCTGGCGCGGGCGTCGCGCTTGCGCGCCGAGCTCGCCGCCGCGCGCCGCGCCACGGCCATCGAGCTAAGCACCGCGCTCGACGTGTATCGCCGCCGCGTGGCGGCGGCGGAGGCGCTAGCGCGCACTGCGGTGCCGCTGCAGGACGACAACGAGGCGGCGGCGCGGCGCGCCTACGACGTGGGAGAACTCGGACTGGTCGACCTGCTCGCCGTGCGCCGCGAGGTACTGGAGACGCGACAGGACTCTCTCGACCGCAGCTTCGAGGCCGCCGTCGCCGGTATCGAGCTGCAATACCGCGCCGGTGCGCTGCAGTGAGCGCGCCGCCCGACACCCCGATGCACAGAGGAGGACAGAACATGATCGTTCGTCTGAGCGTGATGCGCGCCGTCCTGGCGACGGCGCTGATCGCGGGCCATGCGCCCGTGTCCTTCGCGGCGGCGGCGCCGACGCCGGCGGCGGCAGAGCACGCCGCAGCCGGTGTACAGGCCGGCACGCACGCGGATTGGTGCGCCGAGCACGCGGTGCCGGAATCAATGTGCACGCGCTGCAATCCGGCCCTGGTGCCCGCCTTCAAGGCGACCAACGACTGGTGCGCGGCGCACGGCCTGCCGGCGTCGCAGTGCCTGGTCTGCAATCCGGACCTCAAGATCGAGCGGCCGCCGAAGACGGGAGGGCAGTGACATGCGATGCCGCCCGCTCGTCGCGGTCGTCGCGCTGCTGCTGTGCGCGTTCGGTCCGCCGCCCGCCGCCCGCGCGGCGCCGCCACCGGCCGCGGCCGCCGCGGCGCCGCTGTGTGGCGAGCACGGGGTGCTCGAGGCGGTGTGCACCAAGTGCAACCCGGCGCTGATGCCGGTGTTCCGCGCCAAGGGCGACTGGTGCGAGGCGCACGAGTTTCCCGAGTCGCTCTGTCCAATCTGCCACCCCGAGCGCGGTGGTCGCCCGCAGGCGGACGTCTCGGCCGACGGCGCGCCGCCCGACGGGACGACGGTGCGCTTCAAGACCAAAGATACGGCCCGCCTGGCCGGGCTCGAGACCGTACCGGCGCGTGCACGATCGCAGCGCGCCGAGATGGCTGCGCCGGTGACGATCGTCTTCGACGCGACGCGCGCGGCGGAGGTGAACGCACGCGCCGCCGGCGTCGTGCGGGCGCTCCGCGCCGACGTCGGCTCGATGGTGGCGGTGGGCGCACCGCTGGCCGAGATCGAGAGCGCCGACTTCGGTGCCGAGCAGTCGCGCCAGAGCGCGGCGGTGGCCGGGGTGGCCGTCGCCCAGGCCAACTTCCGGCGCTTCGACGACCTGCACCGCGAGGGTATCGCGCCGCAGCGCGCGGTGCTGGCCGCGCGCCAGGAGCTCGAGGCGGCACGCGCCGAGCTGGCATCTATCCGCGCCGCCCTGGGCATGGTGGGCACGGAGAAGAACGGCGCGGCCCGCTACACGCTGACCTCGCCGATCACCGGCGTCGTCACCCGTCGTGAGGCGACGATCGGGCAGCTCGTCGGGGCGGCGGAGGCGCTGTTCGAGGTGGTGGACACGTCGGTGATGTGGGCGCAGATCGATGTGCCGGAAACCGAGCTCGCGGCGGTCTCCGTCGGGCAGACGGTGGCGATCGCGGTCGACGGGTTGGCGCAGCGCGAGTTCCACGGCGCCGTCACGTACATCGCGCCGGCGATCGATCGGCGCACTCGCACCGCCGTGGCGCGGGTCGCGCTGGCGAATCCGGATGGCGCCCTGCGCGCCAATATGTTCGGCCGCGCCGCGATCGCGCTGCGCGACGACGGCGGGGCCGCGGTCGTTGTCCCCGCCGCCGCCGTACAGCGCGTCGGCGACGCGCGCCTGGTGTTCGTGCGCCTGGCGGACGATGCGTTCGAAACGCGGCGCGTGCGTATACTCTCGACCGGCGGCGATGGCGTCGCCATTGGCGGCCGCGTCGCGGTCGGCGACGAGGTCGTCACGGTCGGCGCGTTCCTGCTCAAGACCGAGACGCTCAAGGGAAGCATCGGTGCCGGGTGCTGCGCGGACGACTGAGCGACCGATGCTGACGCGCATTCTGGAATGGTCGCTCACCCACCGGCTGGTGGTCATCCTTGCCTGGGTCGGCGTCGCGCTGGCCGGCGTCGTGTCGTGGGTCAGGATGCCGATCGATGCGTTCCCCGACACCACGCCGGTGCAGGTGCAGATCAACAGCGTCGCCCCGGCTCTGGCACCGCTCGAAGTGGAACGGCAGATCACGCGACCGTTGGAGTTCGCCATTTCCGGCCTGCCCGGTCTCGTCGAGGTACGCTCGGTCTCGAAGTTCGGCTTCTCGCAGATCACCGCCACCTTCGCCGACGGCACGGATATCTACCTCGCCCGCCAAGTCGTGCTCGGCCGGCTGCAGGGCGTCGCGCTGCCGGCCGGGATCGACGGCCCGACGCTCGGCCCGGTGGCGACCGGCCTGGGCGAGGTCTTCCACTACCTGGTCACCGGCCGCGGGAAGTCGCTCGCCGAGTTGCGGACCGTCCAGGACTGGCTCATCGCCCCCCAACTCCGCGCCCTACCCGGCGTGGCGGAGGTGAACAGTTGGGGCGGCGATGAGCGGCAGGTGCACGTGCTCGTCGATCCGCGCCGGCTGCATCAGTACGACCTCTCGCTCGCCGATCTGGCGGAGGCGCTGGAGGACAACAACGCCAACGTCGGCGGTGGGACGCTGGACCAGGCCGGCGAATCGAGCCTGGTGCAGGGCATCGGCATCGCGACGACACCCGCGGACATCGCGGAGATGGTCGTCACCTCCCGCGCCGGGGTGGCGATTCGCGTGCGCGACGTGGCGCGGGTGGCCGACGGGCGCGAGATCCGCCGCGGCGCCGTGACCGCCGACGGCCGCGGCGAGGTGGTGCTCGGCCTGGGGTTCATGCTGATGGGCGAGAACAGCCGCGCGGTGGCGCAGCGCCTCGCCGTGCGGCTCGAGGAGGTCCGCGCCGGGCTGCCCGACGGGGTCGAGGTGTCGACCGTCTACGACCGCACCACGCTCGTCGACAAGGTCTCGCACACGGTGCGCACCAACCTCCTCGAAGGCTCGGCGCTGGTGATCGCGGTGCTGTTCCTCTTCCTCGGCCACCTGCGCGCGGCGCTGATCGTGGCGGCGGCGATCCCGCTGTCGATGCTCTTCGCGGCGAATCTGATGCTCGCGGCCGGCATCGCCGGGACCGTGATGAGCCTCGGCGCGCTCGATTTCGGACTGATCGTCGACAGCTCGGTGATCCAGATCGAGAACGTCATGCGCCGCCTCGGCGAGAGCGAGGGGCGCCGGGCGGTGCGCGACGTCGTGCGCGACGCCGTCATCGAGGTGCGCAAGCCGACCCTGTTCGGCGAGCTCATCATCGCCATCGTCTACCTGCCCATCCTCGCCCTCGAGGGGATCGAGGGAAAGCTCTTCCGGCCGATGGCGTTGACGGTGCTCTTCGCGCTGGCGGGGTCGATGCTGCTCTCGCTGACGTTGGTGCCCGTCCTGGCGAGCTTCGGTCTCGGGCGGCGCCGGGTGCAGCGCGACAACGCGCTGATGCGCGGCCTGATTCGGCTCTACCGGCCGGTGCTGCGGCAGGCGCTGGACCGGCCGGGGCCGGTCGTCGTCGTCGCGCTGCTGCTGCTCGCCAACGCCGCCTTCCTGGCGACGCGGCTCGGCTCGGAGTTCGTCCCGCGCCTGCGGGAAGGCGCGATCGTGCTCAATACCGTGCGCCTTGCCGGCGTGTCGCTCGACGAGTCGGTCCGTTACGGCACTCAGATCGAGCGGGCGCTGCTGGCGCGGTTCCCCGACGAAGTGGAGCGCGTCTGGACGCGCAGCGGCAGCGCCGAGATCGCGACCGACCCGATGGGCGTCGAACTGTCCGACGTCTTCATGACCCTGCGGCCGCGCCAGCAGTGGACGCGCGCGACGACCCAGGAGGAGCTCGTCGGCGGGATGGCCGATGCCCTGTCGTCCCTGCCGGGCATGCGCATGATCTTCACGCAGCCCATCGAGATGCGCGTCAACGAGATGATCGCCGGCATCCGCGCCGACGTCGGCGTGAAGCTCTTCGGCGACGACTTCGAGACGCTCAAGACCAAGGCCGCCGAGATCGCCGCCGTGCTCGCCGCCGTGCCCGGCGCGGCGGACGTGTTCACCGAGCAGATCACCGGCCAGCCGGTCCTCGAGATCGCCATCGATCGCCAGGCGATCGGGCGCTACGGCATTCCGGCCAGGGAGGTGCTCGGCGCGGTCGAGGCGCTCGGGACCCGGCAGGTCGGGGTGATGCAAGAGGGCGAGATCCGCGTGCCGATCGCCCTGCGTCTGGAGGATCGCTATCGCACCGATCCCGACGCCGTCGGGCAGATCCTGGTCGGCGGCGACGATGGAACGCGCGTGCCGCTCGCACGGGTGACGACCATGCGCCTGGTCGACGCGCCGTCGACGATCAGCCGCGAGTGGGGCCGGCGCCGCATCGTCGTGCAGGCGAACGTGCGCGGGCGCGACGTGGGCAGCTTCGTCGCCGAGGCGCAGCGCGCCATGGCGCGCGACGTGCAGCTCCCGGCAGGCACCTTCATCCGCTTCGGCGGGCAGTTCGAGCACCTGCAGCAGGCGCGGACCCGGCTGATGATCGTCATCCCCGCCGCCCTGGCGCTGATCTTCACAATGCTGTTCTTCACCTACGGCCGCGCGCGCGACGCGCTGCGGGTCTTCACCGGCGTGCCCTTCGCCGCCGTCGGCGGCATCCTGGCGCTGTGGGTGCGCGACATGCCGTTCAGCATCTCGGCCGGCGTCGGCTTCGTCGCGCTGTCCGGCGTCTCGGTGCTGGCCGACATGGTGCTCGTCTCCGCCGTGCGCCAGCGCCTGACGGCCGGACGCCCACTGCGCCAGGCGCTCGAGGACGCGGCGGAAACCCGCCTGCGTCCGGTGCTGATGACGGCGCTGGTGGCGAGCCTGGGCTTTCTGCCCATGGCGCTGAACACCGACTTCGGCGCCGAGGTACAGCGGCCGCTGGCCACCGTCGTGATCGGCGGCGTGACGTCCTCGACGCTCCTGACCCTGGTGGTTCTGCCGGCGCTCTACCAACTCTTCGGGGGGCGGGCGGCGGGGGCGCGCACCACCCGGCAGCAGGGTGATGACTGACCGCCGCGCTCGCTCCTGGCCGCCGTGGCTGCGCTGGGGGCTCCTGGTCGTCGGGGCGCAGGCGTGCGCCGTCGGTGTCTACCTCTGGGTGGAGCACGGGCGTCGCATGGACACGCCGCGCGCCCTCCGCGCCGAGCGTCTCGACGCACCGGCGCCACCCCTGACGCTGAGGCGGCCTGACGGCACTGTGCTGACGCTGGCCGCGCTGCGCGGCCGTCTCGTCCTACTGCACTTCTGGGCCACCTGGTGCGCGCCATGCCGGGTTGAACTGCCGGCGCTGCTCGAACTCGGGCGCGAGTTGTGCGGCGCCGAGCGCTGCGCCGTGGTCGCGGCGGCCGTCGACGACGACTGGCCGGCGGTGCGTAAGTTCTTCGCCGGGGCGATTCCGCCCGAGGTGGTCACCGTGCCGGCCGACGTCGCCGAGCGTCTCTACGGCGTCTCGACCCTGCCCGACACCTACCTAGTGGACGCCGAGGGTACCCTGCGCCGGCGCTTCCTCGGCGGCCGCGACTGGCAGGACCCAGCTATTCGCGAGATGGTCGAGTCAATGCAAGTGAAGTGAGGGAGATGTATGGCCACCGTCGCGACGACTACCGCCCTGTTCGCTGTCACCGCACTGGCTGAGATCCTCGGCTGCTATCTGCCCTACCTCTACCTGCGTCGCGGTGCGCCAGCCTGGGTGCTCGTGCCCGCGGCGGCGGGCCTGGCGGTCTTCGCGTGGCTGCTGACCCTGCATCCGTCCGGCGCCGGCCGCACTTACGCGGCGTACGGAGGCGTGTACGTCGCGACCGCCGTCCTGTGGCTGTGGCTGATCGAAGGGCAGCGCCCCGATGCCTGGGACCTGATCGGCGCGAGCGTCAGCGTCGCGGGGATGGGGCTGATCCTGTTCGGGCCACGCCAGTGAGGGCGCAAACACACGGCTTGGTCGTCTGCACAATCCATGCATACCTGTGCAGACGGGGACGACGCTGAACGTCGACAACGAACTGGTGGAGCGGGCGCGCGGTCTGTCCGGCATCACCGAGAAGACGGCGTTGATCCACGCCCGTCTGGAGGCGCTGATCGCGCGCGCGAGCGCCCAGCGGCTGGCGGTGCTGGGGGGCAGCGAGCCGGCCCTGCGGCCGCCGCCGCGCCGCCGCGGCGCGAAAGCGTGCGGCTGGTCGACACTTCGGTGTGGGTCGACATCTGCGGCACGGCGATGCGGCGCTGCGCGCGGCGTTGCTCGATGGGGACGTCCTCGGACACCCGTTCGTGGTCGGCGAGTTCGCGTGTGGTTCGCTCGCGGAGCGAGACGACATTCTCGCGCTGTTGGCGGCGCCGCCGCCGGCGCGGGTGGAGGCGCACGTCGAGGCGCTGGCGCTGGGATCGGCTGGGTGGATGTCCACCTGCTCGCCTCGGCGCGCCTGTCGCGCGTTCGCTAGTGGACGCGCGATCACCGCCTGCAGGCCGTCGCGCAGCGACTGCACGTCGCCCGTTAGGGATCCGCTGGCGTGCCCAGAGACGTGCAGGGCGCCGCCCCGTCGAAGCCCGTTGCATGAAGGCACCGTCGTTCCATTCAACAGACGCCGACGGGGCGGCGCCAGGTGGACCGCACGCCGACCGGTGCGATCGTCAGTGGCGTCGCGGCGTGCGGCCGGTGAGGCGGGTGTAGAGCTGGTAGCCAAGCCAGCGCAGCGGGTCGGGCGGGATCCACGCCAGGCGGCGCTGGTAGAAGGGGAGGGCGCGCCAGGGCTCATGCACGCCGGCATAGCAGTCGGTGAGGACGCGGCCGGCGAGGGCGGCGAGGGCGACGCCGTGGCCGCTGTAGCCGAGGGCGTAGTACACGTTGCGATAGGCGCCGGTGACACCCATCGAGCAGACGCGGTCGAGGGTGATCGCCAGCGGGCCGCTCCAGCGCTGCGCGATCGGCTCGCCGGCAAGGCCGGGGAAGTAGCCGCGCAGGCGGCGCTCGATGGCGTCGACGCGGCCCTGCGCGCGGCCCTGCACGACCGGTGAGCCGCCGTAGCGATAGTGATAGGCGGCGTTGCTGCCGCCGCCGAAGATCAGGCGACCGCCGGGCGTGCGGCAGCCGTAGGCGATGCGATCGAGGTCGTCGCTGAAGCCGTCGGGCGTGCCCCAGCCGAGCCCGCGCCAGCGCGCCGCGCTGAGCGGGCCGGTGGCGACGATGTGCGAGTGCAGCGGCAGGATGCCGTTGCGGAACCAGCCGAGCTGCGGCGTGTAGGCGTTGGTGGCCAGCACCACCGCCGGCGCGCGCATGGTGCCGCCCGGGGTCTCCAGCACCACCGTCGCGCCTTCGCGCAGGCGCTGCACCGGCGTCTGTTCGTAGATGCCGATGCCGCGCGCCAGCAGCAGCGGGCGCAGGCCGCGCAGCAGGGCGGCGGTATTGGCGCGGCCGGCGGTCGGATCGAGGCTGGCGCCATGCGCGCCGTGCATGCCCACCGCGGCGCCGGGCAGCCAATCGCTGGCGATGCCCCACGACCGCCACCGCTCGCCGCGCGCCTGCGCCGCCTCGGCGGAGCGCGCCGTGGTGTACACCTCCAGGCAGCCGCTGCGCACGAAGCCGGCGTCGAGGGTCGACTGGGCCGCGAGGTGTTCGATGATGTCGATGCCCTGGCGGGTGGCGGCGTACAGCGACCGCGCCGCCTCCGGTTCGTCGGGCGCCAGGCCGGCGACGCCGTTCAGCACCTGGCCGCCGTTGCGGCCGCTGGCGCCGTTGGCCAGGGCGCGCGCTTCGAGCAGGACGATGCGCTTGTTCGGGAAGCGTTCCTGCAGGTGCCAGGCCGTGGAGACGCCGGTCAGGCCGCCGCCGATGATGGCGACGTCAGCCGTTTCGTCGCGCCCGAGCGGCGGCAGGCGCTCATAGGGCGGCAGCTCGCTGAGCCAGGCGGAGCGGTTGTCGTCGAGCGTGTCCATCGGTCACGCTCAGCTTTACACCAGGGCGCGGCGGTGGGCATCCTGGCGTCGTGAGCCTCGGAACGCGCGTCCGCCTCTGCCTGAAGGATCTCTACCAGCAGGACATCGTCGAGATGATCGAGCGCGAGACCCGACGCTACGAGCTGCACTCGATCGAGCACCCCGACCATCCCGACTTCGCGCGTGCCTACGAGATCCTCTGGGGCGCCTTCGGACCGCAGGGCGAGATGGAGCCCGAGCACGCCATCCGCCGCTTCCTGCTCGAGGACGCCTTCGACCCCCTGCCGTCGGGCACCTTCATCCGCTACTTCCTGCTCGTCGCGCGCGACCGCGACGGCGTCCTGCGCGGCGTCCGCGACGGGTCGGTGATCTACAACCCGCAGTGGGCGCCCGACCTGTGCACGGTGTACCTCTCGCACATCTACATGCTGCCAGAGGCGCGCGGCACGGTGCTCACCTACTGGCTGCGCATTGCCCCGGTGGAGCTGGCGGTCGAGTACCTCCTCCAGTTGCAGCAGCGCGGCCTGGTGAATCTACCGTTGCCCGACCAGCCGGGGCGCTACTTCGGCGTCCGGCTGACGCTGGCGGCGGAGATGGAGTACTTCTCGCCCGACGACCGCCTGTCGTTGCAGCGCATCCTGTTCTACGGGCGCGGCGGCTTCGACGTCATCGACCCGCGCCACTTCCCGTACCGCCAGCCCGACTTCCGCGATCCGGCCGTCATCCAGGCGACCGGCAACACGCCGGTGCCGTTCATGTTGCTGGTGCGCCGCCTCGGTCGCGAGCGCCAGGCGCGCCTACCGCTCGACGAGGCGAGCGCGACGATGCGCATGCTCTACGACGAGTTCGCCTGCTTCTGCACGCCGGAGTTCCTGCAGAACAGCCTCGATGTCGTGCAGACGCGGCTCGCCGAGCGGCGCGCCAAGGGCCGCACCGACGTGGCGCTGCTGCCGCTGCCGACCGGCGCCACCAATCTGCACCGTCTCAAGCCCCTCTTTCGGTACGACACCTACCGCCGCTATTACCCCGACGCGCCGGGGACGCAGGCCTATCTCGAGCGGATCCGACCGCTGCTCGCCGACAATCCGCGCTGGTTCGACGAGCAGGTCTCCAGCCTCGCCGCTGAATTGGCGAAGATGCCGCACTACGTCTACGGCTCGCGCGACAAGCGCTATGAGGTGGACGCCATTCCGGCGCTCGCCGCCGAGACCGACGATGCCGCGACCTTGCGGCCCGCGGGGGCTTCTGGCAGACACGCCGCGCGCTCACCCGGCGGCGCGCCGGCGGCGTCAGAGGAGAAACGCCGGTGACCGACCGCCCGACCACGCCTGCCGCCGACCCGACCGTGCCCGTGATCGCGCTGCAAGACGTCCACAAGCGCTACGGCACCTTCGTCGCGGTCGAGTGCGCCAACTTCACCATCGAGCGCGGCGAGTTTTTCTCGATGCTCGGTCCCTCCGGCTGCGGCAAGACGACCATGCTGCGCATGATCGCCGGTTTCGAGGTGGTGACCAGCGGCCACATCCGCCTCGACGGCGTCGACGTCTCCGACGTCCCCCCCTACCGGCGCAACGTCAACACCGTCTTCCAGCAGTACGCGCTGTTCCCGCACATGAACGTGTTCGACAACGTCGCCTTCGGGCCGCGCACCAAGGGCGTCGCCGAGGCCGAGGTGAAGACGCGGGTGCAGACGATGCTCGGCGTCGTGCGCCTGACCGACTTTGCGCAGCGGCGTCCCGACCAGCTCTCCGGCGGCCAGCGCCAGCGCGTCGCCCTCGCCCGCGCCCTGGTCAACTTCCCCAGCGCGCTGCTGCTCGACGAGCCACTTAGCGCCCTCGACCTGAAGCTGCGGCAGGCGATGCAGATCGAGCTCAAGCGCATTCAGCGCGAGGTCGGCATCACCTTCATCTTCGTCACGCACGACCAGGAAGAGGCGTTGACGATGTCTGACCGCATCGCGGTGATGAGCGAGGGGCGCGTCGAGCAGGTCGGCACGCCGGAGCAGATCTACCACTCGCCGGCGACGGTCTTCGTCGCCGGCTTCATCGGTACCGCCAACCTGATGGTGGCGACCGTCGACCGCGTCGCGGACGGGCAGGCGTCGGTGCGGCTCGCCGGCGATCACCTCGTCGAGACGCCGATCGGCCACGGCAGCTTCGCCCCTGGCGGCGCCGGGGTCGTCATGCTGCGTCCGGAGCGCATCGAACTGACGCTCGAGCGCCCCGCCGGCCGCTGGAGCGCCGTGCCGGTCACCGTCACGGAGATCATCTTCCAGGGCCCGGTGCTGCGCTGCGTGCTCGAGGACGTCGCCGGCGAGGAGATCATCGCCCACATCGAGGACGACCGACGCCCCGATGGGCTCAGTCGCGGCGCATCGATGTGGGCCTCGTGGGATCCGAACGGCGTGCGGCTGTTGCCGCCCCGCCATCCGGCGCGGGCGACGGCGACCGCCGACTGAGGCGCTGCGCTGCCCGCCCGCGGGCGGGTCCCGCCCGATCGGCGCCCGCCCGCAGACCGCAGCGCTCCTCAGTACGCCATCGAGATGCTGGCCGTGCCCACCGGGTACGGGTTGTCGCCGGAGTTGATCGCCTTCAGCGTGTCGTTCATCACCAGGACGTTGATTCCCAACCCCGCGCTCCATGCCCCGAAGTCCTCGGGGATGAAGGCCAGTGGAATGTTGGTCGCGATGCCGAAGCTGAAGAAGCCGAACGTGTCGTTGTCGACGCCGTCATTGTAGTAGTCGTACAAGGAGATACCAACCGCGAGCGGGAAGCTGGTGGTGACGGGGTAGGCGCCGTCTTCATCGAACGGCAGCGACAGGGCGGCGCTCGGCTCGATGCCGAACTCCGCATAGCCGTCCTCGCCGTCGCCGAACGAGGTGTTCTCCGTCTCGAAGGCGAAGGTCGCCGTCGGGCTCAACGCCCACGCGCCGAGCAGTTCACTGTCGTCGTAGCCGAGGCCGAGCGCGACCTCCTGGGTGGTGACAAAGGCGCCGTTCGGGCTGGTGTAAATGTTGTACGTCACCGACGTCTCGAGGCCGCCCTTCCAGCCCAGCGTCAGGCTCGGGTAGTAGTCGGTTTCATAGAGGTTGGACGGGCCGCCGGTGGCGCCGGTCTTGGCGGTGTGGAAGCTGTTCCAGATGCCGAAGCCGAGCGAGACGTCCTGCAGGATGGCGTCATCCTCGCCGTTCCACAGGTCGAGCGCCACTTCCGCGGCCGGCTGCCAGATGAAGCCGTTGCGCTCCTGCAGAATGCCGCGGAAGAAATACGCGGTGGTGAAGTCGCTGGTGGCCGAGATCGACAGGCGGCCGTGATTTGGCCCGCTCGCCCCTTCCTCCTCCGCCACGTCCGGCGTGCCGAGCGTGTCGGCGCCGCGCAGATCCTGCGCTGGTGCCACGTCGTCAGCGGCGCGCGCATTGGCGACGCCACACAGCAGCGCGCTCAGCACCGCAAGCCGGGTTACCCACCCCACACGGTTGCACTGGCCCATCTCCTCCTCCTCTCACCACCCCACGCAGGTGGATCAGCCATTGCGGGGATCGCATTACACCCGCGCGGTAAGCGACGGCAAGCGATAAACGCGCATGGCGCGGCGGGCGCGAACGCGCTTAGATGGCCATCAGCGAAGGAGGACGCCGATGAAGGATCGCGAGTTTTTACGCCAGGTCGCGGCCGCGTTCGGGTGTGACGAGGGGCGGGCCGAGACGGTGACCTTCGTCGTCTTCGAGGCACTGCGCCAACGCCTGACGCCGACGGAGGCGAGCCACGTCGCGGCGCAACTGCCGCACGGGCTGCAGCGCATGTGGCTCGAGAACGAGCGTGCCGACCGGGTGGTCGCGCGCACGCACCTCGCCGAGTTCCTCGGCCATGTCCGGCAGCGCGCCGTGCTGGCCGACGAGCACGAGGCCGAGCGCGGCACGCGCGCCGTCTTCGGCGCCTTGCAATGCCTGCTCGGCAGCCCGACCGGGTTGGAGGGCGAGGCCTGGGACGTGCTCAGCCAGTTGCCGAAGGATCTCAAGCGGCTCTGGCTCGAGTCGGCCGTGGCGCGGCCGCACGCGTGAGCGGCGGGTTCGACGGCGTCGCCGGCATCGCGGCGGCGGCGCTCGGCGGCCTTGCCGTCGGCGTCGAACGGCAGCGCTCCGGGCACGCCAGCGGACCGGCGCCACACTTCGCCGGCGTGCGCACCTTCACCCTGCTCGGTGGCGTCGCCGGACTGTCCGGCTGGCTGTCGCACGGCGGTGACGCGCTGCCGGCGGCACTGCTGCTCGGCGCCGCCGGCGGCCTGGTGATTACCGCCTACGCGGCGGCGAGCCGGCGCGACGTCGACGGCACCACCGAGGTCGCGGCGCTGGTGGTGCTGGCAGCCGGGTTCCTGGCCGGTATCGGCCAGCTGGCGCTGGCCAGCGGCGCGGTGGCGACGACGGTCCTGCTGCTGGTCGAGAAGTCGCGCCTGCACGCCCTGGCGGCGCGCCTGAACGACGCCGAGATGCGCGCCGTGGCGCGCTTCGCGGTCATGGCCGTGGTCATCCTGCCGCTGCTGCCGCAGGGACCGTACGGGCCCTTCGGCGGCGTCCGCCCGCGCCAGCTGTGGGCGCTGGTGCTGCTCTTCGCCGGCCTCGGCTTCGTCGGCTATGTGGCGCGCCGGCTGGTCGGCGGCGAACGCGGCCCGCTGCTCGCCGGCCTGCTCGGCGGCCTGGTGTCGTCGACCCAGGTGACGCTCGTCCACGCGCGCGCCAGCCGCGCCGATGTCGACCTGGGCATGGGGCTCGCGGGCGGTGCGCTCGCCGCCTCGACCGTGCTGTTCGTCCGCACGCTGCTGGCGGCCGCGGTGCTCGATCTGTCGCTGGCCGGCGCGCTGCTGCCCTATGTGGCGGTGCCCTTCGCCTGTGGGCTCGTCGCCTGCGCCCTGACCCTGCGCCGGTCCGCGCCGGTGGCGCGCGCAGAGACGCCGCCGGAGAACCCCCTGCAACTGCGCGGCGCCCTGCAGATGGCCCTGCTCTTCCAGGCGGTGCTGATGCTCGTCCACGTCGCCCGCCAGAGCTTCGGCGCCGTCGGCGTGTTCGCCTCCGGCGCCTTGGCCGGGTTGACCGACGTGGATGCGGTCACCGTGTCGATGGCGCGGCTGCTGCGCGAGGGCCTCGAGCCCAGCGCCGCGGCGCGGGCGGTCGCCGCCGGCTTCCTGTCCAACACGCTCCTCAAGCTCGCTCTGGCGGCCACCGTCGGGCGCGGGCGCTTCCGCCTCGCGACGACCGCCGGCCTGGCGGCGATCGGCGCGGCGATCGCCGCGACCCTCTTCGCCCTGGCGCCGTAATCCGGGCGCGGAGCTCGTCCTCGGCAGTTGTGGCGCGGTTGGGAAATGCGCCGGCGATTCCATTGTACGGATTGGCTCGAGCCGATTGGCACGCGCGTAGCTTTACCCCTGGTCGGGAGGGCGCCATGTACTACTTCTTCGATTTTCACGGCTCCTACCTCGGCTACATGGACACCAGCGGTCAGTTCTTCGATCCGTCTGGGAATCCGTGGGCGCATCTTGTCGGCGGTCGCGAGGTGCAAGATAGCTCCGGCGCGATCTGCGGCGTCATCGACCTACAGGGGTGTTTCTTCGCCGCCGACGGTTCCTGCCGCGGCTACCTGCGCGATGCGGCGGCCAGCCCGCCGATGGAGCTCCGGTGAGAGGCAATCTGGGCAACGCGCTCGCGCCGACGCGTTCGGCCGAGCAGGCATTGGGCGGCGAGTTGCGCGCCGCGGAGTTGCTGACTGGCGACGAGGAGCTGGCCCTGGCACGCCGCGTCAGCGTGGCGCGACGGCGCATTCGGAGCCTGCTGCGGCGCGAGCGGGCGCTGAGCCGAGCCGGGTTGGCCGCCGCCGGGCGCGGCGTGGTGCGACCGGAGCAGGACTTTCGCGAGCGCGAGGCGCTGTTGATCCTGCGTTTTGCCGAGGCGGCGCCGGGCGAGCGCGCGGCGGCATTCGCCGACGAGTTGCGGACCGTCCTGGTGGAGTATCGCGTCGTGCGCGACCAGATGGTGCGCGCCCACGTCCGCCTCGTGGCCCTGCTGGCGCGCCGCTTCAACCATCCGACGCTGAGCTTTCTCGATCTGTTCCAGGAGGGGGTGTTCGGGTTACTGCGGGCGGTGGAGAAGTACGACCCGGCGCGCGGCGTGAAGTTCAGCACCTACGCGGCGTGGTGGATCCGCCAGCAGCTCAGCCGCAGTGCCGACACGCAGGGGGCGCTGGTGCGCACGCCGGTGCACTGGAACCAGATGCGGCGCCGCGTCGGCCGCGACGGCGGCGCCTCGGGTGCCGAGGCGGTGGCCGCGCTCGCCGAGCAGGAGGGACTGGCCACCGAGCGGGTCGAGGCGATGACGCAGGGCTTTCAGTTCGTCTCGACCGACGCGCTGGCCGAGAGCGATGGGCGGCCGTTGCTGGCGCTGTTGCCCGACCAGGGCAGCGACCCGGAGACGCAGGCGGCGCAGGGCGCCCTGAGCGGCCGCCTCGAGCACGCCGTCGCCCAGCTGCCGCCGCGTGAGGGGCTGATCGTCCGGTTGCGTTTCGGACTCGGCGACGACGCGGCGCGGACGTTGGAGCAGATCAGCATTCGGCTCGGCATCAGTCGCGAGCGCGTCCGGCAACTGGAGCAGCGCGCTCTCGGCCGGCTGCGCGTGGTGTGCAGCGAGGAGGGCCTGGAGGCGCACCTGCACTGATCGGCATTCGCGCCTAACGCTGCGGCGTTCCCCAGCGCAGACGCAGTGAGCGCAGCGCGTGCGGGCCGACGGCGAGCCGCAGGCAGTTGCCGTCGACGTCGACGGAGCCGCCGTCGGGGCGCTCATCGAGGCGCACCGATTCGACCGCGGCGAGCGGCAGGCCGCAGTGCACCACCGCCGGGCGCGCCGCGTCGCTCGGGTTGAGCAGGCGCAGGATGCAGCCGTCGCCGTCCTCGGCCGGCTTGAGCGCCGACAGCACGACGCCGGTGGGCTCGAGGGCGAGTAGCGGCAGGTCGCCGGCCAGCGGCGCCGCATCGCCGGCGATGACGCCGCGCAGGCCGAGTTCCGCGTCGCGCGCGGCGGTCGGGTCGGCGCCGGCGAACAACGCCAGCCGCGCCTCGAACGGTCCGAGTTCCTGGCCGGTCTCCAGCGCCATCACCGGGCCGGCGGGCTGCGGCCGGCTGCGCAGGCCGAAGCGCGCCAGCCAGCCGACGGCGCGCAGCAGGGTGATGGCGATGACGCCATCGGCGTCGATCTCCGCCTCGGGCAGGCCGGGCGCCGCGACCATCAGGCCGTTGGCGGCGACCCAGCCCTGATGCGGAAAGGTCGTTGGGGCGACGTGCATCCAGTCGGCCGCGCCGGCCGGCGCCAGCGCCGGTGCCGCGATGTCGAAGGTCGTCGCCGCCCGGCATCCGTCCGGCGGCCCGCCGGTCGGGAAGCGCAGGCGCAGGCGGTGGTCGCGCGCCAGGTTGTGCAGGCGCACGGTGAGGTCGACGCGCGGTACGTCCGGCGCCAGGCTGACCTCGGTCACCAGCCGCAGCGGCACGCCCTCGGCCATGCGCTGCTCGCGGTCGTCGTGCACGGCCGTGGGCACGTCGAAGACGCGCGCGATCTCGAGGCGCTTGAAGCCGGCCGGATGCACGAAGCGGCGCCACGTCACGGCGGCTAGGCGGGCGCCGGGATCGTCGGCGACGGGGTCGAAGTCGTAGCTGTCGCCGCCGTCGCCATGGTCTTCGACGCCGGCCAGCCCGGTGTACACGCGCTCGCCGAAGCGCACCGCGAGCGTGCCGTCGTCGGCGACGCGGACGCCGATCGCGCCGACGGCGATCTCGCGCTCGTCGTCGACCGTTTCCTCGAGCCGCTCGGTTCGCGTCAGTTTGAAGCGACGGCAGCCGAAGGCGGGCACGTCGGCGGCGACGAAGTCGATATCGAGCGGGGACAGGATCGGCAGCCAGCGGGCGCGGCGCGGATCGTCCGAGACGCTGACGCGGGCCGGCCGCCCGTCGACCGCGAAGCCGGGCGCCTCCAGCGAGGCCAGGGTGAAGCGCGGGAACTCCGGCTCGCCGACCGGCAGGCGCAGCGCCGGGTAGGGGTCGAGCGCCACCCGCACGACGTCGGTGCGCGGGTACGGCGACGGGTTGAACACCGCCACGTCGTGCTCGATCACGTCCGGCGTGCGCCGTTCGACGTCGTGGCCGGCGAGGCGCTCGAGCAGCCGCGTGACGGTCTCCAGCCCGAGTTGCTCGGCGCTTTCGTAGCGACCCAGCACCTGCGCCGCGACGGCGTCGACCGAGCAGCCGCACAGCGAATCGTGCGCCTGGTTGTGCAGCACGCGCTTCCAGGCGAGCTGCAACGCCGCCCGCTCGTCAGCGGCGCCGAGCGCGGCGGCGAACACCGCCCACGGCTCGGCCCAGCCCTCGAGCAGCGCCTCGCAGCGGCGGTTGGCGAGCTTGATCGGCATGCGCGTCGACCATACGCCCGGCAGCAGGTTGGCGAGACGGCCGCCGACCAGTGGCCCCTGGTACTCGGGCAGCGCCGCGGCGGGATCAGGCGCCGCGTCGTCGAGCAGGCCGCGCCCGACCGGCATCGCGACGAGGTCGGCAAGGGCGTCGGCGACCGCCCCGACATGCCCGTCGGGCAGCATGTGGTCGAAGCCGTTCATCAGCAGGCGCGGGTGGCCGTCGTCCTCGCTGCGCGCCAGCAGCGCCGCCAGGTCGGCCGCGGCGCGGTCGACGTCGGCCGGCAGGCAGGCGGCATTGAAGTAGCCCTCGCGCAGCAGCAACGCCTGCACGGCGGTGCCGTCCGGCGCCCGCCAGCGCCAGACGCGTCCGAGGGCGTCGATCTCGTTGCCGTTGCCGCGCCAGTACACGAACGTGTCGAGGCCGAAGCCGGCAAAGAGCTGCGGAAACTGAGCCGGGTGGCCGAAGGAGTCGGGGACGTAGGCGACGCGCGAGGCATTGCCGAAGGCACGCGCCATGCCGGCGCCGCGCAGGAGGTTGCGCACCAGCGCCTCGCCCGAGGGCAGCAGCGAGTCGGGTTGCACGTACCACGGGCCGGTGGCGAGGCGGCCGGCGTGCAGGGCCGTCTCGAGCGCGGCGCGCCGCTGCGGCCGTACCGCCAGGTAGTCCTCGAGCAACACCGTCTGGCCGTCGAGCAGGAAGCGGTAGGCGGGGTCGGCGTCGAGCAACTCGAGGACACGGTCCACCGCATCCGCCAGGCGCGCGCGATAGGCCTCGAAGGTGCGGTACCACTCCCGATCCCAGTGGAAGTGCGAGACGATGATGCAACGCGACATAACGCGACAAATCTACGGTGTGCATGCCCGGAGTGGCAACCCGCCCCGGTGGTGCCCGTCGCGGCGGTGCCGCGCCCGGCCTGCCGCCGCTGCCGCTGGCGCGGGTGCCCGATCCGCGCTAGACGCTGCGCGCATGCCGACGGTAGACGCGCAGGCAGAGCAGCATCTGCACACCTACGCCGCCGACGTGCAGCGGGCCCTCGGCGAGGCGTGTGTCGGGGTGGTGCTGTACGGCAGCGCCGCGGGGTTCGACTGGGTGGCGGGCCGCTCCGACTTCAACACGGTTATCATCCTGCGCCGTGTCTCGCCGGCCGCCCTCGCGTCGCTGGCGCCGGTGATCGGCGGCTGGCGCGCGCGCGGCTTCGCCCTGCCGGTGATCCTCGACGACGCGCAGCTCGAGCGCGCGGCGCAGCTCTTTCCGATGGAGCTCGACGACATCCGCCGTCAGCACCGCCTGCTCGCTGGGCGCGACCCGTTCGCGGCGCTGGTGGTGGACGAGGTCGCGCTGCGTCGCGAGTGCGCCCAGGAAGCGTTCGGCAAGCTGCTGCGCCTGCGCGCGTTCTACCTCGAGCAGGCGGCCGACCCGACGGGGCTCGAACGCATGATGGTCGAGTCAGTGAAGAGCTTCCTGATCGTCGCCCGGCATCTGCTGCGCCTGCGCGGCGAGGTCGTGCCGGAGACCTACGACGCCGCCCTCGCGGCCGCCGAGCGCAGCGTCGGCGCGCTGCCGACGATGCGCCGGGTGCTGGCGCAGCGCCAGGCGCCGGTCTCGACCGACTGGCGCAGCGTCGCGCCTGCCTACCTTGACGAGGTCGAGCGGCTGGTCGCCGCGGTGACGGCGTACTGTGCGTAAACTCCTCGCGACGCTGTTGCTGCTGCTCGTCGCCGCCGCCGCGACCGGGCAGGAGATCGCGCCGGCGCAGGGGCTGGTCAACGACCGCGCCGGCGTCATCGACGCCCCGACGCGCGCCAAGCTGACGGCGCTGCTCACCGAGCTGCAGCAGAAGACCGGCGTCGAGATCGCCGTCCTCACCGTCGACACCACCGCGCCGCTCGACGACTTCACCTACGCCATGCGCGTCGCCGACCAGTGGAAGATCGGCAAGCGGGGCGAGGACAGCGGGCTGTTGGTCCTGGTTGTCGCCGGCGACCGCAAGATCCGCGTGCAGACCGGCTACGGCCTCGAGGGGATTCTCCCGGACGGGCTGGTCGGCAACATCCAGGATCGCGAGATGCTGCCCGAGTTCCGCGCCGGCCGCATGGGCGAGGGCATCTGGCGGGGCGTCGCCGCCTACGCGCAGCACATCGCCCAGTCGCGCGGCATCGAGTTGACCGGCCTGCCGGCACCGCGCGCCGTGCCGGCCCAGCCCGAGATTCCGCTGTGGGTGATCCTGCTTGTCGTCCTGCTGGTCTTCGTCGTCATGGCGCGCCTCGGCGGCGGCGGCAGTGGCCTGCGCGGCGGCCGCCGCGGCGGTCCGGTGATCGTCCCCGGCGGCGGGGGCGGTGGCGGTGGGTTCGGCGGCTTTGGCGGCGGCGGCGGCGGCTTCGGGGGCTTCGGCGGCGGCGGCTTCGGCGGCGGCGGCGCTGGGCGGAGCTGGTGAGAGAACGAGACACACCGAGCGACCGGTCATCAGCGACCGGGTATGAGCGAGCGGTTCGGTGTCTACTGCATGGGAGGATGCGATGCGACGACTAGTGATCGGACTGAGCGTGCTGTTACTGGCGGCGACCACCAGCGGTTGCGGCTACAACACGATGGTCGGAATGAAGGAGGCGGTCGATTCCGCCTGGGCGCAGGTGCTGAATCAGCTGCAGCGCCGCAACGACTTGATCCCCAACCTCATTGAGGTGACCAAGGGCTACGCCGCGCACGAGAAGGGGATCTTCGAGTCGGTGGCCAACGCGCGCGCCAAGATGCTCGCCGCCGGCACGCGCGAGGGGCAGATCGACGCCGCCAACGAAGTCAGCGGTGCCCTGGGCCGCCTGCTGGCGATTGCCGAGCAGTACCCGCAGTTGAAGGCGAACGAGCAGTTCGCGCGCCTGTCGGACGAGCTGGCGGGAACGGAGAACCGCATCGCCGTCGAGCGCAAGCGCTTCAACGACACCGTGCAGGAGTTCAACACCTACGTGAAGAAGCTGCCACAGGCGCTGTAT
>Ga0163144_10001727_pt1 | contig 51115 bp, 45 predicted proteins | sample OliLak19BULKMAT1_FD_123175 | JGI IMG/M metagenome (GOLD analysis project Ga0163144, IMG submission 123175) | Freshwater microbial mat bacterial communities from Lake Vanda, McMurdo Dry Valleys, Antarctica - Oligotrophic Lake LV.19.BULKMAT1 | ecosystem: Environmental > Aquatic > Freshwater >... | reverse complement strand
GAACAGCCTGCGCTCCCCGTCGCAGGTTGATTCACTCTTGTGGTGAAGACCTACGGCATCCCTTTACTGATTCTAATAACCTTAGCTGACTCGAATCGGCTCAACTGCGAAAGTCGGGTTAGCCACCAAGTGATCGTCGACCTCATCGCCGCCACCCACATTGATTCCAATCGCTATCCCGCCGGTATCAAAATCTCAGACAAGCAGCTGGCCGAACTAAACATCGAGCGGGACTCGTTCCACGGCGAATGCAACTAGGATCAAGCCCACGCAGGCTTCAACTGAACTGGTTATTTTGTGACGGCCCTTAGGTCTTACTTACTGGGGCGTTCGCGCGAAGCGATGATACGGTCGATGATGCCGTATTCGATGGCCTGCGGCGCCTCAAGAATATAATCGCGCTCGGTGTCACGGGCGACCTTTTCGACTGCTTGCCCAGTGGCGTCGGCCATGATGCCGTTCATGACTTCCTTCATGCGCAAGATCTCTCGAGCATAGATGTCGATGTCGGTTGCCTGACCACCGAGGTTGTTCATTGACGGCTGGTGGATCATGATGCGCGAGTGGGGCAGGGCAAAACGCTTTCCCTTGGTGCCACAAGCGAGCAGAACAGCAGCCATCGAGGCAGCCTGACCGATGCAATAGGTAACGATGTCCGGCTCGACCAGATTCATGGTGTCGAGGATCGCCAGACCCGCAGTGATCGAGCCTCCTGGCGAATTGATGTAAATGTTGATGTCCCGATCGGGGTCTTCGCTGGCGAGGAAAAGGATCTGCGCAACAAGCAAGTTGGCGACCTGGTCATCGATCGGTGTGCCAAGGAAAATGATGTTTTCCTTGAGCAGGCGGGAGTAGATATCAAAGCTGCGCTCGCCGCGCGTCGTCTGCTCAATCACCATGGGGACGAGGACGGAATTATGGTATTCGGGGGTTGGATTCTTCAGCATCAGTTTGCTACTGCAACAATGCTAACGCGATTCGATCGATGGCGGTCCTGACCTCTTGGGCAGGTACGTTGTAATTGTTGGCGACGATCTGAAAGGCGATGGTGCCGTAGCGTTTGGATTCGGCATATCCGCCGAGGGCAGAGACGTGCGAGAGGCTGCCGGTTTTGGCCTGGATTGCTTTGGCCTTGGGCGATTTATTGAATCGATTCTTGAGGGTTCCGTCTTCAGCCCCGACGGGCAGGAAGCTGCGAAACAATTCCTGCTGTCCTTGTTTCTCGATGAAGCGCAGGAGCTGGACCACTGCCTTCGGCGAGACGAGGTTCAGCCTCGACATGCCGGAGCCATCTTCGAAGTGGACATCCTTTTCGTCGATCGAGGCCAGCTTCAGAAAGTCGGGCATGGACAGCCTTTGCTTCGCGGCACGCAGGACCAATTCGGCATGCAGGTTCTGGCTGACTTTGTCGACGACTTTGAGCAGTTCGGTGAGAGGAGGCGAGCCTCTGCGGGCAAGTTCGATCGATTCTGGTTCGGCCGGTGCGGTGTGCCGGCAATCGGCAGACCCATCGACGCGGATCCCTTCTTCGCGGAGGACTTGGCGGAATGCCACTGCGGCATATAGGGCCGGATCGTCCACGGCCAGATCGTTGGTGTAGTCTTTTGCGCCGGGCGGCAGATTGCCTGACAGGACGACTGTGCGTGAGCCAGGCAATCTTTCGACACGGATGCGGCGTGGTTTGCCGGGCGCGAAGGCGACCTGGTTTAGAAGAGCAAAGTATTCGACAGGCGGGTTGAGCGTGATTCCACTTGGAGACAGTGTGAGGCCGAAGACATTGTCGTTGTAGGTGAGCGCTGAGACAGGAGCTCCGTATTCAAAGAGTCCGTCACTAGCCGACCAGCCGCTTGGAACCAGGTCGAATTCATACTGGGAGCCATCGCCGATGATCGTTCCGGTAATGTGCCGAACGCCCCGGTCTTTGAGTTGTCGAGCGAGATCGCGCAGCGGGCTGAGGCGGTCGTCCTCGAGTTCTTTGTCCTTGTCGTAAGGGTAGCGGCGGGAACTGAAAGAAGGATCGCCTCCACCGACGAGCACCAGGTTGCCGTTGAGGAGACCGCTCGAATCGGGTAGAGCCGAAGCGGTGACACGAGTCGTGAAACGGAAATCGGGACCGAGCGCAGTGAGCGCCATTGCGGTTGAGAAGAGTTTGGTGTTGGAGGCGGGAACGAAAAACTGATCTGCATTCAGGCTCGCCAGTATACGTCCTGACTTGAGCTGGACTGCGTGAATCCCCCAATGGACGCGATTGTTCTGGGCGACCACTGACCTGACCCGCTGCGCAGTCTGTTGAGAGTAGCTGGGGGCTAAAGCGAGGAGTAGGATGAAGGTGATGCGGAACATAAGGCGATTATTCATTTTGACGAGTTTTCTCGCCGCCTGGGGACAGACCGTTGCTCCGCGGGGCTTGCCTGCGAAGGGGAAGGCGGCTGACTATGAGGTGTCGGGCGATGCCGGCAAGCTTCGGATTGGGGTTGCATACATGGGCAGGAGTTTTGCCGCAGCATCGAAGGACAGTTTCGAAAAGCAGAAGACTGAACTGCATGACGCGGGCAATTTCATCGTGATTGAAGTTGGAGCGTTCGCAGGAAAGACCTTCACCGGCGAACTGAGTGCCGCCGATTTTCGTTTGCGCCTTCCTGATCAGAAGCTGGAGTTGAATGCCGCGTCTCCAGGATTGGTTGCGAATTGGCTCAGGAACCGCGATGTGGACCCGCAACGCCGCCGGCTAGTTTATGGCGGAGGGATGAACGGGGCCGAAGTCACGGTTGGGCAGCCAAGGCCCACGCCCCGATTTCCGGGCGATCCGCGGCCAGGACAGACCCAACCGGTGGGGACCGCATCCAACAGGGAAGTTGAAGTGCGGGATTGGGATGCCGCCATCGAAAGCGCACTGGTTGAAGGCGGACTGCAAAGCGGCAGGGCCGGAAATCTCTACTTCGAATATCCCGGAAAGATGACGAAAGTAAAAAGTTTGGTATTAGTGTACGAAGGCGCAGGAGGAAAGCTCGAATTAAAGCTGCGCTGAAGTATAATAACAGTTTGGCCTAATGCCCTCTTTCTCTTTCCGCGTCCAAAGGCGAATTGCCGCCTACCAACGAATGTTCCGTGAGCTCGGCTTAGTCGCCAAAGGGCTCGCATCGACCGACCATGTAGTGCAGGCACACATTGTTCCGATACGCCGCTGCAACATCGATTGTGGCTACTGCAATGAGTACGACGACTTCTCGCAGGAAGTGCCGATCGAGACGATGATCGAACGGGTACGGCATTTGGGCCGGCTTGGCGCAACACTGATTACGATCAGTGGCGGCGAGCCGATGTTACATAGCCGCATCGAAGATATCATCCGGGAAATCAAGAAGGTCGGCGCGATTGCCGGAATGATCACAAACGGCTATCTGCTGAACGAGACCGAAATCAAGAGCCTGAACGAAGCAGGGCTAGACCATCTTCAGATTTCAATCGACAACCTGATTCCGGATGAGGTGTCGAAGAAGAGTCTGAAGGTGCTCGATAAGCGCCTGCAATGGCTGGCGGAGTTTGCGATGTTCCACGTGAATATCAACTCCGTGGTTGGGGCCGCGATCAAGAATCCGGAAGATGCTTATGTGATCGCCATGCGGGCGCACGAACTGGGATTGAGTTCAACGGTGGGGATCATACACGATGGCAGCGGGCAGCTGAAGCCGCTGGGGCAGGCGGAGCGTGCGGTATTCCACCGGATTCGGAATCTGTCGAAGAAGAGTTATGCCCGCCTGAATCAGTTTCAGGACAAGATCGCCGATGGCGTGCCGAATGACTGGAAGTGCCGGGCTGGCGCCCGTTACTTGTATGTCTGCGAAGACGGGCTGGTGCACTATTGCTCGCAACAGCGAGGCTATCCGGGGATTCCGGTTACTGAATACTCACTCGTGGACGTTCGGCGGGAATACAACACGAAGAAGGGTTGCGCGCCGAACTGCACGGTTAGCTGCGTGCATCAAACTTCGATGATGGATTTTTGGCGCGACCCTCAGACTATCGAAACCCCATCCCTTCCGAAGAAGGAAGCAGAACTCGTGCAGATTCAAGCTTCGGGGCGCTAAAAACTTTTTTTCAGTTTGTTGAGCTAATTTGGCGGGCCTTTGACTCTTATCGATTTAGACGAAGTTCTGAGATAATATAAGGGCTCCGGCAAAAGCTCGAAACAAGACATGGCGCAAACCTATTCCAACGATTTGCGAGCGAAGTTTTTGCTGGCCTACGCGAAGGGTGAAGAAGGTCTGAAGCGTTTGGCTGAGCGATTCGGCGTCAGCTATGGCTGGGCAGAAAAGATCCTCTATGCACAACGCCGTACGGGCAGCACGGATCGGCCCATCGGAAAGCCGCGAGGCTTTCCGAGCCGACTGACTCCGGAGATTCGACAGCAGCTGCAAGAGCGGATCCGGCAATATCCCGATGCGACATTGGTTGAGCTGCAAGCATGGCTTACCGATCAAGAGCAAGCTTCCGTCAGTGTTCCGAGATTGTGCGCCGTTTTAAAGGAAATGGGACTGGTCAGGAAAAAAAACTCTGCACGCCGCTGAACAGGACACCGACAGCGGCAAAGAGAAGCGAAGTGCCTGGCGAGAGCAGGTTGCCGGAATCTCTGCCGAGCGCTTCGTCTTCCTGGACGAAAGCGGTGTCACCACGGATATGACCCGGCGTTATGGCCGGTCTGAACGCGGCCAGCGCATCCGCGAGCCAACCCCTGGTGGCCACTGGCGAACGGTGACGATGCTGGGAGCAATCAGCAGCGACGGCTGGCAGGCAACCATGACCATTGCCGCGCCCACGGATGGGGATGTCTTTCTGGCTTATCTGCGCGATGTGCTCTGCCCAACGCTGCGGCCGGGACAAGTTGTTGTGATGGACAACCTGTCAGCCCACAAAGTGAACGGTGTCGCCGAGGCCATCCAAGCCGCCGGTGCAGAGGTTCTCTACCTGCCGCCCGCCGGATGAGGAGCAGCAAGCTGCTATTGAAGCTCTCGAGAGTGTTGAGCGGTGACATCGCTACTCATATTGCCGAGTCGATCACCTTGGGCGTGTTCCTAGGGCTATTTATAGGGAAACCGCTCGGCATCATGCTTGCCTCATGGCTCGCGGTGAAGACTGGTTGGGCCGGATTGCCGGAAGGGGTAACGTGGAATGGCATCCACGGGTCGGCATGGCTGGGGGGAATCGGGTTGACAATGTCGCTCTTCATTGGTGTGTTGGCGCTCCCGGATGGAGAATCGATGGCCCGGGCAAAGTTTGGGATCCTAGTTGGATCGCTCTCCGCAGGAATAGTTGGATCGGAGATCCTCTTGGCGAAGCATGAAAGTTCAGCGGGGCAAAGGCAGCAAGCGGACAGTTGGGGCTCTGGGGTAGATATGATTAGGTCTGAGGTGGGAATGAGAATCAGGCTCCTTGTGGAAGAGTTTTCTCAGGACTTGCGGTATGGAGCGCGGCTCCTGACGCGTTCGCCGGGTTTCACATTCGCCGCGGTGGCGAGTCTCGCCATCGGTATCGGTGTAACAACGGTATTGTTGACGAATCTGCAATCGACAGTGTTTCGCGAAGTTCCCGGTGTCGCCGATGCAGCGAATCTGGTGCGAATCCAGCGTCCCGTGCCGTACGCCAATCTTGAACAGTTCCGCGATCATGGCGGCCCCTTCAAATCTCTTGCCGGATTTATCGGCCCAGTGCCATTTATGGTTTCCGGCCGCGATGGTAAATCCGAACGATGGTGGGGCCATGTTGCCACGCCGGACTACTTTTCGGTGCTGGGGGCGCAGCCGCTGGCGGGACGTCTTTTTGGGTTGGACGAGCAAAGGCCCGGAGGCCCGGCCGTGGCTGTAATCAGCGCGACGTTAGCGGAAACGCGGTATCAGGGAGCCGCCGCCGCTGTCGGCCGCACGATTCGCGTTAATGGACAAACACTGACGGTCATTGGAGTAACCCAGTCAAAGTTTGTTGGCGCCGCTCCGTTTCTCGCGTCGGCGGACCTGTGGGTGCCGACTACCGCGCCTAAGCAAGTGGCTCCTGAACTTCAGCGCGTGCGGGACCGCTCTCCCGCCTTTACCGCGATCGGCAGGCTTCTGCCTGGCCGTAGCTACCGGCAGGCGGAAGCGGCGCTTGAGCCGCTAACGCGCCGCCTAGAAGAGATACATAACGATCCGGGCAGGGATCTTAAAGAACCGCGTATTCGTCTGATGCCAGGAGGGCGTCTGTTCCCCGTCCGCGATGAAGACCTTCCGGCCGCCCTGGGCCTACCTGTGGTGTTGGCGGCCCTCGTCCTATTGATGGCGTGCGGCAATGTTGCCAATATGCTGATTGCACGCGGCATGGCGAGAAAACAGGAGATTGCGGTCCGGCTGTCCATCGGAGCCTCGCGTGGCCGTCTGGTCCGGCAGATGCTAGCCGAAAGCTCTCTGCTTGCTTTTCTCGGTGGCGCGGCCGGATTGCTTTTCACCAGCCAGGTGATGTCTTTTTACGCATCTCTACGGCCCATGCTTCCGAATCATATCTATCTGGACTTTAGTTTCGACTGGCGGGCGATGGTCACGGCCGCCCTGGTAAGCCTCGTAGCCGCCGTAGCCGCCGGACTGATGCCCGCGCTCCAATCTACCCGCGCCGACGTCTCGACCGCGCTCAAGAGAACCGCGGCACCACATTGGCGCGGTTGGCGTTGGTTGAACCTGCGTAATGCGGTCGTAACGAATCAGGTGATGGCTTCGATGGTCCTGTTGCTCCTGACCGGTTTTATCGTCATCGGGTTTAACCGGGCTAGCTCGCTCGACCTCGGCTTCGATACTCGTAATCTATATCTTGTCAATATCGACCCCGTGCGCGACGGTTACGATTCAGAGACGGCGGCGCGGAAGGTGGCGGTACTCTGCCAGCGAATGAAACAGATGGAGGGAGTGAGTGCCGTCAGCCTCGCGCAAAGCCTGCCGGTGGCTTTCACCAGTGGCGAATCGATTACAGACGCCAAAATGGAGGCGGTGGGGGGCGCCCAGTCTATCGGCGCGGTCCGCAGTGACCGAGTCGGCGAAGACTTCTTTGAAACGGTTGGGATCGCCATTCTTCGCGGCCGTGGTTTCACCAGACGCGACATCGCTAGCGGCAGCCAGGTGGTTGTGGTGAATGAGACAATGGCCCAGCGAATTTGGCCGGGTCAGGATGCGATCGGCAATCGAATCGACTTTGAAGGCCGGCCGCACGAAGTGATAGGCATTGCGCGCGATATCAGGGCCGCGCTGCCGCTGGGAAGCAGTCAGCCCTCAGTCTATGAGCCGGTCTTTCCAGCCGACTATGCAGTTCCTTCCCGCTATGGTTTGACGATATTGGTTCGTGTGATGCCAGGGTTCGACGCAATTTCCCGCCTGCGTGACGAAGCCGCGACCGCCGATCCTAATCTGACAGTTCTCAATGTTCGCCGGATGGAGGACATTGCTCGAGAATCCTTGTTCTTTGCCCAGCTAGCGGTGAATGTTTACGGATCTGTGGGAATCTTCGCGATGATTCTTGCATGCACTGGTTTGGCGGGCGTGACCGCGTACTCGGTGGCGAGACGCCGCCGTGAGATCGGCATTCGAATGGCGTTGGGATCGCCTAAGCATCAGGTTTACCGGCTGGTCTTGAGGGAGTCCGCCTATATGATCCTAATCGGTGCGTCGGTTGGGTTGTGCATCGCGCTTGCCGTGATGCGAATTCTTAATAGCGTCTTGACGGCTGTGTCGGATGCGACCCGCACGAGCACGGGGGATCCACTGCTCTTGGTCGGGGCTCCGCTGCTTCTCGTCGTAATCTCTCTCGCGGTCTGCTATTTCCCTGCACGGAAGGCGGTCAGCATCGATCCCGCTTCAGCACTTCGGGCAGAGTAGGTTTCCAAAGAGCAAATTCTCGCCGGTAAGGCATCCCTCCAAGGAGACGGAGAAACGGAGGGCTCTTGTGATTGCCGCTGCGCGGCAGTTAAGGGCTCTGGCAAAAGCCCGAAACAAGACATGGCGCAAACCTATTCCAACGATTTGCGAGCGAAGTTTTTGCTGGCCTACGCGAAGGGTGAAGAGGGTCTGAAGCGTTTGGCTGAGCGATTCGGCGTCAGCTATGGCTGGGCAGAAAAGATCCTCTATGCACAACGCCGTACGGGCAGCACGGATCGGCCCATAGGAAAGCCTCGAGGCTTTCCGAGCCGACTGACTCCGGAGATTCGACAGCAGTTGCAAGTGCGGATCCGGCAATATCCCGATGAGACATTGGTTGAGCTACAAGCATGGCTAACCGAGCAAAAGCAAGTTTCCGTCAGTGTTTCGAGATTGTGCGCCGTTCTCAAGGAAATGGGACTGGTCAGGAAAAAAAACTCTGCACGCCGCTGAACAGGACACCGACAGCGGCGAACAGAAGCGAAGTGCCTGGCGAGAGCAGGTTGCCGGAATCTCTGCCGATCGCTTCGTCTTCCTGGACGAAAGCGGTGTCACCACGGATATGACCCGGCGTTATGGCCGGTCTGAACGCGGCCAGCGCATCCGCGAGGCACCCCCTGGTGGCCACTGGCGAACGGTGACGATGCTGGGAGCAATCAGCAGCGACGGCTGGCAGGCAACCATGACCATTGCCGCGCCCGCGGATGGGGATGCTTTCTGGCTTATCTGCGCGATGTGCTCTGCCCAACGCTGCGGCCGGGACAAGTTGTTGTGATGGACAACCTGTCAGCCCACAAAGTGAACGGTGTTGCCGAGGCCATCCTGCCACCCTACTTCAATCCCATCGAAGCTTGTTGGTCCGTCGTCAAGCAATCCTTGCGCAAGTGCAAGGCTCGTTCGCTCGATGCCCTCTTCGATCCGGCAATCCCCGGTGCGCTTGGCGCCGTTTCCAAGCAAACCATTGTCAACTGTTTCCGCCATTGCGGCCATGCCTGATAGTAAGTAAAACTGGTCTAGAAGCATCGAAGGTTCTTACGAGTTGACCCTTCTCCAACTGCGGGGCCACGGAAGAGAGAGCCGTGGCCCCATTTTCATTTCCATTAGACGAATGCGGTTGTCTTAATGCCTGAAATCTCGAATGGCCGGCGGCAGCGCTGATTCTTGCAAGTGGCCTTGTCGTCGAGCAGCACGATGTAGCTGAGGGCCTTCAGGAACTTCGCGCGATCGCGGTCGTCCCCATTGCCTGGAAGCTTGTCTCGTTTCTTGCGCAACAGCCAACGCAAATCGTAGGTATCCACGGTCCGGCAGAAGGGGCAATTTAAGGTAGCGGGCTTTGTTGTCTGCGATTCAACAAAGAACTGACGTTCATCAATAGGCACTACAAGTATTTTTGCAGTTGTTGACGGTATTTTGTATACGCCCATGAGGCGCCGATCAATAAAAGTCCGAGGACGATGAAGCTGAAGATGCGCGGGAGCGTGTCGAGCTCACTCAAATCGTAGATGAAAACCTTGAGAATGCTGAACAAAAACAGGGCTATGCCGCCGAGGCGGATCGGGCGACGCGCGAGGTAAAGGCCCGCGGCGACGGCAAGGATTGCTTCAATGGCGAGCACGATTGTGCCGATCGTGTGTGGGAAGGTGACCAGAGTTACTAACGCGACACCTGTAAGGGCTGCCCAACTTGGCCACGGCGTGGTTGTGAACCAGCGGCCTGCGGCGAACAGGCAAGCGATCAGGGTAAGGGTTTGCGGGAGGGCGAGGTGGATGCGGAGGGGCGTCCCCACGAGGCGCTTCGATTCGGGGAATGTGATCAGGGTGATGATCGTGACGATGGAAAGGACTCCCTCGGAGGCGGCCATCAAGGGGAGCGTAGGGGTTGCGCGATTTCTCCATAAGCCCGCCATCGCACAAGCGAGGACGAGCATGAGCAGCAGCAGCGGGTCGGAATCGGCGTAACGCGCGACGGCCCAGGTTGAGGCGGCGAGGACGGCGAGAGCCTCGCTGATGGCAAGATTTCTAACGCCCAGGTAGACTCTCGTGAGCGAGGAGAGAATGGCAGCGATGGCTAGCAGGCCGAACACGGCGGCAACATGTTGCGGGTTTTCGAACCTTGTCTCTGAAAAGTTGGCGACCAGGAAAAGCCCGACGTTGGCGACGATCCAGACTGGATTACGCCATGAGGCGTCTTGCATGCTCTGGCGAATCTCGAAGGCGGCAAAGAGGATGAGATTGACCCAGGCGATGGGGTGGCCAATGGATTCAAACTCCCAGTCGCGGCGGCCGGTTTGGATCTCGCAAATCCAGGTGTAGAAGAGAATTCCCCAGGCCAAGTTGCTCCACTTCATCCGGAGGCTGAGCCAGAGGCCGGTGAGGGCCAGCGGGTAAGCGCCGCCATATATGAAGGGCAGGGAAGGGGAGGAGGCAAGGCCGAGGTAAGCGGCGAGAATGCCGAGGCTGGCAGCACGTTCGCTATCGAATTGGACGGCCTGCCAAACGGCCACGAGGGCTATGGCGGTTTGGAGTGCGATTCCGAGGTAGATATTTTCAAAGACCCGCGAAGCTTCGACCGCATGTGCGGCGTAAGCGGTTGCGTAGAGGATGGCGAAGCCCCCGGCCAACATTGCGAGGCTGAAGGGGCGGAAGCCGCCTTTGTGCTCATACCAATATCCGGCAGCGAGTAGCGCGGCCCCGATGGTGATTCCGATGGCAATCTTGCCAGCCGGGCCGAGGAAGGCCATGGCGTAACCGAGGAACAGCGTGATGCCGATTACGAGAAGGACGACGCCGATGCGATTGAGCCAGTTTGTGCCGAGGGTGGATTCCCAATCTGTGGAAGGCGCGGGAGTGGGAGACTCGATGGGTTGGGTTGGGGCGAGTTCGGGTTGCTTGTTGATGAGCGGCGGCTGGTCATATACGGGGTCAGGAACCGATCCAGTTTCGAGCTGGTAGATCCGCCGCGTCAGCCCGGCGAGCTGCGCTTGAGTGCGCTGCAAAGTGTCTTCAATTGCAGCCAGACGGGCATGGAGATCATCAATCACGATTTAGTGATTTTACCCGGAAGAAGGGCTTGGTTTTTTCTGCCGGGTCCATCACGAATTCCTGCGATGTTTTGGCAGGATCGTAGTCACGCCACAGCCAGGTAAGTGCGATGGGAACCTCGGCGTTGCCCTGTGCAGTGCTGTGCGGGCCAGAGCCCCATTTGAAGAGGAAATCATACTCGCGCAACTTGAGTGAGTTAGCCATTTGGATGTTTTGCAGCGGCCATGAACCGTGGTTGTTTTCGAGATCTTCGCTGCCATCGGAAAGGAAGGTGCGGATGTTGCGTTTGGGTTGTTTGCGGATGGCAAAGGGGATGACGTTACCGCCATCGAGCTCGCCGGGCTTCCACTGGATGCTGGTGTAGCTGCCGATGCGGGAGTAGACGCGGGAGAATTCTTCGGGCTTCCACCAGGCGGCATTGAAGGCGCAGATCGCCCCTGAGCTTTCTCCGGCGATGGCGCGTGAATAGCCGTCGGAGCGGAGCTTCCACTGTTTGCTCACTTCAGGAAGAATCTCCTCAAGTATGTAGCGGGTGTACTTGTCGGTATAGGTGTCGTAGAGAATGCTACGCAGCGCCCTTGTGCCTACTTTGCCAGGTGAGATGAACACGTGAATTGCGACTGGTATGCGCTTTTGAGCTGCGAGGTTGTCGAGTTGGATGAGAAGGCGATTGGCAGCGTCGCGGTTCGCGTATTTTTCGCCATCCTGCCAGATCATAACCGGCGCGGGCGTGGAGGCGTTGTATTGAGCTGGTGTATAGACCCAGTAATTGCTCAGCATGCCTTCGTAGAGTTTGCTGCTGGATACAAATTTCTCGCTGAGCTTGCCTTGAGGGACGCCGGGCTGCTCATATGCTTCGGGGCCGAATGCTGAGAGATCGAGCCTGCCGCCGAAGCGTTTGCCGTCGATCATGTAGTGATAGGTGTGGGAGGTATAGATGGGGAGTTTGGCTGAGCCGATGAAGTAGGGGCCTGCTTTCTTCATGGCCGCGGCGGGAGCGTCGTTGACCATCAGTTGGGGCGCTTTGGCTGCCTTGATGGCGAACAACGCGTCAGGGCCGACCGCGATGGCGGCTTCGCCTTTCTCCAGTTGTTGAGGAGTAAACGTGGCTTCGAGGGCCTTCTGAAAATCTGGAGCAGCGGGTTTGCCAGCCATCTTTAGGACAGCTGCCGGATCTGGTTTCTGGGCGCACAGCAGAAAGGCTGCACTGAGGAATAGAACTATGGGTCGCATGTTGAGACCCTATGATCCTACTACTTCGCTAGGGGAGATAGCCGCGCTGAGCGATGCGGGTTCCGCTGGCGACGGAAGATTCATCTTCCTGCCATGCGACACCGTGAGCGCTGACCCAGCGGTTGTAGAAGTTGAACAGGGCGCAGACGGTGATGGCGTCATGGATCGCTTCGTCGGTCCAGCCGGCCTTGCGGAGTTTGCGGACATCTTGTTCTTCGACGTCTTGTGATTTCAGATTGACTTGCACGACAAACTCAAGCAGAGCCCATTCGGCGTCGGTCAGTTTCGCGTCGCCTTCGAGCACAGCACCAATAAATTCGTGCCCTTTGCCCTTCTTGACGCGGCCTTCCTTTTCAAGAAGCAAAGCGGCGGCCGAGGCGTGGGAGTCACGACAGAAGGCGCAGTCGTTGCCTTCGCTGGTGACAGTGGCGATCAATTCACGGAAACCGGGAGAGAGCGGCGATTCGCCACGCATTACCTCCTGAGTGAACTGATTTAAGAAGTCTGTGGCCTTGGACTTGAAGGCTAGCAAGTGCATGATGCCGGGTATCTCGCGTCCGGCGGAACGCAACGAGTCGATGCTCTTTGCGTAGTGGCCGCCTGGTTTGCGATTGGTCTCGAGATCCGGAAGAAAGATTTCCGCCATTGCTACAGTCTAAAGGACTGGAGCGGAGGAATGGGGTGAGGATGACAATTGATGGCTGTTCGAGAGTTTGATTCCGGCTTCTACCTGGGCGAGGAGCGCGAATAGATCGTCTTTCTTGAGGGGCTTGGGAAGGTAAGCGTCCATGCCGGCATCGAGGCAGCGTTCGGCGTCTCCTTTGATGGCGAGAGCTGTGAGGGCGATCACCGGGATGTGGCCGCCGCTGGCTGCTTCTTTGCCGCGAATTTGTCTGGTAGCTTCGAGCCCATCCAGTTCTGGCATATGGACATCCATCAGGACGACGTCGAATACATTGCTGTTCAGTGCCTCGAGGGCCTCCAAGCCGGTTGTTACCGTGGTGACTCGATGTCCGCCCCGGTCGAGCACACGTTGAATCAGGACTCGGTTCACTTCGTTGTCTTCGGCCACAAGGATGCGCAACGAGCGAGTTGGGGCGATCAGGTTGCTCTTCGGAACGGTCTCGAGTGCGCTAGCAGGTTCAAGATCGAGACTGAAATGAAACTTGCTGCCTTTGCCCAGCCCGGACTGAACTGCAAGAGTACCGCCCATCATGCGAACCAACTGAGCAGAGATGGAAAGCCCTAGCCCGGTGCCGCCGAATTTTCTGGTGGTGGAAGAGTCTGCTTGTGTGAAAGCCTCGAAAATACGTTGCTGCTGTTCTGGTGAGATGCCAATGCCTGAATCGACAACCTCAAACTTTACGCGGACCTTGCCTGAACTCAGAGTTTCAGATTGGAGATCGAGCTTTACAAAGCCTGTGTTGGTGAACTTGACAGCATTGCCGAGCAGGTTGATGAGAACCTGCTGGATTCTGCCGGGGTCGCCGACCAGGGCTTTTGGCAATGTGGAGCTTATCTCGCACTGGAGCTCAATGTGCTTGCTTTCGGCGGCTAACGAAAGAATTTGAACGGAACGCTTGGCCGTCTCGACGAGGTCGAAAGGGATGGATTCGAGTGCGAGTTTGCCACTCTCAATGCGGCTGAAATCGAGGATGTCATCCAGAATCTCGAGCAGGCCCGATGCCGAGTTGCGGGCCATGGACAGGTACTCGCGTTGTTCAGCAGAGAGGGGTGTTTCGAGCGTGAGTTCAGTCATGCCGAGGATCCCATTCATCGGAGTACGGATCTCGTGGCTCATGTTGGCGAGGAATTGGCTTCTGGCGCGGGCACTGAGCTCGGCGTGCTTGCGGGCTTGAAACAGGCGTTGGGCAAAGATGAGAGTGACGATGAGCAGGCCGATGCCGACCACGATCAGCTTCTGAAGCATTGCGTTTTTCTCGCGTGTGCGATTCAGCCAAAGGATGAAGGCAGAATCGGTTCGATGGAGAAGGCGCCAGCGGGTGGCTATGTCGACGATCTCGCCGGAATCAGCCATATTGTCGATTGCCGCTCGCAAGCGATTGGCTTCTGATTCGAAGCCAAAGCGCGCGCCGATGGAAAATGAGCGCGAATGGCTTTCCATTAGCAGAGAGCCCAGGCGCATGGGAGGGCAGCCGGCAGGACGGTTGAGAAGTACTCCCTCGGCGATGCGGTAATCGATCATTGCAGCGCTGGATTTACCGGTGCACATATGCTCAAAAGCTAATTCCGGCAGATGGAAGACCTCTATTTTGACTGATGAAGGGAAGAGGTTTTTGGATAGGAGGCGGCGCTGAGGAGAAGTGATCGCGACGGATTTGTCTGCAAGATCGGCTGCACTGCGAATGTTGAGAGCCTCGGGGAAATAGAGCACAGTACCTATGCGCCACCAGCTCTCGGTCAGGTGCATGTCTTGCTTTCGCTCGTTGTGCTCAGTCACAAAGGGCCAAATATCCACCAAATCCTGTTTGAAGGAAGTTTCTGGACCTGCTTTGGTGTGTATCCATTCCAGGTCGTAGCCGGCAATGTCCGCAGCCCGATTGAGGACTTCAACGGCAAAGCCGGTCGGCTTGCCGCCAGCGTCGTGGTAATTGAAAGGCGGGCTGTCGTTGGACCCGATTCGCAGGCGCTTCTTGACACCAAGGGCCCGGCAACTCAAGAGGTTTCCGAGCAGGATGACGAGCAAAACTAAGCTACAGCGAATGGACATGGTTTGATCGAGCGCACAGGTCTAAGTCTTGGTACTTATCGGCCGAGGGATTGGCAAGTTTAGCCCATGCACCTGCCGATCGTTGACATCAGAATGGATTCGGCATCGGGTCCGACTCTCGAGACTGCGCTGGTTTCGTAGCCTTGTTGGGGGTAGGCCTCTGAGGTACCAATGTACATAGGTGCGTAATCGCCATAGGCGGCCATGGCGGTCCAATTCGATTTATTTTCCTTGAGTGCCGCGAGTTGGTATTCGACGAAGAGTTCGCCGGGCATGTGGATGATGGAAGCGCCGTCGAGGCGGAGCGCTTGGATCGTTATGTTTGGAGCTTTGGACTGGCAGCGACGCCACCAGGCGAGGTAGCGGGCATGGCTGGCGCGATCGCGTGGGGTGGCCTGTGGGTTGTCGAGGACTTTGCGGATAGCTGCTTCGGTGAAGTCAGCCCCCTGGCGGTGGGGAAGATGGATAGGGATGGCTCGCCAATCAATTCGGGAGACTGGTGTGGGCTTGGCGCTGGCAAGTGAGGACTTCATGGCCGAGGCGATGCGACCGGCAAGCACGGCGCGGTTGGTTGGGTCCCCATCGTTGTATTTGCCTGCGCCGATGTTGCCGGCTGCGCCTGTGAAGTAGACATGGAAGCCTGGGACGGACTCGCGTGCGATTCCGACGAAATCATGATTCACGGTTCCCTTGCCGTAGTAGGACATGGGGTGAGTTGCGTAGTAGTGGAGGCTGGCGATTGGCCGGTCTTGAGCGTAGAAGCTGAGTGTCTTCAGGCTTGGATCAATTACGCCCACGGGTGCGTCGCAGTGGGGGGAGTTACGGCAAGCGGTGAAGCGTTGGAACAGGAATGTCTTGCCATCGGGCGAGAGTATGCGGCGGTTGGAGGCGACTTTCTCAACTTCGGCTGAACTCGTGGCCCAGTGAGTGGCGGCTACAGGTTTGGCCCTGTGGATGGCTTGGGCGACCTTTTGGACGGCACTCTTGCAGAAGTCGACTGGGGTGAGCGAGTTCGAAGCAACGAGTGCGGCGGCTCCGCGATCATCGCCCGGGGCATCGTGTTGGTGGACGGTTTGGACGGCGACGCGATCGGGGGTGGTGCGGACGGATTTGGCAAGTTGGGTGCGCCAGTCGAGGTGGGAATCGCCACCGATGCCAAGCCAGTCGACTGCACAGAGGACGATGGGCTGTTGGCCGTCAGGATAGAGGACGACTCCTTTGGCGAGGAGAGGTGATTCTACGCGTTCGGAGGGAACGACTAGGGAGTAGCAGAGGGGGGAGCCCTTTGGGGGTGTTACATCTACCGCGAAAGTAGCCAACCGAAGGGTAGGGCGCGCCGCGAATGCGGGCGCTGCGAAGAGGAGGTGCCGTCTCGAAACCATCCCCTATATGATAGGCTTCAGATTGAGCTCGTAGCTTAAATCTGACGGACTTGCACGGAGAAAAAATGCCACGTACCAGTAACTCGATTCCGACTTGCCACCAGATGCAGCGCCGCCACTTTATGAAGGCTGGCGCAGCCTTGCTGGCGCTTGAAAACTTTCCGCACCATCTTTATGCAGGTACGAAGAAGTCCGCGCAGGACCGCGTTCTCCTTGGTCCGGCGAAGGTTCCGGTGTCTCGGTTAGCTATGGGAACAGGAACGAACGGAGTGGGTGGTAGTTCGAATCAGACCAAGAAGCTGGGATTCAAGGGTGTTTCGGAGTTGTTCCGAGCCGCTTACGATCAGGGTGTTTTCTTTTGGGATTCGGCAGATCAGTACGGCAGCCACCCGCATTTGAAGGAAGCTTTGAAGACGGTACCGCGCGACAAGGTGACGATCCTTTCGAAGTCGCGGGCTACGACTGCGGCCGATATGCGGGCGGACTTGGACCGTTTCCGCCGTGAGATTGGCACTGACTATATCGATATCGTGTTGATGCACTGCATGATGGATGCGGATTGGGATGTGCGCCAGAAGGGCGTGATGGATGTGCTGAGCGAGGCCAAGGCTAAGGGCATCATCAAAACGAAGGGTGTGAGTTGTCACACACTGGGAGCATTGAAGACTGCGGCGAAGAGCCCGTGGGTGGAAGTGGATCTGGCGCGCTTTAATCCGGCAGGTGCGGCGATGGATGACAAGCCGGAAGTGGTGGCTGGCGTGTTGAAGGAAATGAAGGCGGCTGGCAAGGGCGTGATCGGAATGAAGGTTCTTGGCGCGGGCAAGTTGCGGACCAAGGCCGATGAAGCGATCCAGTGGCATCTGGCCCAGGGCCTGACCGATTGCTTTACGATCGGCAGCGAGAGCCGGGCCGAGATGGAAGATTTGTTGAACAAGATTCCCGCAGCGTCTACGCGCGGATAAGATTTTAGGAGAGCGAAATTATGACGAAGAACAAAATTGCGATGATTGCAGGGCTTGGCGTTTGTTTGCTGGGCACGATGATGGTTGCACAGACACCGAAGAAGGGTGGATCCAAGATTCTGCAGCCGCAGATGACGGTAGCCCCTGATGCCGGCACTTATGAGAAGCCAATGGCGAAGCTGGGCGAGGCAGTGAAGGCCGGCGATGAATGGTCGGCGACTACGCTGGGCGCCTCAGTCGATGGCAAGCCGAATCCGGGCGCGAAGCCGACAACTTTGGTTGGCGAGATTCTGGATTTCTCGTGCTACCTGCAGATTGGCAAACATGGCGACAAGCATCGCTCTTGTGCGCAAAAGTGTTTTAAGGCCGGCCAGCCCATCGGGTTGCTCACCAAGGATGGATCGCTTTACATGTTGATGGAGGAAGAGCATGATCTTCGCCGTGACGGCTTGACGGACTTCCGCACAGCGGCCGTTGACCATGCCGCACACATCATGGAAGTGACAGGCACGCTGTCGGCGCACAACGGAGTGAAGGCGCTCTATGTACACGGCTTCACCAAGAAGTAGGATTTGAAGATGGGTTTTCTTAACTTGTCACGGCTGGCGCTGATCGCGCCAGCCGTCGTTATGTTTGCCGCCGACCCTGCGCTCCAAGTGCCGCTCGGCTTGTTGCCTATACAATTTCCCAAAGACAACCCCTATACGCCGGAGAAGCGCGAGTTGGGGCGGTTGCTTTATTACGACACACGACTGAGCGCGGATGGGACGGTGTCTTGTGCATCGTGTCATGCGCCCGAGCATGCATTTACCGATAACAAGGCCGTGAGCAGCGGGATCAAAGCTCAGCTTGGCGGGCGTAGCGCGCCGACCGTGTTCAATCGGGCCTATTCGTTGGCGCAGTTTTGGGACGGCAGAGCAAAGTCGCTGGAAGACCAGGCAGGCGGGCCGATGGCGAATGCGATCGAAATGGGCAATACGCATGAGGCGGTTGTGAATGCCTTGCGCGGGATTGCGGGTTATCGCACGATGTTCAAGAAGGTTTTTGGCAGCGAGGAATTTGGCATTGAAGAGGTGACCAAGGCGATCGCTACTTATGAGAGGACGGTGCTGAGTGGCAATTCGCCTTATGACCGTTACAAGGCCGGGAACAAGAAGGCGCTGACGGCGAGTCAGGTGCGCGGCATGGATGTGTATTTCAACAAAGCGAAGTGCGACCAGTGCCATGAGGGCATCAACCTGACGACCAATGCTTACCATAACCTGGGTGTCGGGACAGATAAACCGAATCCGGATGAGGGGCGGTTTGTTGTTACCAAGAGTCCGGCTGATTGGGGGGCTTTCAAAACCCCGACGCTGCGTGAAATTGCGCGTACAGCGCCGTACATGCACGATGGGAGCCTCGCGACGCTGGCCGATGTTGTTGAGTATTACGACAAAGGCGGATTGGCGAACAAGAATCTGGATGAGCGGATGAAGCCATTGAAGCTAAGTGCGCAAGAGAAGCAGGATCTTGTCGAGTTTCTCAAAGGTTTGAATGGCGAGGGCTGGCAGGCGAAGCTGGTTCCACCGACGGTATTTCCCAAGTAAGGAATAAGAATGACATCGAGACGGAATGTAATGGGCGGCCTCGGAATCGGGGCCGCCACCCTTTTGTTTGAAGCCGGATGCGGTGGAGACAAGAAGCGCGTGATTGGCGTTGTGCCGAAGGGGCGTGCGCATTTGTTCTGGCAGAGTGTGCAGGCTGGAGCGATCTCAGCGTCGCGTGAGACGGGAGTTGAGATTTCGTGGAACGGGCCGGCGACCGAGACGGATTTCAACGCGCAGTTGCAGATTGTCGATTCGATGATCAACCGGAGGGTGGATGCGATTTGCCTGGCTCCGATTGACAAGAAGGCGATGGTGAGTGTGGTGGAGAGGGCTGCTGCCCAGAGTATCCCGGTGGTGATTTTTGATTCGGCTGTGGATACAGACAAGTTTGTCAGCCAGATCGCTACCGACAACTATGCGGCTGGGGCGATGGCGGCCGAGCGGATGGGCGAGATCCTGGGCGGCAAAGGTGAGGTTGTGATTGTTGCCGTGCAGCCTGGGGCGGGATCCACGATGGCGCGAGAGAGCGGGTTTGAAGAGACGATTGCGAAGAAGTTCCCAAGCATCAAGATCGTGGACAAGCGGTTTGGCATGGCGGATTATGCCAAGAGTCTGGCGGTGACAGAGAACATGCTGACGGCGCATCCGGGCGTGGCGGGATTGTTTGCTTCCAATGAATCGAGCGCGGCCGGGGCGGCGCAGGCTTTGCGGAGCAGGACGAGCATGAAGTTAAAGATGGTGGGGTTTGATTCCTCAGCGCCGCTGATAGCAGATTTGCGCAAGGGTTTGATTGATTCTCTCGTTGTGCAGCAGCCCTTCAAGATGGGCTATGAGAGTGTGATGGCGGCGGTGAACCAGTTGTCTGGCAAGCCGGTTGTGAAGATCAATAACCTGGATCCGAAGCTGGTGACGGTGAGCAACCTCGACCAGCCCGAGATACAGACGCTTGTGAATCCGGACCTGAAGAAGTATCTGCCCTAGAGCTCTTTGATCTTGATCTTGCGGAACGAGATCGGCTTGTTGGGATTGAACTGCAAGCCCAGGTGGCCATTCAGACTGCGCTTGTCCGATACATCGAGGACTTGCTTGCCGTTCATCTTAACAATGACGCGCTGGCCGATATGGCGCACTTCGATTGAGTTCCATTCGTTAGGCTTGATCTTGTTGGGGGCGGCTTCGGCGACGTCTACGATGGAGCCGGTTTTAAATGTCTTGCGGTCATCGAAGATCTGGAGTTCGTAGCCGGTGATGTGGGGCTGGCCTTTGGCGGCGCTGCGGAGAAAGATTCCGCTGTTGCCATCGGCGGTCGTTTTATATTCAAGGTTGAGCTGATAGTCGCCGTAGGTTTTCACCGAACGGAGCCAGGAAGAGGGACCTTTGTCGACGGTGATTACGCCGTTTTCAACACGGAAATTGGCGCCCCCTTCGTTGATCCAGTTATCGAGGGACTTACCGTTGAAGAGGTCGATGGCGGCGAGCAGGAGGAGTAGGGGTGTGAGGGTCATTTTGTTTTGTTGACGATGTATTTTTGGGTGAACTGATCGTGTTTTCTGAGAGCGGTCATGGCTTCCGTGAGTTTCATGTCGCGGACAATCTTGCGGAGCAGGTCTGCGCCTTGGTCGCCCCATTTCTTGCGTTCATCTGAGTTGACCGGGAGTGCGCCTGTGCCGCTGTGGGCCATGACGTGTGGGATATAGGAGCCGAGGGTGAGGCTGCCGCTGAAGCCGAGCTTGCCGAGTTCGGCGAGGCCTTCGTTATCGGGCAGGTTGGCGGGTTTGGCTTCGATTGCTGCGCCATAGTCGCCTTTGATGGGCAGGTCCTCGATTCTGCCCGTGATGGTGTGGGCTCCGTACAAGAGGTGGTTGTCGGGCGGGAGCTTGAGGCGGGGCAGGACGCTGTCCATGTTGATGTAGAGGATTGGTACATGGGTGTCTTCGAAGAACTCGCGGATCATTGTGCCGATTGTCAGTGGGGCAGGGCCATGGCTGGCGCTGATGTAGACCTGGCGGCGGAAGCCCTGGCGGAGCAGGGAGGTTGCGAGTTGTTTGAGATGGACAATGCCGGCTTGCGGGGAGAGGTAGATGGAGGATGAGGCCAGGCCGGTGGTGCCTGGGTAGGACCAGACGAGGCCTGGTGTGAAGAGCGCGCCGGTTTGTTCGGCCATCGTCATTGCGTAGGCGAGAGCGTAGACGTAATCGCGACCGCTGGGCTGAGTGCCGTTAGTTTCAACAGCTCCTACAGGGATGAAGATGACGTCGCTGGTCTTGAGTTGCGCTTCGACTTGAGGGTGGGCGAGGCGTGTGAGGTCTCGGGTGTGCAGGGGGCGGATCTGGGCCAGAAGACTAGAAGCAATGATCGGCAGTACTATTAGCAAATACATTTTTGGAATTCTTGTACCGCAAAGGAATGTATCATATCAGGATTGTGACTGTTGAAAGAGCTTGCAGTGAGACACAGTACTGGGACTACACGCTCTTTACAGGGGAGGGTGGCTATTGCGAGCATCCTAAAACTCAAGTATTATGAATCACTTGTTCAGTACGTTTTGAACTTAGAAATCTATGCGTCACTATTCCGGGCTATTTAGAACCATTTTGCTTGTTGGCTTATTTCAGAGCCTCTGTTGCATTGCCGCAACTTTCGGCACACTAATTCCGGTCCGAGGTACTACCGGTGATATCGCGCTGGATGAGCGCCGCAATCGCCTTTATATATCGAACCTTGCTGCTTATCGGATTGATGTCCTTAATACGCAAGATCGTAGTTTTGCGGCTGGGATCCAGTTGTCCAGGCCGCCTTCCGCGCTGGCGCTTTCTCCTGACAATCGTTTTCTGGTTGTGGGACACTATGACAACTTTCCAGAGGCCAGCACGAAGGGTGGCGTCACGATTTTGGATCTTGACGCCGGACTCCGACAGGAATTCACGACGGACAGCCCTGTTCTGGCGACTTCATTCGGGGCAGGCTCGTTAGCACTGGTGGTGACCACAACCAATGCATTCCTCCTCGATCCATTTACGGCAAACATCTCGCCGATCAGTATCGTAGGTTTGAGCTCGACGGCGCTCCCGGTCCCCTTTGCGACTTTTCCACAGAAAATTACAAACGCATCATTGAATGTCTCCGGCGATGGGTCAACCATCGTGGGAGTCGCTACCCTGAGAGTAGCTGATGACCCTGCCGGTGGAACTGTTCTCTTCCGATACAGGGTCGGAACCAGCACTCTTTCACTGACGATCGGCACATTCTCACCTGCGCTCGGCCCGCGTGCTGTGAGCGTCAATCAGGATGCGAGCCGGATCCTGGCCGGCTGGGCTTTGTTTGACAGTGAAAACCACCAGTTGGCCCAGTTTCCTTATCCGTTTGGGGACTTCCGAATGGGGGGCCACTTATTCGACTATACGCGCGATGTAATTTATGCTCACATGCCAACATCCGCAACCGATGCGCCGGTACTTCACCTACTTGACACAGACAATCTAACAGTGCGAGAGCGGGTACAGTTGCCGCAGATGATTGCGGGACGGTCATTGATCTCTTCGGACAAAGAGACAGTTTACGCGTTGTCCGACAATGGTGTGTTGATTCTTCCTGTTGGCCGTCTTAGCCGCGAACCGAGAATTCAGACGGTACAACGCGATGTGATGTTTCTAGGAGACGCTTGCAATCGCCTGGTCATTAGCCAGTTCCTCGATATTGTGGATCCGAATGGCCGCAACGTTGACTTTGCTCTCTCACTTCCCGCGAACACGGCAGGAATACGTCTTTCGGCGAGCTCGGGAACGACACCGGCCCGCATTCGAATTGACGTCGATCCAACTGCCTATCAGCAGGTGAAGGGGACTACCTCGATTCCACTATCGATTACCTCTTCGGCTGCGGTGAACGTGCCGGAGCCTGTGCGCCTTCTGATCAACACGCGCGATGTGAATCAGCGTGGCAGAATCGTCAATGTTAGCGGCAAATTGGTCGATATTCTGGCAGATCCAGTGAGGAGCAGGGTTTATGTGCTCCGCCAAGATCGCAACGAGGTACTCGTGTATGACAGTATTGCGATTCGCCAAATTGGAGTTATGCGAACCGGCAATACGCCTGTGAGTATGGCAATCACAGAAGACTACCGCCATCTGATTGTCGGCAACGACAACTCGCAATATATAAGTGTGTTCGATCTGGAAACATTGCTGCCTGCTCCGCCTGTTTGGACTCCGAATTTTTATATTCGTTCTGTGGCCGTCGGGCGAGGTGGAATCTGGGCAACTGGCAGGCGGGCTGACGGGAAGGCCCCAGCCTTGTTATCCATCGATTTTGTCAATCGTGTAGCAACGGCGCCCAGTTCATTGGGAATCTATCAAAACATTGTTGCGCCAACTTCTATCCTTTCTGCCTCACCATCGTTGAACTACATACTGCTTGCGATGGTGGATGGCACGGTTGCGCTATGGGAAGGAAGCTCTAACCGTTGGGTTGGATCTCGTAAAGATCAAGCTGCTCTTGGGGGCGCGATTGCTACATTGAGCGACAATCTGTTTGCGATCGGTTCCAACTTCTTCGATGAGAGCCTGTATCCAGTTGCGTCGAGCGCAACTAGCAGTACACCTTCTGGCATTGGACTTCTCGGCGGCGGCGGGGTGAGGAGCAGCGCCGGATTGCCAACAAGCGCCGGGATTCTCGAACGCATTGATCTGACCGGCCGGGTTGCAAGGAATGGAACGCTGATTGTTGAAGCTCCCCATACTGCTACAACTTTGCTGACTCCGAGAGTTGGACAAATCGGTCAGACCATTTTGCCGTTTACCCGCACGCTTGCCGTTCCCGCCGATCAAAACTCGGTATTTCTGATTTCTCAGTCGGGACTCTCCGTGATCCCATCCAATTTCGATGCGGCAACAACAAGTCCAGTTGTTTCCTCCGTCAGCAACAGTGCCGATCAGGGGCCTCTGGTTGCTTCAGGCGGATTGATCTCAATTTTGGGCTCAGGGTTGGCGCTGAACTCAGCGGTTGCAAGTTCGTTGCCGCTGCCATCCACGCTCGGCGACGTATGTGTGACCGTGAACAACCTTGCTTTGCCGCTCTTCCGGGTTTCACCCACCGAGCTTGCTGCCCAACTCCCATTTAATGTTCAAGGAAGTTCGACCCTGGTGATTCGCAACGCGGGCGGAATCAGCGATCCATTCAGACTTAACGTGGAGTCAGGAGCGCCAGCGATATTTCGCACTGGAACAGCGGGTGACGAGACGAGTCTGCCGCTTGTCGTTCGGAACAAGAACAATGAAATTTTGAACTTTACAAACCCAATTCATCCGAACGAATCGATTTCAATTGTTCTTACTGGTCTTGGTAGGACAAGCCCAGCGGCCCCGCTGGGCGATGCGGCGCCAAGCGACCCGCTTGCGCTGGTTACCTCGCGACCAGAAGTTACAATTGGCGATACAGCGTTGCAGGTGGATTTTGCGGGTCTGGTGCCAGGTCAGGTTGGTGTCTATCAGATCAATGTCACAGTTCCGGATGGAATCAAAGACGCACTGCAAACACTACTGACGATTCGGCAGGGGAGTAATTCTACTTCTGTTCCGATCCGCGTAGTGACGCCATAGAGAATCGTATCCGATGTTTCAAAATCTTGGAGGAATTTGCACATATGCAATTATTTAGCCGCATCCTGCTTGCCCAGGCATTCGTCTTCGCTGGATTGGCGCAGGAGTCACTCGAAGTTGGCGCTATAGGCGGCTTCGGCTTTAGCAGGAGCTACAAGATCACGAACTCCACTGGGAGCGCCAACGCGGGTTTTTCAAACGGGGGCGCGATAGGGGCTTATTTTGGTGGGGACTCTGGGAATCACTGGGGCGGGGAAGTTCGCTACCTGTATCGCTTTACCGACCCCAAGCTGACCGGACCTGGGGGGAGCGCAAGTTTCGATGGCCACACCCATCTCATCACTGGAAACATCCTTGCTTACTTTAAGCCAAGGTCTTCGAAGTTTCGACCCTTCCTCTCTTTTGGTGGCGGAGTAAAGCGGATTGAAGCAACAGGGCGGGAGTCTTCCACGCAACCCTTGGGGCGATTTGCGGCGCTTACGAATACAAATGAATTGATGCCACTGGCCGATGTAGGTGCAGGGATCAAGTACTCGTTAGGGAAATCTGTAAAGCTTCGCCTGGAAGTTCATGACTATCTGGGCAAGCGCCCCGATAAGGTGATTACTGTGGCTCCAGGGGCAAAAGCTTCCGGAATTTTCAATGACATTGTGGCTAGCGTTTCGATCGGCTATTCCTGGTAATCGCCTCAAGAAATGTGGTGCACCCGACAGGACTCGAACCTGTGACCCTTTGCTTAGAAGGCAAATGCTCTATCCACCTGAGCTACGGGTGCACGTCCCTACTAGTTTAAGGGTAGGTCGAGCACGATACAACTCCACTCGCCTTCGGTTCGCTCACTCAATGCGCCGAGGGCGAAGACTTTTTTGACGAGTGTGGCTTCTTCGATTCCGAAGCCGGCCAGGATCAGGCGGCCTCCTGGCTTCACTGCGCCAAGGATGTCGTCGGCGAAATTGACCAGGACGGTGGCGCTGATGTTGGCCGCGACGAGGTCGAATGTTTCGGGGGCCAGGCAGTCTGGCATGCCTTGTACGACGGGGACTGCGGCGAGTTGGCGTGTGAGGTGGCAACTGTCGGTTTCGACATCGACGCCGATTATTGTGCCTGCGCCCAGTAGCTTGGCGCCTAGTGACAGCAGACCTGCGCCGCAGCCGAGGTCGAGGACACTCATGCCGGGTTTGAGGTATTCCTCGATTGCGATCAAGGAATGGCGGGTGGAGGGGTGTTCGCCACTGCCGCAAGCCGCACCGTCCTGGTAGTGGATGCGCCAGCGGCCTTCAGGGGTTGGCTCGTCGCTCCAGGAGGGGGTGAAGAAGAAGCGTTCGCCCACCAGGCGGCTCTTCCAGGCCATATGGCTGATGGTGACCCAATCGGTGTCGTCGGTTTGGACTTCCACGCCAAAGCCAGTCGCGGCTTCGGCGGTGTCGAAGCTGGCTTGTAGGGTCCATTGCCCGTCTGGAAGCTCAGTTTCTGAAACGCCGGTGGTGCCGGCTTCAAACAGGTCGGCGATGAGAATGTCTTTTTGCTCTTCGCTGACGGTGAGCTGGATGAAGTAGTTGGACACCTAGTTTTTGGCGAAGCGTTTGAAGAAGCTTGCGTCCTTCCACTTTGGCGCCTCGTCGGAGTTGGCGCTGGCGCGGATCATTGAAGTGAGGACGCGGTTGTAGCGTGCGGCAGCTTCCTTGTCGAGGGGCTGATTGAGGTCGTCGCCAGGGGCGTGGTAGCGATCGCGCAGCCAGGTTTGAATAGTCTTTTCTTCGGGCGTTCCTTTCTTGTAGCCGAACTTGAAGGCCAGGGCGGGGGTGCCGTTGCGGATGAAACTGTATTGGTCGCTGCGGACGAAGCTGTTGCGCTCGGGGGCGGGGTCTGGCCAGACTTCGATGCCAGCCTCGATTGCGCCTTTGCGGGCGAGGTCGCCGAGGGTGGATTCGTCTACGCCGAGGATGACGAGGGCTTTTAGAGGGAATAGCGGGAGGTACATGTCCATATTCAGGTTTCCAACGACCGTAGCCTGCTTCTCTTTGCCAAAGACTGGGTGCTGGGCGTACCAGGTGGAACCGAGCAGGCCTTTCTCTTCGCCGGTTAGGGCGATGAAGGCTACGCTGCGTTTTAGAGTGAGGTTGGCGTCCTTGATCTGGCGGGCGGCTTCGATGAGGCTGGCGACGCCGCTGGCATTGTCCATTGCGCCGTTATAAATCTTGTCACCGGGCAGCTTTTCGTTGACGCCCAGGTGGTCGAGGTGGGCAGTGACCACGATGAACTCGTTCTTGAGTTTGGGGTCTGAGCCTTCGCGGATGCCGATGATGTTGTCGCTTGCTACTTTGGACTTTTTAAAGGAGGCGCGTGCGGAGAGCTTGGCAGTGAGCGGGAAGTGGGGGATGGGTTTTTTCTGTTCGGCGAGAGATTGCAGCTCTTCGAAGGTGTGGCCGCTGCCCGCGAAAAATTTAGCAGCATGGGCAGGGTTGATGGTGATCGAGAGTTTGAGGCGATCGGAGGCGGGAAGCTTTTCGTCAATTGTCATTGCAGGACTGAGGCGTGCGAGGGTGGCGCGGGCCCAGGGGATATCGGAGGTGCGTGGATTGTTGATGGCTGCCGCGCCCACCGCTCCAGCGGCGATCAGCGCTTTGTTACGCTCTCCGGCGCTGGTGTAGTGGCTGGCGAGCGGCGCCGCGATGCCGGCGGGCTGTCCGGCAATGTAGACGGCTATCTTGCCCTTGAGGTCGACATCTTTCAAGTCGTCGTAGTTGGCCTCTGGAATCTTTACGCCATAACCGACGAAGACCATTTCGGCTTCGAGCTTTGAAGCGAAGGCGCCGCGGATGCCGATGTTGGCGTGTTCGCCGAGAGTAAGAGGTTCCGGCTTACCGTCGCGGATGAGGGCGAGGCTGGATTTGGATTCATCGATCTGGCGTTGGATGAAGCGGACATTTTGCAGGTAGCTGGTAGCGGAGGCACCCGGCTTGAGTCCGGCTTTTTCGAATTCTGTGGCGACGTATTTTGCAGCGATCGCGTAGCCTTCACTGCCGATGTCGCGGCCTTTGAGTTCGTCTTTGGCCATCATTTCGACGTGTGCCCACCAACGGCGTCCCTCTTCGGGGAGGCTGAGTTCACCTACTTTTTCCGCGGCGGTGAGTGAGAGGGCGATCAGGATTGCGATGGCAGGGTGACGAGTGTTCATGCGCTGGCTCCAGTGAGTTTTGAGGCTTTGTATTTTTGCCGGATCTCGCGGATCTCGAGGACATGGTCTTCGGTGTGCTGTACGTGATCGCGAAACAGTTCGAGCAGGGTGATGGGGCCGGATTCGGCGTGGGTCCCTTGTCGTAGCCACGTCTCGGGTTGCAGGTCTTTGAGGAGGTCGTAGTTTTCGGCACGCACGCGGCGGAACATCTCGACTGCGCTCGAGAACTTGCGTTGCCGATAGTTCAGCTTTTGGGCCCAGGCTGTTCCGTTGAAGGGGTGGATGACTGGCGAGTCTTCGGCGATCATCATGCTGAATCGGCCATGGCCCATCATCTCGGTGTCCATCAGGTGGCAGACGATTGAACGTACGCCCATGGCGCCTGGCGAGGGTTCAAAGTCGAGTTCGGCTCCGGCAGCGCCGGTGGTAAGGGAGGCGAGGAATTCGCCACCACGCCGGAAGCGTTCCAGCAATTCAACAACATCACTCATTTGGAGAGAACCTCAGTAGTAATCGGCGCAGGACATGTAGTAGCCGCATTGGGTGCAGAACAGCTTGCACTTGCGTTGTTCGAGGCGCAGGCTGCAGACGGGGCAGTAGAGCATGGGCTGGTCTTCTGGTTGCGGTTCCTGGTTTTCGGGAAACGATTCCGGTTGTGCCACGTCCTGATCCATAACTCACTATTATATGAACGGCGCTACAATCATGGCCATGCGGCGGCCCATCGCAATTATCACCCTGTTTGGCTTGCTCTTATCGTGCGGCCAGGCACAACCTCCACGGCTAACCCCGAATGAATCAATGATTGTCCGCGAACCGGTGCGCGGAAAGAATGGCGCAGTGGCCGGCGGCACTGTTGCGTCAGTAGACGCGGGGATGCGCATTTTCAAGCTGGGCGGCAATGCTGTCGATGCGGGTGTGGCGACGATGTTTGCCGCAGCCGTGGCCGAATATTCGCATTTTGGATTTGGCGGGGAAGCGCCGATTCTCATCCGCACCAAGGACGGCAAGGTATTTACGATCAGCGGCGTGGGTACGATGCCGAAGTTGGGGACGGCGGAGTATTTCAAGAAGCATCAGCTTGAAGCGCTTGAGGTGGATAGCAATGAGCCGAACGGCTTGTCGCGTTACCTGCCTGTGACGGGATTGTTGCCCGCGATAGTGCCGGGCATGGTGGAAGCGGGTTTGGTGGCGTTGCGGGAGTTTGGCACCTTGAGCTTTGAGCAGGTGATTGGTCCGGCGCTGGAGCTTGCCGATGAGCAGGTGGTCGACGATATGCGCGCGGCGGTGGTTCGATATTCGCGGCCGTTCTTTGACCGCTGGCCCACGTCGAAAGCGTACTTTATGCCGGATGGGAAGTTGCCGCGGCCGGGTGAGACATTCAGGCAGCCGGCGCTGGCTAGAACGTTGCGGGCGATGGTGGCGGCAGAGCAGCGGGCGGCGGCGCTCAAGAAACCGCGAACCCTGGGGATTGATGCGGTGCGGGATTATTTTTATCGCGGCGAGTTGGCCCGGAAGATCGATGCGTTTTCGCGCGCCAATGGCGGGTTGATTCGTTATGAAGATCTTTCGACGTTTCGTCTGAGGCCGGAGCCGTCGCTGGGTGGGACTTATAAGAACTACACGATCTATAAGCCGGGTTTTTATACGCAAGGGCCGGCCAAGATCGAGATGCTAAACATCATCGAAAACATGGATGTAGCCAAGATGGGTTTTGGCAGCGATGACTACATACACAATCTGACCGAAGCGATGAAGCTGGCTTATGCGGATCGGGACTCCTACTATGGCGATCCGAATTTTACGAATATTCCGGCGGATGAATTGTTGTCCAAGGAATATGCCAAGAGCCGGTTCAAGCAGATTACTGCTGAGGCGAGTCTGGATTTCCGGCCGGGGAAGGTGAAGGGCGCCAACGGGACACACCCTTCTCGTGAGGAACTGGTGAGGCGTCAGATCGACGATGCCTTAATGTATGGCGATACGACTTCGGTGAATGCGGTGGATAAGGACGGCATAATGTTTAGCGCGACACCGAGTGGGGCTGCGCTGCCGAGTGTGATCGTGGGCGATACGGGGATTCCGCTGACGCAGCGCGCACAGAGTTTCTATCTGATTGGCGGGCATCCGAACGATGTGGCTCCGGGTAAGCGCCCGCGCATCACGTTGACGCCGTCATTGATCTTGAAGGATGGCAAGGCGGCTATGGTGATGTCGACGCCGGGTGGCGACAACCAGGATCAGAGTCTGGTGCAGATGTTCCTGAACGTAGCTGAGTTTGGGATGAATGCACAGCAGGCTGTGGCGGCGCCGAGATTCCAGTCGCGACATCTGGTTTCCAGTTTCGACAATCATGCGATGAACCCTGGGAGCTTGCTAGTGGATGAGCGGTTCGGCCGGCCGGTTGCGCTGGCGCTCAAGAGCCGCGGGCACAGGGTTGAATTCAGGTCGCGGTTTTCTTCCGGGGCTGCGCCGACAATGATCCAGATATTGCCGGATGGCACGATTGAGGCCGGTGCGGACCCCTATGCGTTTCGCGTGGCCAAGGCGTTTTAGTTCACTGTGAAGCACGCGATTGTCGTTGCCGGTCATGCGATCCTTCGAGACATTTTGCTTGTGACGGAGGACGCGGGTTGGTATTTGCTCGATTTCCAGCGCGGTGAGCCCACTCGATACATTGGCCACATTCAATGCGCGGTTGAGCTTGCGGCCGCGGATTCCGAGTCGATGTTGATTTTTTCTGGAGGGCCGACGCGTGTTGAAGCGGGCCCGCGCAGCGAGGCGCTTAGCTATTGGCTGGTGGCGGAGCACTTTGGCTGGTTCGGACACGAGGACGTCCGGCGGCGCGCCTATCTCGAAGACTTTGCGCGAGACAGTTTTGAGAATTTGCTGTTTGGAATTTGCCGGTTTCGGGAAGTGAACGGAGTGCTGCCCGAGCATGTTTCGCTGGTCAGTTGGGAGTTCAAGAGGGAGCGGTTCGCGGAGTTGCATCGGGAGGCGATTGGGTGGCCGCGGGAGAAGTTTACTTACGTGGGCGCTAATGATCCTGAGGCGATTCAGCAGGCGTTGAAGGCGGAGGAGAGTGCGCGGGAGAAGTACCGTTTGGATCCCCATAGTTTGGGTGAAGAGTTCAGCACCAAGAAGCAGCAACGCAATCCGTTCCGGCGGCAGAACGGCTATGCGATCAGTTGTGCGGAAATGTTTGGGGCGGATCGGCCATGGATGAGTCGCATGGCTGAATGAGACATAGAATGGTCGTCTAATATGACGCTAGCAAGCGTGGATTTAGGCGGCACCAATATTGGCATTGCGATCGGTACGGCGGCTGGCGAGATCGTTGCAAATGATCAGATCCCAACGCAAGGGAGTCTGGGGCCAGCGCATGTACTGGGCCGCATCGCCGCATCGGTGAAGAGATTGGCTCCGACGGGGGTGGATGCCTTGGGGCTGGGTGTGCCGGGGTTATGTGACATCCGGAATGGCACGACGTTGTTCCTGCCTAACCTTGCGACGCAGTGGCGCGGCGTTGCGGTGTCCAGCATGCTCGAGAACGAGTTGGGTTGTCCGGTTTATCTGTTGAACGATGCGAGGATGGCGACGCTAGGTGAACTGGATTACGGCTATGGGCGGCAGGTCAAGGATTTTGTGTTCCTGACGCTTGGTACCGGCATAGGCGGTGGGGTTGTGCTGGATGGACGATTGCGTACGATTGGCGGCGAGATCGGGCATCAGACCATTGAACCGGATGGGCCGCTGTGCGGGTGTGGTTCGCGTGGATGTCTGGAGGCGCTTGCCAGTGCTACGGCGCTGAATGCGGAAGGTGTCCGGTTGATTCGGATGGGGCAGGCGCCCGATCTGAATGATCGCGCTGGCGGCGACTTGAATCTGGTGACGACTGAGCTGATGAGCTCGTGTAGCGATGAAGCTGTGGGCCGAGCGATTGAGCGAGTTGGACGATACATCGGGATCGGGGCGGCCAATCTTGTGACTGTGCTCCATCCTCAGATGGTGGTGTTGGCTGGCGGACTGGCGCAGATGGGGGATTTGTTGACCGGGCCGATTCGTGTTGAACTGCGACGGCGTGTGAAGATGTTTCCGGTGGATGGCGTGCGGGTTGAAGTCTCGCTGACCGGGCATCGGGCTGGGATATTGGGCGGGCTGGCGCTTGCGCGACGCAAGGGTGTGATTTGATGGAAGAACAACGAACATGCTGCAACTAGGATTTGTATCGGCGATTCTGCCAGACCTCGATCTTGAAGAAGTTTTGACCTTCGCCGCGGAGGAGAAATTCCGCTGCGTGGAGGTGATGTGTTGGCCCAAGGGCAAGGCCGAGAGACGCTATGCGGGGATTACGCACATCGATGTGGTTGGCTTCACTGCCGATGACGCCAAGCGGGTGCAGGATCTGACGGCGGCCAAAGGCGTCGCGATCAGCGGCCTCGGCTACTATCCGAATCCTTTAACGCCCGATCCTGCCGAGGCGGCGGTTTATGTGGAGCACCTCAAGGCCGTTATTGTTGCGGCAAAGCGGATTGGCATTCCGGTGGTAAATACATTTGTGGGCCGTGACTGGACCAAGAGCGTCGATGAGAATTGGCCAAGGTTTCTTGCGACGTGGAAACCGATTCTGGATCATGCCGATGCCAACGGGATCAAGATCGCAATTGAGAATTGCCCGATGTCCTTTACAAAAGATGAATGGCCGGGTGGCAAGAATCTGGCGACGACGCCGGTAATCTGGCGGCGGATGTTTAACGATCTGCCGACTTCGAATTTTGGTCTGAACTTCGACCCGAGTCACTTTGTGTGGCAGGGCATGGATTATGTGAAGGTACTGCGCGAGTTCAAAGATCGCCTGCATCACATGCATGCCAAGGATGCGAGAGTGGATCGGGATCGCTTGAATGAGGTGGGGCTACTCGCGTATCCGAATGAGTACCACACGCCCAAGCTGCCCGGCATGGGCGATGTCGATTGGGGCAAGTTCTGCGGGACCTTGGCTGAAGTTTATGACGGGCCGTTGGCGATTGAAGTTGAAGATCGAGCTTATGAAGGCAGCCTTGAGGCGCGTAAGCGCAGCCTGATCATCAGCCGCAATTACCTCAGCGCATTTGTGGGTTAGGGGTGGCTTACCGCTACCTGACCTTCTGGAAGCCTTATGGAGTGTTGAGCCAGTTCACGCCCGAGCCCGGCAGCAAGCACCAGACCCTCGCTGAGTTTGTGAAGGAGCCGGGTGTTTATCCGGTGGGCCGCCTCGACTGGGATAGCGAAGGGCTGATGTTACTCACCGACGATGGCGAATTGCAGCACCGGTTTACGGACCCGCGCTTTGAGCATCCGCGAACGTATTGGGTGCAGGTGGAGGGAGCGGCGACCGAGGCAGCGCTGGACGCTTTGCGCCAGGGGGTTAAGGTGCAGGACTATACGACACGGCCTGTACGTGCGCGATTGATTGCGCTCGATGAAGTTGCATCGCTGCCGGAACGGAGCGTACCGATTCGCTTTCGCGCCTCGATACCCACGTCGTGGATCGAACTCGAATTGACGGAAGGGCGAAATCGCCAAGTGCGCCGCATGACGGCAGCGATTGGGTTGCCAACGCTTCGGCTGGTGCGGGTGAAGATGGGCGAGTTGACGCTGGATGGATTAGAGCCCGGAAAGTCCCGGAAGATCAACGCACCGAAAATGCCGCCACGACCGGGAAGTGGTCCGACGGATAAAGGCCGTTCTCGTTCATCGTCAGGATCTCGGCGGACTTGAAGTCCAGTTTGCCGCGGTAAAGGATCCAGTCGATTCTGGCCGTTCCTGGCTTGCCCCTGAAGCCATGAAAGGTGCCGCCGGCGTTGGCGGGTTTGGCATCTTTGAGTTGTTTTGTGAGCAGTTCGAAGGCGAGGCCGGAGGCATCGGTGTTGAAGTCTCCCGTGAGGACAACTGGAGTCTTCTTCGGCAATTTGGACAGGAACGCTTCGAGAACTTTGGCGCATTCGAGGCGTGCGTTTTCGTCCTGGGGGCGGTGCGGGAAGTGCGTGTTGAGGAAGTAGAATTTCTTCTTCGATTTTGTTGTTTCGAACAAGCCCCAGGTGGCCATGCGGGGAAGGCTCATGCCCCAAGCTGAGGACATGACAACGTCTGGTGTCGGGGAGAGCCAGAAGTTACCGGACTTGAGCAGTTTGAGCTTGTCCTTGCGATAGAAGACGCCCATGTGTTCATCCTCATGGTTGCCGCGACGGGAAACGCCGAACCATGCGAACTCGGGCAGCTTTTCGACAATGTAGTTGCCTTGCAGTTCGAACAGCTCTTGCGTGCCGATCAGATCCGCGTTGACAGTCTGGATCGAACGGATGAACATGTCCTTCCGCTTATCCCAAAGGTTGGGGCCATCGTCTTTAGAGGGGTAACGGACGTTGTAGGTGAGCACACGGAGGTCTTGTGCCGCCACAGTCAGGGTGGCGAGCAGGAGTAGATATCGCATCAGTTCCAGTTTCGCAGCCAAATGTTGCGGAAGCGCATCTCGGTGCGCGGAGCGCCAGGGAAGCCGGAGTGATCCTGTAGCCGGAGGGCGCCGGGTTCGCAGAGGCTGGCCTGTTGACAGCCGCCGCCTTTTTTCGCCATCACGGTGTTGTGTTGGACGAAAACGCCATTGTGGATTACGGTGGCCATGGCGGGCTTGTCGACTTGACCCTCGGCATTACATGAAGGCGCCGTGAAGACCACATCGTAGGTCTGCCATTGTTCCGAAGGCTTACTGGCATTGACCTTCGGAGCGGAGAAGCCATAGAGAGCGCCGGCGATGCCATCGGCATAGGTTGGGTTGTCGAGCGAGTCGAGCACCTGGAGTTCAAAACAATCCATCAGGTAGACGCCGGAGTTTGCCTTGAGCTGGCCTTTCTGATCGGGCATGGCGGGAAGTTTGTACTCGAGATGGATCTGGGCGTTGCGGTACTTCACCTTCGAAACTGCGTCTTTCGCGCCGGTCACACAAAGCATGGACTTGTCGTTGTCCACTGTGCAGCCGGTGGGGCTACCGTTGGGCTGGGTCCACTGACCCAGTCCACTGCCATCGAACAGGATGATGGCGTCCGAGGGCGGCAGAAACGACTGAGCGCCCGGTCGCACTAGTGGCGGCTGGGCGCTCAGGATCACACAGGAGAGGAGGGCAAAGGCAAGCTTTCGCATGCCCCGATTTTAGCCGTTGCGCGATCGAATGTAGCGGAGTTGATCGCGATGGGAGGCGATGCGCTGTTTGTCGCGCGGATGCAATTCTGGCGCGGTGAGGAGGCGATTGAGGTTGTCGATTGCTTTATCGAGGCGGCCGCGATCAAACTTGCCTCGAGATGCTTTTAGCTGGAATTCTTCCAGATTGCTTACTGCCTGGCTGAACTGCTTGACTGCCCAACCATCCCAAGCGGCACGCTGGCCGATGCGCGACAGATCGGTCTGGATGGAGTCGATGCCTCGCTGACCGTTTTGATTGTTGCCATAACCGTTGTTATAGCCACCACGGTTTGTCTCATAGCGACCATTTGATCGACCGTAAGGGTCAGTGCTGCGATAGCCGCCATACTGAGCCAGAAGTGTGCCGCTGGCGAGCAGCGCGATGGAGAGGAATTTGTGGGTCATTTCTAAGCCTCCTGCCTGATTGGACGTGAAGGCCTAACACGGGTTACAGAGGTGATGCAAAAATGGAAGGCGTCTGTTATGAAACTTCTTTTACTCACTCTGGCTGCCAGCCTGTGCGCGCAGCAAATTGAAACGTTGATTGGTGACGGAACGCGTGGGATGAGCGATACGCAAGTGAACAATCCCTATGGGCTGGTGATTGGGCCCGACGGCGCGCTCTATTGGTGCGACATCGACAACCACGTAGTGCGGCGGATGGACTTGAAAACTCGCAAGACATCGATCGTTGCCGGAACAGGCAAGAAGGGTAATACGGGCGAGAATGTTGCGGCAACCGAAGCCGATCTGGATGAGCCTTATGAGGTGCGATTCGACAAGAAGGGCGACCTGTATTTCGCGGACATGAAGAACCATCTCATCCGTCGGGTGGACAAGAAACGAGGCGTGATTACGACGATTGCCGGGACGGGCAAGCCGGGGTTTAGCGGGGATGGCGGTTATGCGACCAAGGCGACTTTGAACCAGCCGCACAGCATTGCGTTCGATCCCCAAGGGCGTTTGTTGATTTGCGATATCGGCAATGATCGCGTGAGGCGAATTGATTTCAAGAGCGGGCTGATTGAGACCTATCTGGGCAATGGGCAGAAGAAGGATCCGGAGGAGGGGGCGAAGCTGCTGGAGACACCGCTGCTTGCCCCGCGAGCGATTGAGGTGGCCAAGGACGGCACGCTTTATATTGTGAAGAGGCAGGGCAACGCGCTTTACGAAGTGGACCCGAAGAAAGGGACCTATCATCTGCTTGCCGCCAAGGGTTTTAATGGACCCAAGGGCATAGCGGCTGGCCCGAAGGACACACTCTATATCGCCGATACGGAAGCACATGCCATCCAACGTTTTGATATCAAGACGGGGACAATCACGAAGGTGGCCGGTAGCGGCGTGCGTGGGGATGGACCGGATGGCGATCCGATGGCTTGCAAGATGAACAGGCCGCATGGAGTTTTCGTCGACAAGAAGGGCGTTGTGTACGTTGCTGACAGTGAGGCGCACCGTATACGCAGGCTGCAAATTGCAATAAGATAGGGGCGTGCAAACACGCGTCCTGATTGCGCTGGCGGGCTTGGCGAGCCTGTTGTCAGCAGAAGAATCAAAAAGCTTTACGACGGCGCAAAAACGCTGGTGGGCGATTCAGCCGGTTGCGCAAGTGACGCCCCCGAAGGCCGCAGGTTGGGGCCATAACGAGATCGATGCGTTTGTGCTTGAGAAGCTTGTTGCCAAAGGATTGAAGCCCAATCCTGCAACGGACAAAGCAACGCTGTTGAGGCGCGCGACGCTGGACATCACGGGATTGCCGCCAACGGTTGATGAAATGAAGAGCTTTCTCGATGACCGGTCTGAGAAGGCTTGGGAGAAGGTTGTGGACCGTCTGCTTGCTTCTCCACGGTATGGAGAGAGGTGGGGAAGGCACTGGCTGGACGTTGCCCGGTATGCGGATTCGGATGGCTTTAAAGCGGATGACACCCGGCCGCATGTGTGGCGCTATCGCGACTATGTGATTCGAAGCCTGAACGAAGACAAGCCTTATGACCGGTTTGTGAAGGAGCAGATTGCCGGAGATGAGCTCTATCCCGGCAACAACGATGCGCTGATTGGAGTTTCGTTCAATCGACACTTCCCGGATGAATACAATGCCGCGCACATCCGGCTGCGTCGTCAGGAGATGTTGAACGACATCACCGATGCCGTGGGCTATGCGTTTTTGGGTGTGACGATCGCTTGCGCACGGTGTCACGATCACAAGTTTGATCCGCTGCTGCACAAGGATTACTACCGCCTGCAGAGCTTCTTTGCCAACACCAGGATTCAGGATGGTGTGGTGCTGGATGGGCCGGAGCGGCGGCGCGATTATGAACAGGCGTTCGCAAAATGGGAGGCGGCAACGGTCAGTATTCGGACTGAGATGCAGGCATTGATCAAGCCCGTGAGAGAGTCTTTTTACAAAGAACGTCTGTCGAGGTACCCAGAGGACATTCAGGAAGTTCTGACGATGAAGGCAGAGAATCGCACTTCTGAGCAGTGGGCGCTGTATCACCAGTCACTGTCGCAGGTGGTGTTTACCGATAACGAATTGCGCGGCAAGTTGAAGGGCGAGAATCTGGCGCGTTATCGCGCCCTCGAGGTGGAGCTGAAGGCCTTTGAGTCCATCAAGCCTGCGCCTCTCGACATGGCTCAGACGATCGCCGATGTATCGAGCAATGCGCCTAAGACTCATGTCTTGCGTGGCGGCGCCTGGGATGGACAGATGGAGGAGGTGCAGCCTGGCTTTCTGAGTATTCTCGACGCGGGTGCGGCGAAGGTGGAGCCGGTGGGAAATTCGACCGGACGCCGGAGTGTTTTGGCGAATTGGCTGGGGAGCGCAAGCAATCCTTTGTCCACTCGCGTGATCGTCAACCGGGTTTGGCATTATCATTTCGGACGCGGAATTGTGGGCACTCCGAGTGATTTTGGGGTGATGGGCGATCGCCCGTCGCATAAGGAATTGCTCGATTGGCTAACCGCCAAATTTACTGGCGAGGATGGGTGGAGCTTGAAGAAGCTGCACAAGCGAATCCTGACAAGCGCCACTTATCAGCAGAGTTCCGATACAAGGGCCGAGGCTGCCGGGATCGATCCTGAGAACAAGCTGCTTTGGAAGTTTACGCGCCGCCGTCTTGAAGGCGAGGCGATCCGGGATTCGATGCTTGGGGCAGGTGGAATGTTGAATACGAAAATGGGCGGGCCGGGTGTGTTTCCGCCGTTGCCGGATGGAGTGCTGCCGAAGGGATACCAGTTGTGGAAGTTGAATGCTGAACCGGAAGAGCATAACCGCCGGAGTGTTTATATTTTTGTGCGCCGCAACTTGCGCTATCCGATGTTCCAGAGTTTCGATATGCCGGACACACATGAGAGCTGTGCGCGAAGGCAGGCTACGGTTACTCCCGATCAGGCGCTCGAATTGATGAACGGCAAGCTGGTGCACGACTGGGCCAAAGGGCTGGCGCGGCAAGTGGACAATGACCGGGGCATCGATCGGCAGACCAAGGCGGAGCGTGCGCTGAGGCTTGCATACTCGAGAGCTCCGAAGCCGGAGGAAATCGCGAAGGCGGCTGACTTCCTTGCCAAGCAGGAAAAGATCGCCGGCAGTGCTGAAGGTGCGCTTGAAGATCTCTGCCATACGCTGCTGAGTTCGAACGAGTTTTTGTACATCAATTAGAGGAACCAATGAACCTACAAAACCGCAGAAGATTTCTGGCCCAGGGTGGCAGCGGATTGGGTGCGCTGGCATTTTCCTCGATGCTCGCGGCAGAGCGCAGCACCAAACCGCATCATGAGCCAACGGCCAAGTCGGTGATCTTCCTGTTCATGGAAGGTGGTCCCAGTCATATCGATCTGTTTGATCCGAAGCCGAAGCTGAATGAGATGCATGGCCAGCCCATGCCGAAGAGTTTCGGTAAGCTGATTACGGCCATGGGGACGGGCAACAATTCGCTGATGGGTTCGCCGCGGAAATGGAAGCAGCATGGCCAGAGCGGCACCTGGGTGAGCGACTGGTATCCGAATATCGCGCAGCATGTCGACGATATGGCCGTGGTGCGCAGTTGCGTGGCCGATGGGTTGAACCATGTTGGCAGCGTATGCCAGATGAACACCGGTGATATCCTGGCAGGCCGGCCAAGCATGGGGGCCTGGGTGACTTATGGCCTGGGTAGCGCGAACAAGGATCTGCCGTCGTTCACCGTGTTGATCGACGATAAGGATCCGCTGGGGAATACGAAGAACTGGAGCGCCGGGTTCTTGCCTGCGGTCGTTCAGGGCACGCTCTTCCGGCAGGGCGAGACTCCGATTCTCAACACGAAGCTTGCTCCGGGCCAGACTACGGAACGGCAGTTGAGCAAAATGGATTTTCTCACTCAATTGAACCGTAGTTGGAGTGCTGATAAGGGCGAGGATAGCGAACTGGATGCGCGATTACGGAGCTATGAGCTTGCGTACAAGATGCAGGCGTCAGGGCCGGAAGCCGTCGATCTGACCAAGGAGACGGCTGAGACGAAGTCGCTCTACGGCATGGATGAACCGGCTACGGAGACGTTTGGCCGCAACTGCCTGCTTGCGCGGCGGTTGGTTGAGCGCGGCGTGCGGTTTGTAGAATTGTATTGCGGATCAGGCAGCGGTTGGGATGCGCATTCGGACATGGAAGGGAACCACGGGAAGTGGTGCAAGGCTTCGGACAAGCCGATTGCCGGATTGCTTACTGACTTGAAGCGGCGCGGGCTGCTCGATTCCACTTTGATCGTTTGGGGCGGGGAATTCGGGCGCACTCCTTTCAATGAGAAGGGTACGGGACGCGATCATAATCCGTGGGGCTTTACGATGTGGTTCGCTGGCGGCGGTGTGAAGGGCGGGCAAGTGATTGGCTCGACCGATGAGATTGGTTTGCGCGCAGTAGAGAGGCCATCGCACGTGCATGACGTTCATGCGTCCATATTGTGGATGCTTGGCCTCGATCACAAGCGATTGACCTATATGCACAACGGACGTGCCGAGCGGCCGACGATTGTTGGCGGCGAAGCGATGATTCCGGAACTTTGGGGCGGCAAGCCCAAGGGTGCCTGACGATCGATGAAGCCGACCCCTCCGCCAAGGCTTCATGCATTTTTGGCCAGGGATGATGACCGGGCTCTGATCTTGCGCCGAGGTCCAGTGCGGTGGGTGCAAGCGATCTTGTGGGATACAGCGCACGATACTTTCGAGCGCGGGCAATGGCTGAACGGGCGCGTCTACGAAGAGAAATGCGACCTCTCGCCGGACGGAGAGTTATTTGTCTATTTTTCAGCCAAACATGGCAAACCGCGTGACGAAGCGATCGGTGGCATCTGGACTGCAGTGAGCAAGCCGCCCTACTTTACGGCGCTGGCGCTTTGGCCGCAAATGGGTACTTATGGCGGGGGAGGATTGTTTGCCGATCGCCGTAAGTTGGCATTGCGTATTTGCTCGAGCGACATTGCCGCGGGGTTCACCACGGGGCCTCTCAAGTTTGAGGAGCACGCTGTTCCCTACGATGCCAAGTGGGAGCGCGATGGTTGGTTTCCCGCGGAAATGGTTCGCAAGCGTTGCGTGCGTTGGGTGAAGGCTCACCCGCGATTGGGCATCCATCTCAGCTTTGAACCGGATGAGAAGATGTACACGTTGCGCAGTCCGGAAGCGGAGTTGCTGTTAGCTGAATGGGCGGATTTCGACCGTCGGGGGCGGCTTGTGTTTGCCGCCGGCGGGAAGATCTTTGCGCGGCCCTGGGACAGGCGTGGGCGCGTCAAGACCGAAGAACTCGCCGATTTTTGCGCTGACAAGTTTGTATCGATGGAGGCGCCGGGGCGGGCTACACGCTGGTAGCAGCTACATGTACATGCCGCCATTTACCTTGAGAACGTGGCCTGTAATGTAGCTGGCGTTTTCGCCTGCCAGAAAGCCTACCGCGGCGGCGATATCTTCGGGTTGGCCGAAGCGCTTCAGAGGGATGACGTTCAACATCTTCTGTTTCACCTCGTCAGTGAGTACGGCGGTCATGTCGGTTTCGATGAAGCCCGGGGTGATGGCGTTTACGGTGATGTTGCGGGAAGCCAATTCCAGGGCGAGGGATTTCGTCAAACCGATCAATCCCGCTTTGGACGCGACGTAGTTGGCCTGTCCCGCGTTGCCCATTTCACCAACGACGCTGGCGATGTTGATGATGCGGCCCCAGCGCTCCTTCATCATGCCTGGCATGACGCATTGTGCGCAAACGAATGCGCCGACGAGGTTGGTCTGGAGGACACTCGTGAAGTCTTCGACCTTCATGCGCATCGAGAGGCCGTCTTTAGTGACGCCCGCATTGTTCACCAGGATATGAATCGGGCCGGAATCGGCTACGGCCTGTTTTACGGCAGCCTGGACAGCTTCGGGATTTGCGAGGTCAATCTGCACAACTGTGGCTTCCCCGCCTGTCGCGCGGATTTCAGCGGCTGCGTGTTCCAGTTTGTCGAGGTTGCGTGCGGCGAGCACTACTTTGTGTCCCGCAGCCGACAATGCTTTGGCGCAGGCGAGTCCAATTCCGCGGCTTGCGCCAGTTATTAATGCTGTTCTCTTCGTCACCCTTCCATAATAGGAGGAGATGTCTTATCAGGACCTGTCCGAGTTCCTCTCCGCCCTCGACAAGGCGGGAGAGCTAAAACGTATCCCCTTTGAAGTCGACCCGCATCTGGAGATCACCGAGTTTGCCGACCGCGCGGTAAAGTCCGGCGGTCCGGCGCTGTTGTTTGAAACGCCCAAGGGCTCTAACATTCCTCTGGCGATCAATCTGTTCTCGAGCGACCGCCGGATGGAGATTGCTCTTGGCGTCAATTCTCTCGACGAGATTGCCGACCGCATCACCGAATACCTGGGCATGAAGATGCCGACGGGTTTGATTGGCAAGTTGAAGATGTTGCCGAAGCTGGCCGAGATGGGGAGCTTCTTTCCTAAAGATGTTTCTAGCGGTCCGTGCAAGGAAGTGATTCAGAAGGATCATTTTTCACTGGATGAGTTTCCAATCCTGCACTGCTGGCCCGAGGATGGCGGCCGGTACATCACGCTGCCGTTGGTATTTTCAAAGAACCCGAAGACGGGCAAGCGCAACTGCGGGATGTACCGGATGCAGGTCTATGATTCGAAGACCACCGGGATGCACTGGCAGTTGCACAAGCAGGGCGCTGACCACTACAGGCAGTTGCTGCAAGAGGGCAAGCAGAAGCGGATGGAGGTGGCTGTTGCGATCGGGGCGGATCCGGCGACGCTCTATTCTGCAATTCTGCCGCTGCCACCGGAACTCGATGAGATGATGATCGCGGGGTTTATACGATCCAAGCCTGTCGAGATGGTGAAGTGCGAGACGGTGGATCTGGAGGTGCCGGCGCAGGCGGAAATCATCCTGGAAGGCTACGTGGAGTTGGGCGAGCTGCGCACGGAAGGCCCGTTTGGAGATCACACGGGCTACTATTCGCTGGAAGACGATTACCCGGTGTTTCACCTGACGGCGATAACTCGCCGCAAGAAGCCGATTTATACAGCGACCATCGTGGGGCCGCCGCCCATGGAAGACTACTGGATGGGCAAGGCAATCGAGCGGATCTTTATGCCGTTATTGCGGATGCAGATTCCGGAGATCCGGGATATGGCGCTGCCCGCGGAGGGTGTGTTTCATAACCTGATGCTGGTGAGCATCCGCAAGGCTTACCCAGGGCATGCGCGCAAGGTGATGCACGCGATCTGGGGGTTGGGTCAGGCGATGTTTACCAAATGCATCGTCGTAGTGGATGAGGACGTGGACGTGCGGAACTACTCGGAAGTGGCCTGGAAGGTGTTTAACAACATCGACCCGCAGCGCGATATCGAGTTTGTGATGGGGCCGATTGATTCGCTCGACCATTCGAGCAGATTGCCGAATTATGGTTCGAAGATGGGAATTGACGGGACGAAAAAATGGGCTGGCGAAGGGTTTACCCGGCCCTGGCCGCCTTTGATTACCATGGACGCCGCCGTCAAATCGCGAGTGGATGAATTATGGAAGCAGGCAGGGATGGGAGCCTTTTTGGTAAAGTAGTAGGGTAACCGATGCGGTGCCCATAGCTCAGTCGGTAGAGCGCCGGATTGTGATTCCGGATGTCACGGGTTCAAGTCCCGTTGGGCACCCCAACCTACCTGGTTACGCTTCCCCATTTAAAGGTCGACTTTTTCTTGCGGTTGTCGAATTTCTTGTAAACCGGTGGCTTGCTTGCCGGGCGTGCAATGGTTGGCTTCTTCTTGGCGAAGACCACGTCCGGCGCGATCAAAGTGCAAAAGGCAAACGTAAGCAGACAGGCAATAAATCTCACAGCGGTGCTATCGGCAGAGTCGCGATGAAACGTTAGAACCGAAATGTGAGCCAAACCGCAGCGAGCACTAGCACCATGGCAAGGGCCTGATTCCATTGCAGCCTCTCTCCCAAATACAACCAGGCGAAACCGATGAAGACCACCAGCGTGATGGCTTCCTGCAGAATCTTCAGTTGGTAGCCTGACATGGTGTCCGAGCCAAGCCTGTTGGCGGGCACCATCAGGCAGTATTCAAAGAAGGCGATGCACCAACTGGCGAGGATCACTATCCATAGGGGTTTGTCCTTGAACTTAAGATGCCCATACCAGGCGAAGGTCATGAACAGATTGCTGGCAAGAAGTAGCGCAGGAGTCCACCATGGCGACTGCATATTTTTAGACTCTTGGAGGAGTTGTGATCACAATGGCCTTGGCTGTTTCTTTGCCAACGCCCCGGTAGGCGTGAGGAGCTGAAGAGTCAAAATAAACGCTGTCACCCGAATCGAGGATGTATTCCTCGTCCTGATAGCGGATCGCCACGGAGCCTTCAATCACATGGAAGAACTCCGCGCCTTCGTGCATATGCTCAATTGCTTCGTTTGGACTGCGAAGTGGAAAATCGGCCAGATAGGCCTGGAGGCTCTTGTCCTGGGTGCTGAAGGCGAGGCATTCAAAGTAATAGCCAGGAGCCGGGGAATCGCTGCGGTCGGGGAACTTCATGCGTTCTCCAGCACGAACGACACTGAACAAACGCTTGCGACGTTTGTCTGTAAAGAAGTGATCGAGACCGACGTCGAAGACCATTGCAATACGAGCCAGCGTTGGCAGAGTCGGTACCAACTTGCCGTTCTCAAGCTGAGAAATCATGGAAGCCGACAAACCGGTGTGTTTTCCCAAATCCACTAGGGCTATTTTCTTTTTCAGTCTCAATTGACGAAGCTTGTTGCCGAGGTCGTAAGAGGAAAGCACGCGCCGGATGGTAGTCTCTGAGTTTTCAGCGCTCTTTAATTCATTTGTTGCATTGCTGCTTGAAACGGACGATTTTTGTTCCACACTAAATTCTTTTTCAGTTTGATCTATGCTTTCAGGGGAATTGCTGTTATAGTCATTCATGTAGCTGTATATCTGATTCTGTAAGGATTTTATCATGGTTCAAAATCGTCGGCAAGCCTACCAAGGAATTCTGGATGAGGCACTCGTTGACATGGCGCAAAGTGGCAACGATGAGGCCTTTGCAGAATTGGTGGAGCGGCATTACAACAACTGCCTGAAACTGGCTTACTCGATCCTCCGAGACAAATCTGACTCGGAAGACGAAGTGCAGAATGCATGCTGGAAAGCATTTGCGCATTTGGCTCAGTTCAATCGTGAGGCAAAATTTTCCACTTGGCTGACCCGGATCGTAGTGAACCAGTGCCTGATGAGGCTTCGTCAGACCAAGCGCGCGAAGTTGTTTTATGTGGATGACACGCAGGTAGGCGATGAGACAGTGACCCTTGAGCTGCGCGACGAAAACCCTACTCCGGAGCAGGAATTGGGCAAGTTGGAAGTTGCTCAAGTCGTTCAGCAGGAAATTGACCGGATTCCGCCATTGCTTCGCACGGTCTTCCTGCTGCGCGATGTCCAGCAACTATCTATGGAAGAAGTTGCCGACAAACTGGGTATCAGCATTGCAGCGGCAAAGAGCAGGCTCCTGCGCGCAAGGCTGGAATTGCGTACGCGACTTTCGCGCCATCAGTCAAGTCTTGGCGCTGCTTCGCTGATCTCGGCCTAAGGCTGGAAGATCGATTTGTTCTTCTGAGGCGTCTGCGGTTGCGGCTTTTGAGCCGAACCGGCAGGCGCCTTTATTTCTTCCAGGGCAAAACGAACGACGCTCTCGAGCAGCGCGGAGCGAGGGTAGGTGTTCTTGTCGAGGAACAGCTTCAGCATGCCGCCCTGCATGTTCTCGAGCGGTAGGGCGAGGGCGAAGTGATCGCTTCTGGCCGCGCCCATATATAAGGAGCCGGGTATGATCGCATCCTGTTCGGTCAACTGGGCGTCGTTGCGTGGAGAGAAGCCGTTCATGAGCGACCAGCTTTGCAGCATTGCCTTGGAGACTTTGTCCTGATCGGCGACAGCGGGGATTGAGAAAGTCGGCACGAAGGGCCTCGGGTACTTGGCGAGGAACTGACGCCGGGCCTCAACGGCAAGGCTCTTGAACCCATCGCTCAAGTCGCCCTGGCATCCGCCCTTGCCATTGATCTTGCCTAGCATGCTGCTCAATTTTTCAGGAAGCGCGTCTGCCACCGGCGATCCGCCGCTCGCGCCAGCGATACTCACAAAAGCAGCGACCATCGGGCGGATGTCAGCCTCGGTTGCCAGAGCGGTCTGAATGTCGGGAGTTCCCTTGGAATAGCCGACGAGAATGAACTTGCGCTTGTCCTTCCGCCATTGCTCCCGCAGATACTTGGCAATCTCTTTGCCGTTGTCTTCACTGGAATTGTTGGAAATATTGATGAGGGCGGTGTCGACACCGTGCTTCTCTGTCAGATAGGCGCGGCCTTTCTCGAATGCGGGGGCATCGGAAGCGCAACTTGAGAAAATTCCGGGGACGACCACGACTCGATAGTCCGTATTGAGAGGCTTCAACTCGACAGTCTTCTCGCTGGGGGTTTCCATGTATTCCTTGCAGGCTCCCCAATCGCCGCCATCGGGATTGGTCATGAGAACGCTGCAGAAAAGGTTAGAGAAACGCACTGCTACTTCATTGCGTTTTTGCTCGAGATAGACGATCAACGTGCGACCGTCCGATCTGAACTCACCTCCATGGGCAGTCTTTGCTTTTTTGACCGGTGTCCTGTGAGTCATATAGGTTTTCTTGACAACAAGGCCGCTCTCTACGAGAGTCTCTCCGATGTAGTCGCGTTCTTTGTCGGTTTCCGGGTCGATCTTGTGGGTGATGCTTCCATTGCGCTGGTCTTTCTCAAAACCGATGTCGTGAGTACCTGCCCCAACCCAGACATCAGTGCCATTCACCTGGAATGGCGCCTTCCAGATCCGGAAGTGGTGGCGCTGAGCGACAACGACGAAAGGCACTGCGTGCGCAAAGCCGTAATCCTGACTGCGATCGAACATCAACAGTTCGCTCATCGGAATTGTGAGGTATGCCTGTTTGGACACACTCATGAGGATGGCGTTGATGATAGAGGATTGAACGCTCTTGTCGACCTGCACCCAGCCAGCGCTTCTCAGAGCGCCAGTCACCGCTGTCTCAGGGCCAATGACGATGAAATTCACCCGGTCACCCTGGGTTCCTTCTGCGTCGACCACGCGGATAGGAAGGCTATCAAGCTGCGCCTGGGTCAGTTCCTGAATCGGACCGGCCTTCACGGTGACAGTTTCCAGGGGAGCGCGAGTAACGATCACTTTTACTTCGAAGCTGCTCTCGCTGGATTCATTGGTTGGGAGGTTCACGCTGAGGAACAGTTTCCCGGCCAAGCCGACTTCCCCATCGCGAACAACTCCGACGAGGAATGGCTGAGATGTCTCGCGCTCACCGATGCGGCCGAGGAGTGCGCCCCGCCCGGCAGAATTGATTGGCAGGGCGCGCAACAAATCTCGAAAGCCGCGCGCGAGACCGGCAGGGCCAGTGCGCTGCTGCTCATTCTTCGAACCGCGCAAATCGATCTCGCCGCTGCCCTGAATGGAATAGCGGTCGCCTCGGTCAAGTTTGATGCCGGTATCCACCCACTTGGCCTCGCCCCGGATATTCAGATCAAAGGACTCTTGGGCGTTGACACCACCCAGAAAAACAAATAGAGTTACCAAAAATCGCATATATCAACATTAGATCTTAGTTGAGGCTGCGTAACGAGGAGTCTGCTCATGCAACGTTTGCTTGTAGTCTTTCTGATGTGTCTGAATTTCGCTCTTGCTCAATCCGAGCGCGGCGCAATCACAGGCACGGTAACCGATTCGACGGGCGCAATTGTTCCTGGAGCAAGAGTCACAATCAAGAACACCCAAACCGGAGTCACCACTACTTTTCCAGCGACTGAAACGGGAGATTATACCGTTCCAGGTTTGCCTGTCGGCACTTATACGGTAAGAGTTGAACGGGATGGGTTCAAACCTTCATCCGTCACAGGCATTCAATTGAATGCCGGCGTGACGATTCGCGCGGATATCCGGCTGGAAGTCGGGCTCGCGAATCAAGCCATTGAAGTGTCAGCCGATGCGCTTTCACTATCCACTGAAAACGCCAAGTCGAGTGTCACTATGAACAACAAGCTGGTCGACGAATTGCCGTTGGTCGTTGGGGGCTCTTTGCGAAGTCCTTTCAATTTGGCTGCGCTGACACCGGAAGCCAAGAATGTGGGCGGGGACAATGGGTTTGTTCTCGGAGGCGGACAAGCAGCAGCATACGGCACCACTCTCGATGGAGTGTCTGCCAATACATCGCGTGCGCTGTCTCAAAGCTGGGTAGCAGTCAACGCTCCTTCAATCGAAGCAGTCACGGAATTCACGGTGGATACCAATGGCTTCAAGGCGGAGTATGGGCAGGCTAGTGGAGGCATCATGAGCTTCGCCTCCAAGTCCGGCACAAACGAGTACCACGGCACAGCCTACGACTTCATCCGCAACGAAGCGTTCGATGCGAATAACTTCTTTAACAATTCAAGGGGTATCAGGCGGGCTGTTTATAAGCAGCACGACTTTGGCGCATCGCTTGGGGGTCCGATCTGGATTCCCAAAATCTACAACGGCAAGAACCGCACCTTTTTCTTCTCAAGCTATGAAGCTTTCCGAAACCGTGACGGAGCTGCCGGTTCTGTTCGTACTGTCCCCACCGCCGAAATGTACGACGGCGACTTCCGAAATTGGGTAGATGGCGCCGGCAATCGGATCCCGATCTACGATCCGACGACTCAGACCACAGCGGCCAACGGCACAATAACGCGAGGAGTCTTCGCAAATAATCAGATACCGAAGAGCCTGTTCGACCCGACTGTCGTTGCAGCGCTCAGCGCCTTCCGTTCGGGGCCAACTCCGCTACCCAACAGCGGAGCAGCGCCGGGTACGATTGGATATGTGCAGAATAACTTCATCATCAGTCAGGGAACTGAGTTGAGGCCCAACACAAAGTTCAGCCTCAAGGGCGACCACGTCTTCAGCACAAAGCACCGAATCTCCGGGTATTGGGGATATAACCGCAGCTCTGCCGTTCCCGGCCCCAATGGGCCCAACGATCTTCCTGGCAACTATGTAAACTACAACGACACCACACGAAATTCCGACGTGTTTCGCGGGTCATGGGATTGGACGATCACTCCAACGATTTACAACCGCTTTTACGGCGGCGGCAACAATTGGAAAGAGAACCATGACCCGCCTCAAGCCACGATCCGCAGCGGCGTGAATTGGAAGGATAAGGTCTGCATCGTGAATGTTCCTGATTGCGCCCAGAACCTCGTCAATTTTAATTTCTCCAATGGATACTCCCAATGGGGTGGCCGGGCCAATAATGGCAGCGAGAATTTCATCAAGGCCTTTAACGATGACCTCACGATGATCAAGGGCAAGCACACCTTCAAGATGGGTGGTCAGTTCCAGATGCAGTACTACAACGGATTCGGGCGGCAGTGTGTTTCCGGATGCATCCAATTCGAAGCCCGGCATACGGGCCGGCCGGGCGATACCAACTTTACTACGGGTGGCGGGAGCCCAATCGCTTCGATGTTGTTGGGGCATGCAAATTCAGGTTCGATTGACACGATCCGTTACATCGGCCAGCAATGGCCTTCGTTTGCCGGCTACTTCCAGGACGACTGGAGAGTAAGGCCGAATCTTGTGCTCAATCTGGGGATTCGCTGGGAGACCACGCTTCCACCTACCGGTGAAAACGACAACTGGAGCGACTTTGCTCCAGACCGTCCGAATCCTGGCGCAGGCGGCCTCAAGGGCGCGTTGATTTATGCCGGCAACTGCAATGGTTGCGAAGGCTCCAGGAGCCTGGCAGACAGCTACTTCAAGGCATTCGGTCCGCGATTCGGCATGGCTTACACGTGGCGCGACAAGACTGTTTTCCGTCTATCGTATGGCTTGAGCTATGGCAACATCACGACGGTCACCGGGTCCACGCACACACTGGGCTTCACGCTTACCGATACCCAATCCGATACCACTCAAGGTTTGCAGCCCCGGTTCCTGGTCAAGAATGGACAGCCTTTCTGGCAGGCGCCTCCGTTTGTTTCGCCCAGCTTCGGCAATGGCCGGGCAATGCCATGGTGGCAGGGACGGGAAGCAACTCGCCCGCCTGCTTATCAGTCTTTCAATTTCTCAATTCAGCGCCAACTGTCGTCCACAACTGTGGCAGAAGTCGGCTACAACGCGAGCTTGGGCAGCCGTCTCCAAACCGCGCAGCTTTCCTACAACGCGCTTCCCTATTCAGCGATCCAGCAGTATGGGGCAACATTGTTGAATTCACGCATCGACTCAGCGGCGGCAGTAGCAGCCGGGATTCGAGAGCCATTTCCCGGATTCATTCAGCTTTGGGGTAATGGCGCATCGGTTCGTCAGGCTTTACGGCCTTATCCGCAGTTCCAGAACATCGATACCGCAAGTGGCGGTGGTGACCATTCTGGACACTCCACATATCATTCCGCCATGGTGCGGTTTGAAAAGCGTTATTCACAAGGCTTCCAGTTCCAGACCTCGTATGTATTTTCGAAGGTGCTGACTGACTCCGACAGCTACTGGCCGGGCGCAGCCGCGATGGATCATTTCAATCGAGGCCTCGAAAAATCCATTGGCCAGTTCGACCAGACACATAACTTCAAGTTCGCTGGCGTCTACGAACTGCCTTTCGGCAAGGGAAAAGCCTTTCTGAGCCAAGGTGGACCGCTAAGTTGGATCGCCAGTGGATGGCGCGTTTCCGCGGTTGCGACTTACGCTAACGGTCTGCCACTCGGACTTGGAACGACAAACGGCCTGCCGCTGTTTGCCGGGGGCAACCGCCCGATCATTTCGAGTTACGACGGATGGAACCCTGGAACGGTGGGAAGCAGTTTCGACCCCGCGGTCGATCGCACCATCCAACCTGCCGGATTCTTCCCGGCCCAGCCGGCGAACGTGATCGGAAACATGACACGCTACAACCCAAAATTCAGATCGCGTCCGAGCAGAAGTGAAAATTTCTCGTTCTCGCGCAGCTTCCGCTTTACCGAACGGATGAGGCTGGATCTTCGTGGCGAAATGTTCAACGCATTCAACCGCGCAATTTTCGGAATGGGGTCTTTGTCCCTGCAGAGCACCACGTTCGGCGTACTGGGCCGCACATCCGGCGATCAGGCGAACTCTCCGCGTCAGGTGCAGTTAGCCCTCAAGCTGTACTTCTGATCGCAGCGCAGGCTTCGACAAAAAAGGAGCTTCCCTTTACGGGGAACCTCCTTTTGTTTGGTGTGCCGAGCATGTTCGACAGCTCGAAAGTGAAAGTCCTTTTCACAACCTGATGGAGGTGAAGTGATAGCGAAGCGCAAGGGCGTCGTCGTGAGACGGGGTCTGAAAGAAGCGTGGAGCAAACGCACGAGTCGATGTACAAGAACCGGATCTGAGGCATACGGTGCCGGACGAGCGAGCCAATGATCGCGAAGTCCATATCCATCAAGGGCACTGGTTGTAAATCCGGCGATTGCGTGCGGAAGGCGGTCGAACTTACCTCGGGAGATCTGCTGTGTGCCGCGGAATCGTGACTGAAAGCATCGCAAGGTGCTTTAATCCCGCAGCAGAAGTCAGCAGAGGGCATATTAGTCCGGCAACGGGTGAAGGCCTGAACTGTGATCGTGAGCAGTAGTCTGCGAAACTCACGGCGGTCATGCGCCAGCCAATCAGCTTCGGCTGAGCTTGCCAGGGGCGGATAGGGTGAAGCCCGAAAGTAACCTGGGAGCGGCGAAACCGGAGTGGGACACGTGAACG
>Ga0163144_10001726_pt1 | contig 51119 bp, 38 predicted proteins | sample OliLak19BULKMAT1_FD_123175 | JGI IMG/M metagenome (GOLD analysis project Ga0163144, IMG submission 123175) | Freshwater microbial mat bacterial communities from Lake Vanda, McMurdo Dry Valleys, Antarctica - Oligotrophic Lake LV.19.BULKMAT1 | ecosystem: Environmental > Aquatic > Freshwater >... | reverse complement strand
GAGGCCTCGCAGTTCATCGAGACCGTGGAAAAGCGCCAAGGGTTAAAGGTAGCCTGCCCGGAGGAAATCGCCTATCGCAAAGGCTTCATCAACGCGGCCCAACTGAAAAAACTCGCGGCGCCGTTGCAGAAAACGGCTTATGGCAAGTATTTGCTGCGCTTGCTGACTGACCAGGTGTTCTGAAGAATGTCGTCAGGGCGGAAATTCCTGATATAACGAGCATCGAATCGAAAGTGTTCGGCGATAAGCGGGGATTGTTTACGAAAGCTTCCAAGCACAACCCTTCTCCGCGGCAACCCGTCTGTCGACAACGTTTGTGCAGGACAACCATTCGCGGTCAGTAAAAAATGGCCTGCGCGGGCTTCACTACCAGATCAAACAGCCCCGGGGAAACTGATGTGTGTCGTGGCCAGAGAGGTATTCGACGTCGCGGTTGACCTGCGGAAAAATTCCCCGAACTTTCGGAAAGTGGGCCGACTCCACTCCTTCCGCAGAAAACAAACGCATGATTGGCATGCCCGCCTGGGCGCGAACCATCGCCGAAACCAAGCTCGCGGCATTGAAAGCACATTACCGCGACCACGGCGGCCTTTATCACCTGACTGCAGCAGGAGCCGTAACGTGGTTTGGTTTCGCCAAAGCAATACTTGCCGAAGCCAAAATGCTACACCCGGATCTGCGCATGCCAGCACTCATCCCCATTTCGACCGGCGAATATCAGCTGCCTGCACCGAGACCGGCCAATTCCCGCCTCGACAACACCCGGCTGCACACCGCACTCGGCCTCTCGACTCCCGAATGGACCGTTTCGCTGGCGCAATGCATGCGGAAAATTCTGTCGCCTCACAACGACTGATCGTGCCGTTGCAGGGCTTTAGCGTGGAGTCACTCAAACCCTGTTTACATTGACATAAAACCCTCAAAAATCAATGTCTTCTGTGATAGAATTTACACTTCTTTCAGAAGCAAAAACTGCCGGGAAATAACTGGCAAACAACTAAAAGATGGGGCATTTGCGTGATCGTCATCCATGCACGCAAAATTCAACGTTATCCGCCAAAAACGTAATAACAGAGGCGCATTCTCCGTTGCTTTTGTTTCATATCAACCTCATTCCAACATGATTGAGAATCCTCGGCCACACCAGAAATTTTTGGTGGTATTCGGTACCAGGCCTGAAGCCATAAAAATGGCGCCTGTCGTCAAAGCCCTGCAAACCGTTGATCGCGCCAGGCTGACTGTCAATGTTTGTGTCACCGCACAGCACCGGTCAATGCTCGATCAGGTCCTTGACCTGTTTGCGATCAAACCCGATTTCGATCTGGATCTGATGAAAAACCGCCAGGACCTGACGCAGATCACGGTTGGCGTACTGAATGGGTTGCAGGGTGTGCTCGCCGAATGCAAACCCGATTTGGTGCTGGTGCACGGCGACACGACCACCACATTCGCGGCAAGCCTTGCTGCCTACTACCAACAAATAGACGTCGCACATGTCGAGGCCGGCCTGCGTACGCGCAACATTTACTCCCCATGGCCTGAAGAAATGAACCGGCGCTTGACCGGAAGTATCGCCCGCTATCACTTCGCTCCCACCGAGCAGGCGAAACAGAACCTTCTTGCCGAAGCGGTACTGGCAGAAAACATCTATGTCACCGGCAACACCGTAGTCGATGCGCTGCTGGAAACCACGCAAAAAATCCAGGCAAACTCGAATCTTGCAGACAGTTTGGCGCGCCGTTTTGACTTTCTGGACCCTGCCAAAAAAATGATCCTGGTCACGGGCCACCGCCGCGAAAGTTTTGGCCACGGCTTTGAAAACATCTGCATCGCGCTGCGACGCATTGCGGAACGCGATGATGTCCAGATCGTTTACCCGGTCCATCTCAACCCCAACGTCAGCACTCCGGTCAACCGGACGCTGGGCGGACTGAGCAACGTGTTTCTGCTGGACCCACTCGAATATCTGCCTTTTGTTTACCTGATGAGCCGCTCTTATCTGATAATCACCGATTCCGGTGGCATTCAGGAAGAGGCCCCATCACTGGGCAAACCAGTACTGGTCATGCGCGACACCACGGAGCGACCCGAAGCCGTGGTTGCGGGTACAGTCCTCCTAGTTGGTACTGACGAAAATCGCATAGTGAAGGAAGCACTGTGCTTGCTGGACAATACGGATCAATATCAACAAATGGCACGCGCTCACAATCCTTATGGTGACGGCCAAGCTGCGAGGAGAATCGTTGATGAACTCACGCGCACCTGAGTCCCTGAAAAAAGTCTGTATCTTGGGACTTGGCTACATCGGCCTGCCGACTGCCGCAGTATTTGCCAGCCGGGGGCTGCAAGTGATCGGCGTTGATGTGAACCCGCAGATCGTTGAAACGATCAATGCGGGTAACGTGCATATTGAAGAGCCCGATCTAGACATCATCGTTCGCAGCGTCGTGCTCTCCGGCAACCTGCGCGCAGCCACTAGTCCGGAACCGGCGGACGCTTTTATCGTCGCAGTACCGACGCCGTTCATGGAGGGACACAAGCCAGACATGTCTTATATCAAGTCCGCGGCCGATTCGCTCGCCCCGGTACTGCGCAAAGGCAATCTGGTGATTCTTGAATCCACCTCACCCGTTGGTGCAACCGAACAGCTTGGCACATGGCTTGCCGAGCGTCGCCCGGATCTGCGTTTTCCACAGCCCGGGCAGTCTGATGCCGACATCCATCTTGCGCATTGCCCCGAACGTGTGCTCCCTGGACAGGTGCTGACCGAACTCGTCGAAAACGACCGCGTCATCGGCGGCACCACTCCGCAATCGGTCAAACTGGCCACTGCGCTGTACAAAACCTTCGTCAAGGGTGAATGCGTTGCCACTGATGTGCGCACCGCGGAACTCGCCAAATTGACCGAGAACGCCTTTCGCGACGTCAACATCGCTTTTGCCAACGAGCTTTCCCTGATCTGTGATCGGCTGAACATTGATGTCTGGGAATTGATCAGTCTCGCCAACCGCCATCCGCGCGTCAACATCCTGCAGCCGGGACCTGGCGTCGGTGGCCACTGCATCGCGGTGGATCCCTGGTTCATCGTGGATTCCGCGCCGGAACAGGCCCGACTCATCCATACCGCGCGGATGGTGAACGACAGCAAGCCCGGATTTGTCGTGGATAAAATCCGGGCTGCCGCCAAGGGCGCCAACAACCCCGTTGTCGCGTGCCTCGGCCTCGCTTTCAAACCCAACATTGACGACCTGCGGGAAAGTCCGGCAGTCGAAGTCGTCCGGCACATCGCCGGCACGACGAACCTGCAGGTGCTTGCGGTTGAACCGCATGTGCAGGAATTACCTGAAGCACTCAAAGGCCTGCGGAACGTGCGCCTGGTTTCGGTGGAAGACGCCATTGCGCAGGCTACGGTGATTGCCCTGCTCGTCGATCACGACGCATTCCGCCAGATTGATCGCAGCCAGCTCGCAGACAAATCCATCGTGGACACCCGCGGTTTCTGGCGATGAAACAGGTGCTCACCAGCGCTGAAGGCATCAAGGTCGTCGATGTTCCGGCGCCGGGAGTCAGTGACAAAACCATTCTGGTCCGGGTCGAACACTCCTGCATTAGCGTTGGCACCGAAATTGCCGGCGTCAAAGCTGCAAGCGAGCCACTGTATCGCCGCGCGCTCCGGCAACCGGAGAAAGTGCTACGGGCCATCAACCTGTTGCGCGAAAAAGGTCTGGCCGCCACGGTGGATCGCATCCGCAGCGCGGGCTCTGGCGTGCCGCTGGGTTATTCGGCAGCCGGCACCGTGGTCGCCTGCGGCGCTGACGTCAGCCTGTTCGGCCCCGGTGATCGTGTTGCTTGTGCCGGTTCGGGCATCGCGAATCACGCCGAACTGATCGAAGTGCCGGTCAACCTCGCCGTTAAAATTCCGGCTGCGGTTGACTCTGCAGCAGCCTCCACTGTCGCACTGGGCGCCATTGCGCTGCAGGGCGTACGCAGGGCGACGCCGGCGCTGGGCGAAACCGTGCTCGTCGTCGGACTGGGCATACTGGGCCAGTTGACGGTGCAACTGCTAAAAAGCAATGGTTGCAGGGTCATCGGCGCCGACCCGATTGAGTCGCGCGCGCAAATCGCGCAGGCCGCCGGAATGGATCACGCTGCAAATCCGCTTGGTGACCCATATCTTGCTGAAATTCTGCGGCTCACTGACGGCCACGGCGCCGACGCCGTGATCATCACCGCCGCCACGCAGGACAGTCGCGTAATCAATGACGCCATTCGAGCCTGCCGCCGCAAAGGGCGCGTGATCATCGTTGGTGATGTCGGCCTCGATATAGATCGCACTGAACTCTATGTCCGTGAAATCGATCTGCTGATATCCACCTCTTACGGACCCGGTCGCTACGATGCGTCCTATGAACTCGAAGGACGCGATTACCCGCTGCCCTATGTGCGCTGGACTGAGAATCGAAACATGGAGGCCTATCTCGATCTGCTGGCCACCGGGAAAGTGCGGCTGGAACTGATCCCGACAAAAATCTCCGATATCAGCGCTGCGGTTGATGCTTATCGGGACATTCAGTCGGGGTCTTGCGATAACTTATTGTTTTTATTGAATTACCCTGAAAGTGCCGCAGTAAGCCCGCGTCGTATTTCGATCCCAACAACGCGCCCCAGTAGCGGAAATATTCGCATTGCCCTGATCGGTGCCGGCTCTTTTGCCCAAGGCATGCATCTGCCCAATCTCGCGCAGAAAGGCTCTCCCTACGCGCTGCACACGATTGCGAGTCGCAACGGCGCCACGGCACGTGCCCTCGCCGATCGTTACGGCGCCGCCTTCGCCAGCACCGATACTGATGAAGCATTGGCCAATCCCGATATCGATCTCGTATTCATCTCCACGCGACACCATCTGCACGCCGCGATTGCACTAAAGGCACTCGCTGCCGGCAAACACGTGTTTGTCGAAAAACCTCTGGCACTGAACGCGAGCGAACTGGAAGCCATCGAGGAATTTTTCAGCACTCATCCCGATGCGCCATTGCTGATGACCGGTTTCAACCGGCGTTTTTCACCGGCACTGGTACGCGCCCGTGATGCCCTGGCGTCACGGCAAGGTCCGGCCATGCTCAATTACCGAATCAATGCTGGTTTTCTGCCGCCGGAACATTGGGTACACGGTGAACAGGGCGGCGGCCGCAATATCGGCGAAGCCTGTCATTTCTATGATGTCTGCAACTTCCTGCTCGGGGGACATCCGCAACACACGCAGGCGCAGGCCATTGCACCCGCCTCCGCGCAATGGCGACGCAACGATAACTTTGTCGCCACGCTCACCTATCCCGACGGCTCGGTCTGCACCATCACCTACACCTCGCTCGGACACAACGATTACGCCAAAGAACGCATGGAAATTTTTGTCGATGGCATGGTGGTTGCGCTCGACGATTACAAATCATTGACGGTGACTGGTGCACGAGGCCAGAACTGGACTGGCGCCAGCACCGACAAAGGACATGTGCAGGAACTCGCCGCACTGGCAAAAGGCATCCAAAGCGGCCAATGGCCGATTTCGCTGGCCGACCAGATAGCCGCCACCCGCACCAGCTTTGCCGTTGAAACACAATTGCAAGGCAACAATAACGATGCCAGCTAATTCACCTAAAGCCTGTCATGCGTCAAATACTACTCAATAGTCAGGGTGCGATCGTTGTGCGAATGCCGCGACCGGCTGTCGCGGCCGGCGAAGTGCTCGTCCGCACCCGGTTTTCGCTGATCAGCACCGGAACCGAACTGGCTTCGTTGCGTCCCGGTCCGGAAACCGACGATGCTGACGCGCCTTCAATGCCGCGTGTCGCCGTCACCTATCTCGGCAAAGCCATCCGCAATCCGCGCAAAGCCGCGCACCGCCTCGCCGGTATCGCGCGTCGCACACTGGCGAAAGCGGTGCCGCAACGGTCCGTCACACCGCACCCGGTCGCTCTCGATACCCAACCAACCTGGTCCAAGGGAGATGCGGTCGAATTTAATGTGCAGGATCAGGGTTTCCAGCTACGCACGGATAACTCCGAATATGGCTATCAGGCGGTGTCGTCCCCCGTTCCGGTGCTCTCAGGCGCCATGCCCATCATCGACATCAAGGGCATCGTTGAACGCGGCACGGTATCGATCGGCATCCTGGATGGCGCCAAAACCCGCTGGCTGGGTCATCGCTTGTTCGAACAGGGTGCATTCCAGGACCAGCTGATTTTCAATCCCGCGGATTCAACAGAAATCGTCATCGTTATCGCCAATGCCGGCACGAAACAGCAAGCAGTGCTCGACATGGAATCGATCAACGTCACCATGGCGGCACCGGAAGTCGGCGGCTTGCCCCAATCCGAACTTGACGACCAGGGCTGGAATGTCGGCTACTCGCTTGCAGGCAAAGTCATTGCCGTGGGCACCGGCATTACTGACCTCGCCGTTGGTGATTGGGTTGCCTGCGCCGGCGCCGGCAAAGCCAACCATGCCGATTACGTCAGCGTGCCACGCAACTTGGTGTGTCGGGTGCCGCAGGGCTGTGATCTGAAGCTGGCGGCGACGACTACCGTCGGCACCATTGCACTGCAAGGCGTGCGCCGCGCCGCACCGCTGCTCGGCGAAACCGTGTGCGTCATCGGCCTGGGCCTGATCGGGCAAATCACCGCACAACTACTGCGCGCCAATGGCGTGAAAGTACTAGGGCTTGACCTCGACTCGCAGCGCGTCACCAAAGCACTGGGGCTCGGCATGGATGCCGGCGCCTCAACCACCGAGGCCTACCAACTGCTGGTGCGTGACCACACTGGTGGCCGGGGCGCTGACCGCGTGTTAATCACCGCCGCCGCGGAATCTGACGCCGTCATCAACCTCGCCATGGATGTGGCGCGTGCCAAAGGCCGGGTCGTGATCATCGGTGACGTCGGGCTCAACGTAAAGCGCGACATCTTCTACCGCAAGGAAATCGACCTGCTGATGAGCACATCGTACGGCCCCGGCCGCTACGACCGCGGCTACGAAGAAGAGGGTCGCGATTATCCATTTGCCCATGTGCGCTGGACGCTCAACCGCAACATGCAGGCCTATCTCGAGCTGATTGCCGCAGGGCGCATCGACATTGCGGCGTTGATCGAGCGCATCATTCCCGTGGCAGAAGCCCCTGCTGCGTACAGGGTACTTGCGGACAGTGATGCCGCGGCCATGCCGCTGGGCGTGCTGCTGCAATACCCCGATGACATGCGCCCATTGTCCGACGCGCCGGACTCGACGCGCATCCACGTACGTGGTCATCGAAAACCGCACGGCGACGTAATCCGTTACGCACTGGTGGGGGCCGGTGCATTCGGCACCGCGATGCTGGTGCCGCAGATGGCCAGACGCAAGGATCTGTTCTTCCTTAAAGGCATCGTCAGTCGCAATGCGGCTGCGGCAGGAAATTTTGCCAGACAGAACCAGATCGAGGTGCTCACTACCGAACTGGATGATGTGCTCAAGGATTCCGCGTTCGACCTCGTCGTCATCGCAACCCGGCATCACGAACATGCGGACCAGGTCGTGCGTTGCCTACAGGCCGGCAAACACGTATTCGTCGAAAAACCGCTGGCGCTGAACTGGGACGAACTGCAGCGCGTGGCAGACTGCTACGAAGCTCTGCCGAAAAAACCGTTGATGATGGTCGGCTTCAACCGTCGTTTTTCCCCCGCAGTGCAGGCACTGCAGACCGCGACAGCATCGCGTCGCTCGCCACTGATCATGAATTACCGGCTCAACGGCGGCTATATTCCGCTCGACAGTTGGATACAGGGAACGCAGGGCGGTGGCCGCAACATCGGCGAGGCCTGCCACATGTACGACGTGTTCCGCAGTCTGACTGGCGCTCCGGCGGTGTCCATCAACGCCGAAGCCATCGACCCGCGTGATCTGCCCTATCTGCGCAATGACAATTTCTGCGCCACCATTCGTTATGCCGACGGCAGCATTGGCAATCTGATTTATACGGCGCTCGGCCCGAAAACCGGCTTGCCCAAGGAACGACTGGAAGTATTTTGCGATGGTGAAGCCTACGTGTTGGATGACTATCGCAGCCTGGTGCGCGCCCGCGACAGCCATGTCTTGTGGCAGGCCGACAACGTCGATAAAGGTCACTTTGAAGAACTGTCGCGTTTCGGCAAGGCGATCACCAACGGTGACAGCGCACCGATTTCATTCGAAGAACTGATGGAAACGTCCGCCCTCGCCCTGCACATCGAGGATTTGCTGCAAGGCAAATCCTCGGAAAATTCCGCATGAGCAACCACTATCTTTACGCAACGGCTGCCGGCAGCGAATGGGGAGAAATACATGATCCCCTGCTAGCCGACTGCTCCGAACGTCATCGTCTAAAGCTTGCACCCACACAATATCGCCTGATCAGCGACGCCAAGGCCGCATTGTCGGAACCGTGCGTCGGAATTGTCATTGAAATGATTTACGGCTGGCCGAGCCGCGCGCATCTGCAACTGGCGAGACAGGCTTTACGTCTGGGACGGCGGGCTTTTTTTTACTGGCCGCGCGAAGAAGCCGTCGAACACATTGACGATGAACGTCTCGGCAGTTACCGGCGCTTATGGCTGCTGGTACACACCGCTTACCTCTATTCAAATGGCAAAACCCACCTGAAAAGTTCGCTGCGGGAGAAGATTCCTCCCGGAGTGAGAGATCGCCTGCGCCCGTACTATCATCTGGCACGCAGCCTGACGCGACGCATCATCACCGAGAAAAAATTATCCGCGGACATGTTTATCCCGCATTATCTGGAACGCAAAACCACCAAAGCCTGCAACGAAGACCTGATCAATCTCGTCAGCAACGCAAAACCGGTCGCAATGCAGCTGGATTTCACTCCGACAACTCATGTCCGGATCGAAGGCACTGGAATCTACCTGCGCACCGACTTCTGGGCACAAATCAGTTCGGGCGGCAGCTACGGCCACACCTGCTTTGTTGCCAAGGAGCTCGCGGCGCTGACAGAGCGCTTCACCTGTTACATGCCCTATCGCTACACCCTGCTCGACGGCCTGGGTCTGCGGCAGACGGTGATGCATCCGCCGGGACATCAGGGTGATGAACTGACGATTCTCAGGGGGAGCAGGCACTGCCATACCCAGTTGGTTCCAATCCTGTCGAAGAACAAGCCGGCCTACATTTACGAGCGTATCTGCCTCGGCAATTATGCCGGCGCGCAATTGAGCCAGGAACTCGGCATCCCGTACATCGTCGAGTACAACGGCTCCGAGATTTCGATGATGCGCACATTCAGCGTCGGTGGCTACGTTCATGAAAACCTGTACCTGCTGGCCGAAGCCGCGGCTTTCCAGCAGGCCACCGTAATATCGGTAATTTCTGAAGCCGTCAGGGATGACGTGCTGAAGCGCGGCATTGATCCCCGCAAGGTTCTGGTCAATCCGAATGGTGCTGATCTCGATATCTACAAACCCGCCAACAAGGAAGGCAAAGCCGCATTGCGGCGCAAACTGGGATTCTCTGATGATGACCAGGTCATTGCATTTACCGGAACCTTCGGCGGCTGGCATGGCGTGGACATTCTGGCCGATGCCATACCGGAAATCTGCAGACAGGCGCCAGAAGCGCGTTTCCTGCTGATCGGCGACGGCAATTACAAACATCTGATTGATGCCCAGGTACGCCAACACGGACTGGAGTCCCGCGTACATTGCACCGGCCGCGTACCGCAGCAGGAAGGCGCTTACCTGCTGGGCGCCGCCGACATATTCGTGTCTCCCCACAACAGCCATATGGTCGACAGCCGGTTTTTCGGTTCACCAACCAAGCTATTTGAATACATGGCCATGGGCGGCGGCATTGTGGCCAGTGATCTAGAGCAGATCGGCGAAGTGCTGTCTCCGGCATTCCGCGCCGGCGCTCTGCCTAGCAATGTGACCGAAGTCGGCAACGAAAGAGCCGTATTATGCAAGCCAGGCGCGCTGGATGAATTCGTGGCTGCCACGCTGTTTCTGGTGCGGCATCCGGATATTGCCGCAACACTTGGAAAAAACGCTCGCGAGGCCGTCGAATCCGAATATTCCTGGGTACGCCACGTGGAGCGGCTTTGGGCTTTTGTTCGGGAACAGGACCATCAAAATCCAGCTCGCACCGAATTAACCTTATCGCAGCCCTGAGCGCAGCCCTGAAATGAGCGCCCCCTTCCACGAAATCGAAACCAGCGACCTCTACAAGGACGAGGTGCAGAAGCAATGGGATAACAATCCCTGCGGATCGCATTACGTCAAGGACGCCGCGGAGCATACGTTGGAGTGGTTTCTAGAGGCTGAACGTTACCGCTACGACGAATACGCCCCGTGGATGCAAGAGACCATGGAGTTCGCCCGGCATGCGGGTGAACAAGTGCTAGAAATCGGCGGCGGCATGGGCACCGACCTGTGCCAGTTTGCCCGGCACGGGGCATACACCACCGACATTGATCTTTCGGCCGGACATCTTGCGCTGGCTCAGGAAAACTTCCAGCTGCGCGGCCTCGACGGAAAATTCGTGCACCACGATGCTGAAAAACTACCATTTGCCGACAACACCTTCGATCTCGTCTACAGCAACGGCGTCATTCATCACACGCCGAATACCCGGACGGTGATCAACGACATCTACCGCGTACTCAAACCCGGCGGTAAAACCATCATCATGGTGTATGCAGAGAACTCCCTGCATTACTGGCGCAACCTTGTCTATGACCTCGGGCTCAAGCAGGATCTCCTTGGCACCTGCTCAATCGGCGAAATCATGTCGCGCTATGTTGAGATCACAGAGAACAATGCAAAACCTCTGGTCAAGGTTTATACCAAACCACGGATCATAAAAATGTTTAATAAATTCAATAATATAAGCATACTTCAGCGACAAATGGTGAGCGCGGAAGTGCCGCGCGCACTGCGCTGGCTGCCGCTGCCTTGGCTGGGCCAACTCATGGGCTGGAACCTGATCCTCAAAGCTCATAAACCGCGCTGACACGATGCGATCACTATTCGCGCGACTGAAGGCGGCCTGGCGCCCACAACAGCATCCATCCACCAAACCCTCGCCGACCACATTACTGCTGCAGTTGCAGGTTGCCGGGTGGGGGCCTAGCGATTGGATCGAACGTATCCGCAGCGCAAGCAGGCTGTATGGCGATCCTTCTGACGACACCCTTGCCCTGCTGCGCATGCGCCTGCCACGCACCGTGAAAGCCACGCTGGCCGCGGCAGCTGAGATTCACCTTCACCGATTCAACCTGCTGGGCAGCGGTCCCTACGTTCCGGTCGATGCCGATCGCCCTGTGCTTGATGGATACCTCCCGATTGACTGGACTCTGGACCCGATATCGGGTCTGCGTTTTCCCAAAGGCATACCGCACACACAATGGGACTTGCTCAAAATGCGACCCGGCAATGCCGACGTCAAGTTGCCTTGGGAGCTGGCGCGCTGCCAGCACTGGCCGGTACTGGGCCAGGCCTGGCGACTCACCGGCGATCACCGCCACGCCCTTGAAATGCTGCAGCAGCTTGAAGATTTCATGGAAGCCAATCCGGTAGGCATCGGCATCCATTGGACCTGCACCATGGATGTAGCCCTGCGTGCACTCAACTGGGCGCTGGGCCTGGCGCTGATCCGGAAATGCCCGGAGGCGGACAACAACACCCTGGCCATTGCCTACAGCCACCTGTTCGACCATGGCACATTCATATACAACAACCTGGAAAACAAATACGAGGTCACCAGCAACCATTTTCTGAGCAATGTGGTGGGCCTGTATTACCTCGCTGCCGTGTTCCACGATCTGCCGGAGGCCGCGGTCTGGAACACATTCTGCCGCGATGCGCTGGAGCGCGAGATGCAGGTCCAGGTACTGGATGACGGCGCCGATTATGAATCGTCCATTCCATACCATCGGCTGGTCACCGAACTGTTCCTCGGCGCGGCACGACTGGCCGATTTCCGCAGCCAGCCGCTCTCAGACGGCTACCGCACGCGCCTGAAATCCATGGTCAGCTTCATGGCCGCAGTACTGCGCCCCGACGGGCTGATGCCGCAGGTCGGTGATGCCGATGACGGCCGTTTGCACATCTTCTCCAGCTACGGCAATTGGAATCCCCAGGATCCGCGCCACCTGTTCGGTCCAGCCGCGCTGACGCTGAACGAACCGGGCTGGCTGAAACACGCGGGCCCCGATGGCACTTGGGAAACCGCATGGTGGGGATTCGACATCACCCAGGTGCCTTTTGCCGACAACGAACTGCCGGCCCATGCCAGGCTGTTCCCTGAAGCCGGCATCGCCGTATCCCGTCCTAAAGGGCAGTTCTTGCTGATCAGCAACGGCATCGTTGGCACCAAGGGGTTTGGCAACCACAAACACAATGACCAACTCGGCTTCGAACTGCACATGGACGGGAATCCATTGATCGTCGATCCGGGCAGCTACGTCTACACCTCCGATTTCGATGCCCGAAACCTGTTTCGCGGCACCGGTTATCACAATACGCTGGCTGTCGATGGCGAAGATCAGAACGAGTTGCGCCCTGAATGGCTGTTCCGGCTATTCGAAAACGCACATGCTGAACATCTCTATTTCCATGCTGATAAAAACAGCACGGAGTACCACGGCAGGCATGTCGGATATGACCGTCTGTCCAAAGGCAAGGTCCTGCACGAGCGGCGATTCCGCCTGCTGCACTCACAGCAGATGCTCGTCATCAGCGATATTCTAGACACTGACGGCACACATGATCTGGCTTGGCATTTCCATCTTGCGCCGGGCATCTCGGCAGCCATCCCGCAAACCGGCTTATGCCGATTCGAAGCCGGGGGCAAACACTACGCCCTCGCATCCCTCGACGGTCTGGCGCCTAACCTGAGCGATGCTTGGTATTCGCCCGCCTACGGGGTGCGCCAGCCGTGCCGCGCCGTGGATTTCGTGTATAAAAATACCGCTGCTGGCCGGTCACAATGGGGGTTCGCCATTGCACCTGAAGCCGGCTTCGATTTGCGAGCTGTCATGGCAGCACATATTGAACTGGCGAACCGGGACTTAACCGTACACTGACGTCTTATGGCCACACCCCGCCCCGAACTTTCTGCTATCGCCACTGCCCGCACGATACTGCGCCACCGCAAGATCCTGCTGTCAGTGACCCGCGTTGAGCTTGCCAAACGATATTCAGGCTCCGCATTTGGCCTGGCATGGGTATTCCTCTACCCCGCCTTGCTGCTGTCGATCTACCTGTTTGTTTATCTGGTGATCTTCAAGATGCGGTTTCCGGGCTACAGCGAAATGGATTACACGCTGTATGTCTTCTGCGGCCTGATCCCCTACATGGGTTTCATGGAATCGGTAACCGCAGGCGCCATGTCCATCAAGCAGAACATACATCTGATCCGCAACGTGATGCTGCCAATCGAACTAATACCGGTTCGCGCCGTTGCTGTCGGTCTGGCCAGTCAGAGTGTCGCACTGGTCATCCTGTTTGCGCTTGCCCTCTCCAACAACTCGCTATCGATCCACATCCTCTGGCTGCCCCTGGTCATCATGCTGCAGATGTTGCTGCTGATCGGCATTGTGCTGGTGGTATCAGCCCTGGCTGTAGCTTTGCCCGATGTCAGTTATTTCGTGAATCTCGGCGTCCTGTTGCTGATGTTCATTTCACCGATTGGATTCAAGCCGGACATGGTGCCCGCGGGCTTTGCGCCGCTGATTTATCTCAACCCGGTGCATTACATGACCGACGCCTTCCGCTCCAGCATTCTGGCAAATCATGTTATCGACATGACTAATCTCGGGATTTATGCCTTGATCTGTATCTCCACTTTTGCACTTGGGGCCGCGTTTTTCAGACGCTTTAAATATGCGCTAATGGATCATGAGTGACATCATCATAAAAGCGGTAAACCTCAGCAAGATCTACCGTCTGTATGCCAAGCCGCACCACCGGTTTCTCGACATGTTCGGACTCCTGCGCAATGCCGAGGGGGCATATACCGAACACCGCGCTCTGGATCAAGTCAATCTGGAGATCCGTCGCGGCGAAAAAATCGCTTTTATCGGCCGCAACGGCGCCGGTAAAAGCACGCTGCTGAAACTCATCTCGGGTGTTACACAGCCCACCTCCGGAACCTTGGAAGTCAGCCAAGGGGCGCATGCGCTTCTGCAGATCGGATCAGGATTTCATCCTGATTTCACGGGGCGACAAAACGCGCTTTCTTATTTGGCCCATCTCGGTGTTACAGGAATTGAAGCGCAGGAAAAACTCGAAAACATCGTAGATTTCTCCGAACTAGAGGAATACATTGACCAACCCATCAAAACCTATTCCACTGGAATGGTGGCAAGACTGATGTTCGCCACGTCCACCGTGATCGAACCAGAGTTGCTGATTCTCGATGAAATCCTCGGTGTTGGCGATGCGTATTTCTCAAACAAGAGTTTCGAGCGCATCCGGGAAATGTGCGCTGGTGGCCGAACCACCGTATTACTTGTTTCACATGACATTTATTCTGCCTCAAGAATCAGCGATCGAATGATCTGGCTGGATGGCGGTCATGTTGTCGCGGATGGAGCGGCCCCCAAAGTCATGAAGGGATACGAAGACTCGATAAGGGTGCAGGAGGAATCCAGACTGAGACGCAAAGCTCAGATGAATATGGCTGCGTTCAAAGATAATCACCAACGCGGCCATTGGTTAAAAATTGATATTCGCGGCATTACCAATATCCCAATGAATGGGCCATTGTTTGTAGCTGAAATCAAGCTGTGCCTTGAAAACTTCACTTCATTTGCTGATCTGAGTAACGAAGGATTGGACAAAGCCGCAGCCCTTGAGGGTGGTAAAGCCACCCGGTGGGGTCATTTTTCTGAACGCTTAGGAATTACATGCCGAGAAATGCTCGATCACGGTACTGCCTTGCATCGCGCGTCAGCGCTTTTGCCGCTGCCTGACAACGACCATGGCATTAACTTTAAAAATGGAAATATTTGTATTCGATACTTGAGTGAAGCTGACAGTGCCCTGGAACTCGTCGCCTATGGCCCCGGTTTTACATCTTATTTAGGGCCATTGCCGGCATCGAACGGCAAGTGGATCGATCATGTCTTTTCATTGCCCGGGGCTGCCCACCCAAGTGACGGGAAAAACTTGATCCTTGAAGCACCAGCAATTCATGGAACAAACGACATATTAATTACCAGTGTTTGCTCATTCGATAATGCAGGTAACGAAACGCTAATTTTTCGACACGGCGAACCCATGTCGCTGAAAATTGAATTTGAAATCCGAAACCCAAAACTATGTGAAGCCGCGGATCTTTTAGTAGGTCTTCATCGCGACGGCATTACTGATGCATGCCGATTTTTTACACAAAAACTGGAATTTAATGCCTCTACGACTCCATTGGGCATAGTAAAAATGGGCATCCCTAAGATTATCCTTGCTAACGGGACTTATACCGTATCGCTAACTTTGGCAAGGGCCGGCTACTATGCAAATCACCCCGTTATTTTCTATTCCATAAACCCCGATGTTTACACCTGTTTGTCACGGGTATTAGAAATACAAGTCTACGGCGGCGATTTAGTTGCCTCTGGGGCTGGCGTCGTAGGTGATGCAACATGGGAAATGCTGCCAAGTACGCGCGAAAATATGATTGTTAAGGAGATTTGATGGATCACCGCCCAGTCCTCGGTATTAATGGGTGCCAAGACACATTCCATGATGCTAGCGCATCATTGGTTCTAAACGATGCCGTCGCAGCCTCAATAGAGGAGGAGCGTTTCAACGGCATCAAGCACTCCAAAGGCATTCCTCACCGGGCAACCAAACGTGTATTAAGCGATTTCGGCATAGAACCCGGAGATTTAGGCGGAGTTGGGTTTTATTTGGATCCCTGGTTGCTGATGCGCCACTACTATCTTCATCCTGTCCGGAAATTTTATCCGGATAGCCTGGGGCTTTTTCAAGCGATGCCGTTCTATCTGAATTTCTTAAGATCACCGACACTTATCCGCGCCGCACTTCAGTTACCAAAGCATGTGCCTATCTTTTCTGTCAGACATCATTTGTGTCATGCAGCTGCAGCCTACTTTGGATCACAGTTTGAAGATGCTGCAATTCTCGTTGTTGACGGCAGTGGTGAGCGCGAAACATCTTCTTATTATTTCGGTGAAGGTTGCTCACTAAAAGAAATTGGTTCGCCCATGAACTACCCCACATCGATCGGGTTTTTTTATGAAGGTATCGCGAGTCATCTGGGGCTCGGATGGATCGGTGGCGCCGGGAAAATGATGGGGCTCGCTCCCTTTGGAAAACCAGTCCATTATAAAAAACTAAGAGCGTGGTTTGATTTTAAAAACGACGGTGCTGTGGTTATTGACCTGAGAAAAATGCAATATTATCTCAACAAGCCATTTTTCACGGAGGCGGGCTTGCTGGACATTGGCCCGGCAAGAGGTCCGGAAGAAGCGATTACTGAGCAACACGCGAATCTGGCGGCGAGCGCACAAGTATTGCTTGAGGAAGCAGTCACACATATGGCCATTTGCCTGCGCATCCGGACAGGCAAGGTAAATCTCTGCTATGCCGGTGGAGTTGCTTTGAACATTGACGCAAACTCTGCAATTCTGGAAAAGGCTGGTTTCAAGAATATTTACATCATGCCAGCCTCTTATGATGGCGGCACCTCTATTGGGGCCGCAATTGCCACTCATTTCGCCATCAATAAGGGCGCCAAGCGTATCGCCCCTCTCATTCGGGCTGATCTAGGTACCATTTATCGTGACGAAGATATCGCTAAAGCACTCACTGACGCGGGGGTCTCTTTTCGACGCATGGATGAAACTGAGCTCATTCAGCATGTTGCGTCGAGACTCTCGAAAGGTGCTGTTGTTGGCTGGTATCGTGGTCGGATGGAGTGTGGCCCCAGAGCCCTTGGCTTCCGAAGTATTTTGGCTAATCCCGAGCACAAGGCCATGGCCGACTATTTAAATACTCAGGTAAAGGGGCGCGAGGTATTTCGTCCCTATGCCCCTGCCGTACCCCTTGAGTTTGCAGATATTTACTTCAACGCTTCTGCCGCAAGCCCTTTCATGCTTTATAAATTTAAAGTTCGCGAAGAATTTCGAGACAAGCTGGCTGCAGTAACGCATGTAGATGGATCCGCTCGTGCGCAAACTGTTACTAAAGTTGAAAACGAAGCTTTTCACGCTTTGTTGCTTAAATTTGGAGAAATCAACGGAACCCCGGTACTGCTGAACACCAGCTTTAATTTAGGTGGTGAAACTTTAGTCGAAACACCAAGTCATGCAATAGCCAGCTTTTTAGCAGGAAAAATGGATGTGCTTGTAGTCGGTAATTTTGTTGTTGATGAAGGCAAGGCCCCTGGATTCGAATCCTTTACAGGATTGCCCCCCATGTCTCCCGGGGTAATTGCCCCGGCCCAAGCCGTTGGGAATTATAAAAAGCAAGAGCCCGATCGGTTTGATATACCGGAATCACGGCTCGAAAAGTGGGTGCGGCTATCGGTAGATAAGTATGGCGCTGAAGGCTTCTTCAGTAAATTTTACTCACGCCCCATTCTTGCTTTATTGAGCCTCGTACTCTGTATCGCGAATTATTTGGACAGACGAGTAATTCGCTCAATATAGAGTTAACTATAATTTCAACCTTCGCAGCACTCTGCGTCTAAGCCCTTGTTTTCCCAGAATAACAGGGCAATCAATAGCATAAACATAATGTCTGACGCCCGAAACGTCATTAACTACTACACCTCGTCAGATGCCGAACTCGCCCAGCGTTATATCGGCGGCCAGTTCGAGTTGGGCACGCGCGCTTATTACGAAGCCGCGCTGAAACATCGCTACGGCCTGTACCCGGAAATTCCCCGTATTGCTGCTTTTGATCAATTCGAAGGCAAGTCCGTGCTCGAAATCGGCGTGGGCCAAGGATCGGATCATTTCATGTTCTCCAGCGTGGGGGCGAAACTTACGGGCGTGGATCTGACGGAGAAGCACTGCCAGATGACGCGACAGTTTCTGCGCGCCTTCGATCTGGAGCCGCACGTCATCAACGCCAATGCATGCGATCTGCCTTTTCCGGATGCCAGCTTTGACCATGTGTATTCCTGTGGCGTCCTGCTGCTGGTGCCTGATCTGCCCCGGGCCATGGCGGAGATCCGGCGTGTTTTGCGGCCGGGAGGCACGGCAACCATCATGCTCTACAACAAAAGCAGCCTGCACTACTGGCTCAAGACACGCCTCTATTATGGTTGGGCGCTGGGCGAAGATGCGGCCATCGGGCGTCAGGCTGTGGATAACTGGTACACCGACGGCCCGGGCTACATCCAGGTCTATCATTACGGACCGCGCGATTTGCAATGGATCTTCGAAGGATTCGACGACATCGAATACCAGACTTCGTGCCTCACTCCGGAGCAGATTCCTGTCATCGGACTTCCTAACAACTTACGGACAAAGCAGTGGCTTGAAAGTCGATGGGGATTTTTCCTTTGGGGAAAGGCTGTCAAACGATGACATTTGAATGGCCGCGTCCCTGTCGTTACGCTGACCTTGCTCAGGCCAGCCAATCTGGCGAACTTCCAGCTTTGGCGCTGATTGCAGACGGCGAGCCACAAGAACTCGCTGCAACGATCAGCACTTGGCGATCAATGGTGCCTTCTACGAAGTTATCCGTTTTCCACACGCCAAGTTTTGCCGAAGCCCAGCAGATGACTATCAATACCGCACCCGCTCTCAAATTTATTGAGGTCTCGTCTTTCGCCACTCTCAAGAACTCTGCGGAAGCCTCAGCCTGCCGGATTTGGGCCTCGTGCGCACCGTATGACGCCTATGGCGTTTTAGTAAAAAATCTTTTAGAATCAAATATTTACGATATTATTCGCAACAATCATGGCGTTTACATGGCGCACGACCCTGCATACGGGGTGGTGCGCTGGTTTGGTGCGAACGGTCTGCGCGATCGGCTGCACTACCGGAAATTCAGGTTGTTAATCTATCGCTGGCTTTGCCGAGCTGGACTGGGGTCCGCTTGGATTTCCAGTCTTGTCAGTCCGGCGGTATTCAGGTGGCGCAAGATTCGATGACTCAACTCCATTTCGCGTTTTATTGTCAGATATGAAGCAGAACTACAATCATCTGGTATTCGTTCTACTCCGCCTGGCTGCCGAAATCGCGGCACGGGAGACCCATGCTGCTGAGGCTTCCAGTGCCTACGGCATTTCGACCCCGTTTTCCACGACCACCCAGTCCGACTGGGCTGAAGGTGTGCGGCTCTGGAACGAGAGTGGTCGCCATCTCATTGCCGGTCTTACTAAACGGCACTGCCCAGCCTGCGGACAGGATGATGCGCGATCATTGTTTCAATCTTACGACGGTTATCCCTATGTTGAATGCATCCCGTGCGGGTGCTGGTATGTGCCACTGAAAGTCGAGGCTGAGCTGTTCGAACGTTTTTTTACAGAAAATCCCAAAGCCTTCGAAGTATTACAACGCACTCTGGAAGGCCGCAGCACCGAAAACAGCCGTCAGTCCAATCTTGAACGGATCGGCGCTTATCTGGACGAACTCATCCCGTTGCTGTCAGGAACGAGTCCTTTGCGCTATCTCGACATGGGTTGCGGTCTCGGGCACTCCCTGCAGGCGGCGCATGCCCGGGGACTGCAGGCGACCGGCGTTGAGTCGTCCCGCGAATGCATTGCCCTATCGACCAAGACTGGTTTTAAGGTTTTCCATGTATCCGACCATGGTCTGCAGCAACAGCAATTCAATCTGATTTCGTTCTGGGAATCGCTTGAGCACATGGTCGAACCTGCTACGGTATTGCAGGATTGTCTCCAGCACTTGGCGCCCAATGGCCTGCTGGCATTTTCTGTGCCGAACCAGAACTCGCCGCTGGTGCGCATGCAACGCGAAGATTGCTCTTTCGTCAACGGCGGATACGACACGCCGGGTCATATTAATCTGTTCAACCCAGAAACCATCGAGCGTTTGCTGGATCGTTGTGGCTACCGACTGCTGGCTCTGGACGGACAATATGGACTTGATCTGTCCGAACTTGTTTCCTATGCGCTGGGCAAACAACGCGGGGCGTATTCATTGCTTCAAGGCCGGGTCACGGATAACAAACTTTCTGAAGAAAACAATTATCTGTTGCGTAGCATTGGGCTGCCGGTTGCCCTGCTCGAACGCTTGGCCCTGGCCACGCCCATCCTGTTCGGCTTTGCCTGCCGCAAGGAAGACGCTGCGCATTTTGAGCAACGAGTCTCCGATTACCAAAAACTGCGACGGGAAAAACTGCTCGCGCATATCCTCGAGATCGAACCTGTGCATGGAGATATAGCCTTGTTACAGAGCCAACTGGCCTCCACCTTGAATCAAGTTGCCATACTGGAAGATCAGCTTCGAGTGGCCCGCAATCCGTTGCGACGTTTGGTGCGCTTTGTGCGCAACCTGCGCAATCCACCCAAAGGCTGATCCATGTGTGGCATAGCAGGGGCTTATCGTCCCACAGGGCAAGCCGTATGTGATGATGGTGTATTGACCGCCATGCGCGACCGCATGGTGCACAGGGGTCCTGACGGTGGCGGATTGTGGCGCGCGGCAGACGGCCGCTGCGCACTGGCCCACCGCCGCCTGTCGATCATTGATCTCTCCACTGCCGCAGCCCAGCCGATGACTAACCACGACAACAGTGTCGTGGTGACTTTCAACGGTGAGATCTACAATCACGCCGAGCTGCGGCAGGAATTGATGGCTCTGGGCAAGTATCGCTGGGTCACCGACCACTCAGACACCGAAGTGCTGCTCCATGCCTATGAGGAATGGGGCCTTGACTGCGTGCACCGCTTTTACGGCATGTTTGCCTTTGCCATTTACGATATTCGTAACCGCGAACGCCCTGTTTTGCACCTGGTCCGGGATCGCGTGGGTATCAAACCCCTGTATTTCACCCGTACTGATGCCGGCGAATGGCTGTTTGCCTCGGAAATCCGCGCGCTTTTCGCACACCCCGCCGTTTCGCCGCAGATGGATCGCACCGCGTTCTGGCATTACCTGACGTTTATCGTGACCCCCGCCCCACTGACGCTGTTCCGGGGCATTTTCAAGCTGCCGGCCGGACATACCATCACCATCGACCACCGCGGACAGGCCACCTCAAACACCTACTGGGATTGCCGCCCGGATGCAGCAAGCACCCTGCGCCCATCGGATCTGAGCGAGCAGGACGCAACCGCCGAACTGACCCGTCTGCTCCGGCTATCCATCAAACGCCGCATGGTGTCCGACGTGCCCTTTGGAGTGCTGCTTTCGGGTGGCGTTGATTCCAGCATGAACGTGGCGCTGATGTCCGAACTGATGGACCGCCCCGTCTCCACCTTCACCATCGGTTACGAAGGCCAGGAAGACACCAATGAATTCCGTTACGCCCGCCGCCTGAGCGAACGCTATCGCACCGATCACCATGAATCGATCATCAACCACCGGGATGCGCAGAACTTCCTGCCGTTGCTGGTGCAGCTCCAAGATGAACCCATCGCCGACAACGTCTGCATCCCGCTGTATTTCCTCTCCAAACTGGTCAAAGACAGCGGGACTACCGTCGTCCAGGTCGGCGAAGGTGCGGACGAGAACTTCCTCGGCTACTGGTGGTGCGAGCATTACCGTAACAAATACGAATCTGTTTATCAGCCTGCGGCCCGCGGCGCTGCATCGTGGTGGCGCAACCTGCTGGGCGGCGCCCGCCAGGGGCTGACCGGGCGCCCTGCGGAAGACGTTGACATCATCAACCGTGCCCGCGCCGGGCAGGAAATGTTCTGGGGCGGCGCCGCCTGCTGGTGGGGCGGCATGCGCAACCAGCTGACCCCGAACGCAGGACCGTTTGCCGAAGAAATCCATTGCCCGGTGCCGGGTCTGCTGCCACCGGGATTTACCGCCACTGACAGCCATAACGTCGTCCAGCACTACCTCGGCGGACTGGATGTCCTCGATCCGGACGTGCTGCAGAAAATCCCGTACATGGAAATGAAACTCCGTCTGCCGGAGCACCTGCTAATGCGAGTGGACAAGCTGACCATGGCGCATTCAATCGAAGCGCGGGTGCCTTTCCTCGACCACGATGTCGTCAACTTCGCCACCAGCCTGCCGCCCAGCTACAAGCTGCGCGACGGCACCGGCAAATGGCTGCTGAAAAAAGCCGCAGAGCCATACCTGGATCACGACATGATTTACCGCACCAAACAGGGCTTCGGCGCCCCGATGGAGCAATGGTTCAGGGAAGAGAGTTTTGCCAAGCGTTGTGTTGCTGCATTCGAACGCTCACGTATCCGGAAAGACGGGTTTCTGGACAACGACTACTTCCGGGGCCTGTTAAAACAGCAGATCGAAGGGCGCGGCGGTTACAGTTTCCATCTGTGGACCGTGCTCAATGCCGTGTTGTGGCATGAATCGTGGATTGAGGGACGAGAGGATTGTTTTTGATGGGCCCCGAATCCATAAACACAAAGAAGTCAACGTCCGCACTGTCATTGGCAAGAACCCGTCAATTACTGCGCAACATTACCTTGCCAGAGCTCTTACGCTATTTAATGACTGGCGGGTTGAACGCAATACTCACATTTTTGATTTTTGTGGTTGGCCTTTATGTGCTGCAAATTCATTACCTTTTGGCGCTGATCGCGGCTTTTCTCGCTGGCACCATTTTTACCTATGTTCTCAATTTTGTCTGGGTATTCCGCCCGGAGACGGATTTCACGTTTCGGCATCGTTTTTTCAAACACTTGATTCCGAATGTCGGTACTTTTTTGATTAATCTGGCGGTGCTTTATCTTCTTGTTGACTACTGGGGCGGTGATCCTTTTCTCTGCCAGGTTTTGCTGATGATCGCGGTCGTGACAGCCAATTTTCTTTTTGCCAAATACTGGGCGTTTCGTCGATAAGCATGTTTTCCAGAATACCCGGCCGAGACCGGTTCAAACAAGCACTACCCATCATCCTGGTAGCCGCGGTGACGTTCTGGATGGGGCTCTCGGCCTACACTTGGGAGCGCGAGCGCGGCGTCAAGCCGTCGTTCTACCAGTCCTATTACGAGCCAGCCGTGCGCATGGCCTGCGGACAGCCATTCGGCGTCGATCCGTCAGGAAAGCTGACCGACGAGATGAAGCGCTTTCTCAGGACCGAAGTGCAAACGCTCACTTGTGAATCGGTCACCCCGGTTGCGAACCTCGACAGCCACCCATCAACGAGGGTCTGGTATCACCTGTTTGCGACAACGGCACAAATCTGGAAATTCACCGGTATTTCATGGCCAGCACTGGACGGACTGGCTGCTGGACTGCTGGCAATATCCGCAGTCATGGTTTTTGCACTGTTCCGGCTGCTGATGCCCGTGACGGTCGCCTTCGCATTGACGATCGTTTCGATTCTTCCGGCATTGCGATTCCTGCCATATCTGCGGGACATGAACAAGGCCCCCTTCATCCTCGCTGCGCTGTTTGTCATCGCCTGGCTGGTACTCAGAACGCCGACGCGGCTCCGGCTCTGCGGCGCCATGGCCGCACTGGGCCTATGGCTCGGGATTGGTTATGGATTCCGTCCTGATGTATTGATCGTGCTGCCCCTGCTCATTGCGACGATCTTGTTTTTCAGGCCTCTTCCGCTCAAAAGCGGACTTTTGGACGGGATGCTCGCATTACCGATTCTGCTTGGTTCTTTTGTTCTCGCCGCAAGCCCGGTACTTTCGGCATTTGTCAACGCCAACGTTGGCAGCTGCCAGTGGCATTTCGGTCTGCTTGGACTCAGTGACATCCACACGGGCATGCTAGGCCTGACATCGGCCAATTACTCATGGCTCAATCATTACGACGATCTCGTGGTATGGCGCTCGGTCGAGTCGTACGCCGAACGCGCATTTTCTTTGCCGGGCGTCGGCTACTGCACGTCATTGTATGACCAAGTCTCAAAAGCACTTTATCTTGAGATATTCAGAACCTTCCCGGCCGACTTTATGTTGCGGGGACTGGCATCAGCCCAGCAAGTGATCGGGCATGATTTCTGGAATATCCCTTGGCTTGAAATGCCTCTGTCCTGGGGCGCTTTTTTTGCCGATCACCGCGCCTTCTTCCATAGATCACTGCTCTTGGGATGGGTTGCCCTCGGACTGTTTGCATTGGCATGGAATGTTCGCATCGGCCTGTTTCTGATCCTTGCCGTAGCTTTCCTGAGCGCCTATCCAGCGATCCAGTTTGATTTCCGGCATTTTTTTCATCTCTCCTTTTTGGCGTGGTTGCCTGTCGGCATTATTTCGGGGTGGATTGCCCGTCTCTCGATTTCGACGTCAAGTCGGGGAAATGAATTCGCCCGGGAGACGTCTATCCGGTTGCCCACACCTGCAGCATGGATCCGTGGAGCGGCGATTCTGGTTGGAATTTGCGCAATTGCATATGGGGCTTATTCATGGGCGCGCCACGAGCAAACGGTATCCGTGCAACGCCTGTTCGGGCAGTACCTCGAGGCGAGCGGTACCGAGGCGGTCCTGACGGCAAGGCCGACGCCGGGGGGCGGGGTCGTTCTGGCAACCTCCGCTCCGAAATACCCAGGCGCTAACAAGATCCATGGCCACATGCTCAGGCTCGACATCGGCGGACCGGGATGTTCTTCCGGCACAAAAAAAATGTCCGCGGGGCTTGGGCGCCCGGACAATCCCAACTATTACTTCAAGAAAGAGCTCGTGTTCGATTTTGGCCCTGCCCGGGAACACGCGACGGTTTTTTTCCCTGCCTACTTCCAACAGGGTGCCCTGTCTGACTTTTCGCTAGTGCTGCCCCGCGAGGATGCCGGCTGCATCAGGCATGCCGCGTGGCTGCGCTCTGACGAACTGCCGTCGCTCTGGGTGCAGGCAATCCTCTATCCGGACTGGCGCCAGGCACGGCTTTACCAGTGGAAATGAGACGGCGGGTGTGGTCGGACACAGGGCCTGATAATATTGATTGCCCGGCTTACAGGTCATTCTGGTGAGGGCGCCCGCAATGAAACACCCCGGTAGCGGACTGCCCGCTATCCGGGCCAATAACAAAGCTGCCATGCGCACAAAAAACATCTACGTTACCCAACCAGCCCTGCCTCCACTTGAGGAGTTCATTCCGTACCTAGAGGTAATCTGGGGCAACAAGATACTGACCAACGGCGGCCCCTTTCACCAGCAGCTGGAGCGGGCGCTCTGCGAATATCTCGGAGTCGAACACATCTGCCTGTTCACCAACGGCACCCTCTCCCTGGTCACTGCGCTGCAGGCGCTGCGTGTTACGGGTGAAGTCATCACCACGCCGTATTCGTTTGTGGCGACCTCGCATTCCCTGCTCTGGAACGGCATCAAGCCGGTGTTTGTGGATGTCGACCCAGATACGCTCAACCTCGATCCGTCGAAAATCGAAGAGGCCATCACTCCCCAGACCACCGCGATCCTGCCGGTGCATTGTTATGGAAACCCCTGCGACATAGCGGCCATCCAGAAGATCGCCGATACCTACAACCTCAAGGTAATCTACGACGCAGCGCATGCCTTTGGCGTCAGGGACGCGCATGGCAGCATCATCCGGCATGGCGACCTGTCAGTCCTGAGCTTTCACGCCACGAAAGTATTCAACACATTTGAGGGCGGCGCGATCGTATGCCCAGACGAAAAAACCAAGGTGCGTATTGACCAACTAAAAAATTTCGGACATGCCGGAGAAATTACGGTCGTGGCGCCCGGCATCAACGGCAAGATGAGCGAATTCAACGCGGCCTTGGGTTTGTTACAGCTGAAATACATTGACCGCGCACTCGAAAGCCGCCGACAGATTGACGCCGCCTACCGGGGACGGCTGAAGGAGATCCGGGGCATCCGCTGCCTCGGCAACGCCGGCGCCACGGTAGCCAACTATGCCTATTTCCCGATCCTGGTCGAATCCGCATACCCGATTAGCCGGGATGATCTTTACCTGAAGCTCAAGGAGCAGGGCATCCATCCCAGGCGCTATTTTTACCCGCTGATTTCCGACTTCCCGATGTACAGGGGCCTGTCTTCCGCCAGCAGCAAGAACCTGCCTGCGGCGACCGCCGCCGCACGGCAGATCCTCTGCCTGCCGATCTATCCGGATCTCGATATGTCGATCGTCGAGGAAATCTGCGGCTTCATGGCTACCCGCTGAACCCGGCGCCCCGGATCCATGTTCGACCTGGCGGGCATGGCCAGATGAAACTGGCCGTGATGCAACCTTACTTTTTCCCTTACATCGGCTATTTTCAGCTGATTGCGGCTGCGGATCTGTTCATCGTATACGACAATATCAAGTATACGAAAAAAGGCTGGATCAACCGCAACCGCATGCTGCAGAACGGCAAAGATGTCATATTCACGCTGCCCCTGAAGCAGGACTCTGATCATCTTGATGTGCGCGAGAGGGAGGTCGCCGTGAACTTCAACCGGGATAAATTTCTCGCGCAGATCGGGGGGGCGTACCGCAAGGCGCCGTATTATTCACAGACCATGCCCCTGGTGGAAGAAATCGTGAGAAATGGAGAATCCAACCTGTTTCGCATGCTCCATTACTCGATCCTCAGAGTCGCCGGACATCTGGGCATCGAAACACCGATCAGGATTTCCTCCGAAGTGCCCATCGATCACAGCCTGAGGAACCAGGACAAAGTGCTTGCTTTTTGCGAAGCTGTTGGCGCAAAAACCTACTTGAACGCTATCGGCGGACTGGAACTGTATTCAAGGGAAATCTTCGCGGAAAAAGGCATCACGTTGCAATTCATAAAACAAAAACCGTTCGAGTATCCGCAATTTGACAAGACATTCGTGCCTTGGCTGTCGATCATTGACGTGATGATGTTCAATCCAATCGATGCAATCCGGAAGTGCGTATCGACCAATTACGAATTGATTTGACCCATGTTCAAGTGGAAAAAGCTGGGGAAGGCCTTCACGCCCCAAGAAATCGGCGGGCGTTCTTGGCTGAAAGAGTTCGCCCAGGCGCCTGCAACCCTGATATTCGACGATTTTGTGCGCGTCTATTTCTCCTGTCGCCCGGCCGCGGACCGCAACGGGCAGTACGTCAGCTATTCCGCCTACGTCGACCTGGACCGCAACGACCTGTTCAAGATCAGGCAAATCAGCGAATGCCCGATTCTTAACCTGGGCGGATTAGGCGAGTTTGACGAGTTTGGCACCTATCCCGTATCTGTCATCCGTCACGGCGATGAAATTCGAGCCTACTACGCCGGATGGACCCGCTGCGAATCCGTGCCTTTCAACGTAGCCATAGGGATGGCCACCAGCCGTGATGACGGCAAGACGTTCTCCAGATCCGGTAATGGTCCAATCCTGTCGTATTCGCCCGACGAACCTTTCGTCTTGAGCGGCCCGAAGATCAGGCGTTTTAATGATGTCTGGTATCTATGGTATATCGCCGGGCGAAAATGGAAAATGGTCAGCGACAAAGCGGAACCCGTTTACAAAATCCGCATGGCGTCATCGCAGGATGGTATCTGCTGGAACAAGCTCCATAAGGATCTGATTGTAAGCAAAGTAGAGGAAGACGAAGCCCAGGCAAGCCCGGATGTTTTTTTCAGCAATGGCAAGTACCACATGTTCTTTTGCTATCGCTACAGCAGCGACTACCGGGGTGGAAAATATGGCTATCGCATCGGGTACGCTTCAAGCACGAACCTGATCGATTGGGTGCGCGATGACGCCCGGGCGGGGATCGACGTATCGGATGACGGCTGGGACTCCCAGATGATCAGTTATCCACACGTCTTCGAACTCGATGGCAGTATCTGGCTGGCCTATCTCGGCAACCACGTCGGGCGGGAAGGTTTTGGCCTCGCCGTGTTGGATGGAAGGCTGGAATAGAACATGCGCACAATGATCTGGAAAAAGCTCGGCCGGATATTCGATCCGGAGCAGCACAAACTCCCGAATAGCTGCACCCAGTTCGCACAGTCCCCCCAAGCCTTGGTGTTTGACGACTTCGTCCGTATTTATTTTTCAACACGCGCGATAGATCCGGGCAATGGAAAGTATCTTAGCCACATCGCTTTTGTTGACATGCAAAAGAACCTCCGTGACGTGATTCGGGTATCCGACAAGCCAGTCATTCCCCTCGGCAGACTGGGTTGCTTCGACGAGCATGGAATTTTCCCAATGAGCGTCCTGCGCCATGGCGGTGCAGTTTACGGATACACCTGCGGCTGGAATCGCCGGGTCTCTGTTTCCGTCGATACCGCAATCGGCCTGGCAATCAGCCGTGACAACGGACTTACCTTTCAGCGCGTAGGGGACGGACCTGTGCTGGCAGCTTCGCTGCACGAACCCAGTCTAGTCGGCGACGGCTTCGTGAAAGTCATCGGGAATGTATTCCACATGTGGTATATATTTGGCACCGGCTGGAAAAAGTTTTCACTCGAAGCCGCACCAGACCGAATCTACAAAATCGGGCATGCGATCTCCAAAGACGGCATCAACTGGGTTAAGGAAGAGGCTCGCCAGATTGTGGCAGACCGTTTGGGTAAAGACGAAAGTCAGGCTCTGCCAACAGTAATTGAGATCGAAGGCCGATATCACATGTTCTTTTGTTATCGTCAATCTTTCGATTTTCGGAAAAACAAGGATCGCGGTTATCGGATTGGCCACGCATATTCCGATGACCTGATGAACTGGACACGCCAAGACGAGAATCCTCTCCTTGACGTCACACCGGGGTACTGGGATTCGGACATGCTGTGCTATCCGCATGCTTTTGAATGCGACGGCAAGGTATATTTGCTCTACAACGGCAACGAGTTCGGTCGCCACGGCTTCGGGCTGGCGGTGCTGGAGAAATGAGTTCTGCGGTTGTATACCGGCTAAACGGGGCAACTGATGCCGAAATAGGTGCTCATCTGCGTGCCTGTGATTCCGATTTCATCCCTTCATTGTGTTCGAGGATCGAAATAGACGACTATGCATTTAAGATTGCAAGCAATGCCCTACGATTTGAGGCATGGTCCCAAGGGGTGCTGATCGGATTGGTAGCGGGATACTGCAACGACCGGGGAAAACAGGTGGCTTACATCACGAGTGTCAGCGTTCTAAAGGACTGGACCGGCAAGGGTATTGCGGCACAATTGATCAGCCGATTCGTCGAACACGCTCGGAACTCCGGAATGCAACGGATCAGTCTGCAGGTAGGGCAAAAAAATCTGCCTGCCATCAGGCTATATGAAAAGCACGGCTTTTCTGCAGTCGAGACAAATCAGCCGTTCATCGACATGGATCTGCATCTGGATAAGCAGGGGGGGGCATGACCACTGAGCGTGACTATAACGTCGAGATCAATGACACTGCCGACTGCAAGTACGCCTACGGCTTCGACCTCGATGTGATGCACCCCTTCATGATCGAGTCGTTCAAACCCTTTTTTAACAAGGGAAGCCTGCTTGAGCTGGGCAGTTTCAAGGGGGACTTCACCAGAAGGTTTCTGCCTTATTTTGACAATATTACCTGCGTTGAGGCTTCAAGCGTCGCGGTCGGGGATGCCCGGCAAAAACTGGGCAACAAGGTCAAGTTCGTCAATTCGACTTTCGAGGAAGCCGTCCTTCTTGAACACTATGAAAACATCGTATTGACCCACGTGCTGGAACACCTGGATGATCCGGTGCTAGTCTTAAAAAGGATCAACGACGAATGGCTGTCTGACAACGGCCGGCTTTTCCTGGTCTGCCCGAACGCGAATGCGCCGTCGCGGCAGATCGCGGGCAAGATGGGGCTGATCTCCCATAACTCGGCGATCACGCCCGCTGAGGCGGAGCACGGTCACCGATGCACCTATTCCCTTGATACCCTGGAACGCGACGCCGTGGCCGCCGGCCTCAGGGTGGTCCACCGATCAGGTATATTTTTTAAGGCCCTGGCCAATTTCCAATGGGATCGTCTTTTGCAAACAGACATCATCACCAAAGAGTATCTGGAGGGCTGCTACAAACTCGGGCAACAGTACCCTGACCTGTGCTCCAGCATTTTCCTGATGTGTGAACGGGGAGAAGAAAAATGAAGATTTCTTTTGTTGTGGCTGTCTATCACAACGAGGGGGCGCTTTCCAAAACACATGAAAAGATACAGTCCGTTTTTTCCACGAAACTTACGCATCACGATTATGAAATCGTTTTCGTGGATGACGGCTCGAAAGACGGGTCTTTGCAGGAGATATTAAATCTGAGGAAACAAGACCCTCGGGTAAAGGCAATCACCTTTACTCGAAACTTCGGCCAGATGGCGGCGATGCTGGCCGGATTTAAGGATGCCACCGGCAACGCGATCATCAATATTTCGGCTGACCTGCAAGATCCTGTTGAGCTGATCCCGCAAATGGTTGAAAAATGGGAAGAAAGCTCCGAGATTGTTATTTGCCACCGGATCGATCGCGCAGATTCGTTATTCTCGAAAATGTTTTCGCGCCTGGCTTACAAAATGCTTCGCCTGTCAATGCCGCAGATACCTCCGGGTGGGTTCGATTTTGTTTTGATGGACAGGAAAGTGATGGACGCATTCAATGCGATTGACGTGCGACATCGATTCTTTCAGGGTGACCTGCTGTGGACTGGATATCGAACCAGCTTCATTCCATATGTTCGCTTGAAAAGAACCATAGGAAAATCCCAATATAATTTCGGAAAGAAATTAAAAAATTTTTTGGATGCGGTACTGGACGCCTCCTACCTGCCAATCCGTTTTATTTCGCTTTTCGGACTAATAACGTCCACCGTGGGTGTGTTGTATAGCGTGACCGTCGTTATCAGCTGGCTGCGGGGTGAAACTCCATTCGAAGGATGGGCACCCATCATGATCGCTATCATGTTGATAGGGGGGCTAATCATGGTGATGCTGGGCGTGATAGGCGAATATATCTGGCGGATTTATGAAGAAGTCCGAAAAAAACCTAATTATGTTGTCAGAGACAAGTTTCTATGAGCGGGCCGCCACAATTCATTGTGCGCGACGGTATCAAATGCTACCACCCGGAACTTGCGAATGACTTTGATGGTTATCCAAGCTCAGGCTTCGATGTCACTGATGATGTTGAAGATGGCAGCTTTTGGGTTTGGTCTCGCACACGTTTACTGACCCGCGAAGTCTTGCGTGTCGTATCGGACATTCCGCAAGCGCGTTTTTTTGAGATTGGCTGTGGTACCGGGGCTTTTCTGCGTTCGCTGTCTTCTGAGGGATCACTCCAACTGCTCGGTTCTGAGATCTATTTACGGGGGCTTCGCTCGGCAATCACGCGATCTCCGAACATTGAATTTATCCAGTTGGACGCGACAGGGATTCCCTTTGAATCAGAATTTGACGCAGTTGGCGCATTTGACGTAATCGAGCATATTGACGATGACAGTGCAGTGTTGCAGGGGATCCGTCAAGCATTGAAGCCCGGCGGCCATCTCATTCTGACTGTGCCGCAACATCAGTTTCTGTGGAGCAGTATTGACGAGTTCGTCCATCACAGGAGACGGTACAGCCGAAAAGATCTATTGGCCAAACTCGAATCGGCCGGGTTCCAGGTTACATATACGACATCATTTGTATTCATGCTTTTTCCTCTGATGCTGGTTTCGCGCTTGTTCGACAGAAAACGTAAAACACGGGCTACGGCTGATGAATTTAGCAAGCAGGTTCGTTTTAATTCTTTAACCAATCGGGTTTTTGACTGGTTTATGTGTATGGACGAAGCCATGATTGCCCGCCGATGGTCGCTGCCGTGGGGCGGTACATTGCTTGTAGTGGCGCAAAAAAGGGTTTGAAGAATATTTTCGAACCGCTGATTATGGCCAATATTTTCGATGTTGCTGCCGCAACCGGGTTTGCTGGTCCGGTGCGCTCTTGCAGCACAAAAAAATGGGAAGCACATCTTGCTGAAATCGTTATTGCTGACCTTTGCTGGTTTTTTTATTAAAGCTGGCATCCTGATTACGGCACCGGTTTACTATTTTGTTGCCCGTACCGGCGTTGGCGCCGACTTATGCCGGAAGTTTGGATTCCAGCCGATCCGCCTCCATTACTACCAGCCCATCCCCCGTTACGAAACCCTGCCGGACTCGGTGTTCACCGAGCCCCAGTCCTTGCTGGGCATTCAACTGGATCGTGACCTTTTTTCCGCCACTCTCAGACGCTTGTCCGAAAAATCCGGCGAGGCGCAGTGGCCTGACAAGGCAGGCGCTTTGGGCCAGTACCACAGCAGCAACGACAACTTCGGTTTCAGTTCTGCCACGCTGCTGCATACGATGATCCGCACGCACGCCACGCGCAAGGTCATCGAGATTGGCGGTGGTTTTTCTTCGCTGATCAGCCTGCATGCCCTTCGGTTGAACCATGGCAATGGCTTCCGCTTCGATTGCGTCGAGCCCTATCCGTGGCCCTGGCTGGAAGAGTCCCTGCGCGCCCAGTCCGGTGCCCGCTTGCTCAAGCAGCACGTGGAGCAACTGGACCCGGACATACTGGCTGATCTGGCTGAAAACGACATTCTGTTCATCGACAGCTCGCATTGTGTCCGCTTGGCCAGCGATGTGAACTTTCTTTATCTGCAGGTGATTCCACGACTCAAGCCCGGGGTCATCGTGCACATCCATGACATCTATATCCCTTACGAATATCCGCGCGTGCATTTCCATGGCCGCCAGAAGCTGTTCTGGAATGAGCAGTATCTGCTGCAGGCGCTGCTGACCGATAATCCCCGCCTCGAGGTCATATTGCCCGGTTTTTATGTGCAAAAAGACATGGAAAACGAGTTCGCCGCAGCCTTCCCCGCATACGATCCGGCAAAACATCGCAGGACGTCGAGTTTCTGGATGCGTGTCCGCGGCTGAGCGCCGCTGCTTCCAGTTAAAATGGCAGCGGTGCGCCGGCTTCGTCGTTCCGGCTCGATTTAACCGTAGCGACGCAACCGCATTGGCGCTAGGTATTGGCGTTAACTTTCCGGCGATACAGAGTGGATATCAACCAACAAGTACGCTCCTATTGGGAGCAGGGGCCCTGCGGCACCGACAAGGGCATCGTCGGTGAACTGGAGCCGTTGTCGCTGGAGTGGTTCGAGCAGGTCGAGGAGCACCGATATGCGGTGGAGCCGTTTATCCACTCTGCCGTCCAGTTCACCCGCCACCACGGCAAAACCATGCTCGAAGTCGGCGTCGGCGCTGGCACGGATCATCTGCAATGGGCCCGCGCAGGCTGCGTGTGCCATGGTGTAGACCTCACCGAAGCCGCCATCGAAACCACGCGCGCGCGGTTTGCGCTGTATAGCCTGCACAGCGCCTTGCAGCGGTTTGATGCCGAAACGCTGCCCTACCCGGACGCCACGTTTGATCTGGTTTATTCCTGGGGCGTCATCCATCACTCCGAAGATCCGTCACGCATCATCGCGGAAATCCATCGTGTGCTGAAACCCGGCGGACGTTTTATCGGGATGATTTACGGTCGCCGCTCTCCTGCGGTTTTCAAACTGTGGGTGCGCTACGGGTTGCTGCGCGGCCGTCCATGGCGCAGTTTTGCGGACATCGTCTGGCATCACATGGAAAGCATCGGCACCAAGTCCTACACCCCTGCCGAAACTGCCGCTTTGCTGGGCTCTTTCCGCGCCTGCGCCATCCGCACGATCATGACCAGCTACGATCTGGCTTCGTGGCCAGCATGGATAGGACGCATGTTCCCCGAGCGCTGGGGCTGGTTCATCACCTTTGACGCGACCAAATAGATGTGCGGCGTCGTCGGCACGCTGATTTTCGATTCAGGCAACGATCGGGTCGATGCCGGCCTGCTGGAACGGATGCGCGACACGATGACGCACCGGGGCCCGGATGGCGCCGGCATCTGGATCAGCAACGACGGCAAGGTCGGCCTGGGGCACCGGCGCTTGTCCATCATCGATTTGTCGACCACTGCCACCCAGCCGATGAGCAACGAGGACGATTCGCTTTGGGTGAGCTTCAACGGCGAAATCTATAACCACGCAGATATCCGCCGCGAGCTGGAACAGACCGGGCGTCATCGCTGGAAAACCGATCATTCGGATACTGAAGTCATTCTTCATGCCTTCGAGGAATGGGGCATTGACTGCCTGCAGCGCTTCCGCGGCATGTTCGCTTTTGCGCTGTGGGACACCCGCCGACGTGAACTGTGGCTGGTCCGTGACCGGATTGGCGTCAAGCCGCTGTATTACAGCCTGCATCACGGTAAGATTAATTTTTCCTCTGAAATCAAGGGGTTACTGGAAGACCCCGATCAGGAGCGTGCAGTCAACGAAGAAGCGCTGTTTCATTACCTGTCGTTTCTGACTACTCCCTCGCCGCAGACGCTGTTTTCCGGAATCCGCAAGCTGGCGGGCGGCACCTGGCTGCGCATCCGCGCCAGCGGTGAGATGGAAGAGCGCCGCTACTGGGACGCCCTGACCCACGCCCAACCGTTGACTGGAATCAGCGACGAGGAAATCGCCGAACGCGTGCTCGCCGAGTTGCGCATTGCGGTCAATTTGCGCAAAGTTAGTGACGTGCCGGTGGGCGTGTTCCTCTCCGGTGGCATCGACTCCAGCACCAACACGGCGCTGTTTTCGGAAGGCGAAGGCGGACCGGTCAAAACATTTTCAATCGGATACCGCGGTCAGTATCAAAGTTATGAAAACGAATTGAATTACGCGCGCCAGATGGCCGGTGAGGTCGGTGCCGAATATCACGAGACTTTGCTGGACGTCGATGATCTGATCAATTTCCTGCCAGAAATGATCCGGTTACAGGATGAGCCGATTGCCGATCCGGTCTGTGTACCGGTGTATTACGTATCAAAACTGGCCCGCGACAACGGCGTGGTCGTCTGTCAGGTCGGCGAAGGCGCGGACGAATTGTTCTGGGGATATCCCCAATGGAAAACAGCGTTGATGCTGCAGAAAATGGACGATCTTCCGGTGCCGCGTTTTGCCAAACGCATGGCCCTGGCAGTATTGCGCGGGCTCGGCCAGCAGGGCTCATTCCGTTATGAGTGGCTGCGTCGAGGCGCCGCCGGATTGCCGATTTTCTGGGGCGGCGCCGAAGCCTTTACCGAAACCCAGAAGCAGCAATTGCTGTCGCCGCGACTGAGAAAACAATTTGCAGGCCGTACCTCGTGGGAGGCCGTGGCCCCCATTCGCAAACGCTTTGACGAGAATGCCCGTGACCCCTCGACGCTGAACTGGATGACGTATGTCGACCTCAACATGCGTCTGCCGGAACTGCTGCTGATGCGTGTGGACAAAATGAGCATGGGTGTCAGCCTGGAAGCCCGTGTGCCTTTTCTTGATCACAAATTCGTTGAGCTGGCTATGGGCATCCCGCAATCAGCCAAAACCCGGAACGGCACTCTCAAGCACATTCTGAAAAAGGCGGTGCGCGGACTGATTCCGGATGAATTGATTGACCGTAAAAAACAAGGCTTCGGCGTGCCCGTTTACGAGTGGTTTTTTGACAAGCTCGGAGTTTACGCACGCAAGGAACTTGATTTCTTTTGTTCGCATACCGATTATCTGGACCGGGAGCAGGTATTCCGCTTGCTCGATTCGGGCAATGGCCCCCAAGCCTGGTACTTGCTCAACCTTGCGCTGTGGTGGAAACAGCATGTTTACCGCTGAAGATACTTACGGCACGCGCAAACGATTCGAGTTCTGCCGGGTTCTCGTGCGCGAAATGCGCCCGGCGCTGGTACTGGACGTAGGCTGCGGCACGGGCACACAACTGACCAGGCCCCTTGCCGAGGCATTCCCAGAAGTGCGGTTTATCGGTGTGGATCCCGATGAGGCCAGCATTCGCCATGCGCAAAGCCTGCCGGCACTGCCCAATCTGCAATTCGGAGGGGCCGCCCTGCTCGACAGCCATCTGAAGGCCGATCTGGTGATCGCCTCCGAAGTCGTCGAACACGTCGAAAATCCAGAGCAGTTCCTCGCCGACCTTCGTCGCCGGTTACCCGAAAACGGCAGACTGGTGATCACGGTTCCCAACGGTTACGGCCCTTATGAAATGGTCGCCGCACTGGAATGCCTGCTGCGCATCCTGCGGGTTTACTGGGTGATGCGCAAAATCAAACGCTGGCTGCTGAATCAACCGGCGCCGGAGCGCGCGGTGATGCAGGATTCGCTGGCCATCAGTCCGCACCTGAGTTTTTTTTCTGTGTCCTGCCTTCAGCGCTTGTTCCACAACACCGGGTTGCGGATTGTCCGTTATCAGCCGCGCACTTTTCTTTGCGGCTTCGGTTTCGACAAACTGCTGCCGCGGTTCGGGTTGTGTGACTGGAATGCCGTTGTTGCCGACCGGTTGCCCCAGTGTTGCAACAGCGCATGGATGTTCATCCTGGCCAGCACCGAGGCCCATCCCGGAAAACCGTTTGAACGAGGCTTGCTGTCCAGGCTGAGACGCCGGCTCAACGAAGCCTGCGCGCGACTGGCCTAGCCGCATGTCGCTGCATCGTCCGGTCATTCTCGTTTTTTCGGCGGATCTGGCATCAAAAATCCTGCTCGGCCTGACTTGGCTGTTGCTGATCCGCTATTTGCCCACGGAAGAATTCGCCCTCCTCACGCTGGCCACATCGGTGGCCACGGTAGCGAGCCAGATGCTGGGCTCCAGCATCAACCGGATTTACATTCTGGACAACACCGCTGGCAGTGTCGATCCGGCGCCGCTGGTGACCTTTCAGGCCGCCGCCTTGCTGCTGCTGGGAATTGCCGGACTCCTTTTCTCGGACGCTCTGCCGGGCGTGATCTATCTGCTGACCGTGCTGCTGGCATTGGGCATGCTGCTCTCCGATTTCGGCAAGACCATGTATCAAAAACAATTGAGATTTTCCGCGTTTTCGTTCATTGAACTGGCGCGTGCCGCCCTGGTTTCAACAGCGCTCATCGTGCTGCTGATGCGATATGGAAACGAAGTGCGCACCTGGCAGGTCATTGCCGTGCAAGCCGCCGCACTGGGATTGTTGTCACTGATCGTGATCAGCCGTCATATCAACCTGCGTGAAGCGCTGAATTTGCAACATGGCATGGATTTGCTTAAACCGGTATTTGGTAACGGGCATGGTTATTTGTTCGCCTATTTTTTTGCGCTCGCATTTTTTTCCCAGGCTGACATCTTCCTGATCAAGGTGCTGTCCGACCAGGAGACGCTAGCCTCTTTCGGTTCTGCATCGCGTTATTACCAGCTGCTTTCGCTGGCCCTTGGCGCTGTACATGCGGTTTTTCTGCCCACCATGCAGCAACTCGCAAGCCGGGCAGCTGTGGATGATTTTTTCACGCGGCACTTCAGGATGCTGCTGGCATTTGCCCCCTTGGTCGGCATTTGCGCACTGGCGGCCCCCTGGGTGCTGCCGTGGATTGATCTTGGCCGATATCCAGACGCCGTTCCGACATTCCAGATTTTGTGCTTGTCAGCAATCATTTCCTTCGCGTTCAGCCCGCACGTCAATCTTGTATTCACGCATCGCCGCTTCCGCTTCCTGCTCGTGCTGATTGTGCTGGCTCTGGCGGTAAACATCGTGTTGGGCGTGCTGCTGATTCCTTCTTACGGCGGGCAAGGGGCCGCCGTGGCGACGCTGATTGCCTCGGCCTGCGTCACCGTGCCCATATTCATCCTTTCCCGGAAATTGCGTCAGCCGCCCGCTGCCGACCCGGGCCATGACCAGCCAGCCAGTTAAAATAGCAGCATGAACGTCACCCGCCCTGAATTTTCCTCGGTCTACCAGGCCTGCGTACGCGAAATGACCGAACGCATGCCTTCAGACTGGTCGGCTCTGGCCAAACACAACGCCGGCTGGCGCAAGGCACGCTTTGACGCCGAAAGTTATCTGGTGACGTCGGAAAAACGCTATTGGCATGCGCTGCGCTTCATGATGTCAAACGAAGTTCACAGCGTGCTGGATGTTGGTGGATTTCTCGGTCCCTTTCCGCTGGCGCTTAAACGCCTGGGTTATGACGTGGCCATTGCCGAACGTTATAGTTATTACGGCAATGCCATGGAACGGATTGCCTCCCATCTGGATGCCAACGGGGTTTGTGTGATTGATGCCGACCTTGCTGAACCTGCGGGGCTGTCGACGGATCTGAACGGTCGGTTTGATGCATTGACCTGCATGGCTGTTGCCGAGCACCTCGCACATTCTCCCAAGGCGCTACTGGACAACCTCCGCGATGCTCTTCGTCCCGGAGGCACATTGGTATTTGAGGTGCCGAACGTGGCGTACTGGCCCAAACGCTATGCCTTTTTCTTCCGCGGGGAAACCGTGCATTCGCCGATTGAGGAGGTGTATCACTCGGCAATTCCGTTTACCGGACATCATCGCGAATATACGCTGCGGGATGCCCGTTATGTTCTGAACGAGGCGGGTTTCGAAATTGCCGAAGAGCAGACATTCAACTACACCGTCGGTCCGCAGCGTCCGCTCCAATTTCTGAAATATCTGCCGGCATTCCTGTTCAGGGAATGGGCTGAAGTGATCATGCTGGGATGCCGCAAGCCGACCGCCTCCTGATGCTCCCTTTAAAAATCCGTGGCACAGCTCCGGTGTCCGGCCATGGGTGACATCAAATCCCGATTGCTCCGTTATGCAGCCACTCCTCCAGGCACGCTATGGCGCAAGGCTGTGCGCCGCCTCAAAACCACTGTGGCGAAAAAAACGCATCGGGCACGTGACCAGTACTACAGCAGTTACGCAACTGACATCACCCAGGCACCGTTGTGCCTGCACATCAAGGATTTTCCGTTGCAGGATGCGGCATCAGCTCAGGAATCGCTGAAAGCACTCACCGAACATTATCTGTTGCACCGGTTTGATCTGCTCGGATCAGGCTGGGTACCGGTGTATCACGGCGCTGAATGCCGCGGCGTCGAGGGGCATCGTCATGCACAGCGGCAACAGGAGCTACTGGTGCCCGACCGGGTCAATAACGCCAATCGCCAGGAATCATCGCGGCTGTGCGCGCTGCTGGACGGCAATTACCGACCCATCGACTGGCAGCTGGACTTCAAAAGCGGTTTTCGCTGGCGAGAGGACTGCTGGTACAAGGACATTGCCATCATCACCGGTTGTCCTGGCGCAGACATCAAGGTGCCTTGGGAACTGGCACGTTGCCAGCACTTGCCGCAACTCGCCCTCGCCTACGGGCTGGCTTGGGCTGGTATCCCGGGGTTTCGTGATGGCAATGAATACCTGTGCGAATTCCGCAATCAGGTCATCGACTTTATCGCGGCCAATCCGCCACGTTTTGGCGTCAACTGGACATGCCCCATGGACGTCGGTATCCGGGTGGCCAACTGTTTGATGGCGTATGACTTGTTTGTCGCTGCCGGCGCGAAGTTTGACGATGCTTTTGTATCGGTATTTCACCGCAGCGTATATGAGCATGGCCTGCACATTGCCGGCAACCTGGAATGGAATGACGCCTTTCGCAGCAATCATTATCTGGCTGATCTGGCCGGGCTGCTGTTTGCTGGCGCCTATCTTCCCCCGGGAGCCGCAGCCGATGAATGGATACGCACGGCGACGGTTGAATTGCTGATCGAGATTCCCGCGCAATTCAATGAAGACGGCTCCAATTTTGAAGCATCCACGTCCTATCACCGCTTGTCCGCAGAGCTGGTCGCGTATTCGGTGGCGCTGATGCTCTCCGTCCTGCGACAACGGCTACCACTTCCCTGGCAAGTGCCCGCAACGCGGCATGGCGGCACTCCGACATTTTGGACAACTGAATCACATTTTTTCCCGTCCAGCATGACTGGGATTCTCGAGCGGGCGGCGGAGTTCAGCATGCACGCAACAAAAGAGGATAACCACGTAGTTCAGGTTGGTGACAATGACAGCGGTCGTTTTTTCAAGCTGCAGCCTGCCGGCAAGTCGATTACGGTCGAACAGGCGCGCCATCAGCAGGAAAATCTCTCTGGGTATTCCGTGCTGCGAGACGACGATGACTATTGGCTGGACGATTGTCTTGATCATCGTCACCTTGTCGCCACCATCAGTGCTCTGTTCGGGCGCGACGACCTGACGGCTTTCGCCAAACCGTTCACGCTGGATGGAGCCATCATTCGCATACTGGCCGGAGACCGCCGATTTCCGGTCTACCGGAGAGACGCACAGTCCACCCAGGCACTTACCGTGCGCAGGGGATCCGATCAACAATTCATTGAAATCACGGCCAACCTGCAGACAACCCGTGATCCGGGCAGTCAACGCTACCGGTTTCCGTTGCCTGAAACAGTGCATCGGAGTGCCATAAAAACTTTCGGCTATCCTGACTTCGGGCTGTTCATTTTCAGGACCGACGGCCTGTATCTCGCCATTCGTTGCGGCCCTCACGGTCAAGCCGGAAACGGCGGTCACGCTCACAACGATCAACTCTCGGTGGAACTGATCATCGATGGCCATGCGCACGCGTGCGATCCCGGCACTTATCTCTACACGGCGCTACCAGAGCGCCGTAACGAATATCGGAGCGCCCCCGCACACTTCGCACCACGGATCACTGGCCGGGAGCCAGGAGACCTTTCCCTGTTGTTCTCGCTTCCGGATGCGTCACAGGCCAAGTGCCTGTATTTCGGTCGGCACGGTTTTGTCGGCACGCATCAGGGTTATGGTAAGCCCGTGTACCGTGTTGTGGCTTTCGAAGAAGGCCACGTTGAAATTCGCGACTACGCGGTTGCCGGCACACTGGAAGCATGCTGTTTTGTTGATACCGTGACAGCTCAGAGCCGTTTTATCGGCCCACCTTTTTCCGCAGGTTATGGCTTGCGCGCACGCGTCCTGCCGGGAAACTGACATGAGATTGCTGATTCTCAGCTTCTCTTACGCCCCGCGTGCCAACGCCCGTGCAACGCGCTGGACTACTCTAGCCGAAGAATTTGCCCGCGAAGGACATTCGGTACTGGTTGTAACTTCATGGCAGCAGGGCTTGCCGGAGCAGGAAATCGTCAACGGTGTACAGGTTTACCGCGTCGGCATGCGATTGCTGGAACACCTGCGGCGGAGGCTCTCGGCAAACCAGCCTGCGGGTACGACAGTCCCGCGTTCCGCGATGCAGACTGAAGGGGCAGCGCAGGGCAGCATAGCCTTACGCTTGCTGAAGACGCTAAATCAGATAATTTGGCGCAAGCTGTGGTGGCCGGACAGTGCCTGCATCTGGTTGCGGCCCGCACTCAACACTGCACGCAGGCTGCTGGCTGAGCAGCCGGCGGATGCGGTCATTTCGGTATCCCCGACGTTTTCGGCAGTGGTTGCAGGCCATCTTCTCGCCCGCGACAAACAGCGCTGCGGCCGCTGGATTATCGACCTTGGGGATCCTTTCAGCTTCATGGAACAGGCAGCACCCAACAATGATCTGATTTATGGCTGGCTCAATCGCTGGTTTGAAAAGCGTGCTTTTCTCCGAGCGGACGGAATTTCGGTGACCACAGATGGAACCCGGGATATGTATTACCGCCTGTATCCGGAATGTGCTGCCAAAATCGCGGTGATCCCCCCCCTTTTTTCGCCGCTTCCTGAACCTGCGCCTCATGGTCTTTTCGCCATCAATAACAGCGTGACGCGGCTGGTTTTCATCGGGACCCTCTACCGCAATCTGCGACGACCGGATTACTTGCTGCAGCTTTTTTCAGCCATGCTGAAAATTCATCCGGCATTCAATTGCGAACTGCATCTGATCGGCGATACGCACGAATGCAGGGAAAGTCTCGACTCTTATCAGCAGCGCCTCGGCAAACGATTGGTCGTACATGCTCCAGTCAGCCGCAGCGTGGCGGCACGCGCTATGGCTGAGGCCGATATTCTGGTCAATCTGGGCAATGCGACCGCATTTCAGTTGCCGAGCAAGCTCGTCGAATATGCCGCGACTGGTAAACGCATCCTCAATATTTCCAGCCTCGCGGTAGACAGTTCGACGGCTTTTCTTGAGAATTATCCTGCCGCACTGTGTCTTGAAGATCAAGGCGCGGGACCTTCTCTGGCACAGGCTCGGGAATTTTCCATGTTTTGCGAAAACCGGAGCACCTCTGGGATTAACGCGTCTGCACTTGAGAGTTTTTTAAGGCCTTTCAGCCTGCGGGTAGTGTCCCGGCGTTACCACGACCTTCTTGCAGCATCATTGCCTAAATCGTGACGCATTTGCGGCTCATCCTGATTTAAAAAATATGAATTCAATACCAGTTTGTTTTTTTGCTGCATGCGATGCATCCTGAAAAAATGAAAATTTTCTCAGAAACCGGGGAGGCTTTCGGACCGCTGCCTTTCGCACCGATATCAGTGGTTGTTCCCTGCTATCGCAGCAGCAAAACGATACGCCGCGCCATAAATTCTATCGCAGCACAAACCTGTCGCCTCCTCGAAGTTATTCTGGTCGATGACGGCAGCGGCGACGACACCCTCGATACATTGCTCGATCTGCAACATCAATACGGTTCCGACTGGATCAAGGTCATCCCGCTTGCGGTGAATGGTGGCGCGTCGGCAGCGCGTAATGCGGGATGGGATGCCGCCGCGGGTGAGTTGATCGCTTTTCTTGACGCGGACGACGCCTGGCACCCGGAAAAAATCCGGATTCAGCATGGCTTCATGGCCGCCCATCCGGAATTTACGCTGACTGGTCATGGCCATGGCCAGCTGGATGATGTGCCGTCCGATTACCGACCCGTCGGACAAGTCACGCATGATGATGTTTCGTATCACTCCCTGCTGCTGTCGAACCGGTTCATCACCCCCTCCGCAATGATCCGGCGTGACGTGCCCTTCCGGTTTGACAGCAAAAAACGGCACATGGAAGATTTTTACCTGTGGCTGACCGTTGCGGTAAACGGTCACCGCATCGCCATGCTCAAGGCCGAAATGGCTTACATCTTCAAGGCGCCGTTCGGCGAACAGGGGTTGAGCGGTGACATCGTTGCGATGGAAAAGGGGGAACTGGACTGTTACTGGAAACTGCATCGCGAAGGCCATCTGGGGACATTGCAGACGGCGGCGCTTTCCGCATATTCATGCACAAAATTTATAAGACGCATCGCTGTCTCCGTGCTGCTGGGTCGGCGAGCAGCGATGCCGTGGCTGTTCCCTCTGGTTTATCTCGCTGTCACCCATTCGACGACAGCACTGTTGATCATCGTCGGATTGCTGGGTCGGCCGGAAATAGCAACTGATATTGCGCTGATACAAGGGGCCACCCTTGCCACTTTTTATGCGCTGTCAGCGAATACCAGGAACCTGATTCTCCGACGATCATCACCGCTGCTGGCCACCGAGGTTCTGCTGGCCAGACTGGTACTGCTGGCCCCTTTGATGGGGGTTTCCCTGCTGCTTTCGCTCACCGGCACCGCCGTGCCATGGTGGTTGGCAGTATGCATAGTCATCAGACGCGGGGTTGAATGGATTAACGAAGTGCATCTTTGCGAAGCGGAGCTTTTGCACAAAACGCGGTTCGCAGTTTCATTCCTGCTACTGCAATGCACGCTGCTTTCCCTCGCCGCAGCGAGCCTTGCCTTTGAGTGGCCGTCTGCGATGCCCGTCATGATGTTATGGGCGATCCTGCCACTGATTTTCAGCATCCGTTTCCTGAGCTCCGCTGCCCGCGCCACGCTGCAATCCCTTAAGCGCATTTTTGGAGTTCTTACGTCCCACGTCGGCTCAACGCTGATCATTGGTTTGCGCATTTATGCCTTCCGTATTCTCGTCGTGCTGATGGTGGTCAAGGACGTTGCGGGGGATTTATTTACGGCCATGGCCATCGGCAGTTTTCTGGGCACGCTGTTTGCCAATGTATTCGGCCCCAGCATAGAACTGCATCGGGAACGCGCGGGAAAAACCTACTACCCCCCTGCCTTGAAGTTTGCGCTTGCTACAAGCCTTTTGACGGGCTTTTCACTGCTGACTGCATTGCGCTTTTTCCCGGAAGCGTTTCCGTTAATGGGAAAATCCGGATTTTTCTGGCTGTCCTGTGGGCTTTCCCTGATTGGCGGCGCCGTGATGGTTTCAGCGCAGGGCGTGCGGTTGCGCTTGCTGCGTGCCAGTGACGGGCGTGATGTATTCGGGCCTGATGTAATTATTCACATCACCATTCTCGGCACGGTACCATTGGCTTATTTTCTGCTGGGGGTGCAGGGCTTGGCCGGGCTTTATCTGATTGACGCCCTGCTGTGTTACTTTTTTTACAAGAGTTCCGAAATGGGTTTGCTGCAGGATCACTTTACGAGGCCGTCCGTGTCATCATTTTTCCCCGCGATTCTTTCATTTCTGCTGGTCTTTCCGCTGTTTTTCCAACTCTCCGGCAGGATTTACAACAGTATTGATCCGGTCGTTGACTCCGGCGGAGTTCTGGCGAACCTGCCGCTACCGATTTCGATCATTGCCTGTTTCGTAGGCATACTCCTGCTCGCGCGTTACCGCCATGCAACCCGGTCATTCACTTTTATCCTGATTTTTTTCGCGGTGATGCTATTATCCGCGGCACTTACCACCAGCGGCTCCCTTGAGCGCGGCAAACTTCTGCTGCTGATTCAGTTCCTGTTACCGGCGTTCGGGCTGATACTCGGCGAAATGATTGAGGGCGGCAACACGGATACCCTGTCTACAGAGAAGGGGTTTATCTGGGCCTGCGCGGCAATCATTCCTTTGCAGTTACTTGCGTCCTGGGCGCAGGGTCAAATAAGCCTTACTCATCACCTCGGTTTGTTTTCGGTTTACCAACACTGGCAATTCGTGCCGGTTGTGGTGGTCACAGCCACACTGATTTCAACTGCGGCGCTGCATACAACACCCCGGTACCATTTTCTGGCCTCATTGCTGCCTCTGGCGAGTTTGATTTATGCAATTTCGGCTTTTTCCATGATCGCAAGTGCTCTGGCGCTGGTCGGAGTAGTCAGCATTGTGGTTTCCCATTACAAAAACCGTTTGGTAATGACGGCCATTATCGGTATAGCTCTCAGCAGTCTTGCTGGATATATGTACCTCTTGCGCAGTGAGCCTGAATACTCTACCAAGTTTGTTCTTCCAATTACGAATGAACGCATGCTGTCTCCTCCTTGTGTAAGCAGCCCTGCGCGATACATTTCAGATGCTGTTCAACCAGTAGGCTCAGAATGTTTGATCAGAGGGGAATTCCGTCATCGCTTTGGTTATCTTATTACGCTTCCGTTGCATAAAGTTAAAAAATCAGCCGTACTGGTCGTTGAAGGAGAAATTGTCTCTGGTGGCGTAACCGTTGGGGTCGTGCAAGCCGGCAAATGGGCCAAACAGGAGAATGTCAATAAACCGGGGCCTTTCAAAATTGAGTTAAGCCTTGGTGAAGGTCGTTTCGAAGCAGTTCTTGCCAACTACTTACCCGAAACTAATTTCAATGAAGTGCGAATTTCACGCATTGGATGGAGTCGCCGCGAATTTTCTGAAATTCCTGGGAACAATGCAGAATTACAGCATAGAGAGCTCCCGGATTGGGCCTATGACTATTTACCATCCAATCTTCTGGAACGCGTCGAGGACTGGGTGCTTTTTGGTGCGCCCATCTTCTCCAGCCCCACCAGTTTCTTTTTTGGCCACCCGCCGATGAGCCGCTCGGTCAGAACGAGCGCGCATAATTATTACATCGACCTGGCATACAATTTTGGAGTGATCGCGTTATTGCCTATCGCACTGCTCTTCGCATACACCGCGAAACTACTGTGGCTTCAGCGGAAAAAAGTTAAGGGGTCAAAGCGACTGCTGTGGTTGGCCGCTCTGGTCGCATTTTTTCTCGTCATAGACAGTAATTTCAAGGTTACGCTGCGTCAGCCGTACCCCGGGATTTTTGCCTTCTTCCTTTGGGGATTATTGCTGGCGCGACTCCGTAATACGGGACTCGGGCCCCAGCCTGACAATGGCAGCGGTCGCTAACACGGTGTCCGTTATCGGGCCCACTCACGACAAAATCACCTTGTCTGTGGTGAGCCATGGACAAGCCCGTTTGATAGCTATGCTTTTTCAGGACCTGGAAAAACATTGCGGCTCCGCTGTAGAAGTCACTCTCACACTCAATCTGCCGGAATCACTGCCGTTTGACCCTTCGGCAATGCCTTTTAAGGTCCGCGTCATCGAAAATCCACGGCCCAAGGGGTTTGGCGACAACCATAACGCTGCATTTGCTTCGGGTTGTGCCGGTTTTTTTTGTGTACTCAATCCTGATATCCGCTTGCTGAACAACCCCTTTCCGGCGCTGACCGAAGCCCTTGGAAATCCGCGGGTTGGTGTTGTCGCTCCGCTTATCCTGGACTCGCAAAAGACAGTTGCCGACAGCGCGAGGAAATTTCCAACTGTCATTTCGATCCTGGGAAAGGTATTCCGCAAAAAAACCAGCCCTGATTATGCGATCACCGACCAGTTATTGTTCCCGGATTGGGTAGCCGGGATGTTCATGCTTTTTCGCCGCGATGTTTATGATGAACTTCACGGGTTCGACAAAAATTATTTCCTGTATTACGAAGATGCTGATCTTTGTGCTCGCCTCCGACTCGCCGGGTACCTCACGGCACTGTGTCCCGGCGTATCCGCCATTCACGATGCCCAACGGGAAAGTCATCGCAAGTTCCGCTACCTCAAATGGCATCTCCGCAGCATGTTGCGTTTTTTTGCTCTGTCTGCCCGCCGGAAAATCAGTCCTGGCAGATCAAAGACCATGTGACCGGTAACCCGCTTATAACGATACCGATAAACCGGAAACCGCATGCACCCCAGACTAAAAGCCAATAATTTTGATTTACTCCGGTTTCTTTTCGCCGGAACTGTATTTCTGGTGCATGCCTACGTACTGTCGGGGCATCCTGACCTGCAGTTTTTGAGCACGGCACTGTCCTCCGAAGTCGCCGTGCGAGGTTTTTTCGTCGTCAGCGGCATACTTGTTTTCATGAGCTTCGAAAACTCCCGTAGCTTCCGGTCTTACGCGGAAAAACGTTTGCGCCGGATTTACCCAGCCTATTTTGTTGCCGTTATGCTTGGCGCAATGCTCCTGGTAATTCTGAGTACCGCTGCGCCTGTGGACTATTTTTCCTTTGAATGGATCAAATATGTCCTGGCAAACTTGGTTTTTCTCAATTTCATCCACCCCACTTTGCCTGGCGTATTCCCAGACAACATATTTCACGAGATCAATGGCGCACTGTGGACCCTTAAGATAGAAGTCATGTTCTATGCGGTGATTCCGGTGATCGTCCTCGCTTGCCGCCGTTTTGGGCGACTGTGGATACTCACCTTCACCTACGCCGCTTCGGCGCTCTACACTTTCGTCCTGACAGGTCTTGCCGAAACCACCGGCTCGCCGATGTATGTGGTGCTGGCACGGCAGCTTCCCGGACAACTAACTTATTTTGTTTCGGGGGCGCTGATTTATTACTATCTGGATGTTTTTGAAAAACATCTGCTCAAGTTCCTGATCCCGGCTGTGTGTGTATTGATCGCGCACAAGCTTTACCCGTTGCCCGTACTGGAGCCTTTGGCACTGGCAACTGTCGTCGCGTTTTTCGGGTTTTTCCTTTACGCAGGTAATTTCGGCAAACACGGGGATTTTTCCTACGGTATCTACATCCTTCATTTCCCCATTCTTCAAGCCTTGGTTCATATGGGATTTTTTGAGCGGTCACCGTATTTTGCACTCGCCGTGGCCTTTGTTCTGGTCCTGGGAGCAGCAGTACTAATGTGGAATTTCGTGGAAAAACGGTTTTTGCTGCGATCCTCCCACTACATCACCTCCGAACGTGATGCCGCTAAACCATAGCCGCATCCTCGTCACTGGAGCCACCGGCTTTGTTGGCCGGGCATTACTGGCTCGCCTGCAGAACTCAGGGCGCCCGGTTCGCGTGGCCCTGCGTACGCCAGCATCGATTTGCGCTGCTGGCGAAAAAACCGTGGTTGGCGATATAGGCCCGGATACCGACTGGCAGCTGGCGCTGCAAGGCGTTGGCTGTGTTGTACATCTGGCCGCGCGCACTCATGTGCTGGATGAAGACAGTGCCGACCCGATGTCCGCATACAGGGATATCAATGTACTAGGTTCGATCCGGCTGGCGCAGCAAGCTGCTGCGGCAGGGGTAAGCCGCCTGATATTCATGAGTTCAGTCAAGGTCAATGGCGAAGCCACTCGCCTGCACCCTTTTACCGAAACTGACGTGCCGGCCCCGCTCGATGCCTACGGCGTCACCAAGGCAAAAGCTGAAAATGCCTTGCAACGCATTGGTACCGAAACAGGAATAGAAATAATCATCCTGCGCCCACCGTTGGTTTACGGGCCCGGCGTCAAAGGAAACCTCTTGCGACTGCTTGATCTGGTCCACCGTGGAATCCCCCTGCCGCTGGCCTCGGTCCGGAATCAGCGCAGCCTGCTCTATGTCGACAACTTGGCCGATGCCATTGTATGTTGTGTCGATGCACCTGCCGCCGGTGGTGCAATCTATATGGTCAGTGATGGCGAAGACATATCTACACCCGGGCTCATCAACAAACTCGCTGTCGCCATGGGCAAAATGCCGCGATTGCTACCCTGTCCTCCTACTTTACTCACTTTTGGCGCCGGGATTCTGGGAAAACGCGCCATGGCATTGCGCCTCACCGGGTCACTGGCCGTCGACAGTTCGCGCATCCGCCGCAACCTTGGTTGGGAACCGCGATGCTCGCTGGATCAAGGACTTAATGCAATGGTGCAGTGGTATCATCGCGGCAAATTCTGACAACATTCAGGACTCACGTTGATCGTGTGGCTCGCCATTTCCGTTCTCCTGATCTCGTTTTTTGTCGCCTTGTTGTGCATAGGCTGGCTGGCACACAGCCATGTTGCACGGTTGGCACTCGACGAACCCAACGCACGGTCACTGCATAGCATTCCGGTGCCGCGCACGGGGGGCATCGGCCTGCTGATCGGGATTGCCGCAGGATGGGCCTTGATTGCACCTCAGCTCCCCTGGTTTTTCTGGGCTGCGCTGGCACTACTGATTGCGATATCGCTGATTGATGATTTGCGGGGACTGTCTGCAGCTTTGCGCATGATTATCCATTTGTGCGCCGCACTGTTATTGGTTCGGGCATTGCCAGAATTACAAGAGTCCTTGGTCTTGTCTGTGGTTGCGATCTTTCTAATTGGCTGGATGTGCAACCTCTACAATTTCATGGATGGCTCCGACGGCCTGGCCGGAGGCATGGCTGTATCCGGGTTCCTGGTTTATGCAGTTGCAGCATGGCTCTCCGGGAGCATGCAGTTCGCATTGCTTAACCTTGCTGTGGCCGCCGCCGCCGCTGGCTTCCTGGTGCATAACTTTCATCCAGCGCGTATTTTTCTCGGTGATGCCGGGGCCGTACCCTTGGGCTTTCTGGCATCAACCTTCGGTATCATCGGCTGGCTGCAACATGACTGGGCATGGTGGTTTCCGATACTGGTTTTTTCACCGTTCATCGTCGATGCAAGCGTGACCCTCGCGAGACGACTGTTATCGGGTGCCCGGGTCTGGGAAGCCCACCGCGATCATTACTATCAGCGCTTGGTGCAAATGGGGCTGGGCCATCGCGGCACTGCACTCGCCGAATATGGGCTGATGGTGACATGCGGAATCGTCGCATTATGGACAGCCTCTCTAGAAAATCGCCTGCAGTTGGCAGTACTCATCGCAGTCGGCGTTCTCTATGCCGGATTGATCTTGGTCATTCAACGCCATTGGCGTAAACGGCAACACATTCATGCTTAACTATCGCATCTTACTAGCCATCGTCCATGACCTGCTGGCTGCCACAGCCGCATGGCTGATTGCCTATTGGCTACGATTCAACCTGGAACTCCCTGAGCTATATAACGAGCAATCTTTGCGATCCTTGCTCTGGGTTGTGCCGTTGTACGGGGGATTATTTCTGGTCTCAGGCCTTTACCGCGGAATATGGCGCTTCGCCAGCCTGCCTGATTTACGACGCATCATCATTTCTGTCGCAATTGGCGCCTTGGCTGTACCCGCACTGCTGTTTATGCTGCAGGTATCAGTCCCACGCTCTGTTCTGGTGTTAAGTCCCTTGCTGCTCGTCGTGTTCATGGGCGGGAGCAGATTGGCTTACCGCGCGTGGAAAGAGCGCCGACTCGGGGCATTGATTCAGGGTAACCGGGATCCTGTGGTTGTACTTGGAGCCACGGACGCTGCCGCCGCACTGATTAAAGACCTGCTGCGCAGCCCACAATGGCAGGTCATCGGGGTATTTGACGATGACCGAGCACACCACCGCCGGCAAATTCACGGTGCAACTGTTCACGGCGCAATCAGTGATCTGCCAGAAATTCAGCAACGATTACAAGCTCGCTACGCCATCATCGCCATGCCGGCGGCCAACCACAGCGAAAGACGCCAAGCGGTTGAAACTGCGCGCGCGGCAGGCCTGCAGGTATTAACCGTCCCCTCTTTCGATGACCTGATGAGTGGCCGCGTTACCGTATCCCAGATCCGCAACGTTGAACTCGACGATCTGCTCGGTCGTGACCCGATTCGCCTGGATACCAGTGGGTTGCAAGGCTGGCTTGGAAATCGCGTGGTACTTGTATCGGGTGCCGGTGGCTCTATCGGATCCGAGTTATGCCGGCAAATCGCACGTTATCAGCCACAGCGGCTCGTCCTGCTCGAAAACAGCGAATTCTCCCTGTATACGGTAGAGCAGGAATTTATCCGGCATTTCCCGGGAATTCCAATCAACCTCGCAATAGGGGACGTTAAAGACAGGGATCGAGTGGCTCAAGTACTGTCGACCCAAAAACCTTCCGTCATATTTCATGCTGCCGCATACAAACATGTGCCGCTAATGGAAAATGAGAATGCATGGCAAGCCGTACGCAACAATGTTTTTGGTACCCGGGTTCTCGCTGAGTCAGCGATTGCCCATGAGGTCGAAAAATTCGTATTGATTTCCACCGACAAGGCAGTCAATCCCACCAACGTGATGGGCGCCACCAAACGCCTGGCAGAACTGGTCTGCCAGTCGCTGCAGCAGCGCGGCGGCACCCGTTTC
>Ga0163144_10001725_pt1 | contig 51121 bp, 46 predicted proteins | sample OliLak19BULKMAT1_FD_123175 | JGI IMG/M metagenome (GOLD analysis project Ga0163144, IMG submission 123175) | Freshwater microbial mat bacterial communities from Lake Vanda, McMurdo Dry Valleys, Antarctica - Oligotrophic Lake LV.19.BULKMAT1 | ecosystem: Environmental > Aquatic > Freshwater >... | reverse complement strand
GCGCGCTGATGTCGCCTGACGCGGTCGAGTTGCTCGCGACGTACGGCAGTCAGGGAACGTGCTGGCAGGGCACTGCGGCGGAGGCCGAGCCATGCACGCAGGAATGCATCTCGCGCGTCGAGGAACTCTCGCGCGAGCATCTCGACGAACCAGCGTGCCAGCCCGCGCCGACGGATCCGACCGAGGGCCCGATTCCGTTCGGTCCATACATCGACTGCGCCGAGCTTCCGCCACCCGGACCTACCGTCGCTCCGGAACCGCTCGGCGTGCTCGAGTTCCCGACCTACGCGTGCAACCCGCGTCAGTCTGGGAGCTCGAACGGATATCACTGCTGCTCGACCGATCCAGCGACCGCAGACGGCGAGCTCCCGGCGTACGAAGGCAAGGACATTTCCGGGAGCACGCCCCTGTACGCCGATGCTGCGAATGCCGAAGGCAGCTGGGGCATGTGCGTGCACATCGGGGACATCTCGAACGGTGCTGGATTGCTCGCCGAGCAGGCGAGAAACTGTCCGATCCCGTGCGATCCGCAGTGGGCGGACGACGACGTGTCCACGGTGTGCGGGCAGGGGCGCGTCTGCTGTCAGGTGCTCGAGCTCCAACCCAAAGACTGCGTGCAGGACAACGGCGTCTGGCGAGCGGTCACCGGCGAGGACATCGGAGAGCCCGACATCTCGCCGACAACCGTGTGGAACAACGACGCGCATGAAACCCATCAAGACCCGAACGGCACGGTATGCTCGAGCAAGTTTCCCGATTCCCCGGACGAGTTCGAGGAGTGCGTGCGCCACCTCGGCGTTGCCAACCGACGCGGATACTGCATGAACCTCGACGGAGCGGAGGGTCCCGATCGCGCCGCCGACTACGTGGATGCTTGCGAGGCGATGAACTGAGGCCGGCCAATGACGACCATCTCTCGTTTCCTGATGCTGGCCCTCCTCGGCGTATCGGCGTGCACCGACGCCGCGCGGGGGCGAGTCGGCCGGTGGCGCTGTGCCGTCGTGGAACGAGGTCGATGCGAAATCGGCCGCGAGATCGAGTCCTTATGAGCGGCCCGCTAGTGAAGGTGTCGATCAGGAACCGATCATTAGGCCGAGGAAACAGTCGCCCCACTGTGCGAGCCACGCTTCGAACCCGAGCGGCGACATGTCTGCGCTACCCGGTGAGTAGAGCTTGGGCGACTCGGGAAAGTCGATCTCTCCGGTGCGCCACATCCATCCCGCCTGCTCGCCGGTCACGACGAGCACGGAGAAGTCGTTGCCGCCGTTGCTCGCAAGCGTGAGGCACCCGTCGGGGTCTCCCCCACGCTGCAGCGCCATCACCTCGGGACTGAACACATTGCCGGCGTCGACCGCAGTGCGCACTGCGACGCGGATCGCCTCTGCTTCGGCGTCGTCGTAGGGGAACGGCCGCGCGGCCAGAGCGTCGTCAGCGAGGTCGTGTCCGATCTGGTCGAGCGAGAACAACCACGGGTCGCCTTCGTAGACGAGACCATCGGCGACCTCGAGGACGAATCCGCGGAACGCGGCAGGCAACGTGATCGCGAAGCGCGCTTCGAACGCGGCGACATGATCCGCGGGCGCGGGAGCGCCCGGTTCGACGCCTGGTGTGTTGGCGAGCGCTGCGCGGATCTTCTCGATGTCCATCGCGACGACGATACAACGGCTGGCGCGCAGTCATTCAGCCAAACGGAGTAGCTCGTCGATGGACGCGTGGAGCCAGCGGACTACGGTCCGCGCGTGCCTCGCAAGATCCATCGCATCTACTCCTGGAACGTGAATGGGATGCGTTCCGTCGCGCAGAACGGGTTCTTCGACTGGCTTCAGAAGGCGCGCGCCGACGTGGTCGCGCTGCAGGCCCAGGCGACCTACCGACTTGTCGTGATCGCGTACCGCAACTCGTGGCAGCGGGGAGATGAAGCCGACGTGGTCCTGCGTCATCGCAACGAACTCGAAGCGGCTCACGGCATCTGGGCACGCATCGTTCTGAGCGATCGCGCGCCGTCGGGTGCACGCCAGATCGGGATCGAGCATGGCCGTCCGGCACCTGGGACACTTGACCGCTGATCCGCAGATGTAGCGCCACAGTTCGCAGCCCTCCTCGACGATGGTGGTCACCGTGGCACGGGTAGTCCCCATCGTCCTCTCCGGCTTGGCACGCGGCGGTGAGCTACGCGCCACGCTCACGCTCACCACGGTGCACCCGAGATGCATCGACTACGACGCGGCGACGGTCATCGTCGATGTCGATGGAGAGGAAATCCTGTACCAGGCCATCGGCATCACCGAGAGGTCAGCGCTCGCCAACGTCGCGACATGGGTGCGGCTCTTCTGCGGCGATCGGATCTCGTCGCGATTTCGATCAGTTGATCCTCCGGAGGTGGCGCTTGGGCTCGGGTAGCGGCTCTGGGATCTCGGCGTTGGCGTAGCGGTCCGAGTGGTTGCGCTGTTTTTCGCGAGCGAGGTGGAAGTGCCAGTATTCGTCGAAGTCGCCAGAAGCTCGGATCGCACGCAAGCGAAGGACGGCTTCGGCACCGAGGAGCGACCAGCGGGCGCCGGTTCGATCCATGCGGTCCTTGACGAGGTAGCGGCACGCACCCTCGATGACACCGGTGGCGATCGGCAGGCCGTCGCGGAGAGCGGCTTGGTAATGCATCAATCGGGTACGTGTGCGGTTGGCCAGGTATGCGCAGGACTTTTTGACCGCCGCGCGCTTGGGCGCGTCGAGCTCGCTCGCGCGCTGTTCCGCCCACCGCCGGATCGTGCGCGCGACCTAGCCACCAGTTTGTCCGCTGAGCAGCGCGAGAAGGCGGTCGCCCACCCAGCTCTCGGCCTCCGGCGAGCTTTCGCCGAAGATGGCGCGCGCGGCGTCCCAGATGTACTCGAGCACGTGCACGATATCGACGATGATCGTGATCTTGACCTTGGCGCGCCGCGCCTCGGCCTTCACGGCGCGCAGCTGTGTTGCACGCGCCGTCGACCAAGACCACCCAGCGTCGCTGTTGGTCCGGATCGCGACGCAGGGCTTCATCGAACGCGTCGCCGATGACCGTGCGCGTGCTTCTGCACGCTCGCCCACACCCGCTCGTCGCGCGTCTTGGGCCGCTTCGACTCGGTGTCTTCGTCGCGGAACGTGTGCACCACATCGCCCGCGGTGCGCGGCCAAGCCGGCACGGTGTAAACCGTGGCGACCTGTGCCATGCGCTTGCGGTTGGGCTTCTCGCCGGGCGAGAGTCGCGTCTCGAGCTTGTGCGTGCTCTTCTCCGCGACCCGCCGCGTCGCCTCGCGCAGGTCCTCGTGCCGCATCACGATGCCCTTCCCGTCGGTGCTGATCACCAGCAGGTCTGGTGTCGGGTCGCGCGCGAGCTTGCGGTGCTTGTAGAACTCGTCGAAGTCCTGCGCGCCCCGTACCGCGAGCTCTTCGACCTCCTCGCAGCCGGCCTGCTGGTATGCCAAGCGCGGCACCGCGACGCGGCCGACCACCGACTCGAGATGTCGTTCGGTTGCCCGCGCCGTGCCGCGCTCGATGCCGTCTGCACCCACGACCCCCACGCGCTGCTCTCGGTCCGCCCGAAACCGGAGCTGCGCCTCCAGCATCCTCCGCGACCACTCCTGCCCCTGCTCCCGGAGGTACTCCTCGATCGTGTCGTGCGGCGCCCGCGACATCTCCCCGTCGGTCACGGCTTGCTCAACCTCCTGCGTGTGCGTGTGCACGCGCGCAAACGCGGGGTGTACGAGGCACGATCGGCTTCGCGTACGATGTCGTCATCGGAGGGGCTTTCTTTCGGTTCTCGAGGGCTGGTCTTCGCAACCCAACCCTACCCGGAAAAGGCCCCTCCGGTCTTCTGTCAGCAAGGGCAAAGGCAAAGACAACGGCAAGCCCGGCCCCGCGAGCGACACCGGTGAGGACGACGGCAAGTCGAACGCGATGCCGAAGAAGTAGCTCACCGCTGCTAGCATCGGCCAATGCTCCGCGCGCTCGTCGTGCTCACGTGTCTCGCCGCGTGCCCGTCGTCGACGCCGACGACGACAACACCCACCACCGCGATCGCGCCAGCCACGGCACCACCGACCGACGCTGCCGCGAAGCCGACCGCCGCGACCCCCGATCTCCTGCCCGTCCGCCCGGTGCGACACACGCTCGCCGTCGGCGATCACCACTCGTGCGCGCTCGTCCGCAAGGGCGACGATCCACGCGGCCGCGTGAAGTGTTGGGGCCGCAACGAGGACGGTCAGCTCGGACTCGGCGACACCAAGGTGCGCGGCAAGACGAGCAAACAGATGGGCGACGCGCTGCCGTTCGTGCCGCTGCCCGAGGGCGTCGACGTGGTCGCGATCGATGCCGAGCAGCGTCGCACCTGCGCGCTCGCGAGCGACGGCAAGCTGTGGTGCTGGGGCAGTAACGATGACGGCGAGCTCGGGCTCGGCGACACGAATCCTCGCGGCGATCAGCGCGACGAGATGGCGAGCCTCGTACCGGTCGATCTGCCCGGCAAGGTCATCGCGTTCACGCTCGGCAGCATGCACACGTGTGCGCAGCTCGCCGGCGGTGCGGTGCACTGCTGGGGCCGTGGCGATGCGGTCGGTGATTCGCAACGCCGCGGTGCCGCGCCCGCCCAGATGGGCGCGGCACTGCCTGCAGTCGCGCTCGGCAAAGGCCTGCAGCCGATCGCCGTAGCGGCCGGATCGTCACACACGTGCGTGTTGCTGGCGCACGCGAAGATCAAGTGTTTCGGCGAGGGCATGTACGGTGTGATCGGCACCGGCGACACGCGCAGCCGCGGCGCCGATCCGAACGACATGGGTGACGCGCTGCCGTTCGTCGAGCTCGGCAGCTTCCGCGCCGCCGAGATCGTCGCGGGCGGGCTGCATGCGTGCGCGCGCTCGGTCGATCACCGCGTGAAGTGTTGGGGCAACAATCACAGCGGCCAGCTCGGGCTCGGTCATCGCGACGGACCCGGCGGCAAGCCGGGCCAGAGCCGCGCCGCGCCGCCCGGCGGTGATGCGCGGCCCGATGTCGATCTCGGTGCATCGGGCACCGTCATCGCGCTCGCGTCGAACAGCGTGACGACGTGCGCGCTGCTCGATCGCGGCCGCGCGGCCGACGGCGCGCTCGATCACGCGATCAAGTGCTGGGGCGGCAGCGCCGGTGGCGACCGCGAAGGCACGATGGGCGCTGCACTGCCCGTCATCGACGTCGGCCCTGCATTCGTGCCGATGGCGATCGCACCGAGCGATCTGCTCGGCTGCGCCATCGTCGTCGAACGCGAGCGCACGATCGGGCCGGAGCGCCCGACGACCGGACGCGTGAAGTGCTGGGGCGCATGGGTTCCCGGCGTCGGCATCAGCCCCGGCACCGGCATGCCGGACAAGAGCCGCGTCGAGTCGCTCTCCGAGTACACACCGCTCGTCGAGCTCGGCGCGGACGTGCGCGTCGTGATCCCGGACGCATGAGGCGTTAGGGCCGCGGTCGACGGCGTGTCCGCTTCGCGCTCGCGCCAAGCAGTGCGAGATCCGCGAGATCCTTGGGCCGGCCGGAAGCGCGCTTGTTGGCAATCAGGGCTGCGCGGCCGACGAACGGCACCTTGCCGATCTCGGTGTCCACGCGGACGCGGCTCGACCACGCGCGCGCAAACTACACGCCAGAAATACGGGTGATGACGTCGATCCGAAACGGCACAACGCCGATCATGAAGACCTTCCCGGGAGTCGCGAGAACCTTCGCGTCTGGGGCCGCCTCGCCGAAGCCGAAGTCGACGAGCACACCGCGGAGGCGGCGACCGTTCGCGAGCGTCGGCTCGACGAAGACGTCGAGGTCCTCAGTCGTTCGCGCCCGGGCGTGCACGGCGACCGCGTGTCCGCCGACTACTACGAATTTCACGCGATGGGAAATCAGCAACGACAAGAACTCGCGCCAATCCGGGGTGAGGTCGGCCATGGAGGGCGAACCAACCCTCGCGCAGCTTCTCGACCGCCGCAAGTCTCTGCGCGGCCGTCGTCCCCAACTCCATCGCGCGCGCGGCCGCGTCCTGTTCGCGCAACGTGGTGATGACCAGCTTCGGCATCTACTGCCGGAAGGTACCATCGGTTGCGCGTCCACGTCCCGCAACACACTGTTGCGCCGCGCGGTGCAGCCCGGCCCTACCGCGCGCGCGGCATCGGTCCTACGGCCAGGTCTTCGGCGAGCAGACGTCCGCGTTCCACTTCGGCTGATCGTGATATCGATCGGCGGTGGAACTCCGCAGCAGCGTCGCCCACCACGCGTTCGATCGCGCCACGTTCGAGGATCTCCGCCGCAAGGTCGTGACCGGTGAGCTCGAGCCCGCGGCGAATCGCCTCGCGAAGGCCCCGACACCGCTCGCGACGCCGCCGATCGACGTCGGCACTGCAGCGGAACGAGCGCGACGCACCGAGCTCGGGCTCGCCGCGCTGCGCGGATCCAAGGTCGCCGTGCTCGTGCTCAACGGCGGCATGGCGACGCGCTTCGGTGGTGGTGCGAAGGGCGTCGTGCCCGTCGTCGACGGTCACCCGCGCACGAGCTTCCTCGCGGTAAAGCTCGCCGAGGTCGAGCAACGTGCGACCGCGCTCGGCAGCGCGATCCCGGTCGTGCTCATGCACAGCTTCGCGACCGAGGCGACGAGCGTCGCGCACGTCGATGCCGTCGACTGGGCCGGCTTGCGCAAGGACGATCGCTACTGGTTCAGCCAGTCGATCATGCCGCGCGTGCTGCCCGACGGCACACCGCTCGCGACACTGGCGGAGGCCGAGCACTTCGACGACAGCACGCTGTACGCCGCCCCCGGCCACGGCGACACGCTCGGACGCCTGCGCGGCAGCGGCGTGCTCGCGACCCTGCGCGAGCGCGGTGTCGAGCACATCCTCATCTCCAACGTCGACAATGTCGGCGCGTCGCTCGATCCGACCGTGCTCGGGGCCCACATCGAAGCCGCGCAGCGTGGCGCTGCGGTGTCCGTCGAGGTCGTGCGGCGCATCGCGGGCGACGCGGGCGGTTGCATCGCGGATCTACCGGGTGGTCGCCCCGCGATCATCGAAGGCTTCCGTCTGCCGGTCGGCACCGACCTCGCCGACTACCCACACTTCAACACCAACACGCTATGGCTCGTCGCGGATCAGATGGATCGCGCGTTCGACCTGACGTGGTTCGCGGTCCGCAAGAAGATCGCGTGGCCCGGCGGTGGCGAACGCGAGGTGGTGCAGTTCGAGCAGCTCATCGGCCAAGTCACCGAGTTCGCCCCGTCGGCGTTCCTCGATGTCGATCGCGACGCGCGCTTTCTGCCGATCAAGACCCGCGAGGATCTCGCCCTCGCGCGGCCGAAACTCGAGGCCTTCGCGAAGAGCGTCGGCCTGCTCGAAGGCTGAAAAGCCGGGTGCCGATCAACCGCTCGGCGTACCGCCGACGACGTTCGACAGCGCCCAGCCGGTCATGTCGCTGTACGTGTACGGCCCGACGAGCCCGGCGAACGTCTCGAACGACAGGTCGTCTTTGTCGACACGGTACGCCGACTGACCGAAGCCGACGCCCCAGATGTAGCCGTAAAAGTCGATGCTCACGCCGTGGACGTACTCGGGGATCGGGATCTGCTGCGTGACCATCAGCGTCTCGGTGTCGACGCCGATGAGCTGGCCGCCCGCGTTGCCGTAGCCACCGAGCCACAGCGTGCCTTCACCGTCGACCATGCAGCCACCGCCGCCACCGACGTTCGCATTCGTCTGCCACGTGCCGTCGTCGGGATCGAAGCGCGCGACGCCGCTGCTGCACGTCCACGCGCGACCTTCGGTGTCGACGGTCATGCCGTAGCCGTTGAGCGCCATCGGGTGCTCTTCGTACTCGAACGTGTTGCGATCGACGCGCACGAGGTTGCCGACGCCGAGCTGGCTGCCCCAGAAGTTGCCGTCGGCGTCTGACGCAGCACCGTAGATGCCGTAGTACTGCGCCGGCGTGCCGAGGATCGGGATCGTCTCTTCGACCGCACCGTCCTCACCGTTGAGCAGCAACACCTCGACGGCCTCGCCCTGCGCGCCTGAGGTCCACAGCATTTCGTTCTCCCAGCTGCAACTCGCGTCGCTCCACTCGCCGGGGGCCCAAGCGACCGGGCGCTGGCTCGTGTAGTTGAACGGCGTGAACCACACGACGCAGCCGTCGGGAAACGGCTTCACATCAGCGGCACCGCTCGACGTGTTGTTGGCGTCGGGGCACGACTCGGCGCGCGCGGCGATCTTGATGACGCCGCCGCTGCGGTTCGCGACGGCGACGTCGCCGTTGAGCGACACCGACGTGCGCGACGGGCTACCGCCGGGATCCATGCGCGTCCAGTAGCGGCCTTCCTCTTCGAGCGACACGGTGTTGATCTTCGAGACCGTGCCCTCGCCGCTGTTCGCGACCCAGATGTACGAGAAGTCCGGATCGACGCCGTTGCCACCGCCCTTGCCCTTGCCTTCGCCGCACGGACCGGCGCCCGGTGCATCGGGCTGGCCGAACACGTCGAGCTTCACGGGCAGCGGGCCTTCCTCGCCGACCTCGTCCGCAGCCGTGTCACCGGTGGTTTCGGCCGACGCGTTGGTCGCGGAGCTGGTCATGCTCGCGCCGCTGTTGGAGTCCGAGGTCGACGCGCTCGTCGACGTCTCGGCCGTCGTGGGCGACGAGCTGTTGCCGGTGCTCTCACCGGATGCGCTCGCCGTGGTCCCGCTGGTGCCTCCGCAGCCAATCGCGAGCACTGTCCCGAAGATCGTCGCCGTACAGGTCAAGTGCTTCATGTGATCCACCCCGCGTCCGAGACTACCAGGGATTCCCCAGGTACCGACCGGGGTAGCAGAACCGGCCGACACGAGTGGACACACGCGCACCCGCGCGCGGCGAGCGGAGGGGCTCGATCCCGCCGCAATCGACGCCGGCCCGCCGCGGACCGACGCCGCCTCTTCCCGGCGGCGGCGGCGTTCGCTTATCTTCCCGCATCCCATGGCGTTCAAGTACGAGCCCGGCATCTACAGGACCAGCAAGTACCTCCCCGGCTTCGAGGCGCAGGTCGGCCCCGATCAGCTTCTGCTCATCCGCACCGATGGCGACTTCGCGCCGGCGTCGGTGCTGCTGCCGGTGACCAACACCCACAACCAATGGCGGTTCCAGATGCCGGGGATCAAGATCCCCGCCAACTCGCTCAACTGGGGCGACACGCTGACGAAGCTGCAGCACGAGGGCTTCTATCGGCTCAAGCGCGAGTTCGCGTTCGGCGACACCGGCAAGTGGATCCAAAACGCGATCGTGCAGCTCGGCTACACGCGCAAGGGCGAGCCGATCATGTTCATCGCGCAGCGTCGCGCACCGCTCACCAACAACGAGCTGTGGTTCTCCGACAAGGGCGTGAAGATCGAGCCCGACAAGCTCGACGATCTGATCGAGCCGCTCGCTTGGTATCAAGAGCCCGAGAAGAAAGACCCCAAGAATAATTAGGACGGCTCGCTCCCGCGAGGACGGCTCGTCCTCCTCATCATTAGGCGGGCATCGCGGCGAAGCGGGCGACGAGTCTCCGCAGCTCGTCGGCACCGAAGGGCTTGTCGATGCGCGCGGGCGCGCGATCGAGGAACTCGGCGATCTCGGGCTCGACCGAGCCGCCGCTCATGAACACGAAGCCGGCGGCGAGCTCCGGCCGCTTCGCGATCACGGCCTCGAACACCTCGATGCCGGTGCGGCGCGGCATCATCACGTCGCATAGCACCAGATCGAAGTGCTCGCGGATCGCAGTTTCGATCGCGTGATCCGGATCGGACTGCGTGACGACCTCGTGCAGCGCGAGCACGCGCGACACCGACGAGAGCACGAACTCGTCGTCGTCGATGAGGAGGATCCGCAGACGGCGAGCGGCGAGCGGCGGCGACGGTGGGCGAACGATGACGGCCGGCGGTGCTTCGGAGCGCTTCGCAGCGCTGTGCGGCGGGAGCTCGACGCGGACGATGCCGCCCGCGCCCTCGCGGCGCACGACGAGCGAGCCGCCGAGCACCGTCAGCGCGCGTGACAAGCTGGTGAACGAACTCCCGCGCACCGCCGCTGCGGCGACGCCGAACTCGACCGCGATGAGCGTCTGCTCGTGGCGGGTCCGCACGCTGATCGCGTCGCCCTTGCGACTCATGCGGGCCGCGTCACCGAGGATCTGCGTGAACAGCCGCCGCACGATCGGCTGCGGCAGCGCGGCGAGCCCGACATCATGCGCATCGATCGTCACCACCGCACCATCGCCGCGACCGACTGTCGTCGCAGCGACGGCCTCGTCGAGGGCGACCTGCACGTCGGCAGTCTGCTCCTCGTTCGAGTCCGTCGACCCCCGCAGGTCTTGGAGCGTGCCCGAGGCACGAGACAACGCAGCGATCGCTTCTTCGAGCAAGGTCATGTGTTCCTTCCGAACCCCGGCAGCGTCCCGCATCTCGTCGCGTAGGATCTGGAGCGTGGTCAGTGCGGCGGTGAACGGACCGCCGAGCTCGTGTCCGAGCCCGCGTCCGGTCGACATCGCGTCTTCGAGTCGTCGACCAAGTGCAGTGAGTCGCGCTGCGTCGGCACGCAGACGCGGACCGATGACGAGCAGGCCGAGGGCAGTGACCGCCAGCAGACCGGCGGCCATCGCGATGGCCGAGAGTGCGACGATCTCGAGCGAGCGCCAGTGCTCACCGAGGGTCGTCGACAACGCCGATGTCTCGGCGCGCAACGTCTCCATCGCGTCGGTGACCGCGCCACCGACCGAACGACGCCGCGCGACGTCGTCGGAATTCGCTCGCAGCGCGCGGAGCTCGACGGCCGTCGCAGCGACGTGCGTCGCGAGCTGGTCGGAGGGCTCGCGATGCGCGAGCAGATCGAGGTCGACCGCGTGCAACCGCTTCTCGGCGTCGGGCATCTCGCCGACGCGACGCGGGTCGACGACGATCGAGTGCACGGCCTGGAGCTCGGAGAGCCAGCCCACCCGACGCTCGACGCCCGCACGCGCATCGGACACCTCGGACAGAAGCGCGATGCACCACGCGCCGAAACCCATGAGGGCCGCAGCGAGAACTGCAATGACGACCATGCCGAGGTGACGCATCCGTGCCACCGTCCAGCGTATCTGCGCGTCGCGAACGATCGCGAAATCTCGGGCGGGCCACGAGACGGCACCCGGTGCGCGGTACAGTTCGCGTCGCCCGATCGGCAGAGAGACACCGTTTCGCTGCGGAGAACTCGAAGATCGATCCAATGGCCAACGCGCGCCCGAAGGGCCGCAGCGCGCCTGTCACCTACACCGGGTCCGCGGCCCCACACACCACGGAGCCGACGCACGAGGCCGTGCGATCACGCGCGGATCAGAAGCGGCCGCCACGACCGCGGCGTCCACCGCTGTCGTCGTCGCCGAAGTCGCTCGCCCGTCCACCGCGATCACGTCCACTACGATCGCGTCCACCACCATCGCGATCACGCGGTGGACCTGCACCGTCACGACGGCCATCGCGATCACCGGGGCGCGGCGGACCACTGCCGGGACGCGGCGGACCGCCACCGGGACGATCGCCGCCGAAGCTCCGCGGCGGCCCGAAATCCCGCGGACCACCCGGACCACGCGAGCGCTGTTGTGCCTGCGCTTCGTTCACGCGGATGGTGCGGCCGTCGAGGTCCTTGCCATCGAGCTCCGTGATCGCGAGGTCGGCCGCTGCAGGATCGGCGAACGTCACGAACCCGAAACCGCGAGAGCGTCCGCTTTCTCGGTCGTTGATGATCTTCGCCTCGGACACCTCGCCGAAGCGGGCGAAGGCCTCCTTCAGCCGGTCATCGGTCGTGCCCCACGACAGCCCGCCGACAAACAGTTTCTTCGACATCTCTCTTCTTCTCTGACTTTCCTCCCGCTCGACCAGGCGCGACATGCCTCGAGGCGAGTGGGTCCGCGACCAGGATAACACCTTTGGCGCGGGTCAAGTGGGGGCCACGCGACGCCGATGCGAGACGTGGAAGCTCCGGTATGCGGGCTCACATCCGCCCGCGGTACTCGGTCCGCCCGCGGTACTCGGTCGGGCCGCGGTACTCGGTCGGGCCGCGGTACTCGGTGCTCCCGGCCCGCGTCGACGCTGTGGTAAGCCCCAGGGTCCGATGACCAGCGCCATCGTCAGCGTCTCCAAGGAATCCCGGGTTTTCGAGCCGCCCGAGGAGTTCGCCGCGCGCGCTCGCATCGGTGCACGGGAGACGTACGACGCGATGTATCGCCGCAGCATCGAGGATCCTGCGGGCTTTTGGGGCGAGCTCGCCGCCGAGCTGCACTGGTTCGATGCACCGAAGACGATCCGTCAGTGGGATCCGCCGAAGTCGCGCTGGTTCGAAGGCGGCACGACGAATCTCTCGTACAACTGCCTCGACCGTCACGTCGCGGCGGGCGGTGGCGACAAACCTGCGCTCGTGTGGGAAGGCGAGCCGGGCGATGTGCGAACGCTCAGCTATGCCGAGCTGCTGCGCGAGACGTCGCGCTGCGCGAACGCGCTGCGACGGCTCGGCGTCGGTGCCGGCGATCGCGTCGTGATCTACATGGGCATGGTGCCGGAGGCCGCGATCACGATGCTCGCGTGCGCGCGCATCGGTGCGATCCACAGCGTCATCTTCGGCGGCTTCGCAGCCGAGGCCGTACGCGATCGCGTCAACGATGCCGGCGCGAGGCTCATCGTCACACAGGACGGCGCGTGGCGCCGCGGCAAGGTCGTTCCGCTCAAGGAGAACGTCGACCGCGCGCTCGTGCACTGTCCGTCCGTCGAGCACACGCTCGTGCTGCGACGCACCAACAACCCGATCGAGATGAAGGCCGATCGCGACGTCGAGTGGAGCGACGCCGTCGCCGGCGCGAGCGACACCTGCGACGCGGTGCCCGTCGCCGCGGAGCATCCGCTGTTCATCCTCTACACCTCGGGCACCACCGGCAAGCCGAAGGGTGTGATGCATACGACGGCCGGCTACATGGTCGGCGCGTGGGCGACGACGAAGTTCGTCTTCGATCTGCGCGACGACGACATCTACTGGTGCACCGCCGACGTCGGCTGGGTCACCGGGCACAGCTACATCGTCTACGGCCCGCTCGCGAACCACGCCACCGCGGTGATGTACGAGGGCGCGCCGAACCAGCCCGAACCCGACAGGTTCTGGGACATCATCGCGCGCCACAAGGTCACCGTCTTCTACACGGCACCGACGGCCATCCGTGCGTTCATCCGCTGGGGCGACGAGTATCCCAAGCGCCACGACATGAGCTCGCTGCGACTGCTCGGCAGCGTCGGCGAGCCGATCAATCCCGAGGCGTGGATGTGGTACCGCGAGGTGATCGGTGGCAATCGGTGTCCGATCGTCGACACGTGGTGGCAGACCGAGACCGGCTCGATCATGATGGCGCCGCTGCCCGGTGCGATCGCGACGAAGCCGGGCTCGTGCACGGTGCCGTTTTTCGGGGTGGTGCCGAAGATCCTGCGGCACGACGGCACCGAGGCCGACGCAAACGAAGGTGGATACCTCGCGATCATCGAGCCATGGCCGTCGATGCTGCGCACGATCTGGGGCGACGACGAGCGCTATCGAGAGACCTACTTCTCGAAATTCCCCGGCAAGTATTTCACCGGTGACGGCGCGCGGCGTGACGAGGACGGCTACTTCTGGGTGATGGGCCGCGTCGACGACGTTGTCAACGTCGCGGGTCATCGCCTCGGGACCGCCGAGATCGAGAGCGCGCTGGTCGCCCATCCGATGGTCGCCGAGGCTGCCGTCGTCGGCCGTCCGGACGAGCTCAAGGGCCAGGCGCTGGTCGCGTTCGTGACGCTGAAGGCCGGACGCGAGCCGAGCGACGCGCTCATCGCCGAGCTCGCGGAACACGTCGCGAACGAGATCGGCAAGTTCGCGCGGCCGGATGCGATCCGCTTCGCGGACGCGCTGCCCAAGACGCGCAGCGGCAAGATCATGCGCCGGTTGCTCGGTGAGCTGGCGTCGGGCAAGTCGCCGCAGGGCGACACGACGACGCTCGAGGACATCTCGGTGCTCGCGGCGCTGCGCGAAGAGGACTAACCTCATCGTTCTCCATGCCCGACTCGCGCGAGACGGGCCCGCACTCGAGCGGAGCTCACGACACCGTCTCGGATGTCGCCCCGGTCCAGCGGTCGCTTCAGCTCGAGCGTGGCAGCCTCGTCGGACGCTACGTCGTCCTCGAGCCGATCGGCTCCGGCGGGATGAGCATCGTCTACCTCGCGTACGATCCGGAGCTCGATCGTCGCGTCGCGATCAAGGTCGTGCGCGCCGCTGCCGACGCGAGCAGCAAGCTGCACGAGCGCGAGCGCATGCGACTACTGCGCGAGGCGCAGGCGATGGCCCGACTCACCCATCCGAACGTGATGCCGATCTACGACGCCGGCTCGCTCGGCGAGCGCGTGTTCCTGGCGATGCACTACGTCGAGGGCCAGACACTCACGCAGTGGCTCGCGCTGGCGCGACCGTGGCGGCAAGTCGTCGAATTCTTCGCCTATGCGGGGCGCGGGCTCGCGGCAGCACACGCAGCGGGGCTCGTGCACCGCGATTTCAAGCCCGACAATGTGCTCGTCGATCGCGAGGGGCGCGTGCGCGTGACCGACTTCGGACTCGCGCGGCCGAGCGAAGGCCCGCGTTCGATCGACGAGAGCGACGGCGAGCCCAAGCCGACATCGATCATGTCGTCGACGCGACTCGCGAAGCCGGTGACGATGGCGGGCGCGGTGCTCGGCACGCCGGCGTACATGTCGCCCGAGCAACACCTCGCTTCCGAGGTCGACGCGCGCACCGATCAGTTCAGCTTCTGCGTCGCGCTGTGGGAGGCGCTCACCGGCGAGCGGCCGTTCGCCGGAGCCTCGGTCGGTGAGCTCGCGTTCGCGGTGACGCACGGCGAGATGCGCACGTTCCCGCGCGAGTCGCCCGTGCCGAACCGCGTGCGCAAGGCACTCGAGCGCGGGCTGTCGCGGGCTCCCGAGGATCGCTTCCCCACGATGGCCGCGCTGCTCGAGGCACTGCAGCCGGGCATTCGCTCGAAGACGGCGCTGATGATCGGTGGCGCGCTTGCACTGGTCGGCGTCGGTGCGATGCTGCCGATGTTCGGTGAAGGCCGCACGCCGCCGGAAGATCCGTGCGCTGCGGCGCGGACCGGGCTCGTGGAGATCTACGACGAGCCGACACGCACGAAGATCGTCGACACGATCCACGCCGGACGCGGGCTGACGCAGGCGACGACCGAGCGTGTCGCGGAGGTGCTCGACGTGCGCGCGACCGAGTGGCGCGATGCCGCGGTCGCAGCGTGCGTGGCCCACCGTGTCGACGGCACCGAGTCGGCCGAGGCCTTCGACGCACGCATGCGCTGCCTCGCGCGACGTCGCGCCGAGTTCGAGGGTCTGCTCGACAAGCTCCAGCAACCCGACAACACGCGAGTCGTCGCCGCCGCATCTGCCCTGTTCGATGCAGTACCGGCGAGCGAGTGCAACGACACGACGCGGCTGCTCGAGTCGTCGTCGCCACCCGACGATCCCGAGCTGCGTGCGCTCGCCGACGACGTCGATCGCCGCCTGTTCGCGGCGCTCTCGGATCTGCAGACCGACGACGCGGGGGTCGCCGCGGCAGCGCAGCTCGTGCGCGACGCGGATGCGACCGGCTGGGCACCGCTGGTCGCGCGCACGCAGGGAATGCGGGCGCAGCTGCACGAGCGACGCGGCGAGATCAGCGAGTCCGAAGCGTGGCTCCGCGCGTCCGCCAGGTCCGCCGCAGCAGGTCGCGACGACTCGCAGAGGCTCGCGGCGCTCGGTGAGCTCGCGTACCTGCTCGCGCAGCTGCAGGGTCGGATTCCCGAGGCACTCGAGGTCGCCTATCTCATCGAGCTCGAGATCGTCCGCATGGGCGCGAACCCGCAGACACCCGGCATCTTCAACGCCCTCGGTGCGGTGTATCAGGCGGCGCAGCAACCGGACCGCGCTCGCGATACGTACCACAAGGGCCTCGAACTGCTCGATGCCGAGGGCCACGACAACCCGATTCGCCGCATGTCGCTGCTCAACAACCTCGGCACGATCGCGCTCAGCGAAGGCGATGCGCTCGGTGCCCGACGGTCGTTCGAGCAGGCGCTCGCGCTCGCGACGGTGACTTTCGGTGAAGCCGACATGCGCATGTCGGACTATCACCTCAACATCTGTCAGTCGTACATCATCCGCGGCGAGTACGACGTCGCCCGACCGAGCTGCGTGCGCGCGCTCGAGCTCGTCGATGGGCCCCAACCCCGCGATGCCGCCGGCGTCGTGCGAGCACTCATCGCGCTTGCGACGATCGACGGCGAGACCGGCGACTTCGTGCGGGCGCACGAGTCGATCGCGCGGGTCCGACCGCTCGCGACGACGGTGTATGGCACCGGTAGCCTCATCGCGGCGATCGTCGACGGTACCGACGCCGTCATCCACGAGCACGAGGGCAAGGTCGACGAGGCGACGAAGCTCGCGCTCGCGAGCTTGATGACGCTCGAGGCCGGCGGAAGCGCGTTGAATGCGATGCGCATCCCAATCCTCGCGCTTCACGGCACGCTCGCTGCGGCGACCGGCGACCACGCGAAGGCGCTCCAGCTGTGCGACGCCGCAATCGTGATGCTCCCGAACGACCTCCCGGCGGTGCACCCCCACCGGATCGAGCCGCTCATCTGCCGCGCCGACGCGCTGCTGCAGCTCGGCCGCATCGACGAGGCGGCCGTTGCGTACGACCAGGTCTCGACGATCCACGAGCGGCTCGCGGGCGATCCCGGTGCAGCAGCGCGCGCGCGCTTCGGTCGGGCGAAGATCGCAGCGACGCGCAACGACAGCGCGACCGCGCGGTCCGAGGCCCTGGCCGCGCGCCAACACCTGCAACCCGTCTCCCGCCGTGCACCGGCGCTCGTCGCCGAGATCGACGCTTGGCTGGAGACGCACCCGTGAGCACCAAGCTCGTGCTCTCGCCGGGCGATCGGTACGACGTGTACGAGGTGGTCGAGCTGCTCGGCCGCGGCGCGTTCGCGGCCGTCTATCGGGTGCGCGCGCCGAACCTCGATCACGATGCCGCGCTCAAGCTGTCGCTCAAACCGGTCGGCGACAACGATGCGTTCGGCCGCGCGCTGCGAGAGATCGCGATCCTCCGCAAGCTCACCAACCACCACGTCGTGCGCGTCCACGCTGCCGGCCGAGGTCACGACGGCCGCGTGTTCATGCTGATGGACTACCTCGAGGGCCAGCAACTCGACGAGTTCCACGACTTCGACGAGCCGATGCCGGCAGCGCAAGCGGTGTGGATGGTTCATCAAGCGTGTCTCGGTCTCGCGGAGGCGCACGCGCACGGCATTGTGCACCGCGACGTCAAGCCGGCGAACATCTGGGTCGAGCCCGATCACAACGTGCGCGTGATCGACTTCGGGCTCGCGCGCGCCTGGGACACCGCGGGCACGATCGGCAGCGAGGTCACCATCGGGCGGTTGCTGATCGGCACGCCGCACTACAGCCAGCCGGAGCAGCTCTACAACTCGCGACTGTCGCCGGCCTCCGACGTGTACAGCCTCGCGGTGGTGCTCTACGAGCTGCTCACGGGTCGGTGCTTGTTCTTTCCCGAGCGTGTGTTCTCCGAGGTGCGCGACGAGCTTCGCGATGATCCGGTGCCGTGGCTCGCCGCGCATCGCAGCACGTTGCCGCACCCGCTCGAGACGTTCGAGCACTGCCGCGATCTCCCGCGACCGCTCGCGGACCTCGTCATCCAGTGCCTCGAGAAGGTCCCCGAGCTGCGCCCCGCGACCGCGGGCGTCCTCGCCAACGCGCTCGGCTCGATCCTTCACTACGACTTCGGCGTCGCCGTCGCCGCGATGCTGCGCATCACGCTGCCGTGGGGCGGCTACGAGGAATCGCTGCTCTTGCCGGGCAGTCATCGCATCGGGTCGAGCAACGATGCCGAGATCCCACTGCGCGACAACGCGATCAAGCCGGTGCACGCGGTGATCGAGTGGGGCGGCTGGCCCGAGCTGCCGCAGCTCCGGCCACTCGTCGCCGACGGCTCGATCCTGGTGAACGACGTCGCAGTGACCCAGCGGACCCAGCTCGCGCGCGACGATCGGGTGACGATGGGTCGGTTCCAACTCGAGCTCACCTATCCGAAGACGTGAACCCGTCATGATCCCGACGACACGACTGCACTCGCGCCTCGTCTCCCCCGAATGGTTGGTGGTCGCCGGCTGCGTCGCGGTGCTCGTGATGTGGTCGCTGCCGCCGCTGCTCGGTGTGTGGGTCGGCGCGATGACGACCGCGATCACGCTCGTCGGCGGTGCCGGAGCCGGCGTCGTGTATCACCTGCGGCTGCACGCCGTGCTCGCACCCGAAGGTCTGCGCGCGGGCTGGTGGTGGCACCCGACGCGCGAGCACCCGCGGCTCGATCGCGTCGGACGTCGGATCGTGATGCCGTGGTTCTACGCGGGTGCGGCCGGCTGTGCCGGCGCGATCATCGGGTGCATCGGCTTTCTCTCGGCCGCGCTGCGCTTGTGAGCCGCGTCAGTCTCGGCGCTGATGCAGCTCGACCCGAACGATCGCCTCGCCGACAAGGTCGCCGCGGGTCTCGTCGCCCGGCGCGAGCGCGGCCGGTGGCGGACGACGCAGGAGAACGCGTTCGCCCTGCTCGCGCTCGCCGACTATGCGACGCGGCGCGAGGCCGACGTGCCCCACCATCGCGTGCGCGCGTGGATCGGCGATCGTGCGGTGATCGACGCTCGGGTGACGAAGCGCGACGACGTGCGCCGCGGCGGCTCGGTCCCACTCGACGCGGTGCGCGACACCACGGGCACGACCGCGATCGTGCTCGCGAAGAAAGGCACGGGTCGCGTGCACTGGCGTGTCGGCGTGAAGTGGACCGAAGCCGATCCACCTGCACGTTCACAGGGCCTCGTGCTCGCGACCCGCATCCTCGACGAGCACGGCGAGGTCGTGACGCGGATGACCGTCGGCCGTCGCTATCGGGTCGAGGTACGGATCGCGACCGACACGCCGCAGCAACACATCGCCGTCGAGCTGCCGCTACCCGGCGGCGTCGATGCGATCGATCGCAGCCTCGGCCACGGCGTCGCGGCCCGCATCGCGAGCACCGTCGACTCGAGCGCGCTGTCGCACGTCGAGCTGCGCGCCGATCGTGCGATGTTGTTCTTCGACGAGCTCGAGCCCGGCCGCACCGTGCAGCAGATCGCGGTGCTCGCGACCGCCGCCGGCGTGTACGCGCTGCCCGGCGCAACGGCCGAGGCGATGTACGAGCCCGAGACGTTCGCGCGCACGCCCGCGGCGCGGATCGAGATCACCCCGCAGGCGCCCTGAATCAGCAACAGATCGGCACCGTCGCCCGCAGGCACGTGACACTTCGTCACGCCGGCGGCTCGCCCGGGTGCAACACGGCACGCAAAACCCAGCACCCGCCGCCCGACCGCTGCGGCCCGCGCAGTGCAACAATCCCGCCCTGCCGATGATCATCGACCCGTTCCTCAAGCTCGTCGAGACCCAGGCCGCGCAGGGGCTCGTCATCCGCTCCGGCGCGCCGCCAGTGCTGGAAAAGAGCGGCTCGAAGGTCGCGCTGAGCATGCCGAACCTCGACGCCGACATAGTCGAGATGATCCTCGAGGAGGTCGCGAGCACCGAGCAACGCACCGCGATCGCGAGTGGTGGTGCGCTCGACACCGAGTACAAGAGCGGCGACGGCAAGATCTACCAGGTTGCGATCACGCGCAGCGATCGCGACCTGCGGATCGTGTTTCGCCTCGTCGTCGCTGGCGCGCGCACGCCCGCACACCCGCCGGATCCGCCGAGTACTGCGCGGGCTCCGGTCGCGGTGCCCATGCACCCGCACGTACCGATCGAACCCGTGGTCCAGGTGACATCGCCGATCGCGGGACGCATCCCGACCGCGACGCTCGCAGCCGGCACGATCGCCCGCGTCCTCGAGCGTGCGCAGCACGAGGACGCCTCCGACGTGCTGCTCGCGAGCGGCCTCACCGCGCGCCTTCGCGTCGGTGGTCTGCTCGTCGAGCAGCACGAAGTGATCGAGGAGGCCGAGCTCGAGTCGCTGTTTGCACCGTTGCTCGGGCCCCAGCAGCGCGATGAGCTGGCGCGCACCGGCAGCACCGATCTCGCGATCGCGTTCCCCGAGGGCAACGGCACCAAGCGCTGGCGCGTGAACATCTTCCGCCGCCACGGCGGGCTCTCGGCCGCGCTGCGACCGATCCGCACCGACATCCCCTCGCTGCGCGAGCTCGGCCTGCCCGATGATTTCCACGAGCTCACGCACCATCGCACCGGCCTCGTACTCGTCACCGGCATGGCTGGCGCAGGCAAGTCGACGACGCTCGTCGCGTTGGTCGAGCACATCAACCGCACGACCGCGAAGCACGTGATCACGCTCGAGGATCCGATCGAGTACGAGTATCGACCCGCGCGCGCACTGGTGCAGCAGCGCGAGATCGGTCGCGACGTCTCCGACTTCGCGACCGGCCTACGCGCGGCGCTACGCGAGAGTCCCGACATCATCCTGCTCGGTGAGATGCGCGATCGCGAGACCGTCTCCGCAGCGCTCACGGCCGCGGAGACCGGACACCTCGTGCTCGCGACGCTGCACGCCGGCAGCGCGGCGATGGCGATCGATCGCGTCGTCGACGTGTTCCCCGAGCACCAACAAGCGCAGGTGCGTGCCCAGCTCGCCGCGGTGCTGCGCGCGGTCGTCACCCAGGTGCTCTTGCCGTCGACACGCCCGCCGCTACGCGTCCCCGCGTTCGAGAAGCTGCTCGTGACGACCGCAGTGGCGACGAAGATCCGCGACCTGCGAGGGCACCAGATCACGAGCGAGATCCAAAAGGGTCGTTCCGAGGGCATGGTCAGCCTCGAGCTGTCGATGGCCCGACTCGTCCGCACCGGTCGACTCGCGATGGATGTCGCGATCGAGCACGCCGCCGACAAGCACTTGCTCGGGGAGCTCGTGCGCCAGAGCTGACGCCCACGTGAACATCCGTTCGGCTCGGGCCCGAACCGAGCGCATGCGCGGGCGTGTTAGGGTTGCGCTCGGCTTGTCGGACTCCGCGCCCCGCTCGTCGCCCGAGTCGGTGCCGACGGTGGTGAACACCACCATCGTCGGTGTCGAGCGCCGTGCGTTGCTCCCGGCGACGGTGATGCTCGGGCGCTACTTGCTCGAGGAACGCATCGGTCGCGGCGGTATGGGCGAGGTGTTCCGCGCGCACGATCCCGAGCTCGATCGCGCCGTCGCGATCAAGCGGCTGATGTCGTTCGCCGACGACGATCAGGCGCAGATCCGCATGCTCCGCGAGGGCCAGGCGATCGCGAAGTTGAGCCATCCCCACGTCGTGCAGGTCTACGACGTCGGGCGCGATGCCGGCAGCGGTGACATGTTCATCGCGATGGAGCTCGTCGAGGGCGTCACGCTGCGGCAGTGGGTCCGCAGCGTGCCGACGTGGCGCGAGATCGCGGACGTGTTCGTGCAAGCCGGCACCGGCCTGCTCGCCGCGCACGAGCAAGGCATCGTCCATCGCGACTTCAAGCCGGAGAACGTGCTCGTCGCCAACGGGCCGCTCGCGAAGGTGGCGGACTTCGGGCTCGCGAAGCCGGCGACCGAGCCCCAAGGCACAGACGAGCCGACGCCGCTCGATCCACCGCGACGCGCGACTCGGCTGCGAGCACCTCGCGTCGCGACCGGCGACGGCGACTCGCCGCGCAGCGGATCGCGGCGCTCGAGCTCTGCGTTCGACAGCGAGCTGACGCCGGTCGGCGCGCGACTCGGCACGCCGGCCTACATGGCACCCGAGCAGGCGTCGGGCATCACGACACCGCGTGCGGATCAGTTCTCGTTCGCGGTCGCCGTGTTCGAGGCGTTCTGCGGCTACCTGCCGTTCCCCGGCGACAACCCGGCGCAGTACGCCGTCGCGGTGCTCGAGGGCGCGATGCTCGAGTTTCCCCGCCGCACCGCGGTGCCGAAGCGATTGCAGGACGCGATCTATCGCGCGCTCGATCCGGACCCCGCGGCTCGGTTCGCGACGCTCGAGCCGCTGCTCGCCGAGCTGCGTCGTGATCCGGCCGCGATGCGTCGCCGCGCCATGACGATCGGCGCGACGCTCGGCCTCGGTGCCGCCGTCGCGCTGGTCGGCAGCGAGCTCACGCGGCGATCGGATGTCGCCACCGGTGCGTGCGATGCCGAGGCCGGGATGATCGCGACGGTGTGGAACGACGAGATTCGCGACGACGTCGAGCGCGCGATCGCCGAGGTCCCGGTGCCCTATGCGGCCGACACCGCGACACGCACGGTCGCGGCGCTCGATCGCACGAGCACCGCGTGGTCCGAGCTGCGTCACCGTTGGTGCGAGACGACGCGCACAGCGGCGACGCCGACCGCCGTGAATGCTGCGATCGGTGCCTGCACCGACCGCATGTTGTCGCGGCAGCGCGAGCTCGTCGCGACGCTCATCGATGCCGATGCGGATGTGCTGACCAACGCGCTCGATGCGATCGAGAAGCTCGATCGCGAGCTGGCCCACTGCGAGGATCCGGCGTTTTTGGCCCAATATACGGGCGACGCCGCCCTCGAACGCCAGGCCGCGCTCGAGGTGCTCGCACAGACGCGGCAACGCCTCGATCTCGGGCAAACGGCCGCCGGACTGCGCACGCTCGATGCGCTGGTGCTGCGCGACGATCCGATCATCGCGCTCGAGCACCTGCTCCTACGCTCCTCGCTTGAGAAGGCACGGGGCAACCTCGGCCGCGCGCGCGAGCTGCTCGATCAGGCGGCGCAGCAAGGCCTCGGTGCCGACGCGCCGCTGTTGGCCGCCGAATGGAACGTGACCTACGCCGGCCTCTTGTTCGAGCTGGGCGAGCTCGATGCGATGGCTGCGCCCTACGAGCGCGCGTGGATGCTGCGGCGCCGGCACCTCGGCGACGATCACATCCTGACGCTCGTATCGCTCGGCGAGCGCGGCCACCTGCCGTACGCGCGCGGTGACTATGATGCGGCGCTCGCGATCTATCGCGACGCCGCCGATCGGGCCGCGGTCGCGACAGCCGAGACCGACTACGATCGCGTGCTGCTCGACGAGTGGGTCGCGCAGGCGATGAGTCACACGGGTGCGCTCGATGCCGCGCGCGAGCGCACCGCGGATCTCGTCGCACGGCTCGAGAAGTCGCGTGGTCCGATCCACCCGCGCACCCTCGACGTGCTCGAGACGCAGGCGACGATCGAGCTGCGGTCGGGTCGCGCCGCGGCGGCGCTCGAGCACTTCGGGCAGGCGCTGCGCGGCCGTGCTCCGCTCGCACAGGGCGGCGATCCGCTCGCCCGCGCGTCGACGCTCGCGAACGTCGGTGCCTGCCTGTCGGCGCTCGAGCGTCACGACGATGCGATCGCGGCGCTGTCCGAGTCGCTGGAGCTGTGGCGCCAGGCCGGCTTCGGCCCCGACAACGCGAGCGTGATCGCGATCGAGAGCAACCTCGCGACGTTGCAGCACAAGCTCGGCCGCCTCGATGCTGCGCTCGACGGTTTCGCCGGCGTCCTCGAGCACATGCACGCCGCCGGCCTCGACCTCACGAGCGACGGCCTGATGATTCACGTGAACTACGCGAACGCGCTCGAGGATGCCGGTCGCCGTGCCGATGCGATCCTCGCGCTGCAGACCGTGCTCGAGCGCGCCCAGCTCGGCAGCGATCCGGTGTTGCTCGGCCGTGCCTCGCAGGCCTACGCCGAGGTCCTCGATCGCCATGGTGATCGCGCAGCGGCCGACACCGCGCTGCAAGCCGCGACCAAGGCGTTCGCGAGCCAGCCAGCCGACAGCCCCTGGCGCGTCGAGCTCGAGCGCTTCGTGCACTCACGAGCGACAATCGCCCATCCGTAGATCACTGTTCGCCGAGCAGGGCGCGAACCTCGTCGATCAGCTCGAGCTCCCGCTCGTCGATCTCGCCGTCGACCGCCGCGGCCGCCTGGAGCTCGCCGAGCAACGCCGCACGACTGCCCGCATCGAGCCGCGCGACCTTGTCGACGACCGGCTGGCCGATGTCGACGCCGTTGAACACCGCCTGCTTGTGCGCCGGCCCGAACTCGAACCGATCCATCAGGCGCTCGAGGAACTCGCGCTCGGCGTCGGTGACTGCGGCGTCGGCGATGAGCAGCTGCGCGACGATCTGGCAGTAGAGGAGGTTGCGCTCGTAGGAGGCCTCGTCCATCGGTGGCACATCGTAGCACCATGTCGGCCCGCGATCGTCGCGTTGTCCCACAGGCAAAGGAGGGCCGAGCGGTGCGCACGAGCGCATGTTCGAGGTCGACGCGGGCGGTCGCATGCACGACCGCCCGCATTGCTGAGTCGAGGTGCTAGTAGCCCCACTCTTGCGGCACGTCGCAGGTCTCGCACTGCGGGCACGGGAACGCCACGTCGAGCGCGTCGATTCCGGCCTGCAGGTCTTCGGTCGTCGGGGTAGCGTTCGCCCACAGCGCGGTGAGCGTCGCCGCCGCATCTGCATCGCGAATGGTCGCTTCGGGATCGAGGATCGGTCCGGCGATCTGGATGAACGCCCAGTTCGCGTCGGCCGCGGAGTCACACACCGCTGGCTGCTGCTCGAGATGATTGCGGACCTGTCGCGCCCACGCGTACCACGCGGCATTGTCGAGCTGCTCGTGCGCTTCGTAGAACATTGCCTCGCCGACCGAGCCGAGATCTTCGAACGCGGGATCGCCGTCGGCCGGGAACAGGTCGCGCCAGCAGCGGATCGCGAGCAAGCCGTTGAACAACGCCGTGTCGATCGCGGGATCGATCGCGTAGACGTCGGCCGCGATGCCGATGCCCTGGCCCTGCTCCGTCGCGCCGTTGTAGTACGCCCAGCCCGAGTCGCAGTCGGCGGGGGTCAGGATGCAGCTCGCCGATTCCTTGTAGATCGACACCCACAGGAACCACTGCACGCCGGCGTCGATGCGCGCCGCATGGACGTTCGCATCGCCTTCGCCGCTCATGCCCGCCGCGAACGCGTCGTCGATGATCGGCTGAATGCGGGCCGGACCGACGCAGCGATCGGGGTAGTTCGTCGCGTTCTCCGCTACCGTGCATTGGCGATCGAACGCGACCGTCTCGTCCTGATCCTCGAGCGGGATCGGCGGGTAGTGCAGATCCTCGCGCCGCAGCACGCGGGACTCGAGGCCGTTCTTCGTCGCGTACAGCCCGCGTGCTGAGAGGAAGTCGTCCGCGGTCGGCGTCTCGCCGTTGCGGATCAGGTCCATCATGTCTTCGTACGCGACGATGCGCGCGGCCGTGCCCGGCGGCTGGTCGACCAGCACCCACTCGCCACCATCGGACACGCACGCGCCGTAGTCGGGGCTCGCCTCGGGCGTGAAGTCGCTGTCGAGCGGCGCGCAGCTCCCGAGATCCGCGTCACCGAAGTCGATGTCCTGCGGACAGCCGCCGGGGCCCGTCGTGCTCGGATCGGAATCCGTCGTGTCGGGATCCTCCGTGTCTGCCGTCGTCATCGTCGTCGACGGCTCGGTCGTCGACGTCGGCTCGGTCGTCGACGTCATCGTCGTGTTCGTGGTGCTCGGATTGTCCGTCGTGTCGCCGGACTCGCTCGAACCAGCACTCTCGTCACCGACGCTGCCTCCTTCGCAGCCGAGCAACGTGAGGACCAACGTACCGGGGACGATGAGTGCATATTTATAGATCATCGGCGCGAGGATCTCAGCTTGCTCCTGCCCGCATAAGCATGGGCCCACCCGGTATGGGTCTCGGTGGAGCCACTTGCCCGGCGAGGGTTCTCCCCTGCTTCGCTCACTCGGCGCGGACGAGCCCGAGCCGGATCGCGTGGCGCACGAGACCCACGACGTTCTTCGAGTCGAGCTTTGCCATGATCCGTCCGCGGTGACCTTCGACGGTCTTCACCGACAGGTCGAGGTCGCGCGCGATCTCGGGACTCGATCGACCCTCGGCGACCATGCGGAGGATCTCGCGCTCACGCGGCGTCAGGTCGCCGCCGCTCGGACGATCACCCGACGAGCTCGTGCGTCGCGAGTCGTCGAGCACGATGCGTGCGACGTCGGGACTGAAGAAGGCCTTGCCCGCTGCGACCGCGTGGATCGCCGCGAGTAGATCCGACAGCCCCGATCCCTTGAGCAGATACCCCGCAGCGCCGGATCGAATTGCGGGCCGTACATGCTCCTCCGTCGCATACATCGACAGAATCAACACTTGCGTGCCGGGCAGTGCCGCGCGGATCGTTCGCGTGGCTTCGACACCGTCTACGCGCGGCAAGTTGAGATCCATGACGACGACATCGGGCTTCAACGCCTTCGCCGCATCGATGCCCGCTTGCCCGTCTTCGGCTTCGCCGACGAGCTCGACATCGTCGCGTCCGTCGAGCAACGCGCGCAGACCCTCGCGCACAATCGTGTGATCTTCGACGAGCAGTACACGGATTCGAGCCGACACAGCACCCAGGTTATCAGCTCGACACAGCGGGTGCTACGCTCGGCGCCGTGAGCGGCCACTTAGAGACCATCAAGCGAGTCCTCGACGGCGATTACGCCGACGCCACCGACGAGCAGCGCACGGCGGCCGTGAAGGAGCTGGTGCAGGTCTGCAGCGTCGCCGCCAGCGCGATGACGATCCAGCCGTTTCCGCTGCTCGACACTGCGCTCATCGCACCGGTGCAGATCGCGATGGTCCAGGGCATCGGCAAGATCCACGGCCACAAGCTCGACAGCAAGTCGATCCTCGAGATGCTGAGCACGTTCGGCGCGAGCATCGTCGCGCAGAACATCATCATGGCCGCGGCGAAGCTCGTGCCGTTCGTCGGGTGGATCGTCACGATTTCGATGGCCTACGCGATGACTTGGGCGATCGGCGAGGTCAGCGATCACTACTTCCGCAACGACCGCAAAGTCGACGAGGGCGAGCTGAAGGCGATGTTCGATCGGGTCTACAAGGCGAAGCGGGCCGAGAAGACCGAGCAGCACAAGGGCGATGCGGCGCTCAAAGAGAAGCTCGAGAAGCTCAAGAAGGCCCACGCCGACGGGCTGCTGACCGACGAAGAGTTCGAGGCGAAGAAGACGCAGATCCTCGCGTCGTTCTGACCCGGCGGGCCATCTCGCGTCACCGCAGTGGGATCGTCGCGCCGAGCCGCGTGCCGCCATCGCGCTCGGGGCCGATGTCGAGCCGACCGCCGAGCAGCTCGATGCGCTCGCGCATGCCGACCAGCCCGCGCCCCTTGCCGACGTCGCCATCCTTCAGCCCGATGCCGTCGTCGACGACCGCGACGCGGATCGTGTCGGCATCCGCGACGACCGAGACAGTGACGTGCCCGGCACGCGAGTGCTTGATCGCGTTGGTCAGCCCCTCTTGCACGACGCGATAGCAGGTCGTCTCGATCGCCGGAATCGGGGCACGATCACCGAAGCGGATGTCGTGCTCGACGAGCACGCCGGTGTGGTGCTCGACGTCCTCGCACATGCGCTCGAGCGCACGCACCAACCCGACGTCATCGATCACCGCGGGTCCGAGCGATCGCACTGCACGGCGGATCTCTTCGACCGTCTCGTCGACGAGCGCAGTGCTGCGCGCGGCGAGCTCCTTGATCCGCACGAGCTGCTCGGGCTTTGCTTGCTCGAGCAGGTTGCCGAGCAGCTGCAGATTGAGCCGAATCGCGGTGAGCGTCTGCCCCGCGGAGTCGTGCAGATCGCGGGCAATCGCGCGCTGCTGCTCCTCTTGCAGCTCGACGGCGCCGAGCGAGATCTCGCGCAGGCGGTGCTCCTTCTCGCGGACCTCGGCGAGCGCCTGCGAGAGCGCCGACGAACGCACCTCGACGAGCTGCTCGAGACCGGCGTTGAGCTTCGCGAGCTCGGCCTTGCTCGCCTCGAGGTGCGCGAGCAAGGCCCGGATCTCGGCCTCGGCACGACCGACCGCGCGCATCGGCAGCCAGTACACGAGGCCGGCGAGCACGAGCGCGAGACCGCCGAAGCCGGCCGCGAGCAACCATGCCTGCTGGCGCAGCTCGGCGGTCGACATCGCGACCCACACGCGCGCGACGACGGCGTTGTTCACGATGACCTCGGACATCTGCCACAGTGGCCGCCGCCGCTCGAGCTCGGCCTGGACCTCGGCGTAGCGCGGATCGATCGGCTCGTCATTGTCGTCGACGACCTCGACCCGCGCGATGCTCTCTTGGAGCTCGTAGCTGCGAATGTGCTCGATGAGCTTCACCGCGTCGTACTTCCACATCGCGGGCCGCCGCTCGATGTCGGAGCGGATCACCGCGCCGACCTGCTGCGACGCGACCTGGGCCTGCACGCGCAGCGCTCGCATGCCGAGCACGTAGAACGCAGTCGGTGCCGTGACCATCACCAACGCCGCAAGCACGACAGCGAGCGGCCGCAGCTGCGCACCGAGGTAGTCGCGGAGTCGGACCTCGACGTGTTCGTCGCTCACGATCCCCCCGGCAGCTCACCGATCGGCGCGCAACCGTGCGCGGCGATCACCGCCTGCCCCTGCGCCGAGAACGCGAATCGCAGGAAGTCTGCGACACGTTCGTCTGGGCTCGGAAACGTCACGAACGCGAGATCCTTGTAGAGAGGATAGTGGCCGTCGGCGAGCGCTTCGAGCGTCGGCTCGACGCCCTCGAACTCGAGCGCGCGGATTGGTCGATCCGCGGGCAGCGAGCCGCTGCCCATCAGACCCACGCTGCCTTCGGTGCTCGCGATCGCATCCTCCATGCCGATGTCGTCGTAGATGACGCGCCACCGCCTCGCCTGGTACGCGGCTTCGTCGATCTCGGCGAGCTCGGGGATCACGTGGGCGACGGCGGCGTGTGAAGAGTCGCCGCGCTCGCGCTGCAGCACGACGATCGGGCTGCCGTCGGACCACGTGGTACGACGTCCGTCGAAGATCTCGAGCAGCCACCGACGATCCATGGCGACCTCGGGCACGCTCGAGTGCACAGCGACCATCACCGGCGCACGCGCGTAAGGGATCGCGACGACGTCCGACGCGCGTTCCTTCGACGACAACGGTCGCGACACCAGCGCGATGTCGGTGGCGCCATCGAGCAACGCCCGCATGCCGCCGCCCGAGCCGACGGATCCATGCACGACCGGTGGTGCCGCTCCTTTCGCGGCATACGCCGCTGCGAGCGCCCGCGTGACCGGTAGGTTCGAGCCCGAGCCGGCAATCACGAGCGCGTCGGCATGCGCCGACCGCTGCCCCGGAGACGCACCCGCCGCGCCGAGAAACGGCGGCTGCGGCCCCTTCGTGCTGCCGACGAGCATCCACAGCGCCAGACCGAGCATGCCGAGCACCGCGAGGCCGACGATCGCGGGAATCGACGAGCTGGGCTGCACGCGCGCGCTGGATCCGATCGGCACGTCCGCATGGTAGCAAGCGGGTAGCCTTCGCCGCCATGGTCGCCTCCGCTCTGCCGCAACACGCACGCGTCGTCGTCATCGGCGGCGGCATCATCGGATGCTCGGTCGCCTATCACCTCGCGCAGATGGGCTGCACGGATGTCGTGTTGCTCGAGCGCGATCGACTCACGTCCGGTACGACGTGGCATGCGGCCGGTCTGATCGTGACGTTCGGATCGACGTCGGAGACCTCGACCGAGATGCGCAAGTACACGCGCGATCTGTACGCGCGTCTCGAGGAAGAGACCGAGGTCGCGACCGGGTTCAAGGCGGTCGGCTTCATCGAGATCGCGACCGAGCGCGACCGGCTCGAGGAGTACCGCCGCGTGTCTGCGTTCAATCGTCACTGCGGCATCGACGTGCAGGAGATCTCCGCGGCGCAGGTCCATGATCTGTTCCCGCTCGCGCGCACGGACGACATCCTCGCCGGGTTCTACGTCGAGGGTGACGGCCGGGCGAATCCAGTGGACGTGACGATGTCGCTCGCCCGTGGCGCTCGCATGCGCGGCGTGACGATCTGCGAAGGAGTCGCGGCGACCGGTGTGCTGCAGCGCAGCGGCGCAGTCACCGGCGTGACGACGACCGCGGGTGACATCGTCTGCGAGGTCGTCGTCAACTGCGCCGGCATGTGGGCGCGACAGCTCGGCGCGAAGTCGGGTGTCGACATCGCGCTGCAGTCGGCCGAGCACTACTACCTCATCACCGACGACGTCCCCGGGCTCACATCGTCGATGCCGGTGCTCGAGGATCCTGCCTCGCACGGGTACTTCCGCGAGGAGGTCGGCGGGCTGATGATCGGGTTGTTCGAGCCGATCTGCGCGCCGTGGAACGTCGGCGAGGTGCCGGAGGATTTCTCGTTCGGCGAGATCGAGCCGGACTGGGAGCGCATGGGCCCGTACGTCGAGAAGGCGATGTCGCGCGTGCCGATCGCACTCGATACCGGCGTGAAGAAATTCTTCTGCGGGCCCGAGAGCTTCACGCCGGATCTGCAGCCGGTCGTCGGCGAGTCACCGGAGCTGAAAAACTACTTCGTCGCGGCGGGCATGAACTCGATCGGGATCCTCACGGCCGGCGGCATGGGTCGCGTGCTCGCGCACTGGATCTTGCACGGTCGTGCGGACGTCGACGTCACGGGGTTTCACATCGATCGATTGCATCGCTATCAGACGAATCCCGAGTATCGCCGGCTGCGCACGGTCGAGTCGCTCGGGATGGTGTACCAGTGCCACTATCCGACGCGATCGATGCAGACCGCTCGCGGTGCGAAGCGATCGGCGCTGCATGATCGACTCGCGGCTGCGGGTGCGTACTTCAGGGATGTGAGCGGGTGGGAGGGGCCGGACTGGTATGCGCCCGAGGGCCATGAGGCGAAGGTGGATTCGCTGTCGTGGGGTCGGCAGCCGTGGTTTCCGTGGTGGAAGGCGGAGCACGATGCAGCACGCAACGACGTGATCCTGATGGACATGTCGTTCATGGCGAAGTTCTCGGTCCAGGGTAAAGATGCCGGTCGCGCGCTCGACCGCATCAGCGGTGGTCGGGTCGACGGCGAGCCCGGCGTGATCACGTACACGCAGTGGCTGAACGAAGGCGGCACGCTCGAGGCGGATCTGACGGTGACGAAGCTCGCCGACGATCGCTTCTGGGTGGTCGCGTCGGACACGGCCCATCGTCATGTCGAAACCTGGATGCGGCGGCACTTCGCGGATCAGCACGCGTTCGTGACGGACGTGACGGGTGGGTATGCGCAGATCAACGTGCAGGGGCCGCGCTCGCGCGAGCTGATGGCGCAGGTGACGAGCGCGGACATGAGCAACGCGGCGTTTGCTTTCCGTGCGGCGCGGGAGATCGACATCGGGCTCGCGCGGGCGCTGTGCGTGCGCATCACGTATCTCGGCGAGCTCGGCTACGAGCTGTACGTGCCGACCGAGCAGGCGGTGCACGTGTACGAGCGGTTGATCGCGGCGGGTGGTGACTTCGGATTGCGCCACGCGGGGCTGAAGGCGCTCGCGAGCCTGCGGATGGAGAAGGGTTATCGCGACTACGGGCACGACATCGACAACACCGACTCGGTGCTCGAGGTCGGGCTGGGGTTCGCGGTGGATCTGGACAAGCCCGGTGGGTTCATCGGGCGCGACGCGGTGCTTGCGAAGAAGCAGGTGCCGCTGGTGAAGCGATTGGTGCAGGTGCTCGTGAAGGATCCCGAGCCGATGCTGTTCCACGCGGAGATCGTGTATCGCGACGGCAAGGCAGCCGGGTACGTGCGCGCGGCGAGCTATGGGCACACGCTCGGTGGTGCGGTCGGACTCGCGATGGTGGATGCGGGTGGTGAGCCGGTGACCGCGGCGTGGATCGATGCAGGGGCGTGGGAGGTGGACATCGCGGGGACGCGGTATCCGGCGATCGCGTCGCTGCGGCCGCTGTTCGATCCGGGGAATACGAAGATCAAGGCATGAGCTGGCTCTCGCGCAACGAACGAAGATCGCTGCGCGAGTGGAACGGCCCACCTCGACGGCGCGCGATTCGATGCGGGTGCGATCCTCCGCGACGACGAGCCGTGGGCCGTCTGCCCGACGACGAGCCGCGCGACGAGCGAGAGCACGAGGGCGAGCAGGCGGTGGGGCAATGCGCGCGAGCAACTGCGAAGCGCCGGCGTCTGTCCCCCCCGCCCTGAGTCATCGAGGTGCTACCCCTGCGGCGTGCAGGTCGTGTTCTGCAGCGCCCACCCCGTCATGTCCGAGTACGTGTACGCCCCCGTCAGCCCCGCGTAGAACTCCGAGCTGCCATCGCCCGGATCGATCCGATACGCCCGATCCGCCTGCGTCACCGCCCACACGTACCCGTCGACGTCGACGCTGACGCCCTTCACCGTGCCTTCGATCGGAATCGCCGCGCCGACCTGCAGCGTATCGCCGTCGACCTCGCGCACCGCCGGTGGCAATCCGTCGATGTCCCACTGCGCGACCCACAAGCGTCCCTCCGCGTCCTGCTGCAGCCCGCCGATCGAGCGGAACGACTCGCCGACGAACGACGTCCACATCTGCGTCGCCGGATCGAAGCGCGCACCGCCAGCGCCCGCGACGAACGTGCCCGCGGGCGCGTAGTCGCCCGAGCTCGACACGATCGGACGACCGGCGCTGTCGATCGTGATCCCGTACGTCCACATCAGCGGCGCGACGTCCCACGTCTGCGTCGCGACCGTGATCGCATCGACGCGCGTCAGCTTGCCGACGCCGGTGTGGATCATCCAGCTGCCGTACCGCGTCCGTCGCTGCCCAGCGGCCCTACCGCTCGGACCGCCGTGGTTCACGTGCAAGAGTGCTAGTGTCGTTCGCGATGCGTTTCTCTGCCCTGCTCGCGCTCGTCCTGGTCGCTTGCTCCGCGCAGCCGCTGCCCGCGGACAAGCTCGACTACGCGGGTCACTGGCGCGGCGGCGGCATCGACCTCGAGATCACCGCCGAAGGCCGCGCGCACTACCGGAAGAACGAAGGCGCAGGCAAGATCGAGATCGACGGCCCGATCGCGGGGTTCGACGGCGACGACTTCATCGTCGGCGTGATGGTGATGAAGACCCGCTTCGACGTCACCGCACCACCGACGAACATGGGCGGCTACTGGTCGATGACGGTCGACGGCGTCGAGCTGACTCGGAACTAGCCTTTCAGGGGAAGCAGCCCCATCCGTCTCGATCGCTCCGCGGGAGGCGAAAGGATCTCACGGGAGCACTACGCGACGCATCAGCTCCTTGACCTCATGCACCCATTGGAGAAGCAGCGTCGGCACGATCTGCCACTTCAGCGCGTAGTCGAGCCCATCACATCCGGCAACCGGCAGCGGGCCTCCGGCACGCGTGATCGCGTCCAGCGATTCGCGGAGGATGTCGAGGAGTCGCCCCCGCCCGGTTCCATCTGGCGCGACCAGGTCGAGGTAGCTCAGCACGACGTTTCCGCCCCCGGGAATCTCGTGCCACGCTTGTACGAGAGTCGCGGAGAGCCGGAACGCTTCGGCGGACGCGGTGGGCCACGCGACGTCGCCGTGGCTGTAGATGAACGTGTTCAGGCCGATTGCATGGCCGGGAGCCCGCACGCGCTGTACGGATACGAGCACGTCAAGCCGCCTCTTCGCGCGGAAGACCGTGTCCGCCGACCTCGACGCTACGGTCGCGGATCACGGCGTCGTCCTGCGCGTCGGCGAACGAGCGCGCACGCGCGCGCGCGGCCTCTTGCTCGTCGGGGTCCATCCGCGGCCACAGCCAGTCCATCCGCTCGAGCACCGGATCCTCGAGCTCGTCTCGCATGAGGCCAGTCGCGCGCAGGTACAGGATCTGCCGCTCGCACGCTTGATACTCGATCGCTGCGTCGGTCATCGTCGTGTCCAAGCGGGTCGGGTGTTGCACAGCGCTTCTTGGAACGCTCGCAGCGCGGTGGTTGCGATTGGCTCGACGACGCCGTGGGTTCCGACGTGCGGACCGTCGGAACGGAACTGGAGGAACGAAACGAGACTCGCTTCGTCGATGCGGAAGAGCGGGTCCTTTCCGAACCCTCCGAGCTCACGCGGAAGCCGGTGAGGCGCGAGACCGCCAGGATCGTCCGCCGACACGAACATCCCTCCCATGCCGGGCTCCACGGGGTCTGCACCGGGTGGCTCGAGATCTTCGTCTCGAACGCCGAGCGTGCGTACAGTCGGACCACACGCGGGGGTCCCGTCGGCGTCGGCGCGCATGGGGCGGAAGAGAGTGCGCAGCATCGCTGGCCAACGCTAGCAGGTGTCGCTCGCGTCCGCCGCAACACGAGCGACCTCGAACGCGTTGCTCGCTGCGGGGTGGCCAGCGTGGCCGGCTATCGGGCCACCCAGACGATGACTGGACGCCGGCCGGTCTGCTCCTGCGGGCGATGGGCGCCGAGCTCCGCGCACCAGAGCTCGCCTCGCTTCACCCGCGATCCTCTCGCTCGAGCGCGCCCGCCCACTCGTCGAGACCGACAGCAAGGCCGAGGTCGCGGCGATCACTGCGGCGAGGTGCTCGATCCCCCCGCTTTGTCCGACCTATCCGCCTCCGCCCAGAGCTCGCGCTCGATGTCGTCGAGGTCGGTGAGTTCGGCATCGCCGAGATGACCTCGTCTGAAGTGATTGCTCTTCGAGTGATTGCACTCGCACAGTGCGCGCTCATCTGCGCTTGTGCGAGGCCTTCCGCCGGATCCAACGGATAGGCGCTCAGCTGCGAATGATATGAGTGGAGCTCATGTCATTCGTCAGTTGCAACGGCTGGTTGGGCAGCATTCTCTCGGGTGCTCGCGTCGGGTCTGCGCGGTGGCAGCGAAACCGTCGGTCTACCGCTCTCGCGCTCCAGCGCCCTGAGAGCCTCGAAGATCGCGGGAATGTCGTAATTGAACTCCTTCGCGATCTCATCACGAACGGCGCGGACCTCTTCGACGATCGGATCTCGTGTCACGCGTCCTCCTTTTTCTGGTGTAGCTCTTCCGGGGTGCAGATGATCGGCGGTTCCACGCCGTTGTTCCGGCAGACCCGTTCGATGTGCGGGCGCATCAGCGCGTTCGCGATATGAGCGCAGTTCCAGGTCAGCAAGACATTCATGCCGTGGACCGCCGCAATGGCAAACGTGCGCGGCGTCGATCGCCGCCTTGCTCGGCAATGCTGCTGCCTCGAGCAAGGCGGTCGCGAGACGCTGCGCGTCCGGGGTGGCGGAGAGAATCTCTAGGCCCTCGGTCGCGGCAAGGCGCCGGGTAGCCGCCGCCGCGTCGCCCTTGGCGACCTCGGTGAGGACCACCTGGGAGATGTAGAGGTCGAATCCCTCGCGGGTCGCCCACCACTCGACGGTGACCTGCTGGTGCGCCGCGCGGACGAGGTCACGGCTCGGCAGCGCCGTCAGGTAGCTGACGACGCTCGTCTCGACGTAGACTCGGGGTCGCACGGCCCACCAAGGCTAGCAGGGTGCGGACGACAGGGGCGACGACGGCACCGGCGACGACGACACCGGGCCAGGCCACGTGGCACGGCCGGGGCACGCGAGGGGCCGGTAGCGGGCCGCGAGGCGGTTCTTGCGTAGGGCTCTGCGCTGCCCAGCCCGGATGCTACTTCGCGCGCAGTTCAGCTGCGAGCCCGAGACGACCGCGGCAGCGTCGGGGCGGAAGCTCCCCGCCGTCCCCCCGTTTGGCCGCCCGCCGAAGCGAACCGAGTGCCTACGGGAGCACGCCCGCGTCGCTCGCGGCGAGTCGCGCGTTGTTCACCGTCAGGTTCACGGGGCCCGCGATCGGGATGCGGGTCACCAACCGGTACGCATAGTCGCCGGCGCCCGCCGTCCGATCGATGAACGCGACGACACCGACCGGGACCAGGAGCGTTCCCGCCGCAGCGTCGTGGTCGAAGTATCGAAGGCTCGTCGAATACACATCCTCCCAGTCGCCACCCTCGTGACCAGTTCGTTGCGCAGCATTGGCCTACAGGGGATCCACGTCATCGAGGATCCGCGCACACGACACGGCCCGGATCTTCGGCGCCAACGCGAACGTGCGAGCCCCGGCGTGGACCACGTCGATCGACTCGAGGCCGAGGTCATGGATCGCCGTCCGCATCGACGGGGTGACGGCCGGGGCGCTCGTGCGCTTGAACTCGAAGCCACGCCGCCGGTCCTCGCGAATCACCAGCAGGTCGAGCTCTGCGCCCTGGTGCGTGGCCCAGTAGTGGCACTCGTCCGGACGCGCCCCGAGCCGTGCGACGATCTGCGCCAGCGCGAACCCTTCCCAGGACGCGCCGACCTTGGGATGGCGCTCGAGCCCGCCTGCGGTCTCGATGCCGAGCAACGTGTGCAAGATGCCGCTGTCGGTCAGATACACCTTCGGCGCCTTCACCTGGCGCTTGGCCAGGTTGGCAAACCACGGCGGCAACACCCGCACCATGAAGGTCGCGGCGAGCAGGTCGAGGTAGCCCCGTACTGTGGTGTCGGAGACGCCGAACGCACGCCCGAGCTCCGAGCCGTTCCAGGTCTGCGCATGGTAGTGGGCAAGCATCGACCAGAAGCGACCCAGCGTCGTCGGGGGAATGCGCACGCCGAGCAGCGGCAGATCGCGCTCGAGATAGTTGCGAATGAGCTCGCGACGCCAGGTACAGCTGGCCTCCTCGGATCGGGGCAGGAAAGCCCGCGGAAAACCACCGCGACGCCAGAGCTGTCGCCAGCGTCCCTCGCCCACGTCGTCCAGCCCGAGTGGCCCGAGCTCGTGATAGGCGACGCGTCCTGCGAGGCTCTCGGAGCTCTGCTGCAACAGGTCACGCGACGCGCTGCCGAGCACCAGGAATCGCGCGAGCTTCCGTGGGCGGTCGGCCAGGACGCGCAGGGTCGGGAACAGCTCGGGCCGACGCTGGACCTCGTCGATCACGACCAGACCCCGCAACGACTCCAGCGCCAGCATCGGGTCGTGGAGTTGCGCGAGGTCTTCGCTGCGCTCGAGGTCGAAGCGATGCACTGGACCCGAGCGTCCCGCCGCCACGGCACCGGCCAGCGTGGTCTTGCCGACCTGCCGCGCACCCAGCAACGCGACGACGGGGAACTGCCGCAGCAGCGCCTCGATGCGGCCACGGTCGCGTCCACGCTCGATCACTCACGGAGACTGCCATGAAAACTCGGTGGTAACCACCGAGTTTTCATGGTGAAGCGCGTCGGGCGCCCCATGCGTCGTCGGGATCGAGCTCGCGAGCTCCCCGCAAGGCGGGTTGCAGGCGGGTTGGTCCATCTGAGTCTGTGCGGCGCGCTCATCGAGCTCGCCGATGCGTCGGTCATGCTGGTCCCCGATCAGCGGATGTTCGTGGAGCTCGGCGCTTTGCCGAGCAGCGGTGTCGAGCCGTCTCGAACCACCGCCGGTGCTGCGCGAGCTCGTCACGCGACTGCTGCGGGCATCGGCGGCTGGGTGATTCGGGTGTGCTCGACGCGATCTGTCGCGGTTGGCGACAACGAAGGGCGACCTGCCGGGCAGGTCGGCGCTGGTTGTTCGCGAGGGCGACACGTGCGCCCGACCTGCAGTGGTCGCGCGGGGCGGAACGCTGCTCACAGTGCGCGCGTGAGCCAGTAGAGCGGCCGACGCTTCGCATGTGGAATCGCGAGAACGAGGACGTCACGCGAACGCTTCTCGAACGCGATGAGGTACGGGAACCGGAGCACGATCGCCTTCGCGATGCCCGACCGCGCGGCCGATGTTCCCGGCCATGTCGGAAACGCGTCGGGCATCGCCCCGATCCGAGTCAGTAGTGCCGACACCTCGGCCAGGAGCTCGTCACCGAGGCCGGCCTTCCGTTCGTCGTACCAGATCGCGGCAGCGCGGAGCTCGGCGCGGGCTTCAGGGTGAAGCGCGACGCGCACGACGGTCCTCGAGTTCCTTGGCGATCTCCGTCCGTGTGATCTCCCAATCGACCGTCGCGACCACACCGTCCTCGACCTCGCGTGAGCGCCGCTCGAGCTCGCTCGCCCATGCAGCGACCACCTCCTCGTCGTCGACGTCCTCGAGGCTGGTCAGGACCTCCGCGGCGAGCTTTGCTCGCTCGATCCGCGGCAGGCGTAACACCTGCGCCAGGAGCTCATCGGTGGACATGATGACTCGAGCGTAGCACGCGGGGCCACGCAGTCGCGACGTGCGTCGGAGCGCCAGCGCGTGGGACCTGCCCGAAGGGCGCGCGCCGCCGTTCGGTTCACACTTCAGCGCATGCCTCGCATGTACGGACTCGAGTGGCGCGGCTTTCGAGAATCGCGCAAGGTCGAGTGCACGACTGCGTTCACGGAGGCGAAGCTCCGAGAGCAACGCTCTGCTCGCGTGCGCGACTATCCGCAGCAACCGCGCATGTACTCGAGGTGGTGCCGGGCATGCTCGTCTGCGTGCTCGTGGTTTCGAGGTCCGCCATGCACCGCGCGCTGACGACCCACGCGTCCTGCGATCACGGGCCGCGGTCCTTGACGCGGCCCGCACGGTGTTCCTGCGCCAAGGGTATGCGGGGACGACGATGGAGGAGATTGCTGCGCTGGTCAGGTCATCAGCACGTTGGCCGCCGGATTCGAGCATCTGGCCGCGACCGCCGCGCTGCGCGTGACCGATCCCCGACGCGCCGCCGAGCAGTTCGCGTACCTCGTGGCAGGAGCGCCGTTGGATCGTGCGATCCTCCTCGGCAAGACACCGCCGAAGGCGCAGATCCTGGCGTGCGCGCGAGATGGCGTCGACACGTTTCTCGCGCGCTACGGCCCCCGGGTCTCGCGCGCGACGCGTCGGTGAGGGCGCCGCAGCAAGGTGCGCGCACGTGTGGGATTGCTCGACGGCCGGGCGCGCTACCGAGGACCACTTCGCGCGCGCTCAAGGAGGCGTTCGGCGTCCCACCCCACCGCGACCTGCTCACCCGCCGAATCGAGCGAGCGGCGGCGCTGCTCCGCGAGACCGAGCTCGGGCTCACGACTCGACGCGCCCGCCCTTCAATCCCAGGGATTGATCGCCGGCGTCCGCAGCAGCTCCTCGACATCGCCCATCGTCAAGCTCTTGCCCGCACTCGCGTCGCGACCGAGCGCACTCTCGGCGACCGCACGCTTTCGCTGACCGAGCTCGACCATCTTCTGCTCGACGGTGTCCTCGACGACCATGCGATACACCATCACTGGCTTGTCCTGGCCGATGCGGTGCGCACGATCCGTCGCCTGATCCTCGACCGCAGGGTTCCACCACGGATCGAAGTGGATCACGGTGTCCGCCTCGGTCAGCGTGATGCCGCTGCCGCCGGCCTTGAGGCTGATGAGGAACACCGGCGGTCCTCCGGTCGACTGGAACTTGCCGACGACCTCTTCGCGGTTCTTCGTGCCGCCATGCAGCCACACGTAGTCGATGCCGAGCTTCTCGAGCGACGCCGCGATGATCTTCTGCATCTCGACGAACTGCGAGAACACCAGCGTCTTGCGCCCCGACCCGACCGCGTCGGCGATGAGTTCCTCGAACGCCTCGAGCTTGCACGACGGCGGCACCGGCGTGCCCTCGGGCAATCCGAGCAGCGCCGGATCGCAGCACACCTGCCGCAGCCGCGTGAGCGCGGCGAGGATCGTCATCTGCGCCTTCTCGACGCCGACCTCGTCGATGCGCCCGGTGATCTCGTCCTTCGCCGCCTTGAGGATGCGGTTGTACAGGCCGAGCTGCGTGCGCCCGAAGTGACAGAAGATCGTCTGCTCGGTCTTCGGTGGCAGCTCGGACGCGACGTCTTCCTTCTTGCGGCGCATCACGAACGGCCGCACGCGCACGCGCAGCTGCTCGAGTGCCTTGGTGTCGCCGTCCTCGATCGGCTTCACGTAGTTCTTCTGGAAGTCCGTCAGCTTGCCGAGGAACCCCGGCGCGAGGAAATCGAAGATCGCCCAGAGATCGATCAGATGGTTCTCGACCGGCGTACCCGACATCGCCAGGCGGTGATCGCTCTTGAGCATCTTTGCGCTCTTCGCGGTGCTCGTCGTCCAGTTCTTGATGTACTGGGCCTCGTCGAGGATCACGTAGCGGAAGCGGACTTTCGCGAGATCGTCGATGTCGCGGCGCAGTAGTGCATAGCTGGTGACCACGATGTCGGTCTTCTTGAGCAGCCGCGCGTTCTCCATGCGGTCCGGCCCGTGCCACACCAGCAGCGACAGCGTCGGGGCCCACTTCGCGACCTCTTGCTTCCACACCAGCAGCACCGACGTCGGGCACACGATGAGCGTCGGGGCCGGGCCCTCTTCTTCTTTCGCCTTGGTGAGCAACGCGAGCGCCTGCACCGTCTTGCCGAGACCCATGTCGTCGGCGAGCACGCCGGTCATGCGGTTCTCGTGGAGCTGCCACAGCCACGCGAAGCCCGACTTCTGGTACTCGCGCAGCTTCGCGGTCAGCGCCTTCGCCTTGCGCGGTGCCTTGCCGGCTCGGTCGCCCATCATGCCTGCGAGCAGCGCACGGACCTCCTTCGCGACCTCCGCAGTGGGTACTTCGGCAAGCAGATGCGAGAGCGCGCCGAGCTCGAGCGTCGACACCTCGGCCTTGCCATCCTTGTCGAACTGCATGTCGCCGGTCGCATCGGCGACGCCTTGGAGGATCTTCGGATCGATCTTCACGACGCTGCCGTCGGCGAGCGTCACCCAGCGCCGACCTTCGTGCAGCCAGCGCAGCAGGTCGCGGAACGAGATGAGACCGGTGTCGCCCTCGATGTCGACCACCGCCTCGACGTCGAGCACCGAGCCGTCGCCACCCGACACCGACACGCGCGGCGTAGGGGCCTTGCTGCGGATCCGCGGCAGCTTCGGCACGCGCCGCTCCCACTCCTCGGGTAAGAGCGGCAGACCGGCGATGAGGAACTCGATCGCGATGTCGCCGGTCGCCACGAATGCCTCGTCCGACGCCTGCCACTCGAGCTTCTGATCGACCAACGCCTTGCGTGCCGCGGCCTCGGAATCGAGGTCGCGGTAGAACGTGATCGACTCGGCACCGCTCGACAGCGAGTAGCGCGCCGACTCGGGCTCCTCGCCGCCGATCGACAGCGTGACGAGGCCATAGCGCGCGGCGAGCTGCACCTTCACCTTCTGCGCGTCGCCCTCGATCGTCAGCACGATGCGATCGACCGTGCGCGCGTCGCTGGCGAGTGCGAACAGATCCGCCCGCGGCACACCAACGTTGTGCAGACGCGACGACAACGCGTCCATCGCATCGGCATCGACGCGCGCGTCCATGACGATGCGCGGCTGCTTGCCCATCGCCTCGAGCACCCACGGCGGCGTGTCGAGCACGAGGAACACCTCGCAGGTCTCGGGCTGCAGGAACCACGTCGGTGCGCCGACGATGACGCGACCCTTGTCGATCTCGAACGTGCGCGTCGACGCGACGTGCTCGAGGAACGCGTGCAGGTCGATGTTGCCGTCCTTGCGGCCTTCGGCGCGCACGCGCAGCACCACCGGCTCGGGCACGAATTTCAGCTTGCCGACGCCCTTGAGGCTCACCTGCGCGTGACGAGCGATGTACAGCAGCCCCGACAGCGCGGTGTCGTCGAGCTCGTGCGCACCGTCGTCGTTGCGATCGACCTCTTGCGCGAGAAAGTGGCGGATCAATCGATCTGCAGGCGTCAGCCCCTCGCGACTCTTCGGTCGCTTCGCATCCATCGACGCGCCGCCTTGGAACACCTGCACGTGCCAGTTCTTGCCACGCTGCGCGATCGTGTAGCGATTGCCGCTGCCGGTCGCGCCCTCGCCGACGTCGTTCACCCACGGGTTCTGCGTGGTCGTGATCTCGCCGCCGCTGCGATACTGCTGACCGAGCGCCATGCCGAGCGCGATCGCGTGCTGGCAGATCCGCTCCCAGCCGTCGGTGAACGTCGGGCACGAGCACTGCCCGCTGATGCGACCCGGACCGTCGAGCTTGATCGCCGCCGAGTGCGGCTGCGGATGCGAGCCGCGCACGCGACCTTGCACGGTGTCACCGGAGAACACGATGTCGCTGACGCCCTTGGCGTCGAACAGCTCGCGGCCGGCGCGAAACGCTTTTACGCTGGCGATCTTGGCGAGCGCATCAGGCTCGACGAGGGGAAGGAAAGCTTCGATTTGGTTCACATGCACACCGCGGTTGGCGTTGCCGTTGGCCCGTTCGCGAGCGCTGTACGCGGACGCGAGGTACCTGGCTTCGGGTTTCGCTTCGCGCCTCCCGCGTCGATTCGGCCCCCCAGAAAAGAGTTGCGCGAGGTCGACCGGGGGCGTGAAAACACGAAGCCCGTCTGGTGCCTGGAGTACCACACCCCGGCGCGCACGCCGTTAGCCGCAGATCGAAGCGTTCAGAATGACAGGACAATTCTCGACGCGTCAGCCGGGCGCCCCGCCGACGCGCACGTCGGTGAACACCAGGTGATCGATCGCGATCGGCACGTCGAAGGCGTCGGTGTCGCGCACACCGGTCGGCGGCTCACAGCACGCTCTTTGCCGTTACCCACGCGCGCAGCTCTTCGGCGTGCGGATCACCCGAGTCCGGGCTCGCGTCGTACAGCGCGAGCGCGGTGCGTGCGAGCGCGGTCGCATCGTCGCGGCGCCTCGGGAAATACTCCCACACGAGCTTCGCGGTCTCGAAGCGCACGTGCGCGTGGCTGAGCTGGCGCGTGTCCGGTGAGTCGAGGCGCTCGAGCAGCGCATCGAGCTCGCGGCTCGAGGCGTCGTGGCGGCCGGCCTCGAACTCGAGACCGGTGAGCGTCATCCGAACCATGATCGCGCTCAGGTGCGTCGCTGACAGCGACCGCTCGTAGCTCGCGAGTGCCGCGTGCAGGCGCGGGCGAGCGGCGTCGAGGCGACCCTCCTCGTGCAGCACCGAGCCGAGCGCGGCCTCGGCCATGCCGGTGTGCGGATGATCGGGACCGAGCGACTCGGCGAACACGTCGCGCGCGCGCGCAAATGCGTCGGTCGCGTTTTTCGGGCCCTCGACACGCACGAGGATCGCGCCGAGATTGAGAAGCGTGCGTCCGACCGCGGCGTGCTTCGGGCCGAGCGTCCGCTCCTGGATCGCGAGTGCACGACGTAGCTGCTCGATCGCGCCACGATCGTCACCGATGCCCTCTTGCGCGAGCGCGAGATTGACGATGTAGCCGGCAACCTCGGGATGCTCGTCGCCGAGTGCTGCGATCGAGCCCGCGACCGCACGCTCCGCCCAAGGTCGCCCGCCTTCGTAGTCGTGCGCATCGAGAAACGTCGAAGCGATGTTGTTGTCGGCCTGCGCGACGGCTGGATGATCGGGCCCGAGTCGCGCGAGTCGCAGATCGCGGGTCTCGATGAAGAGCGCACGGGCCTGCTCGAACCGCGACTGGTCAGAGAGCACGATGCCCAGCAGGTTGCGCGTGCTATCGGCGAGCGGATGATCCGCGCCGAGCTCCTCGTCGGCGATCGCGATCGCCTCGCGCGTGATCACGTTTGCGCGCTCGAAATCGGCGCCGACGCGCTCGGCTGACGCCTGCGCGAACAGCAATTGCACGCGCTCGACCGCCGATGTGCCGCTGCGCTCGGACCACGCGCCCGCGTGGGTTGCCCAGCGCCGCGCAGCTTCGGCGGACTCGAGGTAGTCCGCGTACAGCTCGGTGAGATCGACGGCACTCACCCGCGCGCCGTCGTCGTACGCGTTGGCGATCGCCAGCGAGTACGCGCGCTCGAGATCGTCGCGCGCCGGCTCACGCTCGCCGAGCTCTCGGCGGAGCCGCGCGCGAACGATCAACGCATCGACGACCAGTGGCGTGTGTCCGAGCTGCTCGACGAGCGGCATCACGTCGTCGACGCGGCGCTTGCCCTGCTCGTAGCGCCCGGTGATCTCGCTCGCGCTCGCGAGCTCGAGCTCGGTCTGCAGCTCGGCCACACGTGCGGCGATCTCCGGAGCAACGACGACGCGCTGGGCAAGCCGTTCGGCGTCGCTGCAATCGTCCGGCGAGGCCAAGGTGGCCGCGGCATCGCTCGCGCGCTGGATCGTCGCGAGGTCAGGCTGATCGGCGAGCGTGGTGACCAGCGCATGCGCCTCGCCGCGCCGGCGGTCGAGACACCCCATGCGCCGGTCGAGCAGATCCGCGGATTGCTCGCCGCGCACGTGCGTCGCTTCGCACGCGTCGACGTAGCCTGCGAGCCAGTGCTCACGCCAGGTGTCGAGCCGCGCAACGAGCCCCGCCGCAGTCGCACTCGCGAACACTGCACCGTCGGATCGAAATGCGGTCGTGATGGCACCGCGCCGTTCGTCGTCCCACACGCCGCTCAGGCGGTCCGCCGCCGCTTCGCACGGCGACGGCACGCCGGATGAGAGCGCCGCAGCGAACGCCGTCGCACCAGCGACACTCGAGAGCCCCGCGACCGCGAGCGCGATGCGGCGCGTCGGTGCGCTGCGCTCGAGGATCGCGACCACGTCGTGCATCGACGCGTTGCGATCGGCGGGCTGTCGCATGAGCCCGCGGCGCAGGAGCGTTCGCAGTCGCGACGGCAGGCGCGGCCTCGGAGGCAGCGCCGGCGCACCGCGCAACTTGGTCTCGGCGAGCTCGCGTGAGCTTCCCCCGGCGAACGCCGGGGTTCCAACGAGTGCTTCGAACAACGCGATGCAAAACGAGTACTGGTCGCTGCGCGCATCGACGTGCTCGCCGAGGTGCTGCTCCGGCGACATATAGGCCGGCGTGCCCATCACGATGCCAGTCTCGGTGAGCTGCTCGGGGTCGAGGCTCGGGAACGCCGAGCCGCCGATCGTACGCCCGACCCGCGAGGGGTCGGTGCTACGGCGAGCGAGGCCGAAGTCCATCACGAGCACGCGACCACCCTCGGCAACCATGACGTTGGTCGGCTTGAAGTCACGATGGACGAGCGATGCATCGTGGGCCGCCGCGAGTCCGCGCGCCGCAGCGGCGAAGACGCGACACACCTCGGCACGCGAGCGCCTGCGGATCGACAGCCAGCTGCGCAGCGTCTCGCCTCGCACGTGCTCCATCACGATGTAGAGCTGATCGCCGTCCTTGCCGACGTCGTGCACCGGCAGGACGTTCGCGTGGTTGAGCTGGGCCATCGCTCGCGCCTCGCGAAAATTGCGGGCCTCGGCATCGGGATCGGTTTGGCGTTTCATCACCTTGATCGCGACGCACCGCTGCAGCCGCAGATCGTAGGCGAGGTACACGCTCGCCATGCCGCCTTCACCGAGGCGCTCGGACAGCACGTAGCGGTCGGCGATCATCGCCGGCGCCATCGACTGCACGGGAGCGAAGGTCTCGCCCGGCCGCGTGTCGCTGGAGGTCTTCGGGTCGCCGCTCCCCATCTCAGATCGAGCTTTGCCGGCCCGGACCTTTCTCGCAAGGCTCCGCCGAACTGCGGGCAGAACTGCGGGCAGAACTGCGGGCTCACGCCCGCGTGCGAACAAGAGTGCGCCGGGGGGAAGCGATCACTTCTTCAGATCCGCAAGCGCCTTCTCGACCTCTTCACGCGTGAGCGGCTCACACGCCTCGCCCGGCGCATGGTTGTGGGTGAGCGCGATCGCGGTCGGCTTCGTCGGCGCGGGCGCAGCCGCAGCACTGGCCGCGTGTGCAGCCGCCGAAGGTGCAGGCGCGGGCGCCGACGGGGCCTTCGCATCGCCCTTGGGCGGCGGCGGTGGCGGCTCCCACGGAATCGCCGCACCACCGAGCGCGACCGGAATGTCCTCGGGCTTCTCGATCACGATTGGCACCTTCGGATCCGGCTTGGTCTCGGTCTTACCGTCGGTCTTCACCTCGACCTTGCCCGGCGGGTCCGTCTTCGCGACGGCCTTGCTCACATCAGTGTTGTCGCAGCCCCCGAGCGGCAGGCCGGCGACGATGAGCGGAACGATCTTGGCGCGGAATCTCATGGGCATGGACCTCGCTCGACGATGTGGAGCAGCTCGTACTCTGCACAGAGCAGCGTCGCGAGCCGCAGGCCCACGCGCTGGACTGCGCGATCATGCCGCAGCTGGACCGCGCCCGCGACCCGCGGATCTCCGGTCTCTTCGGCATTGGCGCACGCACAGCCAGCACCGCCCGCCTGTGGCCCGGGCAAGCCATCGTCGAGGTGGCCCAACGCGCCCTTGCCTGTGTCCTCTCCCACCGCGCGGCAGCAGCCGTAGATCCGCCCCGACGGCGCGACGGCGAGCCGCCGCGAGCCCGCGCCGCACGACGCCGTCACGACGCGCCCGATCTCTGCGAACGATCGCAGCGCCGACTCGAGCGGCTGCACACCCACCCAACGTCCGCGCCGCAACCACGCGACGACCAGCGCCGCGACCACCTCGAGCTGTTGCTCGAGCACGGCGAGCTCGGGCTCGCCCCACACGCCGCCGAAGTTGGCGTTGAGCGTGATCGCGTCGACGCCGAGATCGAGCAGCTCGCGGACGCCGTCGCCGAGCAGATGCACGGTGCCGGGATCGACGACCGCAACGACGTCGAAGCTGAAGCGATCGCGCGCCGCGAGCAGCAGATCGAGCCCGCGCCGCGTGGTCTCCCAGCTCGATCCTCCGCCCGCGAGCGGGCGCGCGGCCTCGTGCTGCGCCCGCGTGCCGTCGATGCTGATCGCGACGTGCACCCCGAGCGCGCCGAGCTGCTCGACCAGCGCGGCGTCGAGCAGCGTCCCGTTCGTCGTCACTTGCATGACGAGTGGCAGGCCGTCGGCGAGGCTGCGGGCCCGCGCCGCGATGTCGAGCAGAAGCTGCGCCTCGAGCAACGGCTCGCCGCCGAAGAACGTGAGCTGCAGCTTCGCCTGCGCCGCGCGAGCGACCGCGATCGCGGACTCGACCGCCTGCATCGCCACCGCCTCGGGCATGCGCACGCGTTTCTTCTCGCCGGTGTAGCAGTACGCGCACGCCAGGTTGCACGCATGCGTCAGCACGAGCCCGACGTCGAGGAGCGACCCGGGCGCGGCGGGGGCCGCGAGCTCGACGGGACCTCTGGTGCGCAGACCGGTGAGGCGCTCCACGCAGTCACTCTACACCGCCGCGGCGCGCGGGCGCGAGCGTCCTCAGCCGGGCAGCCAGCCGACGAGCACGTCGGTGAACACCACGTGATCGATCACGATTGCCACGTCGAACGCGTCGGTATCCCGCACGAGCACCACACCATCGAGTGTGACGGTGGCGAGCGCGGTGCCCTCTCCCTCGGGGTTCACCTCGATCGTCACGGTACCCGCTTCGCCGCCCTCGAGCGATCCCGCGTGCCACAGCTCTTCGATCACCGGCACCTCGACCACCGCGTCGTTGCACGCTGCGCTGAGCAAGTGCATGCCGAACGTCGCGCTGATCTGTAGCGCCGGATCGTCGCCCGCATACTCGACCGTGATCGTCTCGCCCGCGGCCTCGGCCATCGCGACGACGCCCTCGGCAACGACGAACAGCGCCTGGGTCTCGTCGGCGTTGCCGGCGTGGATGTACATGTCGCTGCAACCACCGCCGGCGCCGAGGTCGAGCTCGAAGCCCTGCTCGAGGCCCTGCCCCGGGCATGGATCTTCGTCGAGGCTCGGCCACGGCTCGCAGTTGCCGACGGCCGTGCACACCGTCTGGGTGCCCGGCGCGGGGCAGTTTTCGTCCCACGGCGGGCAGTACTCGCAGTACGCCCCGCAGACGAGATCGCCGCACGGATCCCACAAGCAGTCGTCGTCGACGCACCCGGTCTCGTTGCTGCTGCCCGAGTCGCTCGTCATCGTCGCGCTGTCGCTCACGCTCACGCTCGAGCTCTGACTCGCGCTCGCGCTGCCTTCGTCGGTGTCCGACGCTTCGCTCGCGCTGCCCGAGCCGTCCTCGGTATCGGTGTCGGTGCCCATCCCGACGGTTTTCGGATCCAGCGTGCAGCCGACCGAGACCAACAACACGCCAACATATTTGCCATGCATACCCATCATGTTTCCTACTCCAAGCTGGCCCCATCTATGAGGCTCGACCGTGCATGTACACGCTCGGGGATTTCCGTCACGGGCTTCGATCTTCGATGCTGCAGGCATCGCGAACCCGGGCAACGAGCGGCGAGCGCGGCTCCGCAGTGAGCCACTTCTGCGCGCGGGCGTGTGCGTCGGCATCGCCGCGCTTGCAGCGGGCGACGATTGACACCGCGCGACGCTCGGGCGCGAGGACGCCCTCGGCGAACTGGCGCGCGTGGGTGTCGACGAGGCGCAGCGCTCCGTCCGGATCGCCGCTCGCGAGCGTGCGCCATGCCTGCTCGATCAACGCGCGCTCGCGATCGAGCGTCGAGATCGACGTAGGTGCGTCGCGCGTCGTCCCGGATCGCGCGCGACGGCTCGGGCTCGTGTCGCTCGGCGTCTCGGCTTCGGCTTCGGCTTCGGCTTCGGCTTCGGCTTCGGCTTCGGCTTCGGCTTCGGTGTCGATGACCTCGCGCGCCGCGGGCAGCTCCGCGGGTGGCAGCTCCGCCGCGACGCCATCTCTCGCAATGCCCTCGAGATCCTGATCCGGTGCGCGATCGATCGCCTGCTCGCGCGGCACCTCGCGGGCGGCCTCGATCGCGCGCGATCGATACGACATCGCCCACCACACCACAGCGAGTGCAGCCGCGAGCGCGAGCACGACCGTCCAGCCGCTCGTGACGGGCCTTCTCGTCGCCTCCGTCGGCGCGTCGAGCCGACGACGCACGCGTGCACGCGCGAGTGCGGGCATGTCGTCCGCCTCGCGCCACAGCTCGAGCATCCGGCGCGCATCGCTGCGCAGTGCCGCCGGCTCGTCGCGATCCATCTATGCACCCCCTTCGCGGCGACCATCGAGGAACGCCTCGAAGCGCCGCCGTGCGAGCCGCAATCGCGAGTACACGACGTTGAGGTTCGCGCCGAGCAGCTCCGCGACCTCGGGCCCGCGCAGACCTTCGACATCGACGAGCTCGAACACCTCGCGCTGATCGGGATCGAGCTCGGCGAGGAATGCCGCGACGGCCGCGAGCGCCTGCTTGCGCTCGAGCGCGTGCTCCGGATCGAGCGGCGCCGTGCCGATGGGGACGAGCACGGCACGCTTGTCGGATCGCACCCGTGCGCGCCGCGAGTTCGCGGCGACGTTGCGCGCGATCGCGAACAGCCACGTCGTCGGCGCGGCCTGGCCGTCGAACTCGGGAAGCCGGCGCCTGGCGATCATGAACGTGTCGTGCACGAGATCCTCGAGGGCGTCATCGGAGACACCGAAGCGACGCAACGAGCGCCACACGAAGCCGGCATGCAGGCGGTAGAGCTCCGCGAGATCGAGCGGGACGGATCGGTCCTCGGCGGGCTGCGCCGGCACCATGCGCGGTGGATGTCCACGCTCGGGAGTTTCCGTCACGGCAGGCGGACCACCGGGCCGAAGACCGCGCGTAAGCCCGCCGGGAACGCCGTGAACACGTCGCCGGCCGGGTCGAGGCGGAACTGCGGAGCGGTCAGCGCGACGACCGCTTCGACGTCGAGGGCGAGCGCGAAGCGGGGGCGGATCCATCCCCACGCGCCGAGGCCTGCCGTCGCGGTGACCCAGATCGACGACGCGGCGCTCGACGTGAGCGGACCGGTGCCGCGACCTCGGAGCGCGCCGGTGCGGATGCCACCGCACAGCGGCAGCTCGAAGCGCTTCGCGATCGGCGAGCCACAGCCGCGCAATCCGATCGTCCAGCCGAGGACCTGGACGCCGACGCGCGGGTCGGCCGGTGCCTCGCGCGTGCGCGGGGTCCACAAGTCGGCGTCGAGCTCGATGCGTGCGCGCGGCCAGTGGGTCGCGATGCCGATCGCGATGACGCCTGCGACGGGCGGTGGGCCGCCGACGCCGACACCCGCGCTCGCGCGCAGCAGGACCTTCGGGGGTTGGCGTGGGGTTCGTGGTGGTGGGGACACTGGCGGCGCGCCGGCGTTCGGTGGATCTTTCGGTGACGGTACCGACTCCGGTTCCGGCACAGCTTCCGGCTCGGGGATCTCGGTCGGCGGCGGCTGCGGCGCGCCGCCGAGCCGCGGATCGATCGCCATCGCGACGATCAGCAGCGCTGCATCGGCGAGCGGCGTGCACGTGTCGCCTTCGATCGTGCGCTCACCCGTCGCCCCGAGCTGCACACGCGCGACGAAACGATCGCCTTGGGCGGTGATGCGAACGCGCGCGCCCGGATCGTCGGCCGGTGTCGGAGAATCCTTCAGCAGCCGATCGAGGCTCGCCTGCGCCGCTGCACGGTCCGGGCACGAGGCCGGCCCCTCCCAGCCGATGTGCGGGGCGAGCAGGGCGATGGGCAGAAGCGCGATGGAGGCCACTGGCACGCGGACGCGACGATATCGCGGTCTCGGCGACGGCGTCAGCCCGGCGCGCACGCTGCGGTCGCGACGTCGATCGCGTCGCTGAAGATGTCCGCGTAGTCCGGCGCGCAGATCGGCGCGAGAAAGCCGTAGCTGAACAGGTTGACCAGGTCCGCGAGGCCGTGCGCGGTACGAGTGTCCTGATCGATGTCGCAGCCGCTGTCCGGGCCGTTCGCGAGCGCGACGAACACGATGTTGCGATCGTCGCCGCCCTTCGCCTCGGCGAGCGCAATGACGGAAAACAGCGGATCGAGCTCGATGTCCTCGTCGGTGACGAGCACGATCACCAGCAGCGCGCCGGGGCGGCTGAAGCCGGCGTTGCACGATCCGTCGTCCGTCAGCGGCGACGAGATCGCGGAGATCGCCGCGGCGATCGGCTCTTCCTTGCCCGAGCCGCCGACGCCGACGCGCGCAGCACACGTGAACGATGCTTCGAGGTCGCCGACGTCGGTCATGTAGTTCGTGCCGCCGGGGTACGGACCGCATGCCGCTCGACTCGACCCGGCCCCACCGGTCTCGACGACGAGCCCGCCGAGCTGCCGACACTGCACGCATGCTCCCCGAGTTGTCGATCACGAAGAGGAAGTCGACCTCCTGACAGGTCGCGCCGAGGCGATCGGCAATGGGCTTACTCCGAGTCTGAGCCGAGGTTTCGCGTCGTTCGGGCGCAGGGCGTCCACGGTGAACTGGAGGTCCGGCCGATTTACGCCGACACGCATACCGCTGGCATCGATTTGCTGCTGGTTTACGCGGATGTCCTTTGCGGGGCCACCCACCCCGCACCGATCCCCAGATCGCGACGGTGGATCGCCTGTGCCCGCACGAGATGAGCACGCAGCGGCGCGCGTGCCACCATCGGGAGGATCGCCACGCGGTCGCGGTTCCCCTTGC
>Ga0163144_10001724_pt1 | contig 51149 bp, 48 predicted proteins | sample OliLak19BULKMAT1_FD_123175 | JGI IMG/M metagenome (GOLD analysis project Ga0163144, IMG submission 123175) | Freshwater microbial mat bacterial communities from Lake Vanda, McMurdo Dry Valleys, Antarctica - Oligotrophic Lake LV.19.BULKMAT1 | ecosystem: Environmental > Aquatic > Freshwater >... | reverse complement strand
CATTCTGAATTTAAAGTGAGTAAAATGCGTGTAGTGGGAGTTGAAAGCAGAGAAAACTTATTGGCGATGGTGACTGCTTGTAAGGCGCTTGAAACTTCCGATAAAGCGATTCTTGGTTGTATCGAAAGATTTCCAGGAATTCCACACCGCTTAGAATTTATCATAGAAAAAAATGGTGTTTGTTTTTATAACGATTCAAAATCTGAAACGATGGACACACTAGTTAAAAGTTTAAAAGCTTTCAAGTCGCCGGTGATTGTTATTGCTGGTGGGAAAGATATCGAAGAGTTGGAATATGACACTTTTGCTGATGATCTTATTGAAAATGCACGCATTATGGTACTGGTTGGTGAGTGTAAAGAAAGGTTGAACAGAACACTCGGAGAACATGCCCAGACTTATTTAGTGGGCTCTTTTGAGGAGTCAGTCCTTCTTGCATATCAAAAATCTAGAACGGGCGATATTGTTTTACTTTCTCCTGGAAATCCTAGTACGGATTCATTCCGCGACTACGAAGAACGGGGAAATTACTACAAAAAATTAATTTATCAACTTTAGTCTTCCATGTGCCCCAGGATTTGCTAAAATAAATCTTAGAGGTAAACATTGGACATCGACTTATTTGACAGATTACGCAAACATTTTCTTTTTTCATTATTGTTAATTGTTATAACTGGCGTTGTGATGGTTTACTCGGCCAGTTATATTTATGCCAAAGAAACCTTTGGCAGTTCTGGATATTATTTTTATCGTCAAATTATTTTCAATTTGCTGGGTATGGGAATGTGCTTTGCAATTTCACGTACAAAAATCGAATTTTGGATTAAATACTCCACACACCTATGCTGGCTCTGTGTTTTCATGTTGATTTTAACTTATATCCCAGGAATTGGGGTTACGGTTAAAGGAGCAAATCGCTGGATCAACGTTTTTGGGTTTCGTTTTCAGCCAGGCGAAATGGCCAAGTATGCTTTGATTTTAATTAGCTTAGATTTTTTTAATAATTTTCGTAAGCATAACTTAGATACAAAAATCAAAATGGCAACGCCTATGTTGTTAAGTCTTTTGATTATTGCCAAGCAGCCAGATTTCGGAACTTTTTCCATTTGTTTTTTGGTGATACTTTTTATTTGTTACCTCAGTGAATTCTCGCGTTTCTACTTTTATATGTTGCTATCTTCTGGAATGGTAGTGTCGGTGATTTTACTTTTTGCCAAGTCTTACAGAATTCAGCGCCTGCTAACTTATCTTGATCCGTGGAAAAATCCTAAGACGAGCGGGTTTCAAATCATTCAATCTTATTTGGCCTTTGCGAATGGGGCAATCTTTGGTCAGGGACTAGGAAATAGTAATGAAAAACTATTTTATTTACCCGAAGCACATAATGATTTTATTTTTAGTGTGATTGGAGAAGAGTTGGGCTTTATCGGTGTTTTTCTTATCATCGCATTATTTATTTATTTCATTTATAACGGATTTAAACTCAGTTTGATGGTGGAAAATAAAGAACGCTCCATGATCGTGGTTGCGATTATATTTGTCTTAAGTCTTCAAACATTTTTAAATATGGCGGTTGTTCTTGGATTATTGCCGACCAAGGGATTAAATCTGCCATTTATTAGTTATGGCGGCTCATCTTTATTAAATAACTATTGGGGAATTGGACTGCTTTTGGCCGTGGTTCGAGAGCAGAGACAAAAATATTTAGAGACTCAGACCTTGTCACCTCGTTCTACTGCGTTTACATTTGGAAAACCAGGCCTTCATACACCGTAGCAGGAGACACCAAGTGGTTATCGTTCATTCATCCCCTACAAAAAAAATTCACTTTATTGGCATTGGCGGAATCGGAATGAGCGGCATCGCGGAAGTTTTGCTGGCGCTGGGACATAAAGTTTCTGGTTCTGATGCTGTCAGCTCCGCGAATACAGAAAAATTAAAATCTATGGGCGCTGAAATATTTATCGGTCACAGTCATGAAAATATTAAAGATATAAAGCTCATTGTTTATAGTTCTGCAGTAAAAGAAAATAATCCAGAAATGGTTGAGGCAAAAAAAAGTAATTTACCAGTTATGAGACGAGCAGAAATGTTGGCCGAGTTAATGAGATTAAAAAATGGATTCGCGATTGCTGGAACTCATGGCAAAACTTCGACCACTAGTTTTCTTGCGACGATATTACAAGAATGTGATTTAGAACCAACTTATGTTATTGGTGGAATTGTTGCAAATTTACAAGGTCACGCTAAAGTTGGTCGCGGTGACCTGATGGTAGTTGAAGCAGATGAATCAGACGGCTCGTTCCTACTTTATAATCCAGTCATGTCAGTTATCACTAATATTGATAATGATCATCTTGATCACTATGGCTCATTCGAAAATTTATTGGAAGCTTTTAAGCAATTTGCCAACAAAGTTCCTTTTTATGGATTGTGCGCGGTCAATGCCCACGATGTTCATTTGCATAAAATGACTTCTCAAATGAATAAACCATGGACTTCTTTTGGTATTGATGACGGGACGGCATTCTTACCACTAAGTTATATGGCCAAAGATATTTCCTATGAAAAAGATCAAACCAGTTTTGATTTTTATATTGATCAGAAAAAAATGGGTCGTGTAAAAATTCAGCTCTTGGGCAGACATAATGTTCTGAATGCATTAGGCGCAATGACACTTGCTTGTCAGTTAAAAATCCCTGTAGAAAGAATTATTAAGGCCATTGCAAAGTTTGAAGGCGTGGGGAGAAGAATTCAAACGATTTATGAAAAAGCTGGTTTTAAAATTATCGATGACTACGGTCATCACCCCACTGAAGTACTGACGGTTCTTGGCACCATTAGACAATTAAACCCTGATAAAAGATTGGTGGTTGTTTTTGAACCTCACCGATACTCTAGAACAAAATCTTGTTGGCCAGAGTTTCAAAAATGTTTCGATTCGGCTGACCAGCTTTATTTGCTTCCCATTTATGCCGCCAGTGAAACTCCGATTGAGGGAATTACTAGCGAATCTCTTGCTCAAGAAATTAATTTAAAAAAAGAAAACTTTGTAACAGTTTTAAAAAGTTATGATTTGCTAAAAGATATCGTCAAAGAAAATAAAGACAAAAATACCATTGTTATCGCGATGGGTGCTGGCTCTATAGGTAAAAAGATTCGTGAGGTCGTGCAAGACTTATGAACCTTGGAAATTTACTCAAAGATATTCCAGACATAAACGTCGACATTAATATTGATCTTACAAAGTTTACGACTATGAAATTAATCGCAAACGGTGATTTGATTACGGTTTTGGCAATTTCAGCTCTAAAAGAAGTCACTAAAACTCTTACAAGAAATAACGTGTCCTATATTATTCTGGGATGGGGCGCAAATATGCTTTTAAAAAAGCAGTCGACTCTTCCTTATATAAAACTAGATTTTCCTTTTGATAGAAACATTTTTGAAACTTCAGAAAATTATTTTAAACTTCCAGCGTCTGCTCCTTTAAGTTCACTGACTGCGGTCGCAGTTCAAAAAGGTTTTAAAGGATGGGATGTGTTTACTGGAATTCCCGCGACACTAGGTGGGGCCATTGCGATGAATGCAGGAACAAACTTGGGAGAAATTGGAAGTTTGATCAAGGAAGTCGTCGTGGTGGATAAATTTGGTAAGGAAAGAACGGAAATAATTAATGAAAAAAGCTTTAGCTACAGAAAGAATCATTTTTTAAAGTCAGGAGATATTGTAGTTGGCGCAACCATGAAGCATTTTGGCATTGATGAAAAAATTAAAACTTTGATTAAAGAATACTTAGGCAAACGCAACTCCAGTCAACCGATGCAAATGAAAACATGTGGGTGTGTTTTTAAAAATAGAAAAATAGTTGATAAAACTTGTCATGCTGGCGGGCATATAGATCGCATCGGCCTTAAGGGTTTATACTATAATGGTGTTCAGGTTTCTCAGGTCCATGCAAACTTTATGGAGAATATTGGAAACGCCAGTTACGAAGATGTGTTAGAATTAATAGAAATAATTAACGATGAGTTAAATATGACTTTTGGTTGGACATTAGAAACAGAGGTTAAGTTATAAAAAAAGTATTATTTTTATTCATTTTATCTTTTACAGAATTGAATGCATCGGCCGTTAACTATCGAACTGTATTTGGACAATGTCCCTCGAGAACGGCAGGAATGTTTGCCATAAAATTGGCGAAGCTTTTTGAAGAAAAAAATTCACTGCGCGCTTTAAAAATGACCATTTTAAAAGACAAACTAGATTCAAGACATTTTATTTCAGAGTACAGTATTACCCATAATCCCTTCAAACAAGAGCTAGAGTTTAAACTTAATTGTCCAAAACCATTAATGAAAGTTCAAGTATATAAAGGCACAGGCTACGAATACTATGATGCGATTTTAGCTGAAAATGGTGAACTACTAGATCCGACCTATGAAGTGCTTCTAAGAAAAGAAAATAAATTAAATTTTGAATTACCACATTTAGCGTTACCTGTTGGTGAGATGGAAAAACACGTGCAAAAAAGTATTGCCTCGCTGGTTTCCCTTATGAATGAAGATTTTAAGCGATACCTGTCTGAAATAGTCGTGAATGAGAACAAGGAAATGACCATGATTATGTCGGTAAATGGCCAAGCCTCGACGATATTTATGGGAGACACTCAATGGGAAGAAAAGTTATCGAAATTAAAGAAGATAACCGAGTATATGTCTGAAAAAAATCGCATGCCTGCAATTATAAACCTTACAAACAGCAAAAAAGTTGTTGTCAAGTTTAACGACAAATTCTAGCATTAATATGTTGTAGAATTTCGTCAGGATTTTCGAAACTACAATAACTTGTTATAAACTCAAATTGAGAAAGGAATCTCATGAATGAGAAAAAAATAGTCGTCGGATTAGATATTGGTACAACAAAAGTTTGTACAGTCGTTGGGCAAATCGGCCCGAAATCAGAGCTAGAGATTATCGGAATCGGAACACATCCGAGTTACGGTCTAAAGAAAGGCTCAGTCGTAAATATTGATAAAACAATTCATTCGATTCAAAGCTCGCTGGAAGAAGCAAAGCTGATGTCTGGAGTAAATATTACGCAAGCAGTGATTGGAATAGCAGGCAGTCATATTTATAGTTTTAATAGCTCTGGAGTTGTTGCTGTTAAAGGTAGAGAAATAACTCAAGATGATGTTGATCGAGTTTTAGAAGCTGCGCAGGCAGTGGTCATTCCCTCCGACAGAGAAGTGATTCACGTTATACCACAGGAATTTAAAGTAGATAATTTAACTGGAATTAAAAATCCCATTGGAATGTGTGGCATGCGCCTAGAGGCACACGTACATATTGTGACAGGATCAATTTCCTTAATTCAAAACTTAGTTAAATGTGTCGAACAAACAGGAATTAAAGCAACGGATTTAATTCTACAACCAATTGCCTCTTCTGAAGCAGTCTTAAGTTCTGAGGAAAAAGAATTGGGTGTTTGTTTAGTTGATATTGGTGGTGGTACAACTGATATCGCGATTTGGAAAAATGGCAGTTTAATTCACTCACAAATTATTCCAGTTGGCGGCAGTCACTTTACTAATGATTTAGCGGTGGCACTTAAAATTCCGCATCAAGAAGCAGAGCGAATTAAAATTAATCATGGATGCGTTTTGTCTGAGCAATTAAACCAATCAGCGCACATAACGGTTCAGGGAATTCCTGGAACTAAATCCCGTGAAGTCAAAATTAATATTATTGCGGAAGTTTTAGGCGCCAGGGCACATGAACTTTTTCAACTTATAGAAACAAGTTTGAGCGATAAAAGATTAGATCAGGAAATTTCCGGTGGTGTTGTTATCACTGGTGGTGGAGCACTTATTAAAGGCATGCAAGAGCTGGCCGAATATATTTTAAAACGCCCAGTTAAAATTGGTTATCCAAGATCTTTTGGCGGCATGACTAATATTATGCAAAACCCAAAGTTCTCTACAGTGCTTGGGTTGTTACTTGAAGGGGCGAAGAATGGTTCAGGCCAAACTATCACAAAAACGAATGAAGAACACACGCGTTTCGTTTCTCAGGGTGATCTTATTTCAAAATTGAGCGATTCATTAAAGTCTGTATTTAAGGAAATTTTTTAGGAGGAAATATGTTTGAAATTACTGATGCTGATATGGCAAAAATCCAAGAAGGCGCACGTATAAAAGTTGTAGGTGTAGGCGGCGGCGGATGTAATGCTGTTAATACAATGATTAGATCTGGACTTAGTGGCATTGAATATATTGTGGCAAATACTGACTCACAGGCACTCAATATTAGTCTTGCTCCAACAAAAATTCAGTTGGGTGCAAGTATTACAAAAGGCTTAGGGGCCGGAGCAAATCCCGAAGTGGGAAGAAAAGCTGCTCTTGAAGAATATGAAAAAATTTCGGAAGTATTACAAGGTGCCGACATGGTTTTTGTGACTGCAGGTATGGGCGGAGGAACAGGAACTGGTGCTGCTCCGGTAATTGCAAAATTAGCGAAAGAATTAGGTGCACTTACCGTTGGTGTGGTGACAAAACCATTTAGCTTTGAAGGTAAAAAACGTTCTAAGCAAGCTGATCAAGGCATACAGAATTTAGAAGAAAATGTTGATTCATTAATTATTATTCCAAACCAAAGATTACTTCACTTGGCCGGGGATAATTTATCTCTAATCGATACATTTAAAAAAGCTGATGAAGTTTTATTAAATGCAGTTCGTGGTATTTCTGATTTGATTAATAATACTGGTCATATTAATGCAGATTTTGCAGACGTTCGTACAGTTATGGCAAATAAAGGTATGGCACTTATGGGAACTGGACTTGCTGTTGGACCAGATCGCGCAATTAAAGCTGCGACTGAAGCAATAAGTTCTCCACTTCTAGAAGATGTTTCAATTAATGGTGCTAACGGAATTATTATTAACATTACCGGTAATAGTAGCATGACAATGCATGAAACAAACGAAGCCGTATCGTTAATTATGGAAGCTGCTGATGAAGATGCAGAAATTATTTTTGGAACAGTGATTGATGATGCAATTGGAGATGCAATTAAGGTAACTGTTGTTGCTACAGGTCTTAAAAGTACAATTAAAAAAGAAAGAGTTGAAGTGGCCACAGTGAAAGCACCAATTGCTGCGTCGGTAGTTGTTCAAGCAGTTGAAGTGAAAGATGAAAATTCAAATCTAGCAAATTCAATTCGTGAAGCAGCTCTTCGTTATGAAAATTCAAAACAAGTCAACATTGAGAGCGCTTATGTTGCCAAAACAACGACTAGGCCTCAGGGTGCTGAAGCTGCTGTAAATCAAAAAGCAAAATCTATAGCCGAAAAGTTAGGATTTATAAATTTTGATGAAGATGAACTAGATAAGCCAACATTTCTAAGAAATAACGAACCGAGAGTATAATCAGTGAATGCGCCCCTCGTGGGCGCTTTCTTTTTTCACATACTTCATGTCATTTTCGCGCACTAGAACTTTCAAAAAAGTATTGATCGTATCTGTATCAACATCAATTTTGTAATGAGTTAAAATGACCATCGGAATATTTTGATCACGCCATAGTTTTCTTTTTAATTCGTAATACCGAACACCATTTTCAGGATCTGAAGCAGATGTTTGAATAGAGTCGTATTCTTTCCACTGTCCTTCGAGAAAAAGATGTAAGTGGGGAGAACAAAAATAAAGATTTTCATGTTGTCGTAGACAGTTGCTACAGAAATATTCATCACAAACTGCACACGACGTTGCTGCAGCTAAATCAGGGTGGACTGAGCACATTCTGGTTTCGGGTAAAGATTTTTTTGCAATGGGAGTCACATTTGTTTGTACATTGTTGGTCAGTGATTGCTGTTTTTGAAATTTAAAGAAGAAAAAAATCATCAGTCCAACTAGAGCAATGAGAATGACGATCGCCAGAACCAGAACAACTAAAATAAGAGTAAAATATTTATCTGTCATAAAATATGTGTCACAACAACTGGTTTATAACCCAAAATTCCGTTGATGGCCGTTTTTACAGCACTGTTAACTTCAGCTTGGATTTCATCGTTGCTGGCCTTATGAGTCGATTTTAATACATTTATTACATTTTTAACAAGATGCTGATGATAGCTATTTAAATGTGCAGGTAAACCAAGCGTCTGAATACTTATTGGTAATGCGTAATTTTTCGTTGATACAATCTCACTTCTAAAGTTAACTAAAACAATTCCATTCTCCGCAATCTTTCTTTTTTGTTTAATGGCATCTCTTTCAATTTCTATGTCATTACCATGAATTAAAATGGGTCTTTCATCATCTGTTGGAACATGTTTACTGAAAATAAGTTCCTCGTTTTTTATTTCAAATGAATCAAAATTAACTTGAACCTTGGCCTTTGAAGAAGGCAGTTCATCAAATGAGAAGAGTTGATGTTTATTTAGAAAATAATGCTCGCCGTGAATAGGTATTAGCTGTGTTGGATTAAATGCATGATAGACTTTCTTTAAATCTTCTTTCCCGGCGTGACCACTGACATGAACGTGTCTTTCCTGAGAAGTAATAATGGTGCAACCATATTCTGCAATTTTATTAAGTGTCATGCTGATTTTTTTTTCATTGCCTGGAATTGATCTGCTGCTCAAGATGAAACAATCATCCACTCGGGGTTTAAAAAGAGCATCGTATCCTGCGGCAATTCGTCTGAAGGTCCCTTTGAAATCGCCCTGACATCCGGAAACGATAACCACACACGGTTCGCCCAATTGATCTTTGCTCTCTAGGAACTTAATATCATCAGCTTGCAGTAATCCACTTTCAACAGCACAGTTTACATATTTAAACATGCTTCCGCCATAAACATAGGCCTTGCGGTTTTGTTTACGAGCGCAATCCGCAATATTTTTTATTCTTTCAATATTAGAGGAAAATGTCGTGAGAATGATACGTGGGAAATTTTCAGAAAAAATACTTTCGAAACTTTCACAGAGTGATGTTTCCGACTCTGTTTTTGTGGTGCGAGATAATATATTAGTACTATCTGCTAATAGAATTCTCTGGGTTTTAGTTTTTGCATAATTGGAAAGTTTTTTTAAATCTATTGGCGGATCAAAATTTGATTGCTCGTCATATTTAAAGTCAGAAACATAAAATAAAGCGGTGTCAGTATTTTTTGGTAAAAGGACTAAACCAAAAGTATCTGGAATAGAGTGATTGACACGAACTGGCTCAATAAAAAAATCTGGTAAATCAATTTGATCGCCGTCAGTATATTCATTTATGGTGGCAACCAGCGAGGCGCGCTCTAGTTTTTTTTGTGCCAAACATTTTGCAAAACGAGGCGCATAAATAATGATTTCTGGAAAAAGTCTTTTTAGATGTGCCACAGCACCAATGTGATCTTCATGTCCGTGCGTAATAATTAATCTAGTAATTTTTGGTAAAAGTTTAAAGTTAGGAATGAGGTAATTGACTCCAAAAGCGTCGTCGTGAGGGAATTGAATCCCTGCGTCAATTACGATGTTTTCGTGAGGCCCCATGGCCAAAAACATATTGCCGCCAATTTCTTTGGCGCCACCAATGATTTGAAACTTATAGTTCATCTTAAACCTGTGTAATCTTTACCAATTCGCTATGAAGAATATCATGTGTTCGGGCATATGAATAGGATAACTATTAGTCTGGGTGTGTGTGATGGAAGCGAATTATTCGAGAGTGCTGATTTCGGGTGCAAATTTAACGCTGCAAAGTTTAACGGATCTTGAGCAACTGGCGTTTGCTAGTTTTAATTGCGAGGGCGTGGAAGAATCCAATCTTATTGAAAGTGAAGTAGATCAGATTTTGGGTGAGAGGGCCTTCTGCGGAGGAGAACTACCTATCGACGTCATTTTAGATTTAGATCAAGAAGCGTCTTCTAATAATCAAAAAAAGATTTTTTATTTTAGTTCTGTTGATGATGGAGAACATTTTAAAAATTTCGTACAAGAAAACTTTTCTTTATCGGTGGAATATTTTATTGAGCAAAATGAAGATTGGAATGCTGAGTGGAAAAAACACTTTAAGCCAATCGTAGTGACGGATACCTTACGAGTCATGCCAAGTTTTGATAACGATAAAAAATCAACAGATATTATTATCAACCCAGGAATGGGTTTTGGTACAGGATCGCACGAAACAACTTATCTCTGTTTGAAAATGTTTGATGAATTGATTTCAGGTGATCTGCTTTTAATGAATGAAAAAGTAATAGATTTTGGATGTGGCTCGGGAATTTTGGGGATTGCTGCAAGGAAATTGCGATCTGATCTTGCGGTAGAATTTATGGATATAGACCGAGATGCTTTAAGAAATTGCACTGAAAATATTATGCTTAACTTTCCCTATGAAGATTTAAGTAATTTAAAAATTGTCGCCAGAGATCGTTTTGTTCCAACAAAGGCACAATTAGTATTTGCCAATATTTTGTTAAATGTTTTAAAACTTGAATCTGAAACAATACTAAGCTGTTGCAATAAGAATTCATTTATTATGTTTTCAGGTATTCTTAACACGCAGCTAGATGAGTTGAAAGAATATTACGCTAAGTTTTGTGACTACGAAATTATCAATCAACAATCAAAAGGTGATTGGTCTGCGCTACTGATTCAAGTAAAATGAGAGCAGTATTCATTAATCAAGATTTACACGAAAATACTTTGATTCAAATCAATATTGAAAAGGCCCATCATCTTATAAATGTTGTAAGGTTAAAAAAATCTGAAACGATTTTATTAATGAATGGGAAAGGTTCAACCTCAATTGGAACGATTCTCGAAATCACGAAGAAAGTTGTCGAAATAAAACTAACAGAAGTCAGGATCTTTAAGCGTAAATGTATAATCGACCTGGCGATTGTTTTACCCAAGAAAGAAGCCTTTGAGGATATCTTGCGAATTGCTACGGAGCTTGGCATACGAAAGGTCTATCCCCTTGTTGGCGCAAATACACCGATGGATTATGAAACCAATAACGAGAGGATTAGTCGCATTCTAGAAAGTTCTCTAGAGCAATCCAATAATCCTTTTATATTAGAGATAGATAAAAAGCGATCTTTGAATGAATTTATCATTTCCAAACATCAATATGCACAAAGTTTTATATTTGATGTCTCGGGAGAAGGGCCCGGTCATTTAAAAACATTTACCGGGGATTGTTTATTTTTAATCGGACCAGAAGGAGGCCTTGCGGCACATGAGGTAGAAAAGCTAAAATTGAACTTTAATCACACTGTTTCATTTGGTACGCCGATACTTCGTGCTCCACAAGCTGTGAGCTTTGGCGCCGGATTGTTAACCACTTTGCTTGCAAACTAAATCGAGTTATGAGATTCTATTTTCATGGAACACTTAACAGGGCAAGAACCATTAAATAAAAACATCAAATTTGATTATGATGAGTTTTCGTTCCGCTCTGTAAATCAAGGATTAGGTTTTCATCAAAAAACAGAAAATCCATTAAGACAGCAGACAATTAAGTCAGACAAGAAGTTTGAAAAAATCGAAAGACCGAAAGAGCAAATACAAAAGAAACAAATTATAGAAGTCGCCTTACCTCAAGTGATTGCTGTCGCAGTTGAAAAGAAGGCAGCGCTACCCTTAAAGAAAAGTCCTAATCTGGTAGATGTTTTTTTTGCTTATACAATCGACCTAGCTTTGATTACTGGAACATTTTTGTTTTCTATTGGAATGATGTTTTTAATTGCTTCTTTCATGGTAGAAGTTGAAAGCTTAGGTTTGCTTTTAACTAGTTCATTTCTGTCAGTAGCAGCGGCACTATACTCTGGAATATATTTGATCTACTTTTCAATATTAGATGTATCTGGAACTCCGGGTAAGAATATTTATAAATTCAAATTAGTAAAGGCCACGGGAAATGAGGCAACATTCAAAGAAAGCTTTGCTCGTGCTTTAGTTTGTTTATTATCGGCCATCGCCTTTTTTGTCCCTGTATTTTTAGACTTTCACAGTAAGCTTTCAGATTCAAAAAACATACAAAATTAAAATGCACCAAGTATCCAAAGTAGCGCGAGATTTTCTTAAAAAAAACGAATACAAAAAAATTGTTTTTACCAATGGCTGTTTTGATATATTACATGAAGGACACGTACGCTATCTAAATGAAGCAAAGAAGCTTGGCGATTTGTTAGTTGTCGGCGTCAACTCTGATGCCAGCGTAAAGCGATTAAAAGGACAGAACCGTCCCATCAATAGCGAGAGTTCAAGAAAATTCATTCTAGAAAATCTTAAGGCCATTGACATGGTAGAGATTTTTGAAAATGACGATCCACTTGAATTAATTAAAATTGTGAAGCCAAAGGTTTTAGTTAAAGGCGGAGACTGGGCCGTGGAGAAAATTATCGGTCATGACTTTGTGAAGTCCATTGGTGGAACAACTATTTCACTAAGTTTTATTAATGGCTTTTCTACGACGAAGATTATTGAAAAGTCTCAAGGTAAGGCCTAATGTATTACTCTGTAGAAACCCAGATCTCAGATCAATTCGATTTTTATTATCACTCTTTAGAAGTCGGCAAATATATTTTACCAAAAAAGTTTTTAGCCAAGTCTGTGCATGCTTCGTTACAGATGAAGCAGGGTGTTTTCATTCTAAAAAAGTCAAATTATGCGATATCTACAGATGAAAAAGTGCTTTGCCTCACAAAACATCATGTCAAAAACGAGAATTATATTTATATTTCAAGATCATTGAAAAATAAAATTCTTGACCAAACAATTTTGCTCAACTTTCCCTCGTAAAGCTATCAACTAGTTAAGTTTTGTTGATTAATTTTCTCAAGTGAAAATAGGCAAAATTTTCTTAAAATAAATGAAAAAGAGAGTTAAGTATTTTGCTTTGGCGCCGAAAGGTTATTTGAAGCTTGATGGGAAGCTTCAGTAAACGTGATGAGGCAAGGTTGCAACATCATAAACTAACACAAGGAGGAAATTAAAAAATCGAGGAGATTATCATGGGAATTAGAATTAACACAAACGTTCAGTCAATGTCAGCACAACGCTCACTATCTATAGTGAAGCGAGCACAGGATTCAAACTACGAAAAATTATCATCAGGTTCAAGAATTAACAAGTCAGGAGACGATGCAGCGGGATTAGCGATCAGTGAACAATTAAAAGCTGAAATTCGCGGTACAAGACAAGCACTTCGTAATGCCGGTGACGGTATTTCAATGGTGCAAATTGCTGAAGGCGGATTAAATGAAGTTTCGAGTATTATGATTCGTCTTCGTGAATTATCTGTTCAGGCAGCTTCAGATACTATTGGAGACACAGAGAGAAGATTTTCCGACCAAGAGTTTAAGAGCTTGGCTAATGAAGTTCAACGTATCGCCTCTTCCACTGCTTACAATGGAACAAATTTATTAAATGGAGAAGGTAAAAAATTAGAGGTACAAGTTGGTATTAGAAACGTAGCTGATCAAGATAGAATCGTTTTTGATCCGGCGGCATTAAATGCAACAGCAGAAAAACTTGGTGTTTCAGGATTAACTGTTTCAAATAAAGAGTCAGCTCAAGAAAATTTAACGAAACTTGATGAATCATTAAAAATGGTTAATGCCAATAGAGCAAATCTTGGTGCACTTCAAAATAGAATGCAATCAACGATTAATAATCTAGAAGTTGTTAATGAAAATATGTCTGCTGCAAATTCTCGAATTAGAGATACAGACATTGCTTCTGAGACTGCAGAATTAACTAAGAATAATATTCTTAATCAAGCAGCAATGGCAGTTCTTGGTCAGGCAAATAACTCCAATGCAGGAGCTTTACGTCTAATCAGTTAAATATTTTTAAAGAATCTTCTTTTAAAGGGCCCTTCACGGGGCCCTTTTTTATTTGTGGTCAAGAAAATTATCATACTTAAATATCTAAATTAATTGATAAAAATGAGATACCTGATAATTAAGCTAAAGTATTCTTGAAAGTACCCGATAAGTTCAGTGTCTGACAAATTTAGTCAGTAATATTAACCTAAAGGAGATTTTTATGGGCTTAAGAATCGCAACGAACATCGCATCTCAAGAAGTACAGAAAAACTTACGTAAAGTGTCTGGTGAGTCTAGTGACTTGTTGAACAAATTATCATCAGGCAAAAGAATCACTAAAGCATCTGATGATGCTGCTGGTTTGGCCATCGCAACTAACCTAGACGCGCAAACTCGTGGTCTACGTCAAGCGACACGAAATGCTAACGATGGTGTATCGCTAGTTCAAACTGCTGAAGGTGGATTGAATGAAACGACTAACATCTTAGTCAGATTAAGAGAGCTAGCAATCCAATCGGCTTCTGACACGGTAGGTGATCAAGAGCGTGGTTTTATGGATAAAGAATATCAACAATTAGTACAAGAAGTGGACCGTATTGCACAATCTACAACTTTTAACGGTGCTCACATAATTAATGGTGACTCTGAAAAAGGTACATTAGATTTTCAAGTAGGTGCCTTCGATGGTCAAAATAATAGAATATCATTTGAATCGGATAAGACTGATGCTACTGCATCTACAATTGGAATCAGTGGTTTAGGTGTTGCTTCAAAATCTGATGCATTAAGTGGATTAAAAGATATTGATAAAGCGATCAATACTGTTTCTGGTTACCGTGCAGAATTAGGTTCACTACAAAGTCGATTAGGTTCAACTGTAGCAAACTTAGAAATTCAAGCATTGAACCAAGATAGTGCAAGATCGGTTATCCAAGATGTGGATGTTGCTCAAGCTTCTGCAAAACTTGCTTCTTCGAACGTTGTTCAAGCTGCAGGTATCGCAACATTAGCGCAAGCTAATCAGATCCCAAACAGTGCTCTAAGACTTATTTCTTAATACGGTTGAGGCAACAAATGTCGTCTCATACCAATCTCTTAAGCCCACCTCACAGAGTTTTTCTGTGGGGGGCTTTAAGTGATTAATGTATAGGTGAGATTGTGATTACACAAAAGATTGATTTAGAAGAAGGTACTCTCGGATTTATTTGGTTCACAGTAAATAATTCATTAGTGCAACTTCCTGTAAAATTTAATTCAGTAAACTTCGTTAAAAACAAAATAAACTTTACCCTAGAAATGCAATATCTTGATTATTTTAAATCAATGCTAGGTGGAAGTTTAAATTTAAATTTTTATATTCCTGATGAGTCTTTAAATTTCACCGCAGAGTTTATGACATTAGAAGAAAACAGATTAGCTGTTTCTCTCCCCTGTTTTCAAAAAAAATACGATCAACGTAAAAATACCAGAGCTGTTATTGATGGTGAGCACGCCTCAATTAGTATGGCCGATCAAGGTATGATTATTTCTAAAAGATGTTATGACCTCTCGGTTGGTGGTTTTTCTATTATATTAAATAAAAGTGAATTGGATGCGATTAGAAGAATAAAGGCCTCAAAAGCAAAATTACATATTATGGGTGAGGATTGCTTAGTTGGCGTAAAGCTCACAAGGGTTCAGGACTTTAACCCATCTAAAGAAGAATATTATAAGTTTTATAAAGTTTCATATGAGTTTCAGGATACAAAGCAAGAATATAAGACTAAAATAAAAAAACTATTAGACATTTATTTTAGGTATCTTAAGACTTCATGAATTTTGTATCGATATCAGATGTACATATTAAAAACGATAATGATTTGTCTTGCAATAAATTTAGGCAATTTTTAAAACATCCAAAAACGCTAAGTGCTGATATGGTCATTTTAATTGGGGACGTTTTTGACTTTTTAGTTGGTGGTCACTCACAGTATCTGCAAAAGTTTTCATCCTCTATTAATTCGATTATTGAACTTTCTAAAACAAAAAAGATTATTTATATAGAAGGAAATCATGATTTTCACTTGGAGCACTTAGTCGTTCAAATGGTAAGAAAGGGATTAAATCAGAAAAACTTTCAACTCATTAAAGGTCATACCATTTTAAATGATCAAGACAAAAAGATTTATATCGGACATGGAGACGAACTGGAGTTTGATAATTATGGCCATAGGCTTTTTAAAGCAGCTGTTGGTAATAAATTAATGAGCAAGGTCGCGAAATACATTCCCTACCGATTATTGTCGAAAGCAGGAGAAAATGCTTCAGGCGCTTCAAGAAGATTAAATGATTATTATTATTCTGAAATCGACGCGATCAAAATCAAAGCAAAATATCATAAATATGTTCATGCCATTAGTGACAAAATGCAAGTAGATATGGTTATTTGCGGGCACAGTCATGTGCAGGACTATTACGAATCAAACAATATGATTTATGCGAATAATGGTTATGTTCCGAAATCTTCAGTGTTTATTGCTTACGACTCAGGAAAAATACAATTTATTAATATTAATTAGGCAGTGGGTTCATTGATTTTAAAATTCTATTACGATCATTATCTTTATAAGAAGTAATTATTGAAATAGTCCTTTCTGAATCTTCTTTGTTATCAATAATTTCTTTATGAACGACGGCCAATTGATTGGCGTAAGCGGCAATTTGTGGCAAGTGAGTGATAGCAATAACTTGTGAAGTTGTAGAAACACGCTTAATTGCTTCACCAATCGCTAATGCAGTTTCTCCGCCTAGTCCCGTGTCAATCTCATCAAATAAGAAAACGGTCACAGCGTCATGTGATGAAATAATTTCTCTTAGTCCAAGCAGAATGCGTGATAATTCACCGCCAGAAGCGATGTCTTTTAATAAATAAGAGTTTTCGCCCTTATTTGTCTTGGCAAAAATATTCGCTTCACTTTGACCTGTTGTAGTCAACTTATCTTGCGTGGTGATCTTTAAATCAATCTCGGCTCCATTCATGCGCAAGCTTTGTACTTTTTCTGTGAGCTCTTTTGAGAGTTTTTTTGCACCATAAACTCTTTTGTCATGCAGCACTTGTGCTAAAGACTTAATTTTTTTTAATTGAACTTCTGCAGAGACATTTTTACTTTTGATTTCGATTTCAAAAGTTTTGATTTGTTTTAATTCATTTTTATAGTTGTCTAAAGTCGCCAAAATATTTTCTAAACCACCGCCATGTTTTCTTTTTATCTTTAAAATAAGATCAAGGCGATCAATGACTTCAATTAGCTTCCCCTGAGCGCTTTCACCGTTTTCGTTCAATTTTGAGAGCTCGTAGGATAAATCGTTTAAGTTTGAAATAAACTCCGCAGTCATTGAGTTGTAGTCTTGAGTGAGTTTGAAATGATTGATATTGGTCGAGATTTTCTTTAATGATTTAATAATATTAAAAGTTTCACTTTCAGAGATTAAGTTTAATGATTCTTCAATTAAGAGAGTATGTTTTTCTTGGTTTAATAAGTCATTCTTTTTATATAAGAGGATTTGTTCTTCATCTGGAAGAAGCTCTAGTGTTTCAAGTTCGTTAATTTGATAGTTTAGAAATTCTTCTTTTTTCTTTAATTCATTAAGCTTAAATATAAGTTTTTGCAATTCACCCTTGTCAATTTGATACTGCTGAAACTCTTCTGTGTATTGTTTAACTTCTTTCGTAATTTTTAGGTATTGGTCTAAAATCTCTAGCTGATAAGAAGAACTTAAAAGTCTTTGGTTTTCAAACTGTCCAACGATATCAACATATGAATTTGTAAACTCTTGAATAACACCCAGAGAACAGGCTTGAAAATTTAAAAAAGTTTTAGAAGATCCAGTGTTGTAGATAATTCTTTTAATGACAATTTCATCACTGGAGGTTGGGTATCCAATTTTATCTAGATATGATTTCACGGACGGATTGGCACAGCTAAAAGCCCCTTCAATCGTGCAGAAATCTTTACCTTTTCGAATTTGTTTTTTATCTGATCTACTACCCAACAATAGTTGAATTGAATCGAAAACCAAGCTTTTTCCTGATCCTGTTTCCCCTACCAAGCATGTAAAATTAGGGTGAAGGGTTAGAGATTGATTTTCAAACGTGGCAAAGTTTTGAATTGAGAGGTTGTTCAAAAATAATGTTGGTTTCATTAACTTCTTCTCCCTAGAGTGAATTTTTCTTTTAAGGTGTTAAAGTACGTTCTTTCTGGATTACGAATTAGTTCTATGAAACGTGACTTACTTTTTGTGATATCGACAGTCATTTCTGAATCAATTTGAAAGGATTGTTGCCCATCGAGTGTGACATTAATTTTAGAGTTTTTATCTAACATTTTGGCCGTAAGGAGATATCGATCGGGTATAACTAGCGGTCTATGAGTTAGGCCATGAGGACATATCGGAGTTAAGACAATTGAATTTACTTCCGGGTGAATGATTGGCCCACCTGCTGCGAGGGAATAAGCTGTAGATCCAATGGGAGAACTTATAATCAGCCCATCTCCAGAGATATTATATATATGCTCTTGGTTGCAATCAACTGAAAGTGTAAACATGCGAGAGATTTCTAATTTAGTAAAAACAATATCATTTAGAAAGTAACTGTTAAAAACGTCAGCACCTTCGCTTTTGATATTTACTTTATATAGAGGAACTCGCAAAAGATCGTAATGGTTATTGATAATAGAGGCGAGATGGTCAAAGAATTCCACCTTAGTAAATTCAGTAATGAAACCGAGGCGGCCGACATTTATACCAAAGACAGGAGGAGATTTTGTAACAGACTTTCTGCCGATTCCAATGAGAGTTCCATCTCCGCCAAGTGAAATAATTAAATCAACATCAGTGTAGATTTCTTTTTCCGCAATAAAGTCGAAGTGTTTAAAACTTTTGAGAATTTTATTTACTCTTTCACGTTCATGATCAATGAAAAAGATTTGTATTTTTCTGCGATTTAACCAGGTGGTCAAATTAGGCAAAATACTATTAAATTCAGAAATAATTTTTGGTTTAAGTACAATCGCGACTTTTTTGATTTGTTTGGTCATATTTCCCTCATGAATTAAGGATAATGTTAATTACATCAGTAAGGCCAGAAAAAGGCTTTCTAATAAACGGAAAACCGTAATCTTTGATTTTTTCCATGATTTGCGATGAAGAATAGGCCGACATGATGATAAACTTTTTCTTTAGCTCTTCTGGCAGATACTTCTTTTTTGACTCTTCAATTATGTCGAATCCCGAAATGTCCTGCAGCATTAAATCACACAAGATTTTATCAAAATCTTCGCTATAGATAAGTTCAATCGCTTCCTTACCTGACGCCGTTGCGATGACTATGAAGTTGTTTTTTTCTAAAAATATTTTCAAAGATTTTTGGATTAAAAGTTCATCTTCAATGATTAAAATTTTCATAAGTTTAAATATAAAGAGAAAATAGCTCCAGGTTCACTTTCTCTATTTTTAAAAGAAATACTGCCACCCATTTTTTCGGCAAGCATTTTACAAATATTTAAACCGATTCCGTGTCCAGTAGTTTTTGTACTATAAAACGGTGAGGAGATTTTACTTATATCACCAGGATTTATCCCTAGTCCTGAGTCTGCTACATCAATTTTTATATTTCTTTCATTGATGGTCACAGAGATTTCAATTTCGTTTTTTCTAGTTGGGTCGTTCGTCTGTTTTATAGATTGAGCAGCATTAATAATAAAGTTAAAGAGAATATGAAATAAAGAAAGGCCATGAGTTTTAATCGCAACATTTTCAATGTTTTTGATAATGATATTTGTGGGAATATTTCTAATTTCACTTTTTGCGACGGTTAAGATGTCATCTAGGAATTTTTTAATATCGATCTCTTCACGAGGAGAATCACTCTTAAAAAGAGTGTCTAGGTTTAAAATAATATTATTACATTTACTGACGCATTGTAAGGCATGACCCAGAAGTTCTTTATGCTCTATATTCTCAACGCTCTCGTTCCAAAGAGAAAGGTAGAGTTGTATTCCAAATAAAGGGTTGCTTAGCTCATGTCTTAGGGTGTTTAACAGTTCACCTAAAAGTGAGATTCTTTCGTGATGAAATAGATTGGGGTTTAATTCAGAAAGGGATATGTTGAAAATAGTTAAAATGAAATTTTCTTTTAAGTAAAATTGTGACGGGTTGGAATTGTCTTGTGGTCCTAATTTTTTTTCCATCCACAGTGTTGAGCTTGAGTCTTTTATTTTAAATGGAGTATTTCCAGTCAGCATGGATGTCTTGATAATATTAAGTTTTAAAATATTATTTTCAAGTACAAAGGCTTTAATTATATTTTTATGGAATTCTATGGAAAGAGAGTTAAAAGTATCGCTCTCTCCAGAAAGTGGAGCGAAGAATTCAGATCTTGAGGCAGTGAAAAGAAGCTGACAGTTGAGAGAATCAAACTCGATGGCAATAATAGGGCCAAGACTTTTTAGGTTTGTAGAAAGCAACTTTTCTTTATCAAAAACCTTTGACTTGCTACGTTTAACACTATTGAACATTTTATTGAATTTTTCAGCGTTAATCATGGAAGTGCCGCTGTTCAATGAATAAATTAAAGAATATTTGTTTCCTTTTTGATAAATAATTATTTGTGCATCTGTGAAATCTTTTTTTATCAATTTATTGAAATAATCATTAATGATATTTATCAGAGTTACCTCGCCGAGGATTTTCTTTTGAATTGAAGTTTGGTTTTTAAATTTCAAAACTTTCGGCTGCTCGACGATTTTCTTTGCAGCAGCAGGTGTGATGAAAAAGTTTAAGTAATGTTGGCCGCTTGCTTTAAGCTTGGAATGGCCTTTATTTTCCATTGCAACAAGTTATCGGTTAACTCATACTCTAGCAAGTCACAAAGCATTACAGTATCTCCCTTTTCACGGGCCTGAAGCAATGCTTTCATGACAGAAAGAAGATGAATCTGCAATTTTTGAAAGTTATCAGAAACTTCTACATTGGTTTTGTTATTTTTTTTGAAAACGAAATAGATTCTATCAATCAACTGAATGAATAAATCGACCAAATCAACGAATTCTACAAAAGCTGCACTTGCCTCTTCCTTACTGCCGGTTTGTATTATTTTAGTCATTTCTTTGATCTTTATAATTGAATAATCAATGTATTCATTGCAGGAAGGTAGTGCATCTGCTGCAAGTTGCATTCTTGTTTTTTGTGGGATTTGATCTCTTGTCTTTTCCATTTTTAACCTTGGTTAGAGTCAATAATAATCTGTGCTTTACGATTACCAGATTGTTTAATTCCGTCACATATTTTTAAAATAAGTTCGTCACTGATAGAGCACAAAAGACCGATATCCTGATATGCATAAAAAGCACTTTCTGATATTTTAACAATGTTTTCACCTTGAAGATTTCCCTTTAAAACCAAATAAAAATTGATGATTGGTTTAATCTCTGGGTATGTTGCATTTAAGGTATTGAAGAGGTCGTCGATTTCATCTAATTTTTTTGAGTAAACTTTTAATTCTTCAATTCGAGGATTATTTGTTCCAAGTTCCTCAATAATATAACGGCTATAATCTTTTCCGTGCTGAGCAAGCTCATAACAAAAAGCAATACCTTTGCGTGTGTTAACAAAAGCTGACTCTAGGTTTTGTGAAATTTTTGGAGTTGGTTTGATTTCTTCTTTTTCGGCCAACATATAAAGCCACGCGATTCTGAAAATAGTACGTAAGATATTTTTACGATCTGGAGCTTGTTCTGAGAGTGATTTTAGGTCATAAAAACCGATATTTGTGAAAGTCGATTTATAAATAAAACATGAAGAAGAGATAAATGGATTATCAGCTTTAAAATGATCTAGTTCTTGAGTTGAGGTCATAATTTTTTCAGCCAATGAAGTTATCAGTTGAAAAGGAACATCGTTATGACATCTAAAAAAATCACATGCAGTGGAGGCATGACAGGGAAAGCAATCTGTTTTAGGAGCAACAATATAAGCTTGTGCAGAATATGGACTTGTCTCAATTGGCCTAACACTGCCCAGTGAAATGGTTAATGTTGGAGTATTTGCATATGCTGCTAAATGACCAATAGATGAATCATGACCCATGAAAAGTGCAGCATTTTCTAGATTCCGAAATACCTCTTCAAGGCTCGCTTGCCCAACTAGATTAATGATTCTAGATCTGCTGTCATTGAGAATGGGGGAATTAAAAATAAGTTCAGCATTTTTTAAATCTTGTTTGGAGCCAACGATCTTAACAGTTGCAGCTGAGTCATTTTTAAGTAGCCTGTAAATGACTTCAACCCACTTTGAATGTTTCCATTGTTTTCTGGTGCTGCTGGTAAAAGGGTGAACGATAATTATTTTTTCATTACTACTAATCGTTTGTCGCTGTGCAGTTGGAGCTTCGGAAATACACCCTAAAATATTTCTATAAAGATCAATTAAGTGAAAAGATGATAGCTCTGATCCTAAAACATTAGAATAAACATATTTTGACCATGGGTCATTAATGGTTATTGGGTTGTTGATATTGAAAATAAGGCCTTTTTTATTTTCACAAGTAACCAGGGAGCTTAAAATTGAGGATGTTTTACAAAAAGAAAGATTTACCACTTGATCAAATTTTTCATTGTTAAGTGTATCAATGCGTTGTGAAATATCTTTAACCAGGTCAGTTAAGCCTAAGTATGAAATAGATTGGTGTTTTTCATCGCTTATGAAATGTATTTTGGTAAATGTACTTTTTAGAATAAACAAAATTCCTGCAGCAAATGTTTTACGACAAACTAAATGTAGCTCAACTGTCTGGTTGTCTTTTTTTAATTGATCGCAAGCAACGGCAGTTTGAAGTAAGTCGCCAATCCGAGTGAGCTGGACTACGAGAATTTTATTATTTTTCATTTTGTTCTTCAATTAGTCCTAAAATTAGGAGAAGTTTTAATGTTTCTTCGTTGTGTGGTTCACCTTTTTTATTTTTCAATTTGATAAGCTCTAAAATTTCTTCTTTTATATGTTCCAACTATAACTCCATGAATCTATTTTTAGGTGCAGATTGTTTAAATGATTCTAATTCTTTAATTAAGAGATTTGTTTCACTTACTTGGCTTTTCATTTCAAAGAAAAAAGCTTCTAATAGCTTTCGATTCTTTTCCGAGTTGTTGTCAGAGATACTTTCAATTTTTACTTTTAAATTTATAGCTAATGGTCTTAAAAAACCCTCAACTTCGGAAAGTGAAAGCAATTCCGTTAAGGTTAAAAGGAACTCACGAGAATTTGTTTTATCTGACTTCCCTGAAAGTAGCGATCTAAGGCCATTTAGGATCAGCTTTGAAAGAGTAACGGTTTCAACTTTTAACTTCGTCAGCTGCTGATCAAAAAGTTTAGTAGAGTATTTTTGAATTTCAAGTGGTCGTCTCAGTTCCATTTTGTTTTTTAGTAAGACACGATTTAAAATGGCTTTGTTGATAAAACGTTTATCATATTCGCTGGAACTGGCGACACATGACTCATCTTGATTATAAAAAACCCCAACTTCGTTAAAACTTACATTTAGAACTGAGTTGTTAAAAGTTGTTGTCTTTGTTATTTTAGGATTAAGCATTTTTTGAATTAAAAAGATTAAATCGGAAGTTGTTTCAGAATTGTTTTTTGTCTCATTCACCAGAATTGAATTGTTTACGGAAATTGAAGATTGTTTTAGTTGTGAAGTTGAATTTAGAAATTCAATCATCGGAACTTCAAGCAAGTCAGCCAAGTGCTTTACGGAAGTGTCAGGCGTTACAAAGAGGTCAAGGTTTAGCAAAACACTACTAATTTCTTCAAACGAAGTCGAAATCGTTGTAATCGTTGTGCCAATGAAATTTGACAAGTCTTTTGCATAGTTGATTTCTTCTGGTGCATTAGAAATTAGAAAAAGTGGAAGTCCAATTTTTAAATCAATCATTTTTTTGGCGATATTGGCCACCACTTCCATGGGAATGTCTTTGTTTGTAGATGATGACATTAACTGAATTCCAATTAGTTTTGTTATTTCATTCGTTCTTAAGGCATTTAGTCTTTTAAAGTTATTCTGATTTGATTCAGAATTAATTTTAACAAACGTGTTTGGTTTAATTGTATCAAGAGGGCCCTCTGCAAAATTTAAATAACAATCACTGAGATGAACGGATGAATATGCATTTGTTGCCATGCACTCATTTAGATACTGTGAGGCTGTCGAGCTGTCGGTTAGTTTTTTTCTTTCATTGTGGAAAGTTCCAAGGATTTGTGCGCCAGGATTAAATAATTTTAAAGCACTTGAGATGTGTGTTCCTACTGGGTCATTGGAAAAGTTAATTATAATGTCCCATTTTGTTTCGGTTACTTTTTTTATATTATCACTGAAAAGATTTACTGCATGATGAACGGGGAAAATGGGTGATTTTGCGTAGGTGATTATTGTTTTTCGATCAATTAGATAAGTATTATCAATATTGGTTAATGCATCAAAGGCAGCGGCTGATTCTTTGTAGGCCAGATAATTAATAGAGCTATGGGGATATTTAACTTTCAGCTTTTGCGCCAAGTGAGTTGAGAAAAAAATATCACCAATTCTTCTGAGATTTATAAAAAGTATTTTTTTCATAAGTCTCTACCTTGTTTTTTCATCTCTGAAAAAGCGCAAAGTAAAAAATCTTCTTTGCTTAAGAAGTTTTTCATTTCGAAAATTTTATTTATTTCATCAGTGTTTTCGAGCTGTGCAATAGTACTGGAAAGTGAAATGTCTTGAATATACTTTGTAACGTCAGTAGTTTTCTGACTTGCTTGAAAGGTTAAAAAGTTTTTAAAATAAGTCTCGTTACTTGCAATACTCGCGGGATGAGGAAGGAAGTAGGGTTTTGTTATTAGTAGCGCTGCAAATTTTATGTCGTTAAATAAGTCAGTGAGATTCGTAAACGTAATGAGGTTTGCGTATTTTATTGATCGTAATTCTTCGGCCTTTGAAATCAATTCTTGATCGGGCTCTAGAATGAAAATATTTGGAGACAGGTTTTGTTGATTGCAATAATTGTATATGGCATCAATGTGGTAACCAAAACCAAAGCCTAGTACTAAAATGTTATCTTTTGTTGTAAGACTATTTATGTGTTTCTCTAGGAAGTTATCTGCCTCTTTAATCGGATCATAAGCGGAGTGTAAGAAAATATTGTTCTTAACTGGCACATGAAGCCCTGAAGGCGTTAGCTTTATTTCTATATTGCTAGACATGGAAACCTCATCCATAAGGTTAGCATCTATTGTCGGGACATAAATGATTCTTGTCAATGCTAATGGTTACTTTCTAATACTGTTCAAGTTGTAACCTTTTAAGCTTTCTTTGTTTTTGTAAACATTTGCAATTTCAATTGTCGCTTCTTCCTTAAGCTGTTCTAAAAGTAGTGTAGTATTGCTGTCAACATTTCTGATTTTGTCGATCCAGTAATTTACATCTTCCCTCCAGCTTCTAATAATCATTAGTAATTCAAGGTCAGTGAAGTCTGACATTTTATTTAGTGTTGCTTCTGCTTGTGCTTGAACACTTTCAAGAATATTTATTAAGCGTTCTCTGTTTTCTGATTCGCTAGAAACTTCATCAATCATTCCTCGACTAGCACTGCTAAATATTTTTATACTTATTTTGTAAACATTTTCTAAAAGGTCCAAGTGTTTCATAATTTGTTCTAATATTTTTGTTTGCATATCTACTCCTTTGTAGGTTCTTCTTGTTTTAAACTCTTAATTGCCTGTGTCCAACCATCATAAAGTGTATTTAAAACACCAAGACAACTCTTTAAAGGTTCTGGGTCAAGTTTAATGTTGGCCTGAGTACTGGCGTGTAACATGTAGTCATAAAGCGAAGCAAGTTCTTTTGCGACATTGCCACCAACCTCAATATTTAGACTATTGTTGAGTTCAATAATAATGTCCTGGAATTTTGCTAAATGCTCTCCCTTTTTAGGAAGATTCTTTTGCTCCATATATTCAATGGCCTTCTTGCAGTTTTTAATAGCTGCTTGATAAAGCATTAAAAGAATTTGTTCTTTACTCGCCGTATTCACGGATGTTTTTTTATAAGCATTAAAACCGTAAGTCATTTAATCCCCCATTAACCTATAATTGTTGCACCGGATCCATTGTTGCACCTTGCAGAGAAGCTAATCCACTAGCTTGATTTTTGAACCTTGAAATTGTTCCTTCAAGGCGCGAAAATTTATCCTTTAAACTTTGTTCTTTTTGATCAAGAGTTCTTTGTTTATCTACAATTTTTCGGTCAATTTGTTCGATGTTACTCTGGAATGTCTTTTTTCTATTTTGCAAGACACCCTCTGGCATACGTACTGAAGTATTTACAAATTCTTGAATATTATTTATAAAGCCATTGGTTGGCCCGCTTTCAGTCATTGCACCAGTTAAGATTTCGGCGACTGCGCCAAATTCTTTTGATATGAGAGCATCAAATCTTTTTTCATCGAATGCCAACTTACCGTCGCGCTGAAAAGTTAATCCTAGATCGCTAACTCTTCTGGGACCGTTTGAAGTCATTATTTCTGTAAACATAACTCTTCTTAATTTACTTTCAATTGTTTGGAGTGTGATATCTCCACCTAAAGTTCTAGAGGTGTCAGACTTTTCATCAAGGGTATTTTGTTTTTTAATAAAAGCCAAAACAGCATTTATTTTTTCGATCACGTCCGAGACTTTTTTTGTAATAGCTTCTTTATCTTCAGTGATTTTGATTGTGAACTCATCGCCTTCTTTGGCCTTTTTTAAATCGATGTTTACTCCAGGGATTATGTCATTGGCCTTATTGTCTTTAAGTTCAATTTCAAACCCATCCAGTTTAATTCTTGCATCGTGGGCCTCGCGTTCAAACTCAAGATAAAAATCGTCATCCCCATCAACGAAATAGAAGTAGGGAAACTTTGCTTTCATATCGTCGCCCGTTTCACTTAAACTTAGAATAAGTCTCCAGGGAGTATCAGATCCAGAGCCGTCATTTACGACACTAGCGCGGACTCCGATATTGGTGTCTTTATTAATTAATTCTGCGACACCTGCAAGTGACGCGTGATCTGCATCGATATAGATATCTTTGGTTTCACCGCTTGGTAGTTCATACTGGATAAAGCCAACTCCCACATAGCTTTCGTCTTTATCGCGAAATCCAGATGTCATTCCTGAGGATTTTTGTGCCAATGAATCAACTTCAAAATTGTACACACCAGGCCTGGCAAGATTTTTATCGACTGAAACATTTATAAGTTCATTATTGGTTTCTACTTTAAATTCAAGAAGTGCTTTATAGGTATTATTAACAGCAACTTTTGCTTTTACTTCATCAATCAATTTAATAAATTCATCAACTAAGGTTTTTTTTGCGACGATTTTTTCTTTGCGTGCTTCCATGGTTTTTAACGGAATTTTCTCAGCGTTCATGATTTGTTGAACGATATCTTTTGGAAGTCCTGTTCCTATAGATCCAAATGAAATACCCAATTGGCCCTCCTGGCCTCTAAATAAAGCATTATCCCAGATTATTGTACCATTACGTACCGCCGACTTCACGGCATCAAAAAATGTGGAATTTATTTCTCAACCTCATAGAAAATTGATTAGAATGATAGTGAATAAAAAAACCGGCCATTTGGCCGGTTTGATTCGAGTGAGACGCTGGGTAGAGCGATGGGGTCGCTCATATCTCATACTTAAATGATCGGATAATATGGAAAAAACTTTAGTAAATGACTCAGATATTTTTTGGAAAAAAATGAAGTTCTTTTCATTACGGGCACTTACTTATTCATGTTTTTTACTATTTCCCGTCTTTATTCCTAAAACTATTAACTTACCGATTGTTTTGAAGCTCATTTTGATGACTTTGTACGTGGTTTTCATGATGACTCAATTTTTCTATCTAGGTAAGGAGCTAGATCATCGATTGAAAATTTATTTCATGGTGAATTCCTCGTTAGATCGAGTGGTCTATCGGGTTCTTTCAGGAATGTCGATAATGGTTTTTTATTTTAATTTTTTAAATTTAATGCCAGGAAAATGGATCTATAACATGTTCTGGATTACCTGGGCCGTACTCGGTTTATTTTATTCTTGGCCTACGCGTGGAAAAATTATTCAGGAGTCAGTGACTTCAAATTTTTCCGAGTTCAGATATTTGGATTCATTTGAAAAAACAATTGTCTTTCTTTGTATAATCTTTTTAATTTTTTCCATTCCAAGTTTTCCTGTTTTGACAGACTTTGAAGCATTGAAGTTACTTGCAGATCCGACCGAAAAAGTCAGTCCTTATTTTTGGAATTTTATAAATGTTCTTTATTATCCGTTTAAGAAATATCCTCTGTTAATGAAGGTAGCTTTTCTTATTCACTTTTATATTTTTGGAATCGCATTTGCGATGGTAAGCTTGTACTCTCTTTTGAGGTATTTTGTTTCGAGACGATTGTCCATTCTTGGTGCCTTTGTTTTTATTTCAACCTGGCCTCTTTACAAAATTTATGTGAACTCACTTTCGGGAATTATTTCTCAAACTTTTATAATCAGTTGGGTTTGGGCCATTTTTTGGATTGCCAAGAGCTCTACCTATCGCTCAGGTCTTTTTTTAGGTCTAATTGCCCTATTGGCAACGCTGTTAAACCATTTCTATTTTTATTTGATTTTTCCAAGTTGTATCTTGATTTTATTTCTTTTTATTTCGGATAAGACAATTTGGTACAAAAGACAATTTTTAAAATACGCGAGTTTGGGTTTTGCTGCTTCAGGTTTTGTTTATTACGTTGGGTTTGATAAATTTGGCGGGAAGTCGTTTTCTGAAAATTTGAGTGTATTAAGCATTTTAAGTAAGGCAATCTTCTCCTTAACTTATTTTGGTATGGCGATCGTTATTTTAAAACTGGTCCGTGCGAAGTCAAAGTTATTGGCCAGTTTTGTGATTGATGAAGTTAAGTTGCGTGCGATTCTTGTTATCGTGATTTTCTTTTTAATTTACTCACTGATTTTAGATGCTAGTTTTATGAACCCAATGTCTATGATTTGGTTTATCATTTTGATAAGTCTTATTCCTCTTGAGCTTTTATTTCAAAGCATCGCAAGACTTAGGTCAAAAAGAAATATGATCTATTTGGTTTATATTATAATATGCTTATTGGACTCGCATTTAGAGGGTCGGATAAAAATATTCCTCTCCATTTTGAAATCGAGAATGATGTAATGACATTTAAAGTAAAAGATCACTATTTTAAAAAAGCAAAACAAGAAAACTTTGTCGCAAGAAGTATATATAAGTTAGAGGAAATTGATCAAAAATATCACGTTTTAAAAAAGAACGACCAGGTACTTGATCTTGGGTACTACCCGGGATCTTGGATACAATATAGTTCGAATAAAGTGGGAGCTAGCGGTCAAGTGATCGGGTGTGATATTCAGCCAATAAATGACAAAATTAAAGCTTTGAAAAATGTTACTTTGTTTCAAAAAGATGTATTTCAGATTAAAGCAGTCGGTGATTTAGGACTAGAGAAATTTTTTGATGTCGTGTTGTCAGACATGGCGCCGAGTACTACAGGAATTAAAACGGTTGACCAATTCAAGAGCTTGGAATTAGTAGAAAAGGTTTTTGATTTATTGGATAAATGTTTGAGACCTGGCGGAAATTTTGTGATTAAGGTTTTTGAGAGCCAGGACGCTCAAGAGTTTCTCAAGTCTCAGCGTAAGCGCTTTAAAGAACTAAACTATTTACGTCCAAAATCAACCAGATCAATAAGCAAAGAATATTTTGCTATTGGAAAAGATTTTGTGTGTTAGAATTTTCGGGTGATGAAAACGTCTAGATTAATTATCTTTATTTTAATGGTGGTGGGAGGAACTTTAAGCTTTTTTCATATGTACCGTCCAATAAATCCAATTTCCCGATCAATTGTTAAAAAACTTAATATAAATAATAAGTTTTCTAAAATCTCTAAGGCCCAAAGCTTATTGCTGCAAAAAGGTGATCTAAGCGACCAGCTTGAATTCGAAAATAAAAAATACGAAGTAAATTATACTTTTAATAAAGATTTAAAAACTTATATTAGTAAGCTACTGCGTCAATATTCTTCTGATTATTCAACCATAGTCGTAATTGATAATAATACTGGAAATATTTTAAGTGTTAATTCTTATTCAAAGATTAAGGGAGAAGAAGTCGACGAGATGATTTTCTCTAATAAAAATCCAGCAGCAAGCCTTTTTAAAATTATTACTGCCGCGACTTTACTTGAAGAGAAAAAAGTTGCAGTGAATTCAATTTATTCTTTTTCCGGAAGAAGTACCACGCTTTATCGCAATCAATTAGGCGACAAAAGAAATTATTGGAATCGGCAACAAGACTTTGAAACAGCTTTTGCAAAATCAAATAATGTTGTTTTTGGAAAAGCTGCGATAAATAATATAACGGCAGAGCAACTCTCTGTGATGGCCACAAAGTTTGGCTTTAACAAGCCGGTATTGCAAGATCTCGAAATGGACGCATCGAAATTATTTTGCCCTGAAGATCAATATACATTGGCAGAGTTGGCTTCGGGTTTCAATACTGGCACGCTCATTTCTCCCATTCATGCAGCAATGTTAGCTTCTGTGGTGGCAAATGATGGGCTTTATGTGACTCCAAAACTAGTTCAGTCATACAAACAATTAGATAATGAATATGTTTATGTGAGTGATTTAGAGTTTAATCCACAAAGAGTTTATTCATCTCGAACAGCTGGTTTATTATCGAGATTGATGAACGCAACTGTTACTGAAGGAACTGCTCGTGGTAGTTTTAGAAAAATGTCTCGTGATCTTTTTCATAAACTTAATCTGGGTGGAAAAACAGGCAGTATTACCGGTGGCTTTCCCCATGGGAAGCGTGATTGGTTTACCGTTTTTGCCAAACCTAAAGACCCTATGTTAGGAAGTGGAATCTCAATTGCCGTAATGAATGTAAATACTAATCATTGGTATGTGAAATCTTCGTATCTGGCCAAGAATATCATTGAATTTTATTACTCAAACATCTATCCTCTAAATAAGAACTTAACTAAAACAGCCCGAAATAAGAAAAGAGAAGAAGTATAATGTCTGAAAATCAAGATATAAAAACAGCTACTGTTCCAATTGTTCTAAGTAAAAAAGAAAAGGTTATCAAAGAGATTAAGTCGATAGGTTTAATTCTTCTTGTTGTAATGACTTTTCGTTCGGTATTTTTTGAACCTTTTAGAATTCCCTCTGGCTCAATGATTCCCACCTTAATGATTGGCGATTTTATTTTAGTGAATAAAATGAGTTTTGGATTTAAGGTTCCTTTTAGTGATTGGTTTTCTGATCCGATTTATCTTTTTGGCAAAAAAAACCCATCACGTGGCGATGTTGTTGTTTTCAAATATCCAAAAGACCCTGATATTAACTTTATAAAAAGAGTTGTTGGTATACCTGGCGATACTGTCGAAATCAAAAATAAAATAGTTTATATTAATAGTGAGCCTTTAAAAGCATCTGAAATTCCTGGTAATGAGATCATGGAAGATATGGATGAAAAATTTAAAGATCATAAGTTAAAGTTTTTTAATTACGAAACAGGAACTCATCGCCATATTATTCAGGAAGATTCTGAAAATTATTTTAAAGTAGATTTTGAAAAAGTTACGGTTCCTGCGGGCCAATTTTTCGTAATGGGTGATAATCGTGATTTCTCTTTAGACTCACGCTACTGGGGATTTGTCCCACATCAATATATCAAAGGAGCCGCACTCCTTGTGTGGTTTTCAATGATAGCTCCACTTTTAAATGAAGAGACCACCACGCTTAAGCTAAGACCTTGGCGTATTGGAAAATTAATTAACTAAACCTTCATTTCAACCCTGGTTGATCCATCATTCCCATCTTCCGCTTTCCATTCTAAATCTTGATTTTTCTTTAAAATATCTCTAATTAAATTTTTAAGAATTCCTTCCCCGTGTCCGTGAACAATAATTAAATAAGGAATATCGCCATTAGCAAGGTGATAGATAAGGCGGTATAGATCTCTTTCAACTTGCTCAGCTCGGTGACCACGACAATCATAAAGAGTAGAATTTGGTAATTCTAAATCTAAATTAATTATTGTTTCGTGGCGTACATTTTCCTTAAGATTGGTGGGAGTTAACTCACTAGCTTTAGTGGTAAGAGTTTTGCCTTTTGCGGAAAAAGTAATCTTACTTTTTCCTTTATCAATTTGTGAAATTATACCGACTAGATTGCTAGAATTATGTCTAACTTGTTGGCCGACAAAAAAATCATTATAAGAAAAATCTGAGGTAATAATAGTATTATTGTTTAATGGAGTATTTTGAACATATTTTTTTTCAATTCTAATCAATTCACTTAAGGCCTGTTTTTTTGTTAGCTCTTTTGCTTCAATTTCTTTTACCATTTTATTTAGAGATGTTTCGACCTCTAAAATATGTAACTTAAAGTCATCATTTAGTTTTAATTTTTCCTTCCTGATGTCTTCTACCAACTGATTTTGTATTAACTGAAAAGCAAGTTTTTCTTTTTCTAAGCTTGTTTTTTGTAGTTCTACTTCATCTTGCTTTAAACGCACCTCATGTAATAAGTTTTCTATGGCAATTTCCTGAGTAGAAGTGTGGTTAGGTAATATTCTAGAAATAGGTGAGTCGGATAAAATATTTTTTTCTATATTTTCGAAAATTTTGAAAGCTTGAGATGTGCCTGGTTTGCCATAAGCAATTTGATAGGTAGGAGTACCTGTGACCGTATTTAGGGTAAAAGATGCAGATGTTGTGTGGTTTAATTTGGTGAAATCATATTTTAATTTACTATGATGAGTAGTCGCAACGAATTGAAACTGCTGTTCTAGTAAGTATTCAAATAAAGAAAGAGATAGGGCCGAGGCTTCCTCAGAGGATGTAGAGTTAAAAATCTCGTCAAATAAAAAAATAGATCCCGCGTTAGCATCTTTTAGAGCATTTAAATAATTGGTAACTTCTGCGGAAAAGGAGCTAAGTTTAACTTCGATATCTTGAAAGTCATGAGAGAAGAAATAGAGATTTTGAGTTAAATCAATAGAGCACTTTGTGGCACAAGATTCAAAGCCGTGAGAAATAAGAATAAAATTATTGGCAAATGTTTTTAAAAAAACAGATTTCCCGCCAGTGTTTGGACCTGATACTAAAATCGCCCTCGCCTTGTTATCAAGACATACTGAATTTGGCAGGGCATTTTGAATAGTACTTAGATACATATTTTCAAAGTGAGTTTTTCTTTCATTGTTTAGACTTGGTCTACAGGTTTTATGGGCCTGAGAAAACTTGGCCCTGCCTAAAAGAAAATCAAAATGAAAAATGAACCTTCTGATTTTTTTAATATCATCGGCAATGTGAGTAATATTGGAAATGAGTTCATGAATAATTTTTTCAATGATATTTTTTATTTCGAAAACGATAATCTGTCTTTTTGAATTTGCCTCGAGCAGTTCCAGTGGCTCAATATAAAGACTTTTGCCAGAATTAGATTTCCCATGCACTTTTCCCATAGCATGCACATAATGATCAGAGGGTATTAAAAGATAATAGGCGTCATGAATAACTTCAAAATCAAGTTTGGGGAGGCCTTTATATTTATTGGCCTGATGTAGATCTTGCATTTTGGCATGTATTTGTCCGTCAATTTTTTTGAGTTCTTCATTTAAGCGCAAAAGCTTGGGGTGCTTATCAAGAAACAAAACTTCTTCGTAGTTAATGAGCTGCCTAGTTTGTCTTATAAAGTTTTTTAAAATGACCAGCTCATCATTTTTAATATTTGGACATGATTTAATTTTATGTGTTGGGGGATAGTTGATAAGTTTGGTAAATATTTCGAGAATTAAGCAGAGGTTGTTGAGTTCACTTATATTTACGTAGGGTTTTTTAGAAAGATTTTCAACAAATTCGGTTAATACTTCATCTTGAGAGAGATAAGAAAATTCAAGAGCCAATCCTTCGGATAACTCGTGAAAGTTTTGAATTAAAATTTCTAATTGGTCGAAATGTTCATTAGTTTCAAGGGAATTTATATGATTAAACTGGGGTAAATGGGAAAGACTTATTTTATTTGTGTTAAACTTAAAAAAAGACTGAAGCTGTTTGGCCAAGAGGTCCCACTGGGAAAGCTCATAAAGTTTTGAATCGATAGAAAAAAGGTCGAATTTCATGTTACAAAAAAATAGTGAGTTTCATCATTTCGCTCATCAATTAAAGATTGATATTAAAAAACATAAGTATTTTATACAAAAGATCATCAGCACGCCAGATTATGTTTTTATCAAGTCTAGAACAGCTGGTAAGGATTTATATTTTGGTCTGGCCCGAGGCGCAGAACACTCTGGTGTAGTTTTGACTGATAGGTTTCCCAAGTCTTCGCTAAGAGGCATTGACTCGTTTCACGAATATTTTAAAAAAAATGCAATGGGAGCTCAGTTAAAAAGCGTCGATTTTTTGGAAGAACATAAAGTTTTGCGCTTACATATGAGTAAGGCGAATGCAGAGTTTGGCTTTATGATGTATTGGAAATCAACCAAGTTTTATTTTGGCCACTATTATTATGATGCCAATGAGCTGAAGATAAGAAAATGGTGGGAAAAATTAAGAGTAGAAGTGCTGGATGAAAGTGATTTGAATAAGGCCTTGTCTGCTGTTTTTACTTTAACCAGTAACGAGAAAGCGCAAGAGGCGAAAAATATTGCAGCTTTTGACATGGCTGCTTATGAAGCGGATAGAGACAAAAAAGATGTAGTCAAAAGTGTTGTGAAAAAGAAGGACATCAAGAAAAAAAATATCGAGAAAGATTTGGAAAAAATTAAAAAATGGGAACTTCTAGTAGAGCATGTGAATAAAAATAAAAGCGAATTAATTGGAAAAAAAGCCTGTGAAATTGCTGGGTATAAATTTAAAGCATTAGATTCAAAATCTGATTACGCGCTAGTGGAAAAAATTTATGAAAAGATTAAATCTTTAAAAAAAGCACAAATCATTCAGGAAAAAAGACTCTTAGAGATTACAGACTTAAAAGTTGCGGAACTTAAGCGAAATCTAATTTTTATTGCACCCTTTGTGGCCAAAGAAATGTCAGTGATTAGTGTTAAGAAAAAAAATGAGGAAAGACCAAATACCATTGAAATTTATAAATATCTAAATATTTCAATTGCGATTGGACTGTCGGCGCAAGGTAATGATTGGATTCGAAATAAGTGGGCAACAAATGAAGACATTTGGTTTCACCTGGACGGAATATCTAGTGCGCACTTGATTTTGAAAAATCCAGACAAAAATACTTCAGTACTAGAATATACTGACCTAGTGGCCACTATTTTTTTTGATAAGATGAATTTAAAAAGTAAAATGGTGTCCATGATTTATACTAAAGTGAAAAACTTAAAAAGCGTAAAAAGCAAAGCCGGATTAGTACGGTATACAGAGCAAAAAAAGATATTTGGCAATCATCGGCCAGAATTCTTAAAAGAGCTTATTAAATGTTGATAATTATTAAAGTGAAACTACAATATAAGAAGGAGATTATATGAAGATTTTTTTATTGATTTCGTTCTGTCTATTTACTCTAATTGCCAGTGGAAATGAGTTGATGCAAAGGTTTGACATTGGAATGTATCGCCCTACTGATGCTGGTGCAAAAGATCTCGTTTTAATTCTTAAAACACCACAGCTGGCAAATACAGTGAAGCAAAAATTTGTTTTACTAAAAGATTCAAATCCACAATATAAAATATATTGGGCAGCTCCAGATAAATTATTTGTTGATGTTCAAGGGTTACCTGAGGGCTTTAAAGATTTAAAAAATGAATTACGTTTAGCGGTTGTCGATAAAATTGAATATATTCTTCCCGTTTCATTAGAGAAGAAGTTAAAGGGTTATGATTTAAGAACACAGGACAATGCGGATGGAAAAAAATTAATTGCTGAAGACAAAACAGGAAAAATGGATATTAATAGATTAGAATTCAACATTAATAAAGCTGGTCAAATAACTCAGATAGATTCATTTGGCACTAGAGGACCTAGTAAAACATTTTTTAATTACTCTCAAACAGAAAATAATAAATGGTTGGTTACAAAAATTGAAAATGTTGTTGAACGAGGACCAATAAAGGTTGTTACTACAAATAATATTATTTATTCGAAAGTTTCTGGTTTTTATTTCCCTGAGAAGCTTATCAGCAAGTCATCTCAAGAAAATATGGTGAAGGACAAGGTGAAAAAAGTCGAGATTGGGACAACGGAGTATCTTTTTGAGTCATATGAAGTAAACACAGGCAAAGCGCAAAAGTTTATCTCTCAAGATAAACTCAAGTGATATAATGCTCTATGCAAACAATAGTCTTAAAAAGTAAAAAGTCGTGCGAAGAACAATTTAATCATTTTGAATTAAGCGAAGATAGCTTTATTGAGATTTCCAAAAGATCAATTCCTGGTGAGTGGGTGCAAATTCAAAAAGAGAAAACTTATTGGCTTGGATATGTGAACTTGAGCAATGAGAGATTTCCGGTAAAGATTTTAGAACAGCTAAATAAAGAAATTCCAATTAGCGCCAATGAAGAGAAAATTGCACAACAGTTTTTAAAAATTAAGTTAGAGAAAGCAATTTCTTATAGGCAAAAGTTTTCAAATTTAAAAAACGGCTGCCGACTCGTCTATGGAGCATCAGATGCGCTGCCTGGTTTAATCGTTGATGAATATCAAGATGCCGTATTGGTGCAAATTAATACAGCGGGAATAGATCGATTTCGTAGCTTTATAAAAACGTCGCTAGGAAAGTTAACGGAAAAGGATGTATATTTTTTAGATAATAAAACTTATCGAAAAGAAGAAGGTTTACCGGAGCATGATACAGAACTCCCAAATAAAATTACTGTAATGGAAAATGATATTCAATATGAAGTAAGTTTTGAAAACATGCAGAAGGTTGGCTATTACTACGACCATCGTATGTGCAGAAAAATGCTTGCGGGGATATTAAACTTATATACAGGTAAATTGGAAAAGGGCTTGGATCTGTTTTGTTATGCAGGCAGTTGGGGTCTTACGATGTTAAAGGGACCAGTTGAAGAAGTTGAATTTGTAGATCAAGGGAATTTTTCGGAGACCATAAAAAACAATATTTCAAAAAACAAAATTAATAAGAAGAATGTTTTTTCTCGATCAGATGTTTTTAAGTTCTTGGAAACGGCAAGGAAAAAAAGTTACGACATCATTGTTTGTGATCCCCCGGCGTTTAGTAAATCGAGGCAAACACAAGACAATGCACTGGTGGGTTATAAAAAACTCTATAAAATGATTCTACCATTGTTAAAGGAAAATTCATTTTTAGTGGTCGCCTCATGTACGAAAAATGTTACGTTTCAAGACTTAGATCAAATTGTAAATACAGAAGCAAAAAAGCATGCTCTTAAACCACTTCTGCTCGATCTTGGGCTTCAAGGGTTTGATCACAAAATAAGCAGTCTGAAAGATAAAGGAAATTATATAAAGTGTTTAATTTATTATTTTGAAAAGTAGGTATTATGAAGCCATTATTACAAGAAAAAGCTAAGAAAGTTTTAGAAACCGCTTCAGGTTATGTCTTTGGTCAAGAGAGTTTGCTCGAAGGAATTTTAGCAGCTCTTATTTGTGAGGGACATTTACTTATCGAAGGGATGCCAGGTTTAGGCAAGACATTTAGTATTAATACTATGGCAAAATTATGTGATCTTAATTTTAAAAGAGTTCAATTTACTCCAGATCTACTACCTTCGGATCTTGTTGGTACAATGATCTATAGTCAGAAATCAGAATCGTTTAGTACAAAGTTTGGCCCAATTTTTACGCAAATTTTACTAGCGGATGAAATCAATCGATCTCCGGCAAAAGTACAATCAGCTTTACTTGAAGCTATGGCCGAAAAACAAGTTACCATCGGAGAAGAAACGCATAAGTTATCGAGTCCCTTTGTGGTTCTGGCAACTCAAAATCCAATTGATCAAGAAGGAACTTATCCACTACCTGAAGCTCAACTAGATCGTTTCATGATGAAGGTGAACGTCGATTATCCCTCGAGAGCTGCTGAGAAAAAGATTTTAGAATTAGAAAAAGAGCCTCTAAGAAAAATCACATCGATGTTTTCTACAGATGATGTTATTGAATTGCAAGCCGATGTGAATGCAGTTCACGTAGACGAAAAAATAAAAGATCTAATCGTCGATATTGTTCACGCCTCGAGACCTGGTAACCAACTGTTTAAAAAAGAATACAGTGATATTGTTTTGGCCGGAGCTTCTCCCAGAGCAGTGATTTGGTTGTATCGAGTCGGGAAGTTTACAGCTTACATGGCCGGGAAGGATTTTGTTACTCCAGAGCATATTATGAAAATTGTTCCGGACATTTTAGGTCACAGAATGATTTTAACTTATGAAGCCATTGTCGATGGTAAAAAAGGAAAAGATATTGCCCTTAAGATAGCGCAACAAATGATTTGATATGGATATTACATCAGTCCGAAAAATTGTAAGTGGAATACGCACTCATCTTTTCAAAAGATCAAACTCATATTCGGTGGGAGTTCTGAAGTCACATTTTCGAGGAACGGGATTACAGTTTAAAGAACATCAAGTTTACGGTTTTGGTGATGATGTACGTTTTATCGACTGGAAACTCTACGCGAAGACAGCAAACCCATACATAAAAACATTCACAGAAGAGAGAAATGTTGAAATTGTGGTGGTTCTTGATACTCGTGTAAATATGCTGAGTGGTTATAAGGGTGTTTCAAAGTTAAAGGCGGCAATTGAGATTTGTTGTCTCTTTTATTTGCTAGCAAAAGAATCAAATGATTATGTCAGTACCATTATTGTCGCCGATGATATTTATAATATGGAAAAAAAATCTGGCGAAGAAGGGATCACCGTTTTAATAAATAAATTAAGAAAACTCAAAATTATTGATGAATTAGGAAATATTAATTTAAATCGCAATTTTAGTGATAGCGAACAAGATGCAAGTGTTTTTAAAAAGCTCATGGATCAGGTAAGAAGAAAGCGTGAATTAGTTGTGCTCTCGGACTTTAATACATTTTTGAGTAAAGAAATGTTAAAACGACTTGCCACTCATTCGAATACACATTTGATTAGAATCATCAGTCCCATTGATGAACTTTCAAAGTTACCTTACACTTTTTCTGCTAAAGCTGGCCTTGTGAAGCAAGCCTCAAACAATGAGATAAAAAAAGTCCTGGAAGGAATAAAGCATATTTCTTTAAACGTGAAAGACAGATACTTGGAAAATTTTGTAAAAGAGATGATTTAAATGAAATGGTTTCTTTTTTTAACGATATTATTTTTCACAACAAAGGTTTTTACTCTTGAAGGCTATGTAGAGACGACACGTAAAGATATCAAAATGGGTGATGTCGTTGAGGCACAGCTATATTTATGGCCATTAAGTAAAATTCCCATTCTTGAAAAAACACTTTATCTTGGTGAAAAAGCTTTTTTCATTATTAATTCTGGACCAGTCACGTCGGAAAACAATAATGAAGTTGTGATGACGAAAGGTCATATTGTTTTTGCAGAACCAGCAACAAGTGGTGAAAAAATACCGCTTAAAGTCGAAAATGAAACGATCTTGGTTGAAATGAGGAGTTTTTCAGTCGCTAACAATCCTGATATGGTTCTTGATCAAAAATTAATTATTAGAGGTCAACAAAAGTATAGTAAAACGAATATTGTTTTTTATTTATTGCTGGCATTATTAATCAGCGCCATCGGGTATTTGTTGTTTAACAGAAAGAAGTTTAAGTTAAAGAGTCCGTCTAGTAAAAAACTAAGTTTTGAGATTAAAAGTGCAACTGATTTACACTTTGCCTATAAAAAACGTGATGAAATAAAACGATCAATCGGCGAAGAAAAATATAATAAGTTTTTAGGTGAACTAGGCGAGTTGATATTTAAACCAACCTTAACGTCTGATGAACTACTGATAATACAGGAAAAATTTAAAAGTTATGGTTTATAAAAATGTTTATCTTTTTGTAATACCTTTAATCGTTGGAATTGTCTGGCTGGTGGGACTTTTCCGATTTTTCAAAAAAAATGAAATTCCTGTTTACGGTAAACAGTCACAACTCGCAAAATATATTCGTATTGCAATCGGTATAATTGGTATTGTTGCCTGGTGCTTTTTGGGTTACGCCATAACAGGGCCAAGAAAGCCTTTGAACTTTCAAAAAAATAATATTGAAGTTAATGATATTTTTCTTGTCGTAGATGTTTCACGCTCAATGTTGGCGACTGATTTTGAACCCAATCGACTTGAAGTGGCAAAGAAAAAGATCAGAGAATTTGTTGATTTAAAACCTTCAGATCGATTAGGGATTGTAATGTTTTCGGAAAAAGCATTTACCCTTTTGCCTTTGACAACCGATATTGAACTTATTAGAAAAGTCGTCGATCAAATTAATGTTGGATTTTTGGGTGGTGGTACAAATATTGGAGATGGTCTTGGCTTAGCAATTTCTCGTCTTATTTCCTCTCAGGCAAAGTCAAAAGTTATTGTTCTTTTAACAGATGGTGTGAGTAACGTGGGGAGTATGACACCTGAACAGGCCGCTGAGCACGCCAAAGATAACAAAATTAAAATTTATACCATCGGAATAGGTACGGATGGAACCGCCAGGATTCCTGTTGGCCAAGGTATTTTTGGAATGCAGTATCAAACGATTCCTGGAGGAAGTATTGATGAAGAATCGCTTAAAACGGTTTCATCAACGACCGGTGGCAAACATTATTTGGCCAAGAATGACAAGGTGTTGAAAAATATTTTGAGCGAAATAAATCAATTGGAAAAAACTAAAATCGAAGTAACTTCTAAAACAGTATACGAAGAACTTTATTACAAATATTACGTTTTTGGTTTTTTACTTTTGGTTTGCGCTCAGTTTCTTAGAATGACTTTATTGCGAGAAGCGATATGACTTTTGAAAGATTAAATTTTTTATCATATATAATTGTAGGTTACTTTATTTTTATCACCTACAGCTATTTGTATCAGAAGAAATATTTTCAGTGGGTATGCGACTATTGGTCACTAAGGCCTAAAAAAAGATTCAATTTAAGTTTGATTTTGTACTCGTTGGCATTTCTCTTGCTTTCAATTGCTCTTCTAGACTTAAGAGGAAAGCCGGTTTTAGAAAGAGGAGAAATTCCAGATCAGCGAACAATTATACTTATTGATTCGTCATCAAGTATGTTGGCCGAAGACATAAAGCCAAATCGTTATTTAAAGGCCTTAACCATTGCAAGAATGTTCGTTAAGGGAGCCGTCGGGCATCAGATTTCAGTTGTATCATTTTCTGATATACAAAAAAAGATCGTTCCATTTACGGATGATATTGATTTATTAGATGCGAGAATATCTGGACTGGCAGATCAAGATATTCGTCGTGGAGGCTCTAGTTTAAAACAAGCGATACAAGAAACAATTAATTATTATCTAGAAGAATCAGACACAATCTCTGGGAATTTGTTAGTTATTACTGATGCGGAAGATAATGGAGATTTCGAAAGTGTTTCTCTACCTGATGGGCTGACTGTTGCTTTTGTGGGCGTGGGAACGCTCTCCGGCTCTACGATTCCACTACGCTCAGAACAGGGTAGCTTTGACAATTATAAGATGTATCAAGGCGAGAAGGTCATTACTCGACTTGATGAGAGTTTATTAAAAAACTTAACCTCTAAAATCAAAAATAGCAAATATTGGATCGCAACATCTTATAGTATGCCAATTGATGAGATTTTGACTTTTTTCAAAAGAAGTTTTTCAAAGAAAATAAAAGATGATGTTAAGGCAAAGCCAGCAAAATTTGAAGTTTTAATTATTCCAGGATTTGCACTTCTATTTTTATCGTTACTTATGTCGGCATTTGGAAAAACATTTCGTCCTGTCATTGTCATTTTGATTATGATCAACATCGCATACGCCGTTGATAAAGCGCCTAAAGAGGAACTTGACGAGGATAGCAAGAAAATTTTAAATAAAGTTAAAAGTGGAGAAATAAAACGAGAGGCCTTGCTTGATGTTGCTGAGGTTATGCTACGGGCCCAGAAATTTAAAGAAGCAAACGAAATTTACAAAGAACAAGAAAAAATGACAAACAAGGATTACGATTTGTTATTTAATTATGGCACAAGTCAAATGCAGTCAGGTGAAATTAAAGATGCCTTATCACATTTAGAAAAAATCGAAAAGAACGATGTAAAACTAGCTAATGAATATAAGAAAAACTTATTAACCTCACTCTTGATTCAAAAGAAAAAAGATGAGGAGAAGAAAAACGAAGAAAAAAATAAGAAAAATGATGATCAACAGAATAAAGAGAATAAAGAGAATAAAGACGATCAGAAGTCCGACGGAAATCAAGAAAAGAAAGACAAAAATAATGATAAAGGTGATAAACAGGAAGATAAAAACTCTGACTCTGGCGACAATGATAAGGATAAACAAGACAAGGAAAAAGAAAAGAAAGAAAAAGAAGAGCGTGAAAAAAAGAAAAAGGAAGATAAAAATAACGAAGAAAGTAAACCCAAAAATCTTGATGATAAAGAAAATAAAATCAAACAAGACAGAAAGATGGTAAAAGTCCCCGCACTTCTTCAGCAATTAATGAGTGATGATAGAAATTTGCAAAAAAAATATATTGATACTGACACTTTTAAAAAAAATAAAGATGACAAGGATTGGTAGTATGTTACGCATAGTTTATTTCACTCTGATGTTATCGGTCACACTTTTTGCGACAGAGGTTGAAGTTGTTCCAAAAAGTCCGCTAGTTGGAGAATCATTTAATTTGGTTTTCAAGCTTGATGTAAAAGGCGGAGAAGAACCTTATATTTCTTTTGATTCAGGTAATGCTGAGGTCGTGGGGAAATCACAGCAGGGCCTTTCTATTAGTACACAAATTATAAATGGAAAGATTTCAACCAAGCGAGAATTAAATATTGTTTATGAACTCACTACGGATCAATCAGGACCGCTTCGAATTTCAAATATTAAGGTGGAGACGGGGCAAAATGAAGAAAAACTTAAAGATATTAACTTAACCGTTTTAGCAGAACGAGAAAGGCCAAAAGATATTTTTGGATTAATTGTTGCCAGTAAACAAAAGGTCTATGTTGGTGAGGCCATAGATGTTGGCTATTACATTTATTATAGAACACAGCTCGGTGCATTTGAAATTTTAAATTTTCCCAAATTAAATGGATTTATTAAAAGATTTCGCAATCCAGATGAAAATGCAGAAGCCGCTGATTATTCTGGAAATGTTTACAGACGTTCAGAAAAGTATGCTGCGACATTATTTCCTGAGAAAGCAGGTTCTTTAGTTTTAGATCCTGTAAAATTTAAAGTTCAGTATACCGAAAGATCAGATCAAGGACAATTCGGTGGATTCGGTTTTGGTATGTCCAAAGTTCTCAGTAAGGATATTGCGACTAATCGAATTGAACTGGTGGTAGTTCCATTGCCTGCTGAAAATGTACCCTCATCATTTTCAGGTCTAGTTGGTGAACATGAATTTAAATTAGAAGTCCCTAAGACAAAGTTTTTAGTCAATGAGCCAGTTGAAGTTAAGCTTATTGTGCAAGGTCCGGGGGCCTTGGAAAAGTTTGAGGCCCCAGCAATTTTAAAACATGCAAATCTGGAAGAATTTGATAAAAAAGTCGAAGTTATAGATCTGCCAAACCGAGGGCAGCGAAAAGTTATCGAATATACTTTTTTAGCGAGAGGAGATTTGAAGCTCGACGAAAAAATGGTAGAAGTTTCTTATTTTTTACCTTCGACAGGTCAGTATGTGAAAAAGAATTTGCCAGTACCAGCAATTCTAGTGGAAGGCGGAAGTTATGTTCCTGCAAAATCTAATGAACAGTCTGAAGGAAATTCTGAAAAGCATGAGCAAAAAGCCGAGAGTTCGGCCAAAAAAATGTACGTCCTAGCTCCGAACTTTTCTTTTGACAGTATCAATATAAAGAATATATTTCCCAAGCTAATGCTGTTTTTTTTGTCGCTCTACTGTTTATTTATTACAAAAGGTTTTTTTTCCCATCAAGTTGAAGATCAAGGATTCATTACTATTGCCAAAAATATTAAAAAAAATGGTGTCACGTATTCAAATTTAACTAAACTGGCACATCAAATAAATGAAAAACTCGAACTACGTGATGCTTTTAAACAAATCCGATTAGACTCTGTCAGTTTTAATAAACTTTTAGAAGTTATAGAAAAAACGGAAAGAATGAATTATTCTGAAGAAGGTGAAGTTGTTCAGCTTAAGATGGATAGATCTTTGATAAACAAAGTTTTAAAGGGAATAAAGAATTATAAAGATGACAATCAATAATCAGAAAAACTTTTCAATCGTTATAGGAAACTTTGATGGTTGCCATCTTGGGCATCAATACTATATTGAGACGGCAACGAGGGAAGCCAATAAAATCGATTGTGAATTACTCGTTTTAACTTTTTCACCTCATCCCGTTATGGTGTTAAAACCACAACAAAATTACCTGTTAAGTGTTCCGTCTGATAAATTAATAGAGCTTAAGGGAAACAGAAATTTAAAAGTGATCGAAATTGAGTTTACCAGGGACCTTAGTAATTTAACTGGAATTGATTTTTTAAAGCGTCATGTGTTATCACCGAATTTAAAAGCAATTTTTTGGGGACATGATCTTAAAATTGGAATGGATCGATTTTCAGATGTCGACGTTTTGAAAAACGATGATGCTTTTAGAAATATTATATTTAAAAAGCTAGACCCACTTATAATGAATGGACAAAAAGTATGTTCTTCATTAATCAGACAGAAATTGAGTGAAGGACTGATTGAGGAAGCTAATTTATATCTTGGTCGAAAATATAAAATATCTGGCAATGTGATGAGAGGTTTTGGAAGAGGTGCTCAAATTGGTATTAGAACCGCGAATTTAGATTTCGATAAGTCGCGCCTAATCCCGGGACGAGGTGTTTATCTTACAAAAACTCAGTATGGTGATGAAGTTTATGCATCAGTCACAAATATAGGCTTCAATCCCACTTTTGGTCTTGAATCTTTGAGCCTAGAAACGCATTTATTAGATTTCGATAAACTAATCTATGGTGAAAAAATTGAAATTAGTTTCCTTTTGAAAATTAGGGATGAAAAAAAATTTGCTTCAGTTCCGGACTTAGTCGAACAAATCAAAAAAGATGTTATCATGGCCAAAAATCATGTATAAGCTGGGATTAATCGGCAAAAATATTAGTCACTCGCTTTCTCCTGCAATCTATCAAGAAATTTTATCCGCAAATTTTTCTTACGATTTACTAGATTATCAGCATGAAAAAGATATTCCGCCTATTTCTGAGTTGGCCAAAAAATATTTTGGACTCAATATTACCGCTCCCTATAAAAAGTTTTTTATAAATGACGTTTCTGTCGCGGATGGTTTTTCTGCAATAAATTGTCTTTCCTTCAAGGACGGCCAACTTCTTGGAACAAATACAGACTATTTTGCTTGCGAAGAAATTCTGATGGAAATTTCTCAAAAATATGATGTGGGAGACTATGTTGTGCTTGGCGATGGTACAATGTCCGAGATAATTATTAAGTTATTGTTAAAACAAAAGATTTCATTTCTCCAACATACAAGAAAGAAATATGTAGGAGATTTTACCCAACTAAATTTATCAACACATACAAAAACAACGTTGGTGATTAATACTTGTGCTCGAGAGTTCCTTTTTGCAGGAAAACTCAACAAGAAGACTATTTTTTGGGACTTAAATTATAAAATGGAAAGTTCCGAGTATATTTCAAGCCAAAGCCTGACTTACATTGATGGTTATGATTTGCTTAAGAGACAGGCAATTCATGCTACTAAGTTTTGGGGCCTCTCCTAAGACTAAATAAACTTTCTATTTCCTCCGTTAAGTAATCGAAGAAGTAAATTATGTTTAGAAAAGAATTTGCAGACGTTATTAGTCAGACAGGTATGGTCCCGTTAAAGGATCTGAGAAGTCTATTGATGGATAAAGATCCATTGAAAATCTCTGAGCTTGAATTGCTCAAGTTTGATTTTTTCGATGATGTAAAATTTGCAAAACTAGTTTCGGAAAAATATAAATTAACTTTTATTGATTTATATTCAGCAAAAATCCCTATTAACATTTTAAGTATTGTTAAAAAAAGCGAACTCATAAAAAATAGAGTTATTCCAATTCAAAAAAGTGCCAAAGCAATTACCCTTGCAGTATTTGATCCAAGTTTAAGTTTAAAAAAAGCCGATTTGCAAACGATTTTTCAACATCCGGTCGACTTAATTTTAACAAATATAAAGGCCTGGCAAAGGATTTTCGATACCATCCCGGACTCTGTAGACGAATTACTAGACACAATTAGGGAAGTTGTTGGAGATGCTGAAAATAAAGATCCACTATTAAAAGAAGAAGACATTGGAGATGAAGTAATTACTTACGTTAATAGGATACTTGCGGAAGCATTTATTAAAAAAGTAAGTGACATTCATATTGAGCCTTACGAACATGTATTTCGAGTGAGATTTAGACTGGATGGTTCTCTTCGAGAAGTTATTCAGCCTCCGCGAAATCTCATGTTGCCTATTATCTCAAGATTAAAAATTATGGCCCAACTCGATATTTCTGAAAAAAGAAAACCGCAAGATGGGCGTATTAAGTTAATGGTTGGTGGTAAGCCAATTGACTATCGTGTTTCTTGTTTGCCAACACTCTTTGGTGAAAAAATTTGTATGCGACTTTTAGATTCCTCGAATTTGCAATTGGATATGACTAAGTTAGGGATGGAAAAAAAGCAACTAGAGGTTTTCTTAGAAGGAATTCACAAGCCATTTGGAATGTGTCTTGTAACTGGCCCGACTGGTTCTGGAAAAACGACAACACTCTATTCAGCATTGGCGGAATTAAATCAAATGGCAGACAATATTTCCACTGCTGAAGATCCGGTAGAGTTTAACTTAGCAGGAATTAATCAGGTAAATGTCAAAAAAGAAATTGGGTTAACTTTTGCTGTTGCACTTAAAGCATTTTTAAGACAAGATCCCGACATTATTATGGTGGGAGAGATCCGTGATCATGAGGTGGCAGAAATTGCTATCGAAGCAGCGCTTACTGGACATTTAGTTTTATCAACACTTCATACGAATGATGCTCCGGCGACGATTTCAAGATTATTAAATATGGGTATTGAGCCGTTTTTATTAATGGGCTCATTAAACGTTATAGTCGCACAAAGATTGTGTAGAAAAATTTGCACCAATTGCAAAGAACCGCACGAAATACCAGTTGATCATTTAATTGCAGCAGGCATTGCGCCAGCATCTGCAGAAAAATTGAAAACATTTCGTGGCAAAGGTTGCGAAATTTGCAATCAATCGGGATATAAAGGCAGAGTAGCAATTTATGAAGTCCTTCCAATCACTCCCGGTGTTAAGGATGTAATGTTAAGAAATGGCTCCAGTGATGAAATAAAAAAACAAGCAATAAAAGAAGGAATGAAAACTTTAAGAATGTGTGCATTAACCAAGGTTGCTCAAGGATTAACCACTCTAGAAGAAGCACTTGGTAATTCCGCTTCGGATAAGTTTAGTTAGGAGATAATATGGCAAGTGATGGCACCTCAACTTCAACATCTAAAAGCGGGACAACTGGAGGAAACGATAGTCTAAAAATACAGCAACTATTTAAGTTGTTGGTTGACCAGGGTGGCTCCGATTTGCATTTAACTCCAGGTTCTGCACCTGCAATGAGAATTTCTGGTGAAATAGTGAGAGTTAAACTCCCAGCTTTAACCGCTGCAGATACCAAGAGACTTGTTTACCAAATCATGTCTGAAGAACAGAGAAATGAATTTGAAAAAAATCTCGAGCTAGATTTCTCTTTTGGAATTAAAGGTTTGGCGAGATTTCGTGCGAATGTGTTTAATTCTAAAGGCAGTACTGCTGCGGTATTTCGGACAATTCCAACCGTAATTCCTGATTTTAAAGCTTTAAATTTACCCAATACGCTATTAACAATGACGGATGTGAGTAATGGACTCATTTTAGTTACTGGGCCGACTGGCTCGGGGAAGTCTACTACATTGGCCTCGCTGATTGATAGGTTAAATCAAAAGGAAGCAGGACATATTATAACTCTGGAAGATCCTGTGGAGTTTGTACATCCGCATAAGTCGTCGATTGTAAACCAAAGGGAAATTGGCGTTGATTCATTGAGTTTCAGTAAGGGTTTAAAAAGTTTATTGAGACAGGATCCGGATATTGTTCTGGTCGGAGAATTACGTGATGTGGAAACAATCGAGGCGGCACTTACCGTTGCAGAAACAGGTCACTTAGTTTTTGGAACACTTCACACCAACTCATGTGTGCAGACAATTAATCGGGTCATTAACGTTTTTCCGGCACATCAGCAAGATCAAGTTCGAACATTGCTCTCATTCGTTTTGCAGGGTGTGGTGGCGCAGCAACTAATACCAAAGTCTTTTACTAAAGGAAGATGTTTAGGATTAGAAATTATGGTGCCAAATCCGGCGATTAGAAACTTAATAAGAGAAAATAAAGTACATCAAATTTATTCCGCCATGCAGATTGGTCAAGATTCATCAGGCATGATCACCATGAATCAAAGTATAAAAAAACATGTCGAGGCAGGACTTATTTCTCCCAAAACCGCTGTAAGTTATTCTACGGTTCCGGAAGAAATGATGCAAATGCTGGGTATGAAAAAAACCAAATAGTGGTATAATTAATTATGCCAAATTTTTCGTATGTCGCGATAGATAAAGAAGGAAAAAAGGTCGAAGGTAAAGTGATGGCGTCATCTGAAAAAGATGCACGTAAAATCCTGCGCGGCCAAGGCGTAAAGATAAAGACACTTAGACCGCCTTCTTTTTTAGAAATGGACCTAGAAGAAATGCTCGCTAATAGTGGTTTTGGCGGTTCATTTGGAAATAAAGAATTATTAAATTTCACAAAGCAATTATCAACCATGATCAATGCGGGAGTTCCTATTCTTCAAACATTAGAAATAATGCAGAAGCAAGAGCGTAACGTAGCTTTGAAAATGGCCATTAAGGCAATCTTTACCGACGTTGGCGAAGGTAAAACTGTCGCTGAGTCAATGGCAAAACAAAAAGGGTTCAGTAAATTATATTGTAATCTGGTTAAGGCCGGTGAAGCGGCAGGTATCCTAGATACAATTTTAGAAAAGCTGACTATCCATATCGAAAAACAAGAAAAAATAAAATCACAAATTAAATCCGCTATGACCTATCCAGCAATCGTTGTTGTTATTGGCTTTGCTGTAATTTACGCAATGATGGTTTTTATAGTACCAAAATTTCAGGAAATGATCCAAGATACTGGCCAGGAAATGCCTTGGATCACTCAAATGGTAATTAACATTTCAAAGTTTATGCAGGACTGGTCGATTTATATTTTAATAGGCTTTGTTGGACTGGTAGTTGCCTTTAAACAATTTATCAAAACGCCAACAGGAAAAGTAATTTTTGATAAAGTGATGATGTCTATGCCCTTATTTGGAGGGATTATAATAAAAGGCAGTTTATGTACTTTTACTAGAACTATGGGGACCATGTTGTCATCTGGAGTACCACTGACTGACTCACTGACAGTATGCATTGATACGATTGAACATTCTCAAGTGCAAGCAGACCTACAAGTTGTAAAAGATAAAGTGGTGCAGGGGAAAACGATGTCAGAGCCTCTTGGGCGAATTAGCTATTTCCCGCCAATGGTGGCACAAATGGTAAAAATTGGCGAATCAACCGGTACGCTTGATTCGATGTTAGAAAAAGTTTCTGAAATTTTTGAGGCAGAAGTTTCTGAGCTAGTGCAAAATATGACAAAGTTAATTGAGCCTATTGTTATGGTTGTTCTGGGGGGAATTGTAGCGGTGGTGTTAATTGCAATGTATTTACCAATTTTCATGACTGCTGGTGGGAATAATGACTAGTCGCTAATGAATTTTTTCGATGAAAATAGTTTGTGTATGAATTCTATTTTTAAATCCCAAGAGTTGAAATAAAAAACCAGCCCCATATGCTAGATGAGACGTTATAAATAACATCAAGGTGAAAAATAATGAACTTGATGGGTTTTTCATAAAAGAAAAGAGTGAGGAAGTTATAACAATTAATAAATAGATTTTAATCAGTATTTTAAACTCTGGTGCTGAAACAAATGGCAGAGCGAGGCAATAGAAAAGAAAAAGACTTGGTATTAAATATAAAAGATTGAAGTGCGTTGGTCTTTTAATAAAATGTTTACAGCGACCAGAACCATAATTGAATATTTTTATCGTAAAGCTCATAAAATTAAAAGTAGTTGTCCTTTTGACAACAATAGAGGGGTTGTAAAGAATTTGGCATTTGTCTTTAATTCTTTTCAGAAATTCATTTTCTTCATTAGGAAATAGAGCATTGTGAAACCCCCCTGTTTCCAAAAAAAAATCACGACGAACGCAAAGGTTGCATAAGATTAATTCCTTCTCGGTTGAGCTTCTGGTTGTGCCAACTGAATTATATCTGCTACATGAGAATGCAAGTCCAAAAAAACTGCCAAGGACATTCTGTATAGAATAATGAAATTTCGTTTTAGGGAAATTATAAATGGCCGGGCCACCTACTACTTCTGGGAAGTTAAATGAGTTGATTGTCTCAATCATTAGAATTAAAGAGTTTTCACTAAGCTCAGAGTCATCATCTAAAAAATACAAATATTTTTTAGTGGCAATTAGGCTGGCCTCATTACGTTGTTTCGAGGGATGGTCACCCGTTGCAAATAAAATTTCATCACAAGGTCTTATTACATTCTGTAGAGCTAGAAGCGAATTTGTTGCCTTACCTTTTGATTTGGATATGATGATAAAGCTAAAAGTTATGTCCATAAGCTAGATTAATCTTAATATAACTTTCAATAAGTTGACAGAAGTACTCTGCCAACCGCCAACTTTTTGTGGCACATAAATTTACTCGCTACGTCCTATTAGTTATTTAGCTGAATTTCGTGGAAAAGTTTTGTAACAAAATGAATTTGGCTTATAATTAGAACATAAGATGTAAAAATATTCCCTTTTGGAAAAAAGATAGCATCTTATGTAACTATTAACTTAGTCTAAATCTAAGTTCAAATGGAGGTTTCTAT